>Ga0163217_1011712_pt1 | contig 10261 bp, 10 predicted proteins | sample SynspAceP_FD_185933 | JGI IMG/M metagenome (GOLD analysis project Ga0163217, IMG submission 185933) | Saline lake microbial communities from Ace Lake in Antarctica - Synechococcus sp. Ace-P (PacBio error correction) | ecosystem: Environmental > Aquatic > Non-marine Saline and Alkaline > Saline ...
TTTAGCTTCAAAGGGGAGAGGAATGAATTTTTCAAGCCCGTAATTCCTCTGCCCGGGGCCCTTCGGCTTGGAAGGTTAAAAAACGGTAAACCTGGTCCTTTGACGGCTCGTTTCCCTTGCAAAAATATACTGCCCGTCATCCTGCTTTTTTCGATTTGCGCAAACAAGCTGCTCTCGCGAAAGTTTGCCGAACTCGCGAAATGTGGTTCTTAGCTATCCGCATAAATCAATTGAAAAATCGAAGCCCCTGATGTCATTTGAAAATTCGGTAGAAGACGGACCATCGGAATTCACTTTGATTTTAGTCTAATTTTCGTCCCAAAGTCAGTGCATCGCGAACTTGAATCGTTTTTGTTCAGTGTGATGTTTGAAGATGCCATGTCCGAATGGATTGCATAGACGGGCCCCTGAGGATGCTCCTCGCGTTCCACAAACTATCTTCTTCCGCCCTGGCTTCTCTGTCCAGCAATCCTTTCCAATTCTTGCAAACGAAACTGACGATCGATTGAACTTGGTCGATAGGTGTTGCATACTTCGCCCTGCGCCCGTGTCCGTCGACCCCGCTCGATCTCCATCGTCGTCAATCGAACGAGCGCCTTCTTTCCGATTCGCGCGAATGCGATTCGCGAACAAAATCCTCGCAGTGATTTCACTGGGGCGGTCGTTCGATCATGCAATCCGGCGGATCAGCATCGGCCAATCTAATCCGCCTACACAAAGCGAGACGGTTGAGTCTCATGAACCGGATCGTTGCCGTCGATTGGATCCGAGCGCAATGAACAAGTCGTCCCAAAGATCCGCGCCCAAAACTCGCCAGAAAATCGCAAAACCCTCTCGCACCCTCATCCCGTTCGGTGGGTAAGCGACCGACCAGAGAACCCCCCGACACGAAGACTCGCGTTCGCTCGGAAAGTTGTTTGTTCAACGGCATGCAAGGTCAGTCCAATCATCGACCTTGCCGCACAATCGTATCCCGTCTGCTGTCTCACGGGTCCCTTCCCCCCAAATCCTGCATCTTTGAATACGCCGCTCATATTTCAAGTCCCACGGTTTTGTGATTCCGAATGATCGTCCGGAGAGGGAGGGTGGTTACTGATCCCATTGCTTTGTTTCTCTGATTCGTCCAACAAATCCAGCATGCAATGTAATTAATGTTTTCACTGCCACTTGCATTACGCGACGCGACTGAAGCCGCATCGGTGATCGCTCCCAAGCAAATTGAACCGAAACTGCCCGTCCCCCCGCGAATGACTCTCCGGTCTCCGACGTCCTTTTGAACTCATGGTTGCTGGTCATACATCCACCGAAACCATCGTCCCCGTTGAAATCCCATGATCCGATCCGGGATGATCGACAAGACGCCCTTCAACGAAGGTCGTCGTGTTCATCCGTCATACTGTGGAAATGCTGTCGGGTCGAGTAAACTGAGATTGAGGACGAAATGCCTTGAGACGGTCTGCAAATCGCTGGATTGTTTGTTGCAAGCGAAACGCCCAGTTCGGTGGTTACCAATCCCAATTACATCGAGAGCCACTTGGCATGCGACGCCCCATCTGACGACCGAGCGACGACTCGATCCGCGAATGCCCTTCAAAGACCCTCATCCCAGTTCTGTGCCGGGTCAAGGTGAAAGTCCCCATGCCGCCGTGAAGCTGTCGTGGCATCGTTCTAATGAAACCTCTGGTCGGTGTTTGTAAAAATCGATTTTGCGTAGTGGTCTCGACCAAAATGTTCGGACGTCCAGCCCCGACCCGTCCACTGGAATGAGGTTTGGAGGTCGTTGCCGCAGTTGTGCGTCCAGACGGTGCTTTTCGATCGAAGTTCGGCCCTCCGAAAGTCGCCTGCAGGGCAATCGGCATAGGCACCTACGGCGAGAAGCCTGTTGAATTGGCCGCGTAGTGCCCGCTCCGCGTGCGCAAGTCGTTTGCCATTGGACTCTCGACCATTCCTTCGCTCGCGTCGCAACGCTTCGTCGTGGATTTCCTATCGTGAGGATGCAGCGTGCGACGGCCGCTCGTTAACGGATTCGTTTGCGATGATATGACTCACTCAAAGGCCGCTCGTGATCATGTCCGTCCGCTGTCTCGACGGTCGTTCTGCATTCGCTGCCAATCGTCGGGCAGGCTAAACGTCCGGGTTAGAAGGATTCCTCGTCCGAGATGAGGCGTTCTCATAGGGCGGATTCTCTTCCGAGGAAAGGAGGGCTGCTTTCCCTTCACTGTCTTGCGTCATCACGGGACGAACAGTAGTCCGTCTGCAACGCCAATCGACACTGCGTTTTTGGCAAGGTCCCTGTCGATTCCTTCTCCTGGCTCGTAAACGTCCCAACCTCAGTGCAGACTCTGCAATCAGCCCTTCGTTCTAATTCCATCCACGCTAATTCCCGATTCGGCACTTCTTTCATTCTTTGCGATACGCTGGGGTCGGGTGGATATGACGGGGCCGCACCAAATTGCGAGGATAACAGGGAATCTCGCACGCCACGATACCGTGGTTTGTCGCGCATTACCAGATAAAGGGGGTAAAAAATAAAAAAAACCTTTTCCCGGCCCGCATTGCTTTTTCGACACCTGCATGACCGATGGGTGTCCATTTCATCGGCCACGCGGTAGCCGTGCCATAACAACGGCGCGACACAAGTCGCGCACAGAGCGAACCAGTGTCTCATCCCCGTGTGCTAGCGTCATGTAACGCCCCAGCCCGACCCGTCGGGTCCGTCGCGTAAAACACACGAAAACCACGCTATCCGGCGAGCAACCCACAGCATGACGCAATAAAGGCAAACTGACCGCGGACGGCCCGTGAAAGCGGAACAAATTCGCTGAATCCACTTGTTCATCATGCCCCATCCCCGCCCAAATCAAGGCATTGACCGCTAAGAACACCACACAACTGCACCTAAAGTAACCACGTTACCCGCATGATTGACGAGCGGCGGTGCGCCCGCAATGTTTCTCGCCGTTGGACGCATCGGCAGCCGGTGCGCTGCCATTTCCTGAGCCCCATTGCAACCACGTGGCGATCACGTTCGATTCGCCACTGCGACAGACTCGCGCATCGAGCGGTTCGCGCAACGTACCGGGGCCGCAAAGTGGCATACAAGCCGTTGGAACACCGACGGCGACGCCACTCGTGGTGAATTTCGCAGTAAGTGTTGGCCCACGATGGCACCGTTCGCAACTTCAATTGATTTCGCCATTTCAAAAAAAACGCTGACTACCAGACACGCGTGCCAAAAAGCGTCGACTCCAAACACGTGGGTTTCCCACCATCGCTGGCCCGGCCAAAAAAAATGCCTCCAACAAACACCATCGATCGCACCGCCAACGGATAGGCCCCAACTGCCAATCCGCGCGTATCCGTCCGTTCGCGAACGCGTGCAAAGAATGCCGAAGTGCTGATGCAAATTGCTCTTCCGCCGACCGGTGAATCACCAACACATCTGTTGACAAACGCAATGATCGTTCGCAGTTGTTGATCGGCGAAACGTCGAACGCTCTCTGCGATCCCAGTAACAATATCAAGGGGAATCGTTCGCTGTCGCGAGAATCGAATGTGCGTCGTCGGCGTTGCCAAGCGCGCCGTCACCCGAGCAGCCTCCAACGACTGCGATTGTTTTCTGATTTTCATCAACGATCGGATCACGCATCTCTCCGAGGCAACTCCCTCCGGTCAGGGCGCCGCAGCATCCACGTTCGATCGAATCGCAAAGTGCGGGTCGTTTGGAAGTCAACGACTTGCCCTCGGCATCGCAAAGATCGCGAAACTGCAATTCGGCGAGACCCTGAAGTATCCCAACGCGACCGTGTGCGGATCGCTTCGCCGCTCGATGCTGGTTCGCTGGATGTTGAATCAGCCCGATGCCTGAATGCTCTCTTCGCGAAACCGCACCGCTGAAGCGTCTTGGTGAGCTTGATGTCTCTCCACGCCGACCGCATGCGAGAAGTCCGAAAGTAGCTCCACTTGCTCAGTACGCGGGATTGCGAGCAAATCGTGCGCGTCGGTGGCAACTGGGACCACCGCGCACGTTGGCCGAAACAAACCATCGACCTGCCCGTTGACTGCCCAATTTGCAATCCAGCTCTCCCGGCCCAACAGCAAACGTTCGAGTCTGAGATGCGGTCAGGTCGATCGGCGAACAACCCAAATCAATGCCTGGTCTCGCTGTATCGCACGCCCTCATCATCGCGACGTGAGCACCCGAACCCGGACGCGACATGAAACGCTGTTGGTAACTGCGACGGACCGATGCCCTGATCCTGAGTTTTCGATCCGTCTCATTAAAAGAGTGCATCACGAGCCACGGAGATCCTCAGGATCGTTATGGCCGGCATGGTCGGTGCGGTACCGCCTCTGGCTGATTCCTTCGAGTGAACCGCAGAATACGAGCGAGTTCCCAAATAGATTTTTCTCGGACGGATTCCCCTTGGGATCGCTGAAGAGCGCGACATACCGCGGCGGATTGCTGCAGCGTTGCAACAGACATAATCTGTCGTTAGATCGCTCAGGGCGAGCACAGCCCGACGTCAACTCGCCCTGGTTTCAAAATCCAAATCTCGCACATCCGACGCGATGCTTGCAACCGATCGTCAGTCTCGAGGAGAATGTCGTTCCGGAACACATACTCCCCCCGCCTGCAAACCGGCGGATGATTCGTCATTCCAAACGGCCGAATGTCGCGTACCGTCGAGCACAAGTAACTCGGGGCAATCCGAATCGTTTCGTAGCCGGAGGTTTCTTCCGTTCGACAGCATCATCGGCGCCGTTGGATTCCGTCGGACCAGAATCGGCTCGACGCTCGATGCGTCGACCTCATCGTGCCAATTGGCATTTGCATGGAATCGAGACCGCGAATCACCGCCAGCGCAGATAGTTGTCGACATTGCACTCGGGTTGGTTCATTTGATGTTTCCACCACTCGATGTTGCCCCGCTGCGTGTGCAATTGCCATATCCATCCCTCGGGGACGGCATCGTATCCCCGAAGGTCGATAGAGTCCCCGTTTCGGCAACGGTTGCGGTCCGAGTGTAATCGCGACACGGCAAAAAACACGTCAACGGCACGCTCGGACTGAACTCGAGGACGGTTGATCGGCCGAGAGTCAATGCTTCCCGGCAAATCCCGCCGCTGCGGTCGCTTCGCGCCGGATTGATTTCAATTAAACTGCCCTCGAGGCATCTGCCACAATCGAATTACCTGAAGAAACCAGCCGCCAACGCAAATCGCTTGCAAAATCTGATGCCTGGGCGATTCCGATAGTCGTGGGATTGGACCAATCGATGACCGCCGTCGTCTTTCCTTCCCCATGACGATCCCAGGCTGCAAGTGAATGAGGCCGGAGGAACAACCTCATCGCAATGAAACGACTGATCTGCACCGATTGGGGTTCCTCAACTGGGGGAGCGTTGCGGATTGAGCGAAGTGTATGTGCTGCCGGGTGTAGAAATCTCGCTCCCTGCCGCGCAAGGACGAAAAGGAGAAATCAATTTGACTTGCGACGTGCGATTTCATTTCGCTACCCTCAGTTGCTTTTATTCCCTGAGCTTTTGGACGTCCATTACGGCCCCCATCTAGGATCTCGTTTCTTGGCTTGCGATTTCGACCCCTATCGACCGCGCCTCGGCGTACTGACCTCCTCTGGTGGTCGCTTGGTGCTGCCCGTTTCTGGCGACCTAGGGCAGCAGCTCGCATCTCCGATCGATGCAACCACGGTCCCTTCGGAATCACGTCGTCCATCACCTGCTGACCCGGCGTGTCGCTTCCATCGGTTCGCTGCCGAACCGCGCCGATTCGAATTCGACCGTTACCATTCGACTGAACCGACGAACTGACCGACGAACTCAGCGGAATCTTCGACGCAGGCCCTACGAAATCAGGAAAACGGAAGTGAGTCGGGACAGATGAACCCAAACCACCCTACCGATCTACCGCCGACGAGGAGTTCCCCGGGCATTCTCAATCGGTTGATCCGATCCGAACGCCTCGTCTTCTCACCGCGGCGTTCCGATTGGGCCATCGGCCAAGAACGCGTGAAATGTTTCGCCCCGATGGTTCGTCCCTCACGCCGCCACGCCGCGAACGAACGTCGGGGTTCGTCTTCCAACTTTGATCAAGGTTGAACGTCCCCTCGGACCGTGCCGAATTCTTTGGGCCCACCAATCCGATCGGCCCCGGTGGTGATCCTCCGTGGACAGTCATCGATCACGCACGTTCGAATGGTCCGTCCGGATCGCCCGAAACTGGACGGGATCCAACGCAGTATACGCTCTCCGTTCCGCTCGATCCGCGCAACGCTGCCAATACACCGTATGGGCGACATGATGGTGGGGAGCGTGCAAAGTCGCTGCTCGATGCAAACGGCTCACCAAGTCTCGACATTGGGTCAAACCCACTTGGCCACCGTTCCACCCAACGTGGTTGGCGTGGGGCATACTTCGTTGCCAACCCGCCGTGGTAGGCGGTTCTGTGCCTCACCCTCGTTGTTTTGGGTTCGGCGAAATCAGTTACTCGTGCCTGCGAGCGATCGCAAGATACGGGCAACGTCCTGACGACCGGTCTCCGCGTCAGCACGAATCGCTTTGGAAAGCGAATCGATCGCCGTTCTGCCGATTCGCTTCGAAATGCAGAACACTCTCGTTCAACCTCGCGGACCAAACCGGTCCCGCCGAAGACTTTCAGAACGCTGGATGGAGAAAACGGCAAATTCGAGTGTTCCCACGGGGAATACGATTCGTACTCGGACCGCATCCGATTGGGGCCACTCTGCGAGTATCGGTGGTCTCGCAGGGAACCGTCTTCGCCGATGAGACTGGTTTCGACCTCACGAATCCCGTCTGAATATTCCCGCTTCAACGCGGGTACCGAACGCGTAACCTCGATTAGCAATGAATCACCTATCGTCCTCTCGCGAAGCGAAAGACGACTAATGAAAAAGCCGCACGATCCTACGCAGACACCTCGATCAATCGCCTTGATGACCCCGAACGGTGCGATCCAGCTATCGAAGACTCGGGTACTTCGTCGAAGGACGCATGTGCGTTATCCATTGGAGCGGTTGGTTAAATCTTATCTGCCCCCGATCAGACGAATGATCCTTTTGAAATCACCGGCAGCGCATTGCGCTGGCCATCAAAGTCACTCAACGTCGGTGAAAGACGAGCTTGGGGGAATTTCAATCGAGTTTCTGCAGATAGCCTGACAACACGACAGCCCGACGAAGGCAGCGAACTCAAACGCTACGAACCATGCTGTTGACCTGTTGCAAGTGGGCATCCCCCACAACGACATCGTCAAGCCGACGTTGCCGAGCCGAGCGATCGTGCTCGAGTCGGAATCCGTCGCCGTTGAGCAAACCCGTAATTCGCAACGGCCCCCATCGATGGTGACAAAGATCGAGTCGCTGTTGTTGAATGTCGGCGACGATCACGTTCGCAATCGCCAGCCTCCGCGAATTTCCACCACGGACAACCAATCGGCCCCTGCGCCCGAGAACCAAAACATTCTCACGGCCTTGGAGCCCGCTCGATTCACAAGCATGACAGCCGATTCGCAAGGGTCTCGACGATCCGGCTTGGTAATAGCTAACGAACCGACGCGATGCAGCTTGTTGGCTTGGCAAATACTTGATCGTTCAGCCCACCATCGCACATCACACCCAAGCACTTGTTATGCTCGCAGCAGTTGTGTGCCCCGTGTGCAATCGATCACTTCACCGCAATCAAGTAAAGGTCCCGCAACAGCGTTCACCGAACTGAAACGTTTTGAACCCATTACCAATCGCTGAGTACTTCCACCTCCCCAATGTCCAATGCCCGGGAAATCCGGGGGAACCGAAGAACGGGAACTTGCGAGATACATCGACATCGGTACCACAAACACCCTGCGATGCACGCGGACGAAAACCTGACGCCGGGATTGCCTAGGCTCGAGAATATGCAATTCGTTTCAGTTCGACGTCGCTGATTGGTAGAGTCTTCATGATTAGTTGTTCTCTGGGAGTCCTTCGGCGTGACTGACATTGTAATGGTTTGGAGCACTGGCAGGACATCACAGCATTTCGTGCCATCGGTTTCGCTGAGCCAACTTGCGCCATTTGCCGAAATGTTCTCTGGATTGGCACTCCCGGCTAACCGTCGTCGCCGAGATCCGGATGCTGCAATGAGAATTGCCCCAAAGTGCGAGTTGCGCGATGTCGACGCACGTCGTTCACAAAGCGTGCCGCTAGGCGAGCGGTTTTTGCTGAACCGAAGAGAATCCCCTGGTCAACTCGGTAGAGGTCGCGTTGTCATAAATCGGCGCCGCGAAGGACCGGCATTCACCATGACACCCAACGCCCAGTGGTTTGAGTACCAGCAGAACGTCAATCGACCAGACTGTATTCTTGAAGCGTGCAAACTGATATACGAACATGATCAATGCAACTCGTTTGCACGAGCCATCTCGTAAACATTTTTCATCGGGTAACCACTGATTCCGACACGTAGAATCTTGCCGCTCGCTTGAGCCTTCGCAAGCGGGAATAGTTTTTCTCACAACTGTGTACGGTACAAATTCGAGGTCATGGCAAAGCACGAATTTCGAGATTGATCTGTCCGCAGTCGAAGGAGACTGAAACGTAGATGCCTCTCTGCGACGCGTTTTTCGCGAAAAAGTCAAAAGTGGCGGCGTCGTAGCGACCGTAGTTTTCGTAGCAGAGCAAGTAATCATCGCGAGGAACATCTTGGAGCGCAACGCCCAGCAAGACTCGGACATCCGCTCCCGTTAGGAGACGTGTCGATCCAGATCATGCTAAAGTTCAAGGGCAACACACGCACACCGCGAAAATTCTCATCCATCTCGACATTGCGAAAATCCGCGCCAAGCGACGAGGGCGCCGAAGCTGAGGACCGGCAAAATTCGAGGCCCCGGTGTCCGAGTGGCCGTGTGTAAGCGTTTGGACGCTCATTTCAAAATCTTCTACGGATCCGCGAAATATTAATGAACGCAGCGATCTTGTTAAAGATCTTATCCATTGCCCAGTCTTTAAACAAATTCCGCTACCAATTTAACGCGTTTTATTTGTCTCGCTGTCGCTAACCAAGAAAAAGGGGTTCATGTACATTCGAGCGGATTTGGGGTACATTATCAACCTTCTTTCGCAGGAAATTCCATAGGCCTGAACCTGACCTTCCCCATACCAATTACAAACCCAAGCATGGCTGATGAGCCGAAATTTTGTGTCTCGCCAAACCGTCCGGAAGCGAGACCGTTTCTACCTCGATCTCCTACCATGAGCGAAGAAATCGCTGACGGTTGTCTGCGGGGGCGTTCGAAGCGGATTGCAGCGCCGACTGACGGTTGTCGAACGGGCAGATTTCCCCTTCTTTGGGGATCGAATGGGTCAGCAAGGCAACGCTTGCTTCACCGATTGGGAAACAAAGAGCATCGAGCTTTCCCGTCGGATCGCTCTTTCGCCTACGCCCAGGCATCGCAACACCCGGATTCCCCAATCTTCCCCAACAATATGCGGAAGTACTACGTCGACCTTGCGGATCTGAGCGCCGAGAAGCTGCAAGAACTGGATTGCTCAAAGCCTCCCGCCCCGTTGCCGTCAGCCGTCCTTATGAACTCGTCGAGAATCTGGAACCTGATTCGATCGAGAGGCAAGGGAACGTGGTGAGGCCATTCGAAAAATATCTGCGGGCGTAACACGAGTCTTGTGCAGAAAGATGCGGCCAGCGATGGTTTCTTCTCAAGGCTAGCGATTTCAACCGAAGCGTTCCACACTTCGAGTCGGTTCGCCCAGGTTTAATAAGAGAAAACGATTTCTCGATTTCAAAACGTGACAGACGTCCGCCAGCGATAAGCGGAATTTCACCCATCCTATCCTATCGCGACTAATTCAAGCGATTTGCCGGTTCAGGCGCGTAATCGTTTTTTTAGCTTTCGTATGCGTAATGAACTATGCCGCCGAACTCCTGTTGGAGCACATTTGAAGGTTCGCCGGTTGTGCGAGAAGCTTCAATTATGCCGAGCTTTCACGTTTCTCACGTCATTCAAGCGGGTCTAACGGCGTCCCGCCGAGTTCACTCACAAACGAAACCGGAAAAAAATAGAGCGAATCCGGCACTTTCTCGCGAAACGCCACCACCTCGACGCTGCCTTTATCACAAACCGTCATCCCCCATCGAGTTTTTTTCCCGGGCGGCATCCGGCATTCGTGTCGAGGCCCGGATCGACAGCGCGACACAACGCCCAACGTGACGCCCGGACAACCTGGAGG
>Ga0163217_1055752_pt1 | contig 10261 bp, 9 predicted proteins | sample SynspAceP_FD_185933 | JGI IMG/M metagenome (GOLD analysis project Ga0163217, IMG submission 185933) | Saline lake microbial communities from Ace Lake in Antarctica - Synechococcus sp. Ace-P (PacBio error correction) | ecosystem: Environmental > Aquatic > Non-marine Saline and Alkaline > Saline ...
AGCCCAAGGAAAAAAAAAAAAAAAAAAGGAGAAGGAAATTTTTTTTTTCCCCCCCCCCTGGCCCAGTTTTTTTTTAATATAGGCAGCCGGGCCCCCGAAGGGGGGGATGGATTTTTCCCCCGAAAAAAATTCCCCCTCCCCAAACAAGGGTAAATGGGGGGCTTGCCCCCTGTCGGCAGACCCCTCAACCTTGTTGGGAAGACCGGACCTGCGTAATTATCGCCAGCCGGCGCTACAAAAGATGACCGCTAGCCCAACTTTTGAAGGATCGTGAAATTGAAGAGGCGCTATGGCAACCCCGAACGCCGGACCCCTGCCTGCTGGTGGACTTGTGGAACCCCTCGCAACCGAGGGCCACAGCTGGTGTAAAGCTTGCACCGCCTCGGCATTGCTTACCGCATAATCGTCCTGCAGCGGGACAGGGCGACACATCCTTTGGATGTGTTCAATTGCCCTGAATCGTGGGAGTGGACCAGTTTGAAAAAAGCCCCCGACCTGCTTTGGCGGCGGGCCACGCGTGGCGGGGCCTTCCCATTATCGCCTGAGCCATCACGAAAACGCCTCTCCCAGATTCAATTGCGATGCGCATGGGCGCAACGGCCATGCTCAACAAAGCCCAATCACCCAGAGCTCGTGTACACCACTCTGATGATGGGCGCAAGGCCTGCGAAAACCGAATTGAACAGCCGCTAAAGAATAACTAACGAAGAACTTGAACAACCCAAACTGCAAAGGCACGACAACCCTAAATCGCCCCAAGGCGGTTTTGCCCGCCTGATGATCGACTGCCAACAATCGATTGAGCAGAGGCGTTCGGCCGTATCCCGCAAACCCTGTCCATGAGACTCAACCAAAGTAATCGAGTCTTATCTGTTCAAGACCATCGAGAGCCACACCCAACCCATGCGGCGGCGGAGCCTAAGCGTGGGCAATTCCATCAACGCTGATACGTAACCTATGGCCGGCACAAGTCAGTTCGCGGTAATCACGGTGTCAATCGTCACCGTAGTCTGCCTCGCAAAGTACTGGCACCTGGGTCGCCCCTCATGACCCGCAAATATGCAGTATTTCGAGGGCCTACCATGGAAGGCGCTCCGCTGCCACCGAACGAAAATTTCTTCTGGTACCGACCTGCTGGGTCGTGGATCTGCTGTCCAGGCTTATTTTACGGCGCCCAAACGTCATTGAATCATCGGCGGTCGTAGCAACGGCAATTGCTATATTCCATCGGCACATTAAGTGGTGTTGTGTGCAGGCCTTCATTCGAGGCTGGAAACGGGGGCGTACTGATGCCGGCTGACCGATCTCAATGATGGCATTTCCCGGCGCTGCTACTGGCTATCGCTCTGGCGCAATTCCTTCAGCGAGTATCTGGATTCGTGGCATTGGTGATTGCCATGTGGAATTGGGTGGCAGATAGGCCCGTGTTATATATTCCGAAACCATCGCTAATTGCTTCGCGGGAGTTTTATCGCGGGTAGAGCGCCCTCTGGGGGCGAGCAGCCTCCGTATCCTTTTCTCTCATTGTTGCCCCATCTTTTGCCCCACCATTTTGGTCTGGGCAACCTTGCATTTTCCACAACCCGTGCTGCCTTGAAGCATACTCTGTGTTATTCTCGGAGTGGGGTACAACCTCCTACTCCCAGCTGGGGCAATTCATTTTTGAAAAAGCCAGACCTTACTTTACCTATGCGGGTCTGGCTTGTCTGTTCCCGCTCGGACTGAGCGATCGTTCTTCTGGCGCTGAGCCTTCAACTGGTTGGCGACGCCCTGCGGATGAGCTAGACCCTTCACTGAAGGACGCGGAATAATGCCGATTATATTCTATCGTCGCCTTGGGTTATGCCATCCTGATTCTGCTTGGCGTCGTCCTTTATTACTTAACTGTTTGCTGTACATGATACCGGCAGAACCCCGGCGCGACATTGGCGGGTCCAGTGCGACGGCAGACCACCGTGGCAACCATTCGGGCCCAGCTTGGGCTGGATCTCCCGGTTTACCAAACCAGTAATTTCAAACTACCTACAAACCTTTTGCAGGGCGACCTGGGCCGTTCCTATATCCAGAGCGCACTGAGTCGTCGACTCTGATCATGTCCACGCATTCGTCCGACCATGGAATTGAATGCCTGGGGCAAATCGGTTTTTTGAACTATAATTGGCAATAAAGTCTGGGCATGCCTTGCCGCCTCAGGGGCGCAAAAAACACTGCGATCGATCGGTTTCCTTGAATGGCCTTGTCTTTTTGTCGGTGTATCTTCACCCATTTCATTGCCTCGATGCATTGTTCTGTACCTATTCCGCCGTCCAAATCTTGACTGTTCCCCCCTTGGGGCTATGGCGAGTTTCACATGTGTTGCTGCCCGCTCTGACCCTGGCTGTTTGGGCCAAGCGCTGGTAGCTCACGCATGGTGCGCTCGGTCGATGATCCGAGGTGTTGCAGGCAGGATTACAATTCGCACCGCTCGCGCAAAAAAGGCTGACCGTGGCCCGGGTGGCCTTTTTTCCGCCACGTTTCTTCCAACGCCATCATTCTCAAGTGATTCCAATGATTGTATCCGACATCCGGTATGCTTTATTGGCGCCTGGTTGGTGTTGAATCCGTTTTTTGGGATGGCCCGGCCTTGGGCAGCTTGCCTGGCAGGCGATCCAGCGGGTCGATATTCCCGTCATCGTCGGCGTCAACCATGGTGTCCGCCGTCGCCATTGTTATTGCCAACGCTGATTGCGGACCTCTGGTACCTCTTGCAGACCGCGTATAGCGCTTCGATAAGTCCTACCCTGAGTCAAAGGAAAACACCCGATGAAACGATGTTAAATATCCGAAGCCTGTACACTGCCATCGCCTCATTGCTCACACCAGCCCAATGCGCTGGCCCACTGAGCCCAAGCCATGGGGGTGACATTATCGTCAACCTATCAAACGACGTCGCACGCTGGAACCCAGCCATCGCTACGACTGGCAGAACTGGTCGATGATCAAAAGCCTGTTTTCGACGGTTGAATGGACTACCCCGGCACCATTGAACTGGTGCTTGACCTGGCACAAAGCCTACGAGCTGTCTGACGACGAGGCAAGACCTACACGTTCAAAACTTTCGAGAGGGGCGTCGAGTTTTCTAACGGACGGGAGATGAAAGCAAGCGACGTCAAATATTCCCTAGAAACGGCCACTGCCCAATCCGGAAACTCAGAGCCGCTGGAGCTGGTTTTTTTCTCGCCCCATTTCTTGCTACGACCTGTTTCGGCCCGGCGAACACCGATGACTGGCAGTGTTCACACCGTGATTGACGATTATAACCGTTGCCATCGAATTTGACGGCGCCCAACGCACATTTTCTACATGTGATGGGGCTTAATTTTTGGCCTCCATCGTGCCCCGTGAGGCAGTGAGGGAAATGGAAGGACTTTGTAAGAAAAAACCGTAGGTACCGTTGCATAACGAACTCACCGACTGGACTCTGGTCGGCACCTGGTATTTTCAAAGAATCCGGATTATTCAAACCTGGCGTGCCTTACATTGACTCAATCACGTTTGAAGTTGGCCAAGAACCTATGGTGGCTTTGCAGCGTCTGGAACGCGGTGACGTTGATATCGCCGGAGACGGGATTCCGCCGGGCCGAATTTCTGCAGTTCCAAGAATGAGCCTCAGTTTGAAAGCCTGATGGTTGTTGGGATGCCAACTTCAACGCGCTACCTGAACCCTGCAATGTCACTATACCCCACGCTGGCCAATCCTGAAAAGTCCGTCAGGCCATCAATATGGCCATTAACAAAGACCGTATCGATACGGCATCATCTAACGGCCGAGCGACCCCTGCCGAATACAGCCACTTGCCACCGGGCGAATGCCTGCTACGATAAGAACTATAGGGCCACCCCTTCGATCCCGAGCCGCCAAGGCTCCTGCTGACAGAAGCAGGCCTACGGAGAGGGTTTTGAAACTGAGCTTTGTTTCGTGATGACACAGACCCCAGCCGCGTATTGCTCAAGCCATGCAGCAAGACCTGCTAACATTGGTATTAAGGCCCGAGATTCGGTCCCCTGCTCAGCCAACGTGATTGCGGCGGGCGGGCGCCCAGGATCAGGCCCCTAATGGTCTGGTCTGGTGGCCATGGCATGGATTGCTGACTTCCCTGAACCGGCTATTTCTGGGGGTCCGATTCTGGCTGTGAGGGGGCCGTGCCGGTGGCTGGAACTGGGCCTGGTATTGCAACGAAGAACTGGATGCGATGGGTGACAAAGCTGACGCCATGGTTGCTGAAGATCACAAGAAGAGCGCGCGGCCTTTGGGGCAGATTTTCCACCCGACGCCATGGCGGATGCCCCTGGGTACCTATCTTCAATGAGCAAGCGTTTCACTGTGCGCTCTGAGGCGTATGGCGGGTGACGATCCATTGTATGTGGACCCGGTCCATGTCCTGTCAACTACGACTACATCTGGGTGAAGTAATGTCCAACAGACGTCCGTTAAGACGATCCATGGTGGCCCATGCATCACCATGGCTGGGATAACAACGCTTCGTCCCCTGTGGCCCGGGTAAAACACCGGGCAGCAATGGTGGAGTTGGGTGCAAAAAGACTCGGCAAATGGTCAATTTCACAAACCGGATTCAACCGTCGCGGCAGGTGTCGTCAATGCCCCTTATGACACAGATCAATCCGGTTACCTTGGACCGATCTAATGTGGAGGGCGCCGACTGGCGACATACTCAACGGTGACGATTGCAGCTATTCGCCCGAGCGGCTTCGGCTTGGACCCGCAACATTCCCGGTTTCGGAATTACTGACGGATCAGTTTCAACCGGCGTTGATGCTCTGGCACTAACGATCGTAACACATGCGCAGCCGCCTTCGGTAATTCGCCAAAAGTTGCCACTGAAACCCTTTGCTGGCAACCATCGGCCCTCCTAGCCTGGCCTGCACTCGGTGTGCCCCACGCGGCGGGGTTGGGCGGCAATCTGGACATTCGCGGACCTCAATGCGGGGGTTCTGCCGTACCTGCCAGTCGAAGGTGGCAGGGCTCTGCTGTCCAATTGCGAACACCCAGCGCCGCTCAGGGTCGAACGGCGAAGTCTGTGGCAACCAGCGATTGAAAGCGCGATGGATGTAACCGTGAAGCTCGACCTGATCAAAGACAGCCATTGCCATGCCCCGCTTTACGACGGCAGGGCCGGGTGACGCCGCCATTTTGGATGGTCCGGCCTATGAGGCCTTCACCGGGATCGTCGGATCTTATGCAGCTGCCTCGCGGATGCGGGTCAGTGGCGCTATCGACTGGATTACCCCAGCGAGCATCACATGCCCCCTGAACAGGGCTTATATGCTGTGTTCGTCTGCGGCGATCTGCGCATCAGCGAAATTGTCGAACTGCCCAACTGGGTGTTGGTTTACGTTCTCGACTCGTGGTGTTGAGTGATGAGCCCCGATGAGTGCAACAAAAGAAGTGACAGGAACGGCGCGCCCCGCTTATCTCGGTGGAGAAACTCTCATCGAGTTTGGTCAGGGTCCCGGACTGTAACGCGTCCGTGGAACAATCTTCAGTTTTCACACACTGAGCCGATCGGAGACCTCTGCAATGCCGGGTGAATCCGGCAGTGGCAAATCTCTTGTCGGCACTGCGATTATGGGGCTTGCTACCGCGAAAATGGCGCGAGTGCCGGAAGGCGTCCATTCTGTTCAAATGATAAAGATCTACTCAGTCAGTCTGAGCGGCAAATCTGCAGAACCTGCGCGGCAAAAGAGATCGGCATGATCTTTTCAGGAGCCCATACCTCCCTCAATCCAACCAATGCGGGATGGCGATCAAGATGTTGGAAACAGTACTCCGCCCACCGGCTCGCCACTGGCCGGCGGGGCTCAGCAGCAATATCCGGAACATGCTTGATTGCGGTAAAGATTCCCCGCGCCAACGATCGGGTAAAGCAGTATCCGCACCGAAACTTCTCGGCGGTTGCAGCCAACGAGTTCATGATTGCCATGGCGATGCTGTGTAAGCCTAAGGTGTGATCGCCGACGAGCCTACCACTGCTCTGGATGTCACCAATTCAGGCCCAGATTCTGGACGCTGGTGCGCGAACTTTCAGAAGTGAGTTGGGACCGCTGTTCTGTTTGATCACCCATGACAATGGGTGGGTCGTCGCAGAATGGCGGACAAAGTGGTGGTGATGGAATCAAGGGCGTGGTGGAAGAAGCAGCGGATATCCGCAAAAATCTTCACCAAAATCCAGGACGCTGGCCTACACGCGCAAGCTGCTTGGCTGCAGTGGCGCGCCTAGGCACTGGCGCCGGCACGAACCCGCACCAGGTTTTTGGCGAACCGGTTGTTGGGAAGTGCGCAATCTGCGGGTGCGCTACCACATGCGGCCGTCAGGGTATTTGCCCCTGCTCAAGGAGCTGATAGCCGTTTGAGACATCAAGTTTTCCACACTGCCATCAGGAGAACTCCTGGGCAAATCGTCGCGAAAGCGGTTGCGGTAAATCCACCACCGGAACGCGCCCTTGATAAACATGGTGGATTTTCGATGGTGAAAATACGCATTCTGGCACTGACATTCAAGGCCTTAAGGGCCTGCCCTGAAAAGCAAGCGTCAAGGACATCCAGATGGTCTTCAGGACCTTACGCCGCGCTCAACCCCCGCAAAAACATTGCGAACTGGGTCGCAGAGCCCTCTGCTTTATATCCATGGCGCGGCACGCCCGCGGAACGTCATTCCAAGAGTCAAAGAACTTCTCGCTCAGGTAGGGCTCTCCCCGAGGCCCGATATCTGAACTCGCTATCCCCACCAGTTTTTTTCCCGGTGGTCCAGCGCCACGCAATCTGCAATCGCCCGAGCTATGGCCTCAACCCCCGCATCATCGTTTGCGGACGAGCCGGTCTCTGCCCTCGATGTATCTGTGGCAGGCCCAAGTGTTGGATTTGTTGGAAACGCTGCAGCAAAAATACGAAACCAGCTCCTCTTCATTTCTCCACGATATGGCGGTCGTGAACGACTGTGCCATCGCGTCGCGTCATGTTCGCCGGCCGCAGTACTGGAAATCGGCAGCCCGCGAGCAAGTGCTGGGGCAACCCATGCCACGCGCTTACGAAACGCCTGCTCCGCTGCGGTTCCATTCCGGCGCGGATTAGAAAGCTTGCCCCCTGTAGTGATGTCCAAAGACACATCGAATAGTCGATCCCATAAGAGCCGGGGCGAAGGTACTAGCAAACCGATACGTTTACGAGCAGCCCGAGGCGGGCATTTTCGTGGCGTTGCGGTTTAATTCTGATTAAAAATCGGCAATTTCAAGTTCGCAGCGAAATGTTGGCTGGGCACTATCAGACCGGCCTGATGCTGAATTAGGTGGTAAAAGGCGCTGGCTCATGCCTTACGAGCACGAGGAAAGCCAACTGAGGTTTCTGTTTTAACTCCGGCTAGAGCATGAGTCGCCGGGGAAATTTTTTTGGGACAATGCCCCGATGGAAAGGTCCTTTCGAAGCTTGAAGGTGGAGGGAGTGCTGGAGAAAGACATATGGGTTTGCTGGGCCTTGGCAGGCTCTGTTCTCCATGCAAGGGCGCAATCTAAATGGCTTTTTGAGGGTGGAAGCGTCCGCTGCCCAGGGTTATGGGTGTGATCGACGCGCGATTCTGAGGAATCTGTCGTGTTTGATCGGCGCCTTTAATTCATTCGGCGTGCAGTTGTAATGCCATTGAAACGCTTTGCTAAGTGTTTCTGGCAGATCCGAAGGCCTACGTGTCTCAATCTGCTCCAATGGCTTAGAGGTATAACTTGGCCAGGCTGTAAAGCTTCAATGATTCGCCATTCAGGATATAATTGTCATGGGTGCCATCCGATGCCCCTCGTCGGAAATGCCGTAACCAGTGTTGCCCCGCGACAATGCCTACATGTTCACGAGCGTCGATAGCCGTCCAGTCAAAATGGCCGGGGCCCCATGAATCAGGCTTGAGCGCACGAAAAGCAGGCGCTGGTCGCGCAGCGCAACAAAAAAACCAGCTGATTCCTTGGTTTGTTCGCGTAATAGTTGAAGGAGTTTGCAGAATACAGGAACTTCGGTCAGCCGATCGATGATGGTTCTTCACGGCCTTTGGCGCGTCGCATTTCGGCATCGATCAGAGTAATCGTATACCCAGATTGGATCGCCGGATTCGAATTTTGGAAAAATTCAGTATCTTGGGGTAACCGAATCCAGCAGGGGATGTGGAGATTCGCCGATCATAGTGAACGATCCCACACATCAGGTGGTTAGTGATCTACCTTGCCTGAAATAATGGGTCCGCCAAGTTCACGAGGCTTCGCCAGCACGTTAACTCGAAATCAAATTTTCTTCACCGGGTTGATCCGCGATCCAGTGCGAGTTTCCTGCGGGCAGGCATTAACGATGCCCATAACCATCCTCGACCTGACAGTTTTTATCATCCATCGCCACCAACAAAACACTCACCTGAACAAAGCGATATGAAAAACCGTGGGGATCCCATGGTTTCTAGTTGCATGCCCCGGGGTGCGGCTAATTCAGAGCGAAAAAAATTATGACGCACGGAAACGCAATGTATCCCAGCACATCGCCGAGTACGTCAAAATCATCAATATTTATTGAGCCGTTCGGACACTTTTTGATCCCCCCGGGTACCAAAGGTTTTTGGAAGCTATCCTAAAAATACCTAATTTTTCTAAAACTACAGAGCACGACATGAATGCTGTGTTTCGTCGACGCCGGAATTTTATCATGATCAAAATCATGCAAAATTAAGCGCTAGTTATAGCCTGCTACTCGGGATAACGGCTGTTCTACATCAGCAATAGTGCCTATGCAGAGGAGTTACTTTTACAAATTAATATCGGGGAAACTTGAACGCCCAACAGGTTTTCCGCGGAATGGAAATTTATGTCGGTACCCCGGTAACACCCAAACGACCTCAAACGATGGTAAAGCCGCCTTTCCCAGAGCATCACAATGTTTACATTGACCCGAAGAGTTGGGCGCCAACTGGAAAGAAAACGAGTGAGTTTCGCGACGGCAACTATTCTAAATGAAGAACTGGTTTAGTGTCGGTTAGCAAAATCGGGAGTCAGTGCAATGTTACTTTCAGGGCGATTTTCATTGGTTTGGAAAGCGACCATCAAGAGGTAAAAAGCACTTCCCCAATGAGCCTGGCAACTGTCCTACTTCAGTTTCCGAATGCTGATCTGAAGACACTGAAAAAATCCGCCAAAAGCATTCCGACAGCATCATGCAACGGCCTGTCATGGCAGGCGCGGCTGCGGATGATTGGGTGTTTTTAACCGCAGTACTACCGGTTGCTACGTGGCGGCAAGGGTTAAGGGCGATGGGCATCGGGGGATGCATTCCGACCTCACTATGGACAATTAGTTATGAAGTGCACAAATGAAAATAGGCTGGTTTAATATTCTCTGTCCTTTAGCCTGATTTTCTACCGCGCTGCTGGCCGCCGAGGAGTTTTTCACCTTATGTTGGAATACCAATCGGCAATAATCAGCTTCCCACAGGCTTCCGTACTCAATGTAAACACTTGGGATCCTGGTTCGTACCTGAAGGTGGTGGCCCAGTGGGTTTTTCAACGATGTCTACACCTGAAAAGGATTCGGTCGAGGCTATCGCCCGACCTGGAAAGTTTTCCTGACGGCGCGACCATCGTCAAAGAGTTGCGCATGCAGCAGTCTGCTGACCTTCAACTATGGCAAAGGAAGTGAGTTTATGCGACAAGCGACTCAAACAGTGGTTTGTCCCATAATTAAAGGAACAGCAAGAAATCGCTTTGGCCGATAACCGCTGTGGGGTGAGGGGCTGGGTTGGGGCCGCTGTTATAAACCCGAATTGGGTAAAGAAATGCTTGCGACCTGAATTTCCGGGACGATTTGCCTGGGAGTGCCACGCTGCCGGCAAAAGATCAGGACTGGGTTTTAATACCGAGCATCCAACATTAAAGGCTGACCTATGCACACATAAAGTTGGGCTGACACTATATATTATAGGATTGTCTAGCGGCTTATGAGTCGACCGATAGTTGAATTCAATGGTGGATCATGGGCGTCCGCTGTTAGTTTGAGGCGCCGATTTTTCTGGTCTGTACCACTGCAGAGTGAACGCTGAGCCATAATATATACAGAGGGAACTTGCTTGGTGGTTTTGAATGTGCTAGAGCTCCTATGGCGACTTGAAACTCACGCGGCCATAGTCCTGCGAGCGTCTGCTTGTGCGCAATTTTGTAGTGGTCAACTAATCAAAAGACACTCGTTA
>Ga0163217_1064610_pt1 | contig 10260 bp, 9 predicted proteins | sample SynspAceP_FD_185933 | JGI IMG/M metagenome (GOLD analysis project Ga0163217, IMG submission 185933) | Saline lake microbial communities from Ace Lake in Antarctica - Synechococcus sp. Ace-P (PacBio error correction) | ecosystem: Environmental > Aquatic > Non-marine Saline and Alkaline > Saline ...
TAGGAAGAAATAGAGTAGCTGCGTTAGGGTACTAATATTGGCATGTGTTCTCATCTTCGCCGTCTTGCGCGCATTGGCTTGGTTACAGGATTTTTTGTGGTCAATTAATTTTATATAGACATGTTCCATGAGCCCCATCAGATCTCGGTTACTTTGGCTTTTCAAGTGAGGTCGTCTGTTTATATACCGCCTATTTGGCTAAAAACCAAAGGTTTCTGGCTTTCGCTGTTGACCTATCGCTTCCTTTCGGGCCCATACTGCAACATCTATTGGCATGGGTAACTTGCCAATCAATGCAAGGTTTATTAACCACTTTTTTGGCTGGCTTATAGATTTTGTCTCGCTTATGCGCTATATATCTAGACGCCTAGACAACCCAGCGGTGGTTTCTATATCCACTGGGATATTATACAGGAATAGGTTTCTTCGGTAGTGATCTGGTGACAAGCATCCACTCGCTGGCTGGAGATGCGCTTTTTGTTTGTGTATGCGTGCATATATTGGCTGTTTTTGTTGTGGAAGTTTCGGCGAGCTGGCAAAGGTAGCGCTTTATTTCAAGCATGTTTGAACCCCAGGCTTCGCAGTCATGATCCGCAAGGAAATAACCCGCCTTGCATAAAGTAGGGTTAAATAAAAGAGCCGTCCTTATATTAGTGTAAGTGCTTGCCCTTAGTGATACCAAAGTGCTTAAATAATCACTAAACCACCTGCGTTTTTTAATTTATTTCTCAAGCCTTCGGCGACATGTTGCTCTTTCCCAAGTTCAGAGCACTTGGGCCGGAATGGTTTTTTCTACGTACCGATATCTTGGGGTAAAGGCTGATGGTGAATCAATGGCCAATTGAGTACCAAAAACCTTTCCGCTGATCTCAAAGGATAGCTGAGGGGCTGGTCCACCACAAATACCTGTAATGTTTGTTGTTGCGCACCACACACAACCGTGCGCCGTCCAACTCAAACACGCCAGTTTGATCATCTGTTTAACCCCGCAATCCGCGCTCATCAAAAATCAAAAGCCGACCGAAATTTCATTGATCGCGGAGTACTACGCCTAAGTAAGTTGGGTTAAATCGTTAGAGCAATCGAAACACGCCATGCCACAATAATTTGGCGAATTCATCGATCAAAATAACTTATTTAGGTATTTCGCACATCACATAGAATTTACTCAGTACCGTTACTTCGCCGCGCTTAAGCGGCCTTTCCGATTTGACGCCATCACTAGCCAAGGCTATTTTCTCGCTTCCTAAACTCAATATCGGCGGCAAACATGGGGCACTCATCAAAAAATAAACATTTTATTAAAGCCATGTCATCCACAGCCCAACGCGTTTCATCGCCGGCACTCGTAAAGGCAAAACCTTCTGCATATGCGGGGTGACTGTAGCGAGCCGCACCACGAAAGCCGATCATGGCGGTTACATTTCAAGCCGGCTCAAAGGGTGCGCCGAGCCCAAAGTTAAAGAAGTGGGCGTATTCGTTAACTCCTTGAGTCACTCAGCTGCGCGACTACGGCATGGCCTTGGGAACATACACCGCAGCGGCGATAGTAGCCCAACCCACATTCAGATAAAGTTTTCACAAAAAAGTCTACTGGATCCTGCAAGGAGGCCCTCGGCTGATATCGCTATAGATTGCCTTCAGGGTTCGTCCATCGAGTTTTTTCAGGGTGAAATAAAAGGGCCATCGGATGGGAACTTTAAAGTATATCGTTGTAACTTGATGAAATTCCTAATGCGCGCCAATGCCACCATGCCGCGTCACAGCGGCAGTGATGCAAAGACCCCAAAGGCTGAATTCAAGCGAAATTACCCAAGACAATCCAATCATAATTTTAGTTTTTTGTGTGGCGCCAGACCCTCGCTAAAGGTTGCCGTTTCTACTCTTCAATATAAAAACTCAGAGGCATACCGCCCTTCATATAACGACCTTTCCTAGAATCTCTCGCCTATTCGGCAGCAGCGCACGGTAATTTCTTGAGAGCCGGTTAACTAGAATATCGGCGCCATTGTCAGCTACCTCGCCAACACCGATAGCGGGAATCCCATTCACGGGAAACAATCGCTGCTGGCGGTCCGGCCGCCGGTGGTTTGGTTACAATCGCTGCGGGCGGTTTACATCACGGCTCCCATCTGGGGTGGTGGTGTCGGTCACCAGTGCACTACAAATCGCGCCCGCTGGAAAGTCACTTAAGTTTTTCCACATCTGGTTTGGATCAAGCTCGAGACTTTTGCCCGCCGCTCAAATCCGGGTGTCCACACCCAGGCCTGACCTTTAGCTAAACACAGCCGAGGAGAGCCGTTAAGATGGTGATCTTTAACACATTCCACGATTTTTGCGATTCAACGGTTTCGGGGCCGTGCTTGCACGCATGTAGATATGGTCCATCAAGACCGTCTTTAGCCATTTCCATCAGGTCCATTGGGCCTATATGTGTTGGCCTTTTTTGTTTTCCGAATATGTTTTTCTACCTTTAATTGCAATAGGTCACGCAAGCACCATGACATCTTCGTCACCGTCGAATGCAAAAATGCCCTTGTTTCTAGCGGCTGTTGGTTGGGAACTGTTACAGGTATACTCACAACAGGACAAATGTGTCGGTACCTTAGGCGTGTCGGAAAATCATCTTTAATTCAATTTTACCCCAAGCGGCTCGTTGGAAGTACCGCCCTAAAATCCATTTAGTTCGAAGGTGGCGTTGTGTACATAAAAAACTTGTCTGGACAATCGATGGTGCTTGACCAGCACGAACTGTTTTTCGAGCCTAAGCCTAGGGGCGTTGCCATCAATAACCTTACAATCCTTAAAACCCGTTTAGCGTATCACAGTGACACACATCACGCCGCTAGCGCAATATCACTCAAGGACGAGCGCACCATCGTTGCATGATCAACCACACACAAAGTCCTACTTTGTAAGTAATAACACAGTTGTTATCGTACTGTAATGAATAGAGCGGGTCCAGTGAACAGTTAGATTCCAAACAACGACGAAATAAAGCCATCACAAGGCTTCGTCCACTGCTGATATTTAAGTTAGGTGTCGTTTTGGCCCGCAAACCGAGGCTTCGGGCGAACTCGCTCCGCCGTTGGCATCGAAAAGAGCGCAACTGAGCCAGCGAGATACAAATCATACGACGCATAATTCCGGTTCTTATCAGTTTTGACATAGCTCGGGGCGAAAGAATTTTATTCCGTCTTGTAAGGTCTTTGCGGTAATTCTCGCAGGCCACGCAACAAATAAGCTCTGGGCCTTGGCACCGCGCTGCCTGTAAGGATCCCTTCTATATGTGTCGGGACATAATAAACCATCAACGGGAGCCTCATGCAGTTTTGGCCAGGCCTTGCTCTCGCATCTAGTAAACTAACTCACGGTAGGGACCTCAGGCGGTAACAGCAAAAACCATGGGTACTCTTCACACCACCGACTAACACTTGGCGGGTGATTGTTGGAACATCTCGCCAAGTGACGCGAATTTTTGCCCGCCACACAACTTGGAGCCAGCATCGTCCATGGGCCCTACTACTCTTCAACAGCCAACGAATATAGTTTGTTTTGACATCTCAATAGCCTATTTTGTGAATAATGAATAGACGTAAAGGCTACAGAAAGCAGAACAAAATCTTGGTGGTCTTTTTTTATGTCTTAGGAATGCAAGGTTGTGCCCAATACTCCGCCAAATAATATCGCCATTACTCGCGCGCCTTTAGCAGTGCTCCGTTGGTTATTTAGAGGGAGGTGATGGATAAAATGACTGATAAACCGCACGGGCCTAGCTGCTAACCAAAACCCCACCATGTACTGACATATAACAAGACGCCTTGCATCCGTATTTTTGACCGTAGGACTGCTACCCCCCCCATGATCAACCCATTAGAAGTTTCGCTTCGTGAAAATATCCTTTTAAATACTATAATAAACGGGCGAACCTCGTAACCTTTCAATAACCCCCACGTAGAGTCACACTTCACATCAAAAAACCGTGGCTGAAGCGGAGCCAAGATTAGAGTAGGCATACTTCTACTCTCAAAAAAAATAGTGCGAATTAAATAACTGAAAAGATAGATGTTCTTTTTATATTTTTATGGACTAGTTGGTCCCTATTTTAAAGGCGTTTTAGGGTCATGTTCATACAATTCTGGCAATATTTTTGTGTGTAACTATTATGATTCGAACACTCCCACGTCAACTCGAACTTATAAAGGAACGCACCATGAACCATTCATAAACTGCGCCGCATAAACACTATATAAATACTGCCCTCGTGTGTAGCTTATATATAAGGCAGCTTATCGACGTGCTAAGTTGCCGGTTTACAACTCGCCAATTCCCGCTAAAGAACCACCACTGGGGTAGTGCTGGACAAGGTCAGACTCCGTAACACGCTCGGTCTCACACAAAATATGAAGCAATAACATGCAAATGACAATAAAATTCCTTTCGCTGATTGGAGTGGCAAATCCACATCCCACGTTTTATCCTGCAGTTTCCATCCCATCAGTGGGTACCCATAACTGGCATTCACTGCTAATATTGGATATTCACCAACCGACCTATTTAAGCCTACTATCTGCCGAACACCTTAGAAACCGCAGTGACTACCACCAGCAAGTCAAATGAGCAATAGTATGGAAACCAGAGACAGCCACTTGGAAGCATCACCCTAAAAAGAGTACCACCCACCCCATTCAGCTTTCTTTCAGTATAAGATACTCACCAGGCTGACTGGGGCCATGCATGAATTCACCACTTGTCAAATAATATACTCACAAAACACCCCCGCAAAGCCTCTACTTAAAATCCAGACCATTGGCCTCGACTACTTAACGAAAACAGCAGTACGACAATTATTGCCAACCCAGCCAACACCAGGAGCCAAGATGTGTTACTGTTGGTAGAGCGGGCCATTCGTATGAGCGTGGAGATTAACTTATAATGGGCACAATTACACCACCTACCAAACACCGCAAGCCTGTTACGAAGGCTATACCGTTTCCTATGGCTACTTTAAGGTAAAGCTCATTGCAACTCAGACGTTATGAAGTTGGGATCTGAAAGGCATCGGCCTTTATATATGCGCGAACTTAAATGCTGCTCACGTTATTCGCAGATGATTATATTTGGTGCAATCCGGGAAGTGCACAGAGCTCAATGACGGCTTAGAATTAGCGGTCGTTGCGTTTGAATATTAACATGCAATACCTTATACCCATCATCCAAAGAAAGAGCAGTAGAGGGCCAACTTCGGTGGGGCTAGCCACATGCGCCCAACTTAGGTTGTTAAGGACCTTATCTTATAACAAACCTCGCCAAGTTTACAATGGCCCAACCAACTAACTGCTGGGAAATAGAACTATCTTGGCCTAATCATCCTAAAAGCTAGTATTTAAACTTACTTATACATTTATAATCCTAACCTTTGTTCTGAGCTGATTACTTACTCTTTATTTTTTGTTCTTGAGCAAGTCATTTTTCATTGACGGTCCCGCTTCTGCTTAGTGTCCTGCCCACGCCAGGCTTGCACTTGCGCACACACCAACGTTCGCCCATGCGCGCTTGGCAAATGTATTTGCCTGAAAAATCGCGCCATCGAGAAAAAGCTGTCGTGAAAGGAAACCTAACCAGCTTGCACCCGACTCCACGAACTATAAATGAACTGAGCGACGGTCATCATACCCAAAAACCATTTATCTAGCTCTAAAGACCTGTGACCTGGCGTCAAGAATCTCCACATGGACTGTTGAACTATCTTCCCTCCTTGTTTACAAATCAAATGATGTCCACGTTAGCGATGCTTTTGCAGGGGCTTTTGTAAACTGGCCATTTCCTTTGCGAACGAAAAGGCGGACCCGTGCACCTGTGTGCATGGGTCTTCACCTTATAAAACATGATTTAGCACGAATGAATATTGGGTCGCCAATACTGGTCACCGTGTGGGCCAACCATTGGGCTCGCCGCGGTCAGACCCACTTCAGTGTTTAAAACTCAAATAACCAAGAAGAGCGGTGTAACTGTGGGGTATTCGCTCCAGTCCGGTGGCTATACTGGCTTCTCTCTGTTCTCTGGCTTTATTTTATACGATGACGACAGAGAGCGACAATAAGAATAAAAACAACATCGCAAATCTAATGGAATAACCAGCCCCAATTCTTACTCGAATAATTAAAAATCTGCCCACGCCAATTCCGCCTATATTCGACCAAAGGTTAGGCAAAGGCCTAGGCGAGGCGATCACAAAATCGCGACCCATAGGGCGGTGAAAATAGCCTATCAACAGCTGCATTCTTTTTCAAGAGCTTTATTCGGCGTAACGCCCAAATCGTGTTGTTGCCCACGAAAATATACATAATGCCGATGATAGTAATAAATAGCAGGACACTGACAAAACGCAAAGGTCCAGATGGAACATATACTTCTAACATGGATTGTTTTTATCTTGTGTAAGTCATTAAAATACCCAAAGTGGGCTAATACAGACCAGATTGAAGCGAATATTGCGAATATTTTACATCCGTGTTTAAGGCTAAGTACCCCAGACACCTTTAAAACCTGCTTGATGGGGAGTATATTAAATCCCTGGCGGTCAGAGTAAACTTTATACTTTTTTCGAGCATGAATTAGTCTGCTTGGCTAGTTTGATTAGGCTTGAAGCGTAAAGAAGCTCTTCTCAACTGACAACTCGTTAGGCCAATGTCACCAGCCTACGGGTTTCTTTGCTCCCTAAAGATTTGATTGGGTATATGATGGAGAGCTTTCCCCCGACTGAAGTCGCTCTACGAGGGATTTGTAATCTGGGGATCAGAAGTAAACTTTAACTTTTATATCGCCTGATTGTCCGTTTGGCTGATATTTAGGCTTCGAGAAGTTGTAAGAAGCTTCCCTAACTGCAACTCCGTTAGAGTATGGCCAAGCTAAAGCTAGCGGTTCTCGATTCCTAAAGATTGATTGGGTCTTGATGGAAAAGAGCCTTCCCGACTGAAGTCGGTCCTACGAGGGGATTTGTAATGCTGGGGTCAAGTAAACTTTAAAACTTTTCGCTTTTTGATTGTCGTGGCTGATTTAGGAATTTGTTGTAAGAAGCTTCTAACTGACAACTCCGTTTACGGGATATCCGCCAGCTAGGTTCTGTCCGTAAACAATTGAGAGATTTGGGTCTTTGAATGGAAACACGAGCTTCACGACTGAAGTCGGTCCTAACAAGGGGGTTCGTAATCTGGGCGTCCACTCGAGGTAAACTTTCAACTTTTTCAGACTCGATTGTAGTGGATGATTTAGGCTATAGAGCTGCTAAGATAGCTCTTCCTAACTGACAACTCCGTTAGGAATGTCACCAGCTTAAGGGTTCTGTCCTAAAGATTGACTTGGGTCTTGATGGAAAAAGAGCTTCCCGACTGAAAGTCGTCCTACGATGGATTGTTAGCCTGAACCTTTAAGTTTCGGCTAGGCGTTAGATACTCTTAAGAGCATTTTTCCAATCAAGTTTGGCTGAGAAAACAGACTCTTCTTATCTTTTTTTTCTATATATATACGTTGGCGTGGTCCACATGCCTTTGATTTTGCAATTGGTAGCATTGATTGGTTAAATTCAAAAGGTTTTATTTGGGCCTTCGTTTTTGGATTTCTGCGAATGAAGGTCCGATCGCGCACATCAATTCGAGCCACTCACGTTCAATCCATAACACGCTAATCCACTAAGATAAACAGGCGCAGGTTTCCCGATTGTCTTGTCGAATAAGAGACAATGGACCACTCGTTTCTTTGCCTTTAAATTCGTTTTTGGTAGTGTCACTAATTGGATCTGCTGCGGATGAGTTCCGGTCCGCGTAGGCGTTTTTACCCGTCTTAATGGCGGCACCAAAAATTACATCAGTTCTATGCCAACAGAATGGGTATGCACATGGTGCGGATCCTTCCGTAATACAACCTAAGTGCCATTAATCCGTATGCTCCTTCCGGGTACTTGCCAATTCACTAACAAATCACCCATCCGTAAGCGATCATCTAATTTTAATCTTTAATTGAAGCGCCCGCCCCATTACAAACTACGGTGGCATCGAGCCGCGATGTCAGTTGCCACCCAGACCAGTCAAATAGTGTCGTAGGCGTTTGTTCCAGCCTGTGTGATGCAAAAAAAAATCACTCTTTAGGTGTTGGCTCATCGATATATTCGCCTTTGGGTAAATAGTTTTTATGCCAAAGAGCCCATCAATGGCTATATCATTTTTTCGGCCAAATCGGTTGTAGCGTTTGTCTCGAATCGCCCCTAAGGTTTGATTGCCCACTAGTCCGTCAACCATGATGCACCAGCTTTTTTTGCTCTGGTATGCTTTTACTGCCTTAAGAGTCGCAGCATTAAATTCCCCTGTAAGGACTAAACCCAAAGCATGTTGTAACTCTTTTACGTCCTGACCCTTTGAACCCTAATCTCAGCAACATAAGCATCTCCTTTTAGTAAACAAGAAGTATAGGTGTAGCTAAAATAACTGCATCAATATATAGACAGTTTTTGCTTTGCTCATAATCGGGGTCCCAGACACAAAGTTATGTTGGGTGACTATGATCAGGATGCTTGATGTGGTACTTTGCATTTGATATAAGAAGCAGCTTCTACGGCTAATAACACAACCGTTGTTGTCCGATCACCTACAAACGAATACTGGTATCATTCTTTTTGTAGTAGCTCTTAGATAAGAGCTCTAAGGGAAGAGCTGTGTTGTTCGTTTCATTAAACTACTGAAATGTTGTCTACGAGGTGGTGGTAAACATGATGCACAACCCATGTCGTTTAATTGACGGTCCACAATGATCATGCAATTTTTGTGCAATATCTGAATAACTTTGTCTAATTCGAACAAGGATCCTGACGAGAGTGTTTGGACTGGGTAATCAAACTTTGCATCACGTGATGGCCCTAAACGAGTTCCTTTAGTCCCACGGGGTGTCTGCCTGCAAGGAACTGTGCATAAGGGTAAACCACTGCATCGGCTTTCCGAGTTTGAAGTTTGACTTATCTTTGCTCGCCAAAAATCAGTGGATATGAGTAGTTCTCCCACTTTCCACTCAGTCCTCGGGTGAGATGGCAATACAATAAAGTCATCGGAGGACCACAATCGCGTGGCGCACTCGACCTCTTGGCTATTGGGCAGGGCGCCAAATATGGAGGCGTCTAATGGTCACACCCGTAGCGTTTTCAACTTTTGACGTAACGATTAAACAAGGTGGAAATATTTTATGGGGTAATACGGCCGATACCCAAGCTTGTATGTTTCCCCATTTCTGGCTAATAAAATTGTTAGCTAAGGCCATAACAATTAGGACTTGTTGGCTCTGCCTGTGAGTTACGTTTCACATCGGCCGCCCATGCCCATTCGCTGTTTTTGTACCATTTCCCCAGCCTAACCTTGGTCAGTATTTTGTATATTCTGCACTTGTCTGAATGGGCTTAAATTAATGCTTCCAATACATGACAAATGGTGAGTCTCCTTTTAAGTTATTAAATTTCCAACATGGCGTGGCTCGGCACATTACTGCTTCACCGAAGGTACCCACTATTAATGTGGCCTGAGGCGATACGCGCAGTCCAAATATTCATTGTCTGTCACATTACCAATATTTCAAACGAAAATTTAAGGCTATCCGAATAATAGTAATTGGCGAACAAATCAATCACATTATAGCTAGGCACTACGATCTGTATTGACCAGTGTCTGCATCATAACCGGCTGGCCGCTGTCGGGTTGGCCACCGAAACATTTCACTTTTATACGTAAAGGATGTGCCAAAAGGCGAAAGTTTCATTGGCTGGTAACCGCAAACTGTAAATAAAAGGATTGTCGGGCAAATTGCTCAGGGCTAAACCGTACAGATGTACACAATAAGACTACTAATATCTCGGATCCATAGTGCCGCAACTCATTTTGTACACTGAGTTCTTCTGTAATGGCGCCTGACAATGAAAGTTCTAGCCTTTACGTCGGTTTTTGCCAGTAATTTCGGGTGCCCAATACGCAGGCGGTCAGTGCGCATCAATCACCTCCAATATTCTCCATAACATCACTTTTTGGTGGACTTGGAACCACATGCCGCTTGTGGCAGCAATTATCATCGAATAACTCCCTTGCTGACCTAGCTCATAGTTCTTCGACCCGCTACGAGAAGGATACTGAGCGAGTTGAAACCCTTCAGGAATTCAGCCCCCTAACTAATCTCCGTCTTCTATTAACCCAACTGCCCCAACCATCTACTACCAGTCAGATTCGA
>Ga0163217_1038815_pt1 | contig 10259 bp, 10 predicted proteins | sample SynspAceP_FD_185933 | JGI IMG/M metagenome (GOLD analysis project Ga0163217, IMG submission 185933) | Saline lake microbial communities from Ace Lake in Antarctica - Synechococcus sp. Ace-P (PacBio error correction) | ecosystem: Environmental > Aquatic > Non-marine Saline and Alkaline > Saline ...
TCTTGGGTGCTTATACCTCGGCCAGATTTGGATTGCGATGACAATAAGCACAATACGATCGGGTTTACAAAACCCGTAGCGACAAAACATTTACTTCGATTCCACCTTGCCTGAACACCCCGAATATCAGTCCCCTCTCGTGATACGCAAGGCGATCCAAAACCGCACGGGCCCCCGTATCGGTTTTGAAAATCAAGTGAGCGAAACCCAGTCGTTTCCTGCCTAGAACCCGAGTTTCTTTCCGCCGATCAAGTGAGACAGTGCAGGTGCGGACTTCCTTGGGGCCGCCGTCTTGCCGCAGTTCACGATCAATCGGTAAGCCGCCGCCAAACCTCGGCGCCCGATTTTCCGATGCGGCGATAACGCAATCCGGCCCCATGATCGCTTCGTCGTCTTTGCTCAAGTCGGCGAGTGAAACGAATTTCCTGTTTCGGGATGATGAGAATATGCACGGGTGCCTTTGGGCGCGATGTCCCGAAACGCCAGACACACGTCGTCTTCGTAACGATATCTGCTGGGATTTCACGGGCGATGATTTGCTGAATAACCTGGGCATCGAAACGGTACAGGTTTTGTTGATCCTAGAAAAATGAGCTGCTCATCGCACGCGCGAGCGTCCTGTTATCGAAACAAATCACTCGATCCGGACAGGGCCGATGAGCGAACAGCGACGCAGGCGATACCAGAGCGTACTTTATCCGCCGCTCAACGGACCCGGTTCCGTCGCAAGCGAGATGCTGACCTCGTCGACGAGGAGGTCGCGGGTTCGTCACCCGCACGGTCAATCGAAGGTGGTCAAAGCGGGCGGTACTCGAAGCGGTTCGCGAGAGACAAGAGATCCTGTACAATGGGCCGCGGGCGACCGGTGGGTTGGTCGACCGCTGGATCGATCGATGCAATTCACGGCGATCAAGTCAAAGAGAAACCGGAGGAGGAACGTCCCTCGCGAGCGACTCAAATGCCGGCTCGGTGCGGCCTCGTTAACGGACGCCGAGTTGGCTCGCCATTTTGACGGCCGTCGTGATCGTCGGCGAGTCTGCGGTGACGGGTGCTTCAAATAGCTGCGCAATTCGTTTCATGACGACTCGGACCGCCTCCCGGAGTGCGGCTGCCCGGAACTTCGTGAGATACACGCCAGCGGGTGGACAAGGCGAGTTATGTCAAATTCTTCGCGGCGTTGGAATTTGGGCAAAACGGGCGACCCGGATCGGTACGGGACCGTCCTGTTGAAATTGCCACAAAAATCACCCGCACGATCGAGGCGACACAGTATTGTGCGGAGAAGTTCGCTACTCGCCCGGCGAAATGCCGTGCAGGAGAATTTCATATCGCAGGCTGGACACGAAAACACAACCGATCCGCTCGCATCGGATCACGCTCGCCGCTCGACGCCTCACTCGTCACCGCGAGGTGTTCGCCCGGCGATCCGGTGTCCGCCGCGGCGGTGCTGCTCGTACAGACAATCATCCCTCGCGACCCGAGGCCGAGTCGTGAGGAACCACGCGGTGACGGACCGTTTGACCGAGGCGGAAGAGCTGATCGGAAATCTCAGTGCTTGACCACATCGTCGTCGCCGCCAACGCTGTTTAAGCATCCGAGAGTGTTTCGTAAAACATGCAACTTTCGCCACTGAGGCTGGCGGTAGGTGACGCCGTTTCGATCGCGAGCAAGTGGGCCAACCAATCCGCCGTTGATCAGATCGAAACGAGGCGTGTTTGGTTGATCACTCGATGATCGCTCTCGCGGGGCCGTCGAATGAATGATCTGCAACCGCATCGGTGAAGTGCTGGTACTCGGTTCCGGTGTGACAACGTAATTGCCAGGGCAATCCCGGTTTTGCAGGTTCGCCGCGTTGCCTGGACGAATCCCAATCGACGCGACGACGTTGTTGACCGTTTTTCGTGCGCTGCCGAAATGACGGTTGTCTCACTGTCGAGGGCGTAGTACTGCAATGTTGATCTCTAGTGGCGACGACATCCGGCGCGGTCATGAATCGTTTCGAGTACCGGGCGCGCTGGTGTCCTCGCTCCGCCAATCGTAACTGGTGCAAGAAACATGGAACGTCCGTCGTAGGTTCGCATTTTTTGCGTCAACGAACGTGGGTGCGACGATAACGGCGGCGTGCCGGTCGGAAAGCGCCCACTCGGGTCGCACCCTCGGACCAATCGCTCGATCGCTGATCAGCGCCCGCCGACCTGTGTCGCTGGCCACGATCGTCATCCGCTCTGGCACGCGTTGCTCTCATCGGCGGCATCGGACAACGTCGTCAGTTTGCAGATCGCGGCGGATGCGATTGCGGGGCACCCTGGATATCAGAAAAAACATCGATCGTGTCGCTCGTCCGGTGTTGTGCACACCCGCGACGAAAAGGGTCATCGTCGAAAATCTCAATTCCGCGTTTCGACTAGAGTGTTCGAATCTGACGACTGGTTGAAGCAGCAAATCGCGGCGAACTTCGCATCTCGGGTTCACCGGAGTGGTTCCCGCCACAGGCAACACCAACAATCCAAACCGGGCCGCGAGCGGGTTAATTGGTCCGTTTTCGCTGGCCGTGGACCAACAGAGCACGACAAGCCGGGCAAAAATTCTCTCGTTCAACCGAGGTTTCCGCAACACTCCCTTTCGACCCAGTCCGGCTTGTGGGTCAGTGTCATTCCCTGTTGGCTGAGGCCTCGCAAGGGTCGGCCCGAATTCGTTTGGCAGCTTGCCGGCCGTTACAGCCATCGTCAGGTAGGCGGATGGGTTGCCGCGATGCGAACGCTCGCCGGGCGAGTTTCCAACCGTAGAGTCAGACCGTTGGTTTTCGACAAACGAGTAAACACCCAGGACTGCTTGCGTTGGACTCACTCCAAACCTGTTCGCCATGTTTTCGCAAAAACGCTGTCCGCTCCGCAATCGTCGTCGGTCTGGCGACGTCGCCTCGCTCTCTCGGTAAACCTTCATGAACCTTAAAAATTTTCGGGAGCAAAAGAACCGGCAACGAATGGATCGCCGGTCGTTTGTCCGAGCGCCACGGTTTCGATCGGCATGACCAAAGAACCCAGCGAAACCCGAACGTTTCGAGGCGTCTCGGAATTGCGATCAAAAATGTCGCCGAATCTCCTCGGAATCGCACGTCAATGCAAACACAGTCTGAGCGAGTGTGTCGCTTGGCGCAGTGGCATTCGTGAAGTCGGGCGTGTTTCAGTTTTTTGGCATCCGCTACTGCGTAGGACCCACTCAACGAATCGCGAAAACCGATTTTCGCTGGCTCGCAACAACACCATCCGCATACACCCGCCGTCCTTGGTCCCGGTGCTGCGCTCGTCGGCTCATGCCAGGAACGCAGTATTTTCAAACCAATCGGACTCCAATTCGACCTCGATCGAAAACGCCTCCGCGATCGCGACGTCGTAAGGCCAATCGCATCGCGAGCAATCCGGCGAGATGATTGGTGTTGACCTCATCGACCGGCAAATTGACACCGTCTTCCAGCTGATTGGATACTTCGGTCCACGCCATGGACCATCCCGGCACCGAGAAAGCTTGGCACCAACAAAAACGTCGAACCACAGAGAATTCGGAACGCCGATCGTGTGAGCAAGTTTCAGCGAATCGCGGTCGCCGGGGCATCGTCGGCAACGATATGACGAGTTTTCCGGAACCCGCGAAACGCCGGAAATTTCAATGTTGCGATCGTGCGTTGCCCACATCTCGCCATGCCTGATATGAGCGGCAAAGGTGGGCCACCGGGGCTGGACCAATCGCTTGGCCTTCGTCGTAGTGCGGAGGCGCAAGTGTTTGACCCGTTCGTCCGCACCGCTTCGGTCCCAATCGATGGCCGCCCAGACGTTGCGAGTTTCCGCGGAATCTGGCTAATCTCTCCCGAGAAGTCACGGAATCGCTCGGGCGCGTTGAAAGTCCCGAGCGATCGGGCCTCGACGAGGCACTTTAAAATTTCATCGCCGTTCGCAGTGACGGTTTGTCTTCGTCCTCGGCATCGAAGTCGCTTCCACCGCTAACTCCGCACGCCCTCGTCACGTCGGGAGGTTGAATTTTCAGCGTCGACTGATTCGCCAAAATACGCCATCGGCATCAACAGCTTCGCAACCCGAAAAGTACCTTCAGGAACGATCGGGCCGACAGAAACGACGCGAAGAAGATGCCGCATAAGGCATTGACGGCAACGGTAATCCTCGCGCCACACCGGCGCGACGACGCCGGGACACCGTGATCTCAAAAGCGGAAATGCATCGAGAGTTTCTCGGATGCGGGGCAAGTCCGCCGAGTGACCTCCGTTGGTCGTTTTCGTGGCCATTCCGTTCTTCAAACGCGAGTCGATGCATAACAATATTCTCTAACGATCCATAATAAGAAGAATAGACGGGGGTTTCAACGAGACGAGCGAGCCGAACAGGCGGCGCATCGTGCTCGCTCGATGTAAAAAACCGTTGACCCCCCCCCCCGGCCGGGGTGAATGTTGCAATCGGTTGAGCAGTGGGCGAGTTCGACGGTGATCGCAAACGAAGCAATGAAATCAACAGCAACACACCGAATCCCAACCACACGATCCGACCGTGACGCAGCCCACGCGGAGGCCGGTCGCGGAACGGTAAAACTCGCTGGACGTATCGCGGTCGACACGCCAAATAGCTCGGCCCGAATAACGACGCCACAACGCCGCGATACCAATTAGCCGCCCGGTCGAACCAACGCACGCTCACCGACGCAGCGCACCTGACCGATCCAGTGCCGCCAGTGCCCAAGACGAGCACGCCGGCCGAGTAACACCCGCCCGGACGAATCGACCACTCCCGACCGAACGCCGTGAACCCGAGCAAGCCACCAACTCCGCCGCCCGAGCAAGACGACTGAAAAGCGTGCCCCATGAAAATGATCCAGCGCGCGATCGCCGGAAACGTCCGCGATATATCGGTTCGCCCCAGTCGTCGCAAGGGAGGGGCTGCCAAGATTCATCGCGCCCGTTCGTTCATCACACTGCCCGCTGCTCCAAAAACGCGTGAGCCTTGTAGAGCGAGTGGCAACGCCTGGTGCTAAACATCGCCGCGGAAAAATGCAACCGAGACCGCACTGCAACATCATGGCCATCCCATCCTCGCGATCGTCGAATAAGCGATCGATTTCTTCCCGCCTGTTGAGTCAACATTATACGCAGCGAAACAAGCCGTGATCCCGCCCAGAAGCGCGAGCAACGTCATCGCCGCCGGCGTCACACCACGAGTGGATCATCCGATGACAGGAACCCGCCTCGCTTGACGATCCCGACCGCGTGCATCAAATGCCGAAACCGGCGTCGGCGTTTCCATTCGTTCAGAGGCAACCAAGTATGCAGCGGGAATGTGGCCGATTTGTCATCGCACCGATCACCAACCAGAAACCGCGCTTGGAACCGCTCAAACCTACCGGCACCTCGGTCCTCGACGACGGCGGCGGAAACAGGTCCCCGCGAAATCAAACGTGTGAAATCTCGCGATTAGATCAAAATTGATCGCCGCCAACAGAGGGCGTGCAGTCACCGAGCCGGCTGATTGTGAAATTTATTCCAAAGCCGCTAGCCGGCCGGCAGGTCCGTCTCGCGTATGCAAGCAACAATCCGGAATGCAGCTCCGAACTCGTCATCACCCCACCGATCATGGAACATGATCAGGTTGCCCGAAACGACCATCAACAAACCGAGCCGATCGTAAAACTCGTCCAGCGAAAATACCGACCTTGAATCGACTCGCCCGTCCGAGATCGCAATCGAGGAGCCGACAAATCACCCCATCCGACGAACGCATCACGATGCGGCGAACATCAACGCCGACCACGCGTCGTAATGGAACCGGTTAGCGCGATCGGCCGGTCGCCCGTCGCAGGTCGCCAGCCACCTGTTGGAGAGCGCCGGCAAGCACACACTGGTCACGAACGCGGCGGCGAGGACCAAACGCGAATCGCCGATTGCAAACCCGCACGAAAGTCCACGCTTCGGCGATAAAAAATCGACCCGCTTGCGAGCAAAAAACCGCTCGGCAAGACAAGCCATCGCCAGCATCATCGCCGCCGTAGGACCAAAAGCAGGGAAACAAACCAATTCATCGAGTGAATCCGGGTTTGAAAATTGAATTATGCGAAACAATAAAGCACGACACGTATGTCGTCAATTAGGTTTCGTCTATTATCATTCGTTTTTTCTTGAAACGAAGGCGATTCTCGAATCGTCAAAACCGTCCAAAACCAGCTTCTCATCGCAAAATGGGATAACAGACTTCAAATTCACGAATGAAGTGTTATAATTTCCAGGGTTGCGAGGTGCGGCCTGAGGCCGGTCGATCTGCCTTTTCGTCCGTTGGTCACCTGAGGCGGATTTTTCGATTAAATGAAAGCAATAGCACCACGACTCGTCCGGACGCCGAGGCGCCGGCGGTCCGAACGTGCGGTCGGAACCGGCCAAGACCCGCGGCGCAGAACCGATGGACGTTCGCTGACCGAACCACGCCCACCGTCCTGATCGCTCTGGACCGCGAACCCGGAATCTCGTTCTGCGTGAGGTCCGCCGTGCAGCGTCGGCATCACCGAAGCGGGCGGTCCAACGGATTGTGCAGGAACTCGAAGAAGAGGGGTTCATCCGCCGCGAAAAAGTCGCCGTAAGAAACCATTATGAAAGTCCTCGACCCAAGAGCACTCCGCACCCGATCGACGCGCAACCGGACGATCGGAGACCTACTAAACTGATTCATGAGGGTAAGCAACCGTCCTCGTCTTCCTTTACAACACGCGTGGCTCGCGTCTTATTGATTACAAGCCGACGCGGGGCCAGCGGAGTGCAACTGTACTTCCCTCGCTATCGCGTTTTGAAGCCGCGCATCGGTGTGGAACGCGACAAATACGTAGCCTGACTCTCCGAGTCAGCGTGACAGGCGCAACAATACTCGACTCAGAGAGTCGAGTACGCAAAGGCGCAACTTCAAAACGAAACGCGTCGGTTTGATGAGTCACAGACCGCTCGTGCTTCGTACGGTGACAATTGATTTTTTCACCACAGGCCATCTCAAATTACTTTCAGGACAGCCAATCCGTTATCGTGATTGGAGGTGGAACCGAGATGCACGAACTTCAAACCTGACACGTTTGCGACGTCCGATCAAGCCTGCATCGGATACTGGAGTGGCAAATCGAGATTCCAACCATCCGCAGCGACCTCGCTCGTGGCGGCGACGCGGCCGCCGGCATCCCCGACGGACTGAGAAGAGGTTGAGCTTTTCAATCTTGGGTGTTTCGGTGGTGTCTCGCTTGCGCTCGACCAACAGGCTATATCGCTTGAAACCTCGGGAATAAGCCTTCAACGATTCGGGTCAGAGATGTACCTGGGCGGTAATTTTGCCCGGGCGTCCGGGTCTTGTTCAATCCAGCCGAGCGATCCTGCGTTGACCTTTTCAATCTGTGGCCGGTTGCCGGATTGAACTCGATCGTTCCCCGATCGAGGCCCCGCATGGTCGAGGTCCATGTGGAATGCGATCGTCGCTGGCGAGTCGTTCGAGCACGTCGTTCTCGTCGCGTCGGAAAAATGCGCATCGCTAAGGGCCGCAGCAACGGCCGTGCTCCTTATCGCCTCGTGAGCGTTCGCGTCCGATGCCCCTTGATCGCCGGACAGAATTTTCGTTGTTGGGCGAGAACCGGCATCGGCGCAGTTCACGCTCCGATCAACCGTCGGATAAAACACCGTAAATCGGCGAGCACGTGAGGAACGTTTCATCTGTCCGTCGATAGCGAGAAAGGTCGTCTGGAATCGCGACCTGCGCCGCATCGACAACTTGGCAACTAAACATCACCTCGTTCCAATTGGTCCCCGAGCCAAACCGCCGACGCACTGCGAGGTAACCCTCGCAATAGCACACGAACCCGTCCGATCGTTTAGGCGAGCGAGCGTTCATTTTGTGCGGCATGCGCCGACCGATGGCCCGACTTGCCGGGGGACGGAAACCTTCGGTGGCAAGTTGCGCACCGGCCATTCAAATCGCAACGTCGAGCAAAAGTTCGCGGGCCCGATGAAACGTGAGTCAGGCGCAGTCTACGACATCGAAATCGAGCGAGCGAGCGTTATGACTTGCCCACGCTATCGAACACCGACGTGAACCCGAGTCGCCGGGATCCCGGCACGTTCAGTTCAATCGAGTTTCGACGCGTCGTTTGGAACAGGTCGAGCAGTCCTGTTGCGTTCGACCGGTCCTTTGATCCCGTCGCAACGGATAGCGGCGATCAGTTCATCGATCCGTTGATGGGGCGACGAGTATTCCTCGGCCACGTTTGGCGAACCGTTTTCCCACCTGTCGTGACTTGGCCGGCACGTTGTGACTGCGTCCGCGGATCGGAGGTCGGCCCGGTACTTCCGCTGCGCACGCTCCACTCGACGAGCGAAAGGGACGTCACGATCGGCGCGAAACGAGTAGCCTAATGCTGAGCGAATTTGCAATTGTTCGAGCGACGTTTCTCGTCAGGTCGGCGACTCGTCATCGCCTTTGGTTGAACATGTTCGTGTCCCGCGAGGCGCGTTTGACTCTCGTCCCGCCTTCAATCGTGCTTGGTGACACGTTTCGCCGATCGGTCGATCGGGCAAGTCGACTTGTTCCGAGTACATCGCGATAAGCGTTGAATACCCCGATTGGGATCGTACACCCGAGGTCCGTGTTGGGTTTTTCCATGAACGGGCGATCCACAAACCGACGTTCTTGGATCACTGTGTGGCTTCGTGGCGACCAGATCGGCGACCATCGCGTCGCTGGCGTATCCTGCGAGGTCGAGAACGTTCGGGAGAGAACGACGGGGAAGATGACGTTGAAACAGGCAACAAGAAACTCCGAGCAAGTCTGAGCAGATGAGCGAAGGATTTCCCGTTCTCGCCCTTACGGAGCCAGACGGGATGATTTCGTGGGGCCAATGTACTGCGCGCTCGTGCCGGCCGCTCGTCGAATGCCACAAGGTTTGTTTGGAGCGCTGTAGGCCGGATGCAAGCGCTTCGCGCCGATCCTGGCCAAATCCCTGGATCGAGCATCGGTTGGCAACTCAACAGTTCTGCGGAATGGGCGTCCGTGATGCAAATCTCCTTGCTCCGCCTGAAACTCAACCCACATTTCTGTGCCAACATCGCCCAGCGCCGGGAGCTCAATCCTCTCTCCGTGACGCATCCTTCGACGCCACTTTTGACGCATCCGATTGTACTTTGAACAGCGTTTTCCCGGGTGGCTTTGAAGTGGCGGGGCGGTCCAGCGCATCGGCGCCGGTTTTTAAGCTGTCCGCCTGCGTCGTACGCCGATGTCGAGCGAGTTTCGTCTCGCATCGATCGTGATCGTTGTCCCCGTCACGGACCACGGCGAGCGGCCCGCCGACTTTGGGCCTCCGGTGTGATCGTGTCCGACGGAGGAATCCCGTGCCCTGCCTGGCCGCTGAAGCGGTCCGTCGGTCAGCAGCGCACGTCGTGCCTAATCCCGCGCCCATGACTCTGCGACTGGTCGGCGTCAGCATCTCCGGGCAATCCCGCCCGCCCTTGGGCCTTCATCCCGATCACGACGACGTCGGCCTTGAAACAATTTCTTTGCGTTCGAGTGACGCGAGCATCTCCCTCTTCGCTGTCGTAAACAGGCCGGCCGGACCGGAGAAACGCAACCCTTCCTTGCGGTGATTTTGCGAACGCGCGCGCCGTCGGGCGAGAGCGAACCGCGGAGATGCGAATGTGGCGACTTCTTGAGTCGGTGAAATCGACCGCGTGTGCGACGATACTTTTTGTCCCTCTTTAGCGAACGGAGACTTCTCGCAAATTCTTCAGGCCAGCGTTTTTGCCGTCACGGTCATGTGTCGCCGCGGAATCAGGGCCCTCCTGCAGTAGGTACTGTTCATCACTGCGGGCGTGCCCCCGACGCTGTGCATGTCCTCTTGCACGAACACGTGACGCTGGGTTTGGAAGGGTTGGCGCAAGTACGGGGGTTTCGCGGTCCTGAGCGAGCTTTGGAAAATCGTCGATTCGTTCAATGGCACGTCGACGCAGCGGGCCATTGGCGATCAGTGCAGCACCGCGTTGGTGCTGCCGCCGGTGCTCATCGCAAACGTCACCATCGCGTCCCGAAGCTCGCGGGTCATGATGTCGCGCGGTTTTCGAAGGTCCGTGTTCGAGCAGATGCAGAAATCGCTGGCACCGGCGCGGTGACATCACGTCCGTTTCCTTTTCATCGTTCGTTTCTCGGCCCGGATCTCGTCGCCGAGTAACGGCAGCGACATGCCGGTGT
>Ga0163217_1062398_pt1 | contig 10259 bp, 7 predicted proteins | sample SynspAceP_FD_185933 | JGI IMG/M metagenome (GOLD analysis project Ga0163217, IMG submission 185933) | Saline lake microbial communities from Ace Lake in Antarctica - Synechococcus sp. Ace-P (PacBio error correction) | ecosystem: Environmental > Aquatic > Non-marine Saline and Alkaline > Saline ...
CCTTCACCATAACCAACATAGCCGGGAGGCGCGCCTTTTAGGGTTTGATACGGTATGGCTTCTGAAAAACTCACTCATATTTAATGGTGATCACATGTTTGCTTCACCACCGTACGGACTCTGCCAGGTGAGGGCGGTTCGTTTTGCCTGTGCCCGATGGCCCACATAACAATGAAACACACCAAGGGTTTATTGGGGTTATCAAACTGCTCTTTGAGTTTGGAACTCGTTTGGCGATGCCCTCCATGGCGTGAATCTTGGCAATACCCGTGTTTCATGTGTTTGGGCTAAGTTAAGCACGGTTTTCACTTCATCATTAACTCATTTTACCCACTGGAATAACCAGTCCCAATCAGGCGACGAACAGAGGCCACCGCTTGTGCATCACAAGCAGGCAAGATTAAGGGTTTTCACCGTTGCAACTGTGCAGTTGCAGATGTTGTGCGCGAGTTCTGCTTTGCTTTGGCTGATGCGCAGTTGCATTAATCAAGCACTTGAAATGGACTGCATCATATTTAATTGGCTTGTTCGGCGACTTTTGTGCAGATAATGTTTTGCTGCGTGTAATTAACTCCCGTAAACTTTTTCTGGCCGCCAAGACCTTGTCTACTAGGCTTTTTCAGCCTGCATTTTCAGTTAGGCTTGCTCTTTTGTGCGCTCAGTGCCGCAAACCTTCTACTATCATATCCATGCGTTTTTGAAATTGACCACACAAGCGGGCTTTCTTTTCTCGCAGTTTTTGGTCGCCCTCAAGTTTCAATACCTTGTTTCCAATCTCTAAAGCTGCCGGTGTGGCAAATTGACTGAACAAGCGGACTCGGGCGGCTGCCGTACGATAAACTCACGTGCTTTAATCGGGCATTGACGTGCAGGAATTAACGTGAGAAAACTTTACTGCCGCTCAATGGCTTCATTTTTTTTATTAACTAACATTTCAACATGATGGTGTTGCTCTAAACATACCAGCAATATTACGTAGCTTAAGATGGCTTTTGCTTCGCTCGTTCTTCTACTTTAAACACTTGGAAAGCGGCGAGTTAGGGCAGGAATCTTTTCGAATTGTGTTTTTGTACTCAGCCCAGGTTGTAGCACCAATAGTGCGCAGTTCCGCCAACGGCTTAACGCCGGTTTTCAACAAGTGCAGCATCACCCGTACCGCTGCGCCGCCAGCCACCGACTAAGGTATGAAGTTCATCCGATAAACATGATGATAGGCGTAGTAGATCGCTTTGACTTCTTCGATAACCTGTTTGAGCGGTTTTCCAAACCTCTCTTCATGCTTGCACCCCCTGTAACAAACCAATGTCTACACAGCATTTGACGCTTGCAGTGCCGGGAGTACCGTCACTTTATTGGATGCGGTGAGCAAACCTTTCCTACCACAGCGGTTTTCCCACCGCTTCGCCGGTTAATATCGGGTTATTCCTGGCGTCGCCTCATAAAATATCAATGAGCTGACCGGATCTCTTCAATCTCGACCATGATAGGAACTAACCTTACTCCTGAGCCGCTTGTTCGGTTTAAATCAGTGGTAAATTATTAAGTGCTTGTTGTTTTACCCCATAGTCGCTGGCGACATGGATTACTAGCAGTACAGGTTGACTTTGATTGCAGAACCATCATGTGCGTTAAGGCCTATCCTCACTTGCGGCCTGCAACTATTTTATGCAAATTAAATCACTGGATCGTCGAGTTTAATTTGCTGAATTCAGCGGACATATTTAGCAAGGCACTTTTTCAGTTGCCAGAGTTTCTAACCATACCAACACCACCGTATGCCATACTGCACTTTGTTTATCGCCATAAGCCAAGTGAGCCATAGACCCACGCTCGTTCGATAGAGTCTTTCAATAAGACTGGATAAATCAGATATAGACGATGCCCCTCTGGGCAGACTTTTCTAATGCATTGGTTAGTCTTTTGCTAACACCGGAAGGATCAATATCAAAATATCCACGATTTGTGTAGATCAGTTGTTTTGCAGTTGTAAATATCTGTTGAAACAGTGCACCAGCTAACTAGGATTACCTCTTAGTTTAACAAAAACACGGTGGCGCTTCTAACGGCTTTTAAAGCGATAGCGTAAGTTTTCCGATAAACTGACTCGACTGATTTCTGCCCATGATGGGTATCCTATAAGTGGCTTTTTAACATGCAATATTGTAGGCTATTGGAGGCCAGTATCACTGTTTTGGCTGTTATTAACTGTCAGGCGCTAGCCAATGAATTATGCTAAACAAGACAGCCCAATCGGAATGGCTTGGTTTTGGTTCGATGCCAGTTTGAAGTTTTGATAGTGAAACTAAACTACACGCAAACATGACGTGTGGTGAGTGCTTAATCATTTGTAAAGCTCTGTTTGTTATTGGATCAGGCCATACTATTCTTGTAATGCAGCGGGCCAATAATACTGAGAAGTTTATAAACTGCGGTTGAAAGGTGAGTTGCCTATGAGTGTCTTTGCCCAAGCTATGAATTCATTGAACTTAAACGGCATGGCGCCTCTTTGGCAAGGGATACCAAGACCCCCTCAAATCATTGATCTCACCTTAATGCTGCAAAGTATTCACTCAAGATTGACCTAGAAGCACCAGCAAACTGCGGTTTTTCATGCTGTAACAGACCGGCTAAAAATTTATGATGGTGTTGCGTTTGTCTGCTGCCGTGACTGATTGTTGTCAAAACCCGCCAACACAAGTCCCAGCCTTTGCAAACACATCTTTTCAAGGTCTATGGACTAACAGTCCGGCTGGGCATCTGCCCAGGAACGATAAAATAAAGACAAAACGATGATGAAAAGATGTCACAAATTCACTGAGAGTGGACATCTTGAATGACGAATATTTTCGCTCAATGGCATACTCGGTAAAAATGCAAAGGTAGCGGCCCTTTACCCAAAAATAATCCCCACGACACATTGTTAAGTTTTGTATTGCCCAAGCGGATTGCTCTATTACTTCTGCCAAAGCCGATGCGTGAAAATGCATAATGGGAGCTTGCCCCAAGCGAAAAGCATCTTGCTTAACCGAACCGAATAACCCTAGAAGGCTCCGTGTTGACCGGGAGTCTTGGCATTTAAAAAACGCAGCAGCCGCAAAACTCTGTGAATAGAGTTTCCTCTTTGCAGGTTTAAATCGCTAAATACGCTGCGAGAGCCGATTCCGAATTGGCCATTGATGTTCTCTTGCGGTTGGAATGAATGAAGAACTAATAAAGAAAAAGAGTTTGGTGCCGACATATTGTGCAAGAACTGGTCTAGAACCATACCGAGCCTAAAAGCACTGTTTCTTGGTAAGCCGTCTCGTCTAGGTAATGCCAATTTCTGATACCGCGAGCAACAAATAGGGCGTCAAAGGGCAAACGCCGGTAATTTTACTGATCGTCAATACCTGATGATGCCGTCTATCTGTTTACCTGAGTGTGGCTATTTTTATTCCGCCATGAGCGAGAGTAATTTTTTTTTAAGGCATCTAAGGCAAGACCTTCCTATCATCGGCTAAAGCCTAAAAAGTTGATGATAACTGATTGATCAAATCCCAACCAGCATCCGCGATTCAATTGGTGGCATGGCCGAGTAAGGTTTCCCTATACCGCGTACAGAGGTACAAGGCGCACCGTGTCGACGTTTGAACTCTGTGCTGCCTTTACTAATGGCATCATTAAAGGCAGGTCAGCGGTAGCAACACATGGTTTGTACGGCAGCTGCATGAGTCTTCGGAAGAAGGGCGCGGCTTTGGATCAACAATAGACGAAGTAAACTTCGCTGCCCACGTAACTGAGCGGTGGGCCAAATTTAACGCTGAATTACACTCAGGGTTCTCATTTATGCGAGAGGTCAGTAACTAATAAGCCTGCGTCTCTTTTGCGGCGAGCGGGACGAACGAGCTTGGTTTGATGAGGCATAAAAGCGGCAGTAGCTGTGCGTCGTATCGACCGAGCTGCCAAATCCTTTTAATCCGTTAATCGACAAACCTCAAAAGTCTAATGGCCCAGTTTAATCAGGCACAACATGGAAGCAATGGGTCTTGCGAGACACGTTTATACATCGTTCGGTCTCGTTTAGGGAACAAGTTAATGGCAGGACACAATGTAGCGCAAAATTTTCCCTACTCACTAGGTTCAGAACGCGGTGTGCCGTGATTCGAGTAGCAACAATAACTCGATTTTTTCTTGATCACAAAGCTAAACTGGAACTGAATTCATTGCCCAGGTCGAAAAAAAAAAAAGGAAAAAAAAAACCCGGTTTTTTTTTGTGAAAAGGCACCAGTATTCTTCGAAGCAGCCTAAAGCCATCCAAATTGAACGATTGCAGTAGGGTAAAAATAGCTCTTCCGGATCATGCCCCGTGACGTAACTTGCACTGAGTCTTGTGCTGGTCGCCAGAGCGATCGCCACTTTTGTAACATTAACCACAAACCCCTGTACAGTGCTTGGTAATTACAGCGGGAAGACTCTGCACACGTATAATGCAGATAAGCACGTCCATGTTATGTTCTGAAAAAACGTATGCCAGGCGGTTGCTTCTAAGGTGATTTTTATGGCACTTTTTGCGATTTTTTGAGCAAGGCCCGCGGTACTTTTGTTGGTGTTTGGTCTGCCATTTTTCAGCAAAAAAGACGCCAAGTCTTTGCATTGATATATTCAGCGTGCACTAATTTTACTGGCCCATAAGGTAACAGCGGCGATGTTTTTGTAACTCGCAGGCCGTTTGTTCTCTTGGCGCAATTGACTAAACACAAGACGTTATTTTCGTACTTCTACACATTTAGCAAACTGCCTTCATCATAACGGGGTTAAACTGAGCAATGATCAATTGAAGGTAAGGGTTGTCGAAAAAGTCGGAAACAACGCTCGAGAATGCTGGTAATTCAGAAAGACCGCAATCTAATTACGATGAATACGCGCCGATAAAAAGGCAAACCTCGAGATTCCTTTCTACATAGGATCAGAACAATCGAACCCTTCAAGGCCCTTTCGACCCGCTATCTTAGATAATTCTTTGGCAATTCAGCTCCAGATTCACGAATGAATTTAAGTCTTGGTGTATATTCAAGGAATTTAGCGTCCATTGATTAGGCGACCTTACTAATGAGCAATGCCGTTTTCAATATCAATATTCAGTTTGGGTAAAAACAATTGTAAGGCAAATGGTTTTGAGGCCATAAGTCAGCATTAATTTCAAAAGCTAAGTGTTTACCAAACTCATTTCTTTTTTGCCAAATTGACCCTTAAATATTAAGGGAACGAGGAATTATTCTTGTCGAAGCGTTTGATACAATTTTGACTAATTCACGCTCTAACACTTTTGGTATTTAATGACGCCGCGCTAACGCCAGATAAGTCTGGAATGCCATAATTAATCGTTGAGGTTGTACTTCTGGGTAATTATCTAAATTAATATTAGTCGCGGCAAGCAACACGTTAAGTAGCCCACGCAAGATCACGCTGAACTAATTCCTTTAAGCGTGAGACAGTGATCACGGCGGTTTTCTCGAAGACTCATTTTTTTTATCTGGTTTCGTTCGTCGTCAATCTATCTAAAAGTGATAATTGTAAGCGTTCTTTTTGTGATAATTCAGGCAAGTCTTTACTCAGGTAAAATGCCGCCACAAGGACGGCTTTCTATGCACTATTTAATTTTTGGTTGTAGTACTGGCCAGCAGGTATGTCGTAGTCAAGCTATTGCCGCTTCCACCCTTTTCCATCCTCTCCTTGTGCACATAAGATATTGAATTCAGCCAAAGTTTAAGTTGTGATATGTTTCCGAAGATCCTTTCTGAACCGCAGCACCACCGAGTGAATATGGACAACAATCACATTTCTCAGTTTTAAATCACAAGGTCTTCAAGTGCTTCCGCCTGCCTACCCACGAATTAGCTCTGCTTTATCTATGTGTTGGCCGGTGGCTGCAAAATTTATTAGTGTTACGCGTATGCCTTATCCACGTATTAACGATCGTTAAATCGTAAATGGCTTTACCGCCGCCGCCACCTAACCTGTATGAGTCGTCCCGTTTTTCAATGCCCCAATCACAGAAAGTACACAATTTCACCTTTGTGGAACCATCCTGAGACTCACCTTTTCTTACTTTGTCAACTTTTAGAAAAATATCAACAGCCATGGGATCCTCCTTTTAAGGGTTATATGGCATATAGAAACCTTAGGTTCTTTATAAATTAATTAAGCCCTTTTCGGTAGTCAGCTTCGATACTAAACGTAACGATTGCTGTCAAACCCTCTAATTGTACTGTGGTTTTTAGGAAAAATTTTGGCCACTGTAGTAACTGGCTACCTGCACTTCTCGACAGCCACTTCAGCACCGCAAGGGGCTTGGCGTGCTTTGGTTTCCTCACTTGAGGTAAAGGGCACCATCAACATAGGCATCTCCAAGACTGCAGCCACCCCTGCATATCGTCTCTGCCTTTGGGAACGACCCACTTTGTCGCGCACAATAACTTCCAAGTAAATGGGCAAAGTCGGTGTGGTGGCAAAAAGGTAGGGAAATCTTGCGGCTAATGCAGCATTGGCCGTAGCATCAGGCTGTCCATCCTTGAGCTGGTTTTTGCAGGGTTGTGCAACCAATAAATGCCGCCATATCACTATTTTTTCGATGGATCAGTGGCATCAGACCCGCAGCCGATAGCTCAGCTTCCACGTCTATCGCTATGGCAACTTCGTGGGGCATTTTGAATCCATGCCACCTCTCGCCCCCCGTCCCTCTCCCCCCCCGTCCACTGGGGAACGTAATGTAAGGGTAAGCCCTCACCTGCCCGCTGATTCAATCGCGAATACGCGAGCACCAGCCCTAAAAATATTATTCTTTAAAAAGAACGATTAATGTCACCGCCATTAATAGGCGGCATTGGTCCACGTATATTTTGAGCCATCAGGGCCCTACACATCTTCTTCGAAATCGAAGGCGTCGACTGGGTCTGGTTTGTTCGCCATAAGGCCAATCGTGACAATACCCTGGCATGGTTAGCTGCAATGTACTTAGCGTCCTCGGTTTTCACGCAGTGAGCGGAAAAGAGCAATATCTGGGGTTGAAAAACTTGGTTAAGTTCTCTTGGATGGTCAGCTCATTCCAACATCCATTCCTGCAATAAGCCGGTGAGGCCGACTAATAAAGGGCGAGTGAGGCGGCACAACTTTTTGACATCCAGCCAACAAATTCACATCGGCTGGACTATTGTCAAAATAATGTCTCCACAGATGGCACCAAATAGGCTCCGCCGCCAAATTGACCAAACTCTTCTTCGTAACAACTTCTAAATCACCGACTTTTGGTCCCAAGACGTTCCGCGAACTTCTCAAATTTTTACCTAGGTCTTTCTCGAGAATATTAAATACTTTTACTTTTAAGAATTCGTCGTTCGGTGGTTGTTGACCAGATAATGTGACTCCTCCAACGTCCCTTCAAGTTTTTTGGAAGTCCTCGTGGTGCAATATTATGATTGACCTGATCACTGAGTTTTTTGTCAATTTTCAGCAATGATGGCTTCAATGGAATGCAATAGTGTCCTTCAGAGATTTTATGATATCCTTTGCAGGCGAAAGCGGGCAAGTGTGTTAAACCGCTTTTCGACCTCTGATTTAGTCCATGCTCTACTTAGGTTTCGAACTCCTCTTGCAAGTAATGACGCAAAACTGTCGTCCATCAAGCTGCCCCTAGAACAGTTTGTTGATAGCGTTGATTGATTCTCAGCCATGGTTATTTCTCCTCAACTCGTTTGCTGCGCAACTAGTTTCGGCGCCGCACTTAATGATTCAACAAAGCAGATCAGCTAGCATTTCTTTAGCAATCAGCTGTTCAGGCTCTTGCCATCCATGTAAGTCATTAGGTTGGTTAATTGGGTTCTTGCTTTAATAATTTGTTTTTAAGCATCAGTTTGCTTGCAATGGCTTGTGGCGAGAAGTCAGCCAATGCTTTTCGAAACTTTCATTTCGATCGACAGGTTTACCTTCACCAGTGAGGGTATTGGCACAGTAAACTGTACTCTGGGCTTGGCCGCTTATGTTTTTTATCGAAGTTATCCACATCTAATTTCACAATTTTTCTTTCTGATCAAGACGCAAGTGGCTCTTTGGCTACCAGATAAATCAGCCATGACACCCATTACAAAAGGAATTTCGCCACCCTTTTTCAAAGACCATATAGTTCCACTCATAACTCGATTTTGCACTCGTGGAGCCTGTTTTTGCAACAATTTTTGACCACTTGACATTATTTAATCTCCTTTCTTTCACTGGTTATATTCTCATTTATTGAGTTGATTAATTATCTTATTAAGCAAAATAATTGCCGTCGAACGCGTTACCCAAGCGTCCATCAGTTTTTGTCTCGTCCGCGTTTTCAGCTCGTCATCCTCAAAATTGCCGCCTAACTGGCGCAGGCTTGTACTGCGTCTGGATACAAGTTTTGCGATTGTTTGCAAAAGTCCTTTGTTAACCAGTTTCAATGCTCGATTCACTAACCAAAGGTATTGGGCTTGAACGGTTCGTATTGAGCGTAATAGCCAGTAATCAGTTTAAAACATTCTTCACATCCGCTCGCGACTCAATAGTGCTTGTTGCTTCAGATAAGGACTTATTCTCTCTCGTACTCTTGATTTTGCTTAGGCGTTATCTTGCCAATCTGTTTTTTGCCTCTGCCCTTGCAGATAATTTTCGTCTGCATCTTCACCTTGTTGAGCCAACCACATCGTGTATTTTTTTTAGCGGCAGCGATTACTTGTTTGTAATACGTCAGTGGTGCGCTCAAATTAACTGTGTATTCGTAGCCAGCGTTATCGATAAACTTTGGTTAATGCTTTGCAAACTTCTAGGCTATACGCCAAGGAGCTATATAAAAGTTGCACCTTGTTACAATTAATTTCTTTAAAAATGCCTTTTTTTGCGCACAGGTGGTAACCTCGCTGCTACCGGTTGGTTGCCAGCTCAATTAGACTTTCCGAGTGTGACGAAACGCCCATGCCTTTTTACCGACCCATTGGGGCGTTGATTTTAGGGATTTCCAATAAATCGTCGTTGAGATGGGTTAAACCCGAGACTCTTTCCCAATGGGGTCGCCGTCGTCTTCATACAAGCGGTGGATAGAGCTTGACCATTCTCATTAATTAAACGTCGACAAACCCGCTAGGCATTGAGAAAAGGCTCAAATGCCTTCTGTATTTGATACCTGCTGCGCTAACACGCTGATCGTTTTTATATCTTTGCTTGTGCCCAAGAATGGCAAGGCAAGCTTTTTTTTACCCCGCGCCAATTCTGGTGGCATCAGCAAGGTAAGGTATTTTCCTCCATCGTAGCGCTCAGGCGTTGCCTTGTGCTGTGAAGAACAAATGTTTGGTAACTTGAGTCCGTCTTCTAAATTGAGTCCCACAAACATCCTCGCCTGCAAGACGCCCATTATTATTTGTACATAAGTCCCATTTGTCAACTCGTTAATGGTAATATACAACACTTACTAATAAGACGAAGTAATGTTGCAGCTGGCGAATTCTTTTATGTGAGACATGACAAAGAAAAAATTTATTTTGTTTGCAATGCAACAAAACATGGGCAATGCAGACGTAAGGCTAATTATGTAGGGATTCTAAATCGCTTAGCGTTAACACACTCAATTATGTGTGCATACCAAGTGAGGACCCGAAAAATGTCAGGACAACAAAGTGCCTATATCAATATACTACGCCTCTCGCAGGCCAACGTATTGATTTTCGCCAAGCAAAATATACCTGAACAATTTAGGCGTGCCCTTTGAAATGGACGTAGAGTTGGTCAGTGCCATGGAAAGCGTAATGCTTTAAAGACATACTAGGTAAAAATGGTTTACCGTGCGTCTTGAGACTTCAGACACCAGGCGAATTTTTTTTAATGGCATCGTGACGGCTTTAACAAAAAAGAAAACCCTTCCATGGGAACGCGGGTTTTACTGCAAGCAAACGAGGCCGTGGTTGTAGTTATTATCGTCTCAGCCCAGCATTGTAGATTTATTCACAAAAAACCTATCCAGAAATTATTAAACGGTATTTGAGGAAATGGGCTTTCTGAATTATGAAGATTAAGCTTTACGGTCAAATACCCCTAAGCAAGAATACGTTGTTCAGTATAACGAAACTGATCTCAATTTTGTCTCAATGATGATGCAGCAAGAGGATTTTTTACTTCTTTAAACATACGATGGAAGCATTACGTTGGTTATTGCAAACGATATTGGCTGGCGCAGATTATCTCTGGTGAAGTGCATAGTTGGAGCTGAC
>Ga0163217_1030751_pt1 | contig 10258 bp, 14 predicted proteins | sample SynspAceP_FD_185933 | JGI IMG/M metagenome (GOLD analysis project Ga0163217, IMG submission 185933) | Saline lake microbial communities from Ace Lake in Antarctica - Synechococcus sp. Ace-P (PacBio error correction) | ecosystem: Environmental > Aquatic > Non-marine Saline and Alkaline > Saline ...
TCCTTTTAAAAAAAAAAGGAAAAAAAAAAAAGAAAAGAAGATCACCCTGGGAAAGGTCCCCCAAAGTTCCCCTTTTCCAAAACCTCTAAGGCCCCCGGGAGCGCCCCTGCCCCCACATCAATACGCTGAACAGGGGGGAGGTTTGCAATTCTTTTTCAAGGCGGGCCCCGCCCTTCAATTTCCCGCGGTTCCAAGAGTCCACCGCTTTTGAAGCCCGCCAGTCCTTTTCGGATTCGTCGCTTGGCCTGCGTTCCCGAACTCCCAGTTTGGGCCCGTTCCCGTCCAGCCATGCCGGTTTGAAACGGTCCCCCGACATTGGCATCCCGACCGAAGAGAAAATTTCCTTGGACTCGACCCGGCGCGGGACAGAGTGGCAGCCCATTTGGATACGGAACCGCGGCAATTCCCCTCCGCCTCGATCAAATGTTCGGCCGTCCGAATGTCCGTGCTGATTGGCCACGGTGACCCGTCCGCCGATGCCCCTCGCGTGAAAGGATCGCTTGGAACCAAGGAGATTTGTTAAAAAAAACAATCGGGCCCGGTCAAGTTTTTTTACGTCTCGTTTCAGCGCTATGCTGTCCGCGGCCCTTCCTCGGATCTGGGTCCTTGTAGAACATCGCGTGCAATCCAGAAAAGGGCACAACCATCCGCGGCGACGACCAAGAAAGCCGAGACGAATACCCCGCGGACAATGAGTCAAAAAATGCGTTTCCGATGGGGAGGGTCCTCTGTTTTCCTGGTAGCTGTCCATTAATATGTACATTGTGTCTGAAATGAATGTTCGCCTGAAATGCCATAATAATCGAACTTGGCCCTGACGGTTCCTTGCCTTGACCGCCATTAAGGCCCCCTTGATGTAGAGAGGCGGCCTCGCTTGCTTTAGCGGCAAGCAGGAAAATACGCCGGGTGTAGCTCAGTCGGTTAGAGTGCCGGCCTGTCACGGCCGGAGGTCGCGGTTTCAAGTTCCGTCACTCGCGCCATTTTCCCTGTATTCTTGACATAATCGTCGACGGCCGGGGTTGTTTCCCCGGCCCGATCGCCGATTCAGCGGTCGGCAAGTCAGTTGGTGACCGTACGTCAAAGATGACAATCCCGCCCATTCATGATCAGCTGGTTGGCGCAGACCATAGCTGATGGCCGAGCGGGCTTGCCGAAGGAAGATTGCGCGCCTGCATGTGGCCTGGAGTCCCATGACGTCCCCGCCGGTAATGGCCCGGCAACGCTCCCTCAAGGGCGTTTTTGGGAAGTTGGCCGTGCTCGTGAGCCTGGTAAGCTTCGATCCACTAGCCCGGCGGCCAGGCCCGTTCACGCCGAATGCCTCCCGGTGCCCACGCCTGTCCGAGCGTTTTGTCGGCCTGACGGGCACCCGCTTTTTCGACGCGGCATAGGCGGGAAGTGCCCACGTTCGCTGAAAAAGCCCAGATATGGAGCTAACGAATTGATCACCGATCGATCCGCCAGCCTTTCGCGAGCATGGGCTTCAAGCCGCCGCCGGCACAATGCATCAGGGCTGTCCAGGTTCAAGCAATAGACGCGGTCCCAGCCTTCCGCGTTCGAAACTCGCCCTCGCTTTGTAAACGACGTGCCCTGGCAAAGGAGATGAGTCGACCGCGTGTCGAAATCGACGTTGGCCGCCTCGATAAGCATCGGGATCGCCGACATCGACCGCTGCTGGTAGGGCCAACCCGGTCAAGGTCAGCTGCCATCGGCCCTGGTCAAGTACGCTGGCAATTCGCGCGCGTTTCCCCAGACATGCAGCCTGCCGCACCGCGCGTGCGAAAGCCTGGCGATGCCATGCCAAGCCGCTGGATCCTCCGACGACCAGCAGGCGTTTTTGCCGGTGAACAGTCCGTATCGTTTTGGTCCGCATCCTGTTTTCCTCCGAGTAATGTTTGCTATTTCTGTGTTGACGGCTATCAGCTCGAACTGACGCATGAACTGCGAAACCTGTTGGTCACTATACACTGTACACAAAGTGACATCTCATCGCGCCCCTGTCTCTCTTTGTCAGCGGCCTGCAATTGCCTCACTATCGCACCGTTATCGGGGGACTCGCGAACGATCGAGCCGCCGCGAGCAATGGTTCTGCGCCTGCGCTTTTTCCGCCGCAGTCCAGTAGGGTGTCGATGTCGTCAATCGGCGGCTGGCTGAGGCTGGGCGGGTGCCCGCGGCAGCAGGTTTGGCAAACGACATCTTTCTGGGTCCGTTGCGAGTCCGATTTGCCTGCGGGCGTCACTGTCGGCAAGCTATGATGTTCAAGCCGACCATCGCATAGGGTTTCTGTAACTGTCGGGACGGTTTGAATTCGACGTGCGATAGATATTCAGCGCAGACATCAGGTGGGCTGTGGCGCGAAATGCGAGGCGAACGCGGTAGGGCACGCCAGTTCAGCCGCAGCAACGGCGGGCCGAAATGCTCGACCGCCGAGAATCGCAGAGCGGCCACGTTTCGTTCCGTGCACGGGAACCAGCTGCACGCGCGGCCCGGCTGCAAACAGGCCCCAGAAGGGCCTGAGCTCCAATGATATCCTTGCGAAACCGCTCGACGCCTCTGCCGTGGTTTCTCAGCGCGCGAATGGTAGTCTGGTCAGTACGGGCGCGCGGCCCAGGCCCAAGATCGATAGCCCGGGAAACAGCCGTGTCGAGCGTTGCCAAACTGGTTCCGACATATCGAGATCGGGCAGTGGTCGGCAGCATGATAGCCAACCCCGGCGCCAACTGGCGAATCTTTTTTGATCCTGCCGCAATGGGTGGGGATCACAAGGGATGTTGCCGGCGGCACCGGCCATGTTGTGCGTGCTCGCCACCCAGATGCGATCTATAGTCCCAACTGTTCCGGCATATGCGCGGCCCAGGTCGCGCGCATTGTCCATGGCTGTGGCGCCGCGTACTTCCGCGCCCTGGGTTACCCGAAAAAGTCCGAGAATGGATCAATATGGGATTTTCGGCCTCCGGAATGGCCTGCGGCGCGTACGCCCACCGGTCGGCACGACCGGACAGTTACTCACTTGGGCTCGTTTTGATCAGGTCCGAGTCCAAATAAGAACACATGTCGATTTGACGCTGCGAGGGAAACATGGATTCATTCGACGCGGGGCAAACCCTGGAAAGTTCGGGCCGTTGACATTTTGATACTGCTCTTCGTAACCCCCCGTACCATAGCCCGTACACTGGCCCATCGCCACCTGAAATGACACAATAGTGGAGCGAAGCCACTTATGCCGTGGCACAACGTTCCTTTCCGACATTCGCTCGCCGACCATGACGACTGTTGATTTCGGCCATTATTGCAACTGCAGACGCTGGCCGACATGGCGCGGGAGTCGTGAAGGTGAGCCTGGCGCTGGAGACGATGAACTTCCGGAACGTCGGCAAGCCTGTGTAACACGCGCAGCATGGGGCCCGTGTCACCTCACGATCATCGCGCAAGCGTTCGTTGTTTGGGAACTGAAATCAGGACGCGCGGCAGGGCCGCGATTGCAACAAAAGCCTGATCCAGTCGAAAGCGATGTGGTCATGTCACAATGTCCCCGCGAAGGACGCCGTGGCGCCGGATGGCCTGACCTATGATGGAGGTTCAGAGGCGATCAAGACCTGACATGTGTGCTAGTCCACTGCAGGCTGGTTCGGCTCCGGAGGCCCTTAATTGCCGGGCGGCAGGCCTTAACGATGAGCCTGATCCAAGGCCTGTCAGGGACGGCGAGGCCTCAGCTGCCGCGGTCCGATGGTCATGGCCGCGCGGCCCGCGATTCCTGCGAATGGCGATGCTGACAAAGGTCTCCGGCCTGCATGCTGTCTACGCGAACGCCTCGCAGCCTTGGCGCCAGCGTGACGCACCGGCGAAGCGGTCATTCGAGGTGCGATGGTTCGATGGGTGACGCACTTTCCGTGCTGCAGGAGGAGCAGTCTCTATGGGCGAGACATGTCGATGCCGCCCAGTGGCCCGGGCCTGCTACCGGGGGGGAGCGCCGGTCGATCCGTCCGCAGGCCGCTCCAGACGGCTGGACGGCTGGATAGACCATTTGCGCCTTATTCGCCGCGCGGCCTGGAGTCCGCTTGTTCGACGTCTTGGAGGAAGCGCCGCAGGAAACTGCTGGATGACGCCTCAACGATCGCCGGGGGCCCGGTATGCACAACGGATGCCCTATATGAATGGGGAGGCGCGTGTCTAGGCCTGACTCACCGCCAGGCCCGAGCGCAGTTCTGGTTTGGATGCGTTCACGGCCGCCGATATCCGGCTGCGCGCGGTGATGAAAATATCAGTTGATTGCGCGACGATCCCCCCTCCAGGCGGTCCGGTGTTCTTTCCAGACAACGCACCCATCCAACGAAGGCTATGACTATATGGAACCAGCCCCCGTCATTTTTCCCGGGGGCGAAACACGCCGCCCGATCCGAGCCGGCCCCGCTTCTTGGGCCAGCACATGACAGAATGAGGTGCTCGCGGAACCTCGGTCTGGAGTGACGTCTCAAGAATCCTGATGGTGAATGCCTAAGCGCGTCAGTGGTACGGGTCAATTTTCCGGTTAATTGTTGCGAAAGGTCGGTTAGGGCTTTTGGTGCTATATTGCAGAAGCTCGAGTGTGGCTTCCGAATATGGCGCACTATATCGCGAGTGCGGAGCCTGGAGTAATGGTAAACTGGTGTTTCCGACTGGGTTTTCGGGTGTCCCGGGGCTTGAGCGATTATTACAAGGCAACTGATTGTAACACATTGGTAGCTCCGTGGAGACTTTTCCGGCCGCTTCTGGCGTTGTTAGTGGCTGTGGTTGCGGTACTGATCGTCCTGGCCTGCCTGCAATCCGCCCAGGGGCGGGGACCGCAAGGATGTCTTCGTCGCGACGTGGGCAAGCGCCCTTCGCGGATGGCGGATTGAGGCCCTGGGCACGCTCAAGGGCGAATGAGCGTGCGATCTGACTTCTTAACCGGTCGCTGAGCCGCGTGAACGGACCCTGTATTTTGATGATTGGCGAGCGCGTGGTGGCGGCAAGACGCTGCTGTCACTCGCTCGAGCGCGAACAGGTCGCCTCGTCGAGGGGCGGAAGCCAATTCAGACGAGGCGCGCCGCCAGTACCAGCGCGCCATCGCCAGACTCGCACAACAGGACGCCAATCGCCGCAAACGTCGCTGACGCGGCCGCCGCGTCTCGACAATGCAGCGCGCAACTCCGCCGCTGTCAGGTTTCGCAGACAAGACCGAGTGCTTGTGGCGCCGTCGACGGTGTGCTCGGATGGTCCGCAGTGGTCAGTGTCGGCTCTTACGTTGTGGCCCGGCGACGTGGTTGCGGACACTCGTGGGAGCGATAGCAGATGAGAGCTGGCGAACTTCTTGGGTGCCGGTCGACCTTCCTCCGGTCGCTGTCAAAGCCGTTGTGGTGGTGACGGCCGTCATCGGATGATCTTCCCGGGGAGGACTTTTCGGGCACGATTGACAGCGTCGATAAATTCGATCGGATGCCGGTGACGTGCCGCTCGTTGGCGCCGTTCGCGCGACCTGCCAATCCTTACAAAACGCTCAAGCAGGCCAATGTTCATGCGTGTGACCATCTCTGCTGATGCTCGTACCGCCGCTGTCCAATTCCCGAGGCGCGATCCAGCCGCCTCGGCCGCGATATTTTGTTTCTCGTCGCCGTATGGACGACCCGGCAGCAAGTCGATTGCCCGGCAGCGCAAGGTCCGAGATTGGCCTGCGTCAGGGCGGGCCAAGATGTCGAGTCCTTGGTCCGGCCTCGAATGGAAGGCGAGCGTATAATTAGAGGGCCGCGATCCGTGGTGCGCGAAGGGTCCTTGAACATCGATTGTCGCGACCGAATTCTGCCATCTTGCCGGGATCATCCGGCAATGGTTGCCGCAAGCAAACGCGCCATTAGCCCGGAATGTTGCTGTCCGACATCTCGTGTAAAGCGTCCCGGTCTTCGCATCGGTTCTGTCGCTCATCCTGTCATTTCGGCCTCGTCGCCTATAATCGGCTGCCGCTGACGGGAGTATCCGGACATCGGACGCCCCGCATCGTGGTTCCGATCGACACACGCTATCTCTGGCCGGCCCTCGACGGGTGATTGAACCGTATCACCGTGTGAATGCGAGATCGTATTGCTGGCGTGTCCGGTATCAGGTTCATCAATTCCCAATTCAACAGATGGCCGGTCCGGATCAGTATTGATTCACACGACCAGGAATATAATGACGCGGCCGCCAATGATATCCGCGACCGGTGTCGGCGTCCTCGACCAGTTGCCGCGAGGCGGATCCGCCCTGAAATCGAAAAGGGCAGATGCAATGATGATGTGATCATCTGGTTGATATATCTGGCCGAGCGAAAACTCACCAAACCGGCAACTGACCGATATGCAGACGCTTCCTGCTCGATCGTTTCTTCGGCGCTGGACGGTGTCGCGCGGGTGGCAAGCTGGCGGGTCGCCGCACTATGCCTGCGGAATCTGATCGACCGGCGCGTCGCTGGCCTCCCGCAACCTTGCAGTTCAGCGACCATCGAGCGCGCCTTGCGCCGCCGAGAATATGAGCACCGAGCAGGAGCCTGGAGTCGATTCGCGCACATCACGTCCGCATCGAAACGGGCGTTCCGGACCCCGAAGGATTTTTGCCGGGCTTGTCATTTGCGCAATTGCGATGATGGCTAACCTGGTCCGGCTCGGGGACGTCGCTCGTGGTGGAGCGTGGCACGGGGCGGAAAAGATCGCAACACGTTCCGCGGGCAATGGCGTTCCGATGGTGGGAATGGCATCATCAATGCAATCGACGGCAAACACCGTTGATGTGGCCCGGGCGCGCGCGCGAGCTGGCCGCTAAAGTTGAACGAGACACTGACGGAAGGCATGGTTAATCGCGCCAGAGTTTTTCGACTCATTCCCGTGTTTCATCGATTGGCCTTCCCATTCGTGAGGTCTACAATACGCTCTTCATTGCAGTCGGTCTGGTCACATCTCGTCATATTCCGTCTTTTCTGCGAAGCATGCGGCTCGACCATCATTCCGAGCGATACCGTCCCGATCTCGATTATGTTCGACGTTCATCATTCTATTCGCTCTGGGCTCTCGCGATCAAGCCTGCTGACCCTCTTGGCCGCTCGTCCTTGGCGCATTGGCCTGGTGGTTGATGACGCGATCGTGTGCTGGAACATACAACCGCCGTAATGGACGAGCGTGGTGATGTCCCCGCTCGTCGCAATCATATCGCGGACGCGCCAGGGTCTGGCTTGCGGTCATCGCGACGACCTCTGGTCCCTTATCGATCGGTTTTCATCCCCGAATCACGTTCTCGAAGGCAATGTCGGGCGTCTGTTACGGAATTCGCGCTGACCATGAGCCGCAGCCGTCGCATTCTCGAAGCATTCTGTCGCCTCACGCTGGTGGCCCGATGCTGGCGTCCAAACCTACTCAAGCCCAAAAGGCGACGACCGGCCATCCTCCGGGTCATTCCCCTATGTCATTAACGGTGGCGTTTCTTGCGCTAATCCGGAATATGGCTGGATTCCTCGACCGGTTGATTCACCGACCCATCCTGTGTGCGAATCATGCTTTGCGTGCATCTTTTGGTGTGCGCTGTCTGGCTCTTCAGAAATAATGAACGAGGGAATATGTCCACGCGAAGACCGGGGCGGCTTCTTATCAGCATCGGGCGAGGAAGGGGGCATCCTTCGACTACATGTCCACCTATTCTGGACGAGATCGAGCGCCGGCTGCTGCCCGTTTATTCGGAGTCGGGCGAGGCGACGCGCCGTTGTTGCTGGACGTCGCGCCCGGTTCGGGTCGTCCGAGTTCAATGAGGGCTTTGTCAATCGTCCGTTTCTCGACGATTGGGCGAATCGTCGCCCAGCCGACACGAATTATCCAGAGATCAACGGAAAAACTCTTCCCGATCTCCGGGATCCGCGCCTTTGCGATCATGCGCCAGAGGGTAGGCGCGGAAAATGGAAAAACACGATCCAGTTTTCGTGATTGGCGGGCCCTCGTACGAGACCTGACCAAGGTGCGCTGATAGCGTTCGTTGCGCGCTGGAAAACCTGACAATCCCGGGCTGGTCGCCACATCGAATTGGGACTATAAGGAGAACAGCAGCCGGCAGTTCCGGATTTCGATAGGATTATGAGCGTGCGCCGATCTCGCGTGACCGTGTCGAAGTCGGCACCGACAGTTGCAGACGCATTTCGGCTTCCCGGCGTGTCACGACTATACGGAAATGGCGAGAAGAGTAATGAGCTTATCGCTCGAAAGGCCTGCGATCGATCAAAGAAGCATACCCATGGAATTAGGTCCCAGAACATCTATGTTCGGTCATGCGCGGGGTCCGCGAGGCTGCATCCCGCTGAGTCCCAGTCCCTGACAAATCGATCAGGTCGATTTGCCGACAGTCCAAGCTCACGTACAATACCGCGTCCCGCTCGATCACCATCGAGGCGGGCATCGCGCCCGGTGTGTCCCTCGGGACGGCCTTGATAGCGGCATGGGAGCGCGGTGGGCGCGTGAGGTCCTGCCCCCGAAGCCCAGATCGCTTCAAAAGGGCCCAGTCGCTCGATTTCCAAAAAAGGTTTCCCACCGGGTTCTTCGAGCCTGTTTGTCTTCGCCATCGGTCTGGTCATCCGTCTTTCTCGTCTTTGCGGCACAGTTTTGACAGCTATCGGCCCCCGACTCATCATCGTGCTCTGCGTGCCGCGACGATGTGCCGGAGGTCTGCTCGGCCTTTGCTGAACGGCAACACGAATCAATCTACACCCAGATCGGCCTCAATCATGCGGTGGCCTGGCTGGCGAAGAACGGCAAATCCTGATCGTCGAATTTGCTCATCACTGCGTGACGAGGGCATGGAATTCGACGAAGCCTTGCGGAGAGGCGTCGCTGGCGCGCTTCCGGCCATCATCAATGACAGGCCCTGACGACGGTCTGCAGGATCGGCTTCCCCTTCATCCTGTCGCGAAGGCAGCAGGGGGCCGAGACTCCGGCAGGCGATTTGGTGTGGTGATATGTGTTCGCGTCATCCCGCGTGCTTTCATCACGGTCCTTTTCGTTCCGACAGCCTATTGCGACTGTTCGCGCGCAAGTCGGCCTGCACCGGTGCGATGTGGCGCGCCCACTTGAAAAACAGGAATCGGACGAGGCCAACCTGGCTTGAGCGCCTGCGGAATAGCACTGAGCGTCGCGCCAGCGCTCGTTGTCGGCAGGAGAGTACCGGATAGCCAAGTGTTGTTGGCAAATTGCTACAGCGTCCTGAAGATGCCAAGTATGCGGCTGACGGCTGATTGCTTCGCCCATTCTGGCCGAAGAATAGCCCTTGTATTCCTGCGCAACGCGCAACACGAACAATCGGTTAGTTCAACGATCTTCCAGCGGGGCGGACACCAATTGCTCATGTCAGAATTCGAAGACCAGGAGCCCTGCCTTCACCATGGACAAGTGTTCGGAGCCATGATGAATTTTTTGCATGAGCAAGCGTGCGGGCGCGGCCTGGAGATTTTGGCTTGTACGACAATGGCAGAACGCCTGAAAATAATTTGATACGGGCCGCAGGAAAAGCAAGTGCGAGCCCGAATCAGCGAACTGAACAAACTTTCGCAGGTATATTGGCGCGACCGATACACAGGCGGTCGATAATACATGATCATCAGCTTGCAACTACCGCGACAATTTGGCCGCATGAATCAGGGATCGATTTGAGGAACTCTCGCGGGTCCGGCTCATGCCTCATCGCTGTTTTCGTTGAAGACGGACCGCTGGACGACTTCGCACGGCGTGGCCGTGCGCGGCTGGAGCGAGCGGATATATAGTCGAACGGGTCTGGCGCGTGGTGGGGGGCGGAGCGTGGTTGCGTTAGTCATTGATGGTGCCATTGGAGGCGCGTTCCGGTTGACTGATGCGCTCCTGAAGGAATTGACCAATGTTCGAAGCGATCTTGAAGGCGCGAAAGGCTTATCGAACGGGCAAAAGCCTTGCTCATGGAACGAAGCGCGCGCGTCAGCGAGCATGCAGCCTAGTGAGGCCGCTGCGAGATGGCGATGGGCACGGGAAAGCCGGTGGCGGGACATTGGCCGAACACAATCGTTGCAATTGGCCAAATATGCGCCGCTTGCGTGAAATTCCCGCAGTCCCGCCACGGTGATGCCACGCGCGTCCAGGCATACTCACTCCCGCGTCAATGTGCTGATGCAATTGAGCTTGTTGATTGCTGGCACTGCATCATTCGTGTGGCCACCGGGCTGGCCCATAAGCGGTGAAAAATTGAAGTTTTTCCTGTTGAACCCTGCATT
>Ga0163217_1055635_pt1 | contig 10258 bp, 15 predicted proteins | sample SynspAceP_FD_185933 | JGI IMG/M metagenome (GOLD analysis project Ga0163217, IMG submission 185933) | Saline lake microbial communities from Ace Lake in Antarctica - Synechococcus sp. Ace-P (PacBio error correction) | ecosystem: Environmental > Aquatic > Non-marine Saline and Alkaline > Saline ...
AAGAGAATAGGCACTTGCAAAAAAAACAAAGTTCCCAACTGGCCCCGAAGCCGGCCAAAGCCAGAGCCGAACCCGAACCCGTGGCCCCCTTCCGCCCCTTCCCCTGCTGGTCCTTCCTTGGAAATGGTCACACCGGCAACGTCGGCCTTACCGGCGACCCTGGCGGCCCCCGGCAATCCCCGCCTACTCGCCCGTTGATGGCCCCGCATCACGCCTTGCGGCCGGCGCTGGTGGCCTCTTCCTGACCTCCCAGCACGACCATCGCCGGCTTTGACTGTCCTCCTCGCGCGCCCTGCTTCCGGGCGAATACGGCCGGGTCAGCGAATCTTTGTCGCGCAAACGCACGATACAAACCCGACCACGGTCATGTTCCAAGTGCTGCCACTTCCGGCGCCGCAAGCCTGGCGGCCGGTCCTCCGTCTGGCGCCCAGGCGATCCGCCCGCTTCTCCGATGGCTCGCGTCCCGTGGCTTGCAGCCGTGGCCTACCGAAACGGCCTGACTGAGTCCGGCTGGTGCGCCCCCACCTGACAAATGCGACATAGCAGGGCACCGGCCCGCTCTGACCCCGCACAAGAAACCCGCCAGACGGCGGAAAGCGCTAAGGTTCCCAGTCAGAATCATTAACCACGACCCACAGACCCCCTGCAACACCCTCCCGTCCACCCCGCCAGACCGCATCGCCGAGCAAGCAGGAGACCGACTCAGAAATCAGCAGATGCAAAAAACAACCCACGACGTTCGCTGAACACCATCCACACCGGCCGGCCGCAATCGCAACCCCCCGGGACACTGATTCCACGAATTCCCAACTCAGGACGCCATCCCAAGTGAACGACGGGACCCTTCAAGGGAGAACCAACAGCAGCGCTCCACAGCGGACAGGCCGCTTCGGCCTATTGGCTGAAAACTGGGCAAAACTCGGGACCTGCCCAGCCGTATCGCACAGACACCGACGGGCCAAAACACCATCTCAAAGCGGACCGCAGGCGCCCACATCCAAAGAAACCACAAGCCGCAGGGCCTACTGCCCTAGGCCAATGCCGGGACCTGCCAGCCCAGGAAAAAGCCAGGACACTCGCGCCGATGGCCTCTCGATGCCATCGCAGGACACCCGGCCGCATCAAGGTAGAGCCCGGCCCATATCCTGAACACGGGGCCGCTCACAACTCGACACCTGTCCACGGAGCTCGCTGGGACGCCCTCAGCCCGACGACGGGGACAACACAGAAAGGGCGTCCACGGCCCCACGACCGCAAACTTTTCCCACGGAACCACAACTCAACACATCACGCAACAATCCGCGACCGCAGCCGAGCTCAACGAGGGCCTGCACCCGCTGACTCATGGATCCCTAGACACAAACGTTCGGAAGCTCCGCCAAGATGCACGGGGGTAGAGGCGATACGAATCAAACCCCCCGCCAACCTGGGTGACGCGGAACTAACAAAACAATCTCTTCCCAAACAGCGCTGGCAACCCACCGCGCGATCGGCCCCGACTGCGCGCGATCATCAAAGACAGTACCACGTCAACTCAGCGGCTACCGCCGCACTCGGCCCCATCGATCTGGTTGCCCATGATGAGTACCTCATACGGCTCGCAACAAACAACCACGGGCTTCCAGCCGGCAGGCGGGGCAAGAAACGTCTCGAGCGTTCACTACGGCCTTGGCTCCAACACCCGCGCTACGCTTTTCGGCATTTGATGCGGCAGGCAGAGCGCGGCGCCGGAGAGTCACCAAACTCAACGGGGCGATTTAAGCGGGATCGGGGCCACCGACCGCCTTGGCCAGCCCTAAGACGCCCCCTGCGGCACGACTGAGCAGCCTCAGACAGCTGCCGCGCCGGAACCTGGGCTCACCGCCGGCACGGACCGTCAACGCAGGTTGGCAGGACATACCAGGATCCGGTGGCGAGGTGCTGGTGGAGAACCCACCGCCGGGCCGCATCCGCTACTTCCCGGCACCGGTGCTCGTCGGAATCGGCGGCGGCACAACGACGTCGCCTGGGGCCCGAGGCGGGGCAAGGCGCCCCTATGCCCACTGCTTCGCTTGGCCCGCTGATTCCACACCCCACCCTTATCCGGCCTGCAAGCCCTGCCGCGCAGCAGACTACCTGATCGCCCGACTCCGGGTGGCCCCGGCCTGGTTGAAGCGCTGGAACACTCAATGCAACTCAGTCGGGAGGCCGTCCAAGTCCGTCTCGGCCCAGGAGAACCAGCCGGGAATCGGCCAACGCCATCCGGACGGAGCTGCGAGCAAGGGCCTTGAAAACGCCGATATCTCCAACATGTGACTCGGCAGGAGAACGGCCCAGGGGGTCAGCTGCACGCGATGGGCTGCCTGGCGCACACGGATCCCTGACCCGCCGAGACGTGCCTGTCATCTCGACAATACCAGGTAGCAGCCGCGCGGCGGTGCCCTCACCCTGGGGCGATAAGATTCTCGGCGGGTCCTTGGCGCTCGGGAAATTCCGCACGAGCCACGGCGCATCCCCTGTCTCGGGTTTCAAGCGCACGTGCAGAGCGCCGGGAATCTGGCGGGGCCGCAACCGCATTACCACGACTTGGATGGGTCGAACCAGTTAGAGCACGCGCCAGTGGTCTCCGCCAGCACCAACAGCGGGAGCCGGGAAGCGCGGTTACTTGAGCCGGCAACACCGTCCCCTGGAGCCGCCGTAACCAGGGGTTAACACGCATGCGTCGGGAAAACGGACAGCCCCAACGACAGCATGAAACGGTCACGCGATCAACGAATCCGGATAGTCTCGACGGGCTAGCGACAGGCTCCGCGTGGGGACATGGTCGCCTGCCCTCCGTAAGCCACAATCATAGCAGTAAAGGAGTGGTCTTCGGATTGCTGCTGGCCCTATCGCCACCCACGTTCTGCCCTCTTTTCACTGGGGACTCTCGGGCAGTGGCGGGGGGGGACGCGCTTACTGTGGGAACCCAACTAACCGGGCCGGACTGCACAGCGCGAGCGCGCAAGTTCCGGATGCTTAAAACAGCGATCACTGCAGTCCGCCGATATGACCGCGCGCCACGACAGGGAGTAAAGATAGCGGAAGAGCTTTGCACCAGGATAACCGGAGCCTGAACCAGCTTTCCTTCGCAACCACAGGGCCGGACGGTGAACAAGCACGGACCAATCCCGGCACAGGATTGAAGGCAAGGCCCGGCCGCTGGAAGCCGGGAATCTGAGGTGCATCTACTGCCAGCGACGAAACACCAACACCCGATGCAGCTATGGGGAAATGCTAACTGAACTCGGGCACGCTCGAGACGGCCCACAGAGCGCCGAAGCGGGTAACTGGGAGCACTCAATCGCCTGACATCCTGTGTTGAGGGCCAACCACGACAAAGGCGCCCAGGTGAGCAAAATCTCCGGTCAAGGGCCAAGAACAGACGCCACGCCACGGGCGGAGGATGCTGAAACAAAGTGCGGATGCTTGACTTGACAGGCAGGCGGCAATATAACCGCTTAGGTCCTTCACAAGGCCGCACACCGGTCAATTGGGCACCGCTAAACGCTCAGGCGGGGATGCGGCCCATGAGGATGCATCCAAAGCCCCATCAGAGAAACAGTCAAGTCACGAGCGGGGCACTCCCCCAACCCGGCAAGCTGATCCTGGGGCAGGCAGGGAAATATCGGGGTCTAAAGAAGTGCGCGACACCCGACCTCGATCGGTCCTTCGGGAACCGCCCCATTCCGGCGAAAACAACGGACCGAACACGCTCAAATACACACCCGGTCCTGCCCATCCCAGGCAAGTGGGAATTCCCTGGCCGGGCACATCCGGCCGCAAAGTCGTTGATTCGCAATCCCACCACGAGCCAGCCATGACCAGCTAACGACCGGCGCACCAGGTGCAGCTCATGAGCGGGCTTTCGCCGGAAGATCACTTCACGGACCAACACCACGGCCTCGATTGGCAGCCAGGATTGATGGCCTCTACCAACTGCACCCGCGAATCGGCCGAAGGGATGGGAAAGCCTGCACGCAATTCGCGCTATCCCAATCGCAAACCACCCTGGGCCAGGCAACCCGCGAGGACCGACAGCACACTCTACGCGCGGCCCTCGACACGGAGACGAGAACTGCGGGGTCAAGTACCACGAGAGGGAGCCTCGCCGCATGGGGAAGATACATGGCGATGGCTTAAGAAACACATCGAGAACCTGGCTCAGCCAAAAGCTGACCTGGCAATTAGCAAGGTAACCGCAAGTAAATTTCAGGACAAACTCAATGACCGCCCCAGGCCGCCTAGACATACCATGGCACCACGCAACGGATCGCCATACCGATTCGCTCGGTCCGCAACCAAGGCTGTACCCCTTTGTCGCGATCCGGCGGCATGGACCGGAACAAGGATCCCATCCCGGCTGAACGCGAGAGCCTCTGGATGCCTACCATGCCTGATCAGCCACGGGCGATTGGTGCCCTAATCAAGGCAATTCGAACGCCATCAACGATCGCCGGCGCTCATCGGCAGGAATTGGTCCGAATCACAAGGCGGCAAACGCAGCTGGCCCATATTCCGCCTGACTCCGTACGGCCTCTTGCCGAGGACAGCTCACCAAGTCCTGCTCCGACGCCGGCCACACATCTAAGCATCTCGCCCTGCACGGCGCTGCGGGCGCACAGACCGTTCCTGCACACCATCACCGAGCCGATACCCTCCAAGCCCATCCCGCGGCCAAGAGAGCGATCAAGGCTGTCATTTCACACCCCCGCACGCGAGACGATAACGGTTGGACGGACCGAAAAAGCAGGCCACGTAACACCGGGATTGCAGCGGACCAGGCAAGCCATCGAAAACGGGCTATGCGCGGATCCAACAATCAACGGGCGCACATGGGACCACCGTAGGTCGTTCACTCGACCACCCGGGACCGCACTATCCTCTTGGTCCGCGCCTTCGACCCGCCCCCATCATACACCCTCCACGGTTTACCTCCACGCAAACAACGTGCGATAGGACTCCACTCAATCTCGACAACTGCTGGGCAGGCCCGAGCACATCATGCGCCATGGTTGCGACCCGAACGAAAATTCCCCAACGTCAACTATCCCAAGCATCTGGAACACTCCCGCAGAACCGGGCAGCTGGGCCTCTCCCAGTGCACCATGACATCCCGGAGTTCCGGCTGCTCGTCACGGCAAGGCTCATCGCAACAATTTGATCCTGATCGGAATCAAACTACGTTAGCCAACTCAATGGTGCACATCCGGCCCATAGGAAGGGCAAACGCGGATCGCACGGGACCGGTGGTTCGGCAGTGCTGCTAAGCATACAATCAAGGGAAACTGGGCGACACGGGGCAATCAATGCGGAAAGTAAGAAACACGACCAGCTAGGCCACACACCAATTTCCTCCGGTATGGTGAACAAAACGCAAAATTGGCCTGGCCTGGCCAACCCGATACGGCGCACGGGCGGGAGTCTCGCGAGTTGCCCCACTTTGTAATCTGGCTGCACCGGACAACCGACTCTGATCGAACAGCATTGAAACTCCGGAGCAAACCCAGCCGCAGTAGCTCCGGTTGGGCTTGCAGGCCCGGCCCGTGCTGGTTACTGTCGATAAGCGCGTGCTTGCATTCCTCTGGTCTGATCGGACCGGTCGCTGACACGCACTCGCACATCGAGAATGGCGTCTGGCCAGCACGTGGGCTCATTCACATCGGCCCGCACGCAGAAGAACCTAATCATACTGGGACCTCTCCCAGTTTCTCGGTCGGCCGTCGCTTCATGGCGGGGCTGTGCGGGTTTGAGCCCGGAAAATCGCGCAACCCGCCGCCCTGGCGGCATGCGCTAGCCTCCCCGAGCGGGGCGAGCGCCTCAAAAGCGAATACCCAATCATCATGAGGCGCCTGGAAACAACGGGGCTCATCCGGCGGCTGGCGCCAGGCCGGAGGGGCACCATTGACGGCCATTCAGCAAGTCCGCGGGGACAAGGAAAAGCGCAAGGCACTTTGTTCGCGGGTTCCAAGCCGCCTGTCGCCACCCAAATCGAAGCCGCACCGGTCCAAGCTGGGGCACCGCGGGAAGCGGTGTCACCAAAGCTTATTTAAGGATCCTCCCCAAGCGAATACCACGCCGACGTTGCGGTGCCACAGGGCAGTCTTCAACGACAGCCCCCCCAACCGGCAACTTTACCACAACCGTCGGCGAACAATTCCAGCTGAACGTATCGGGTAGGGAGTACATCCTGGGCGGAAGCCAAGTAATCCGGACATAAAAAGGGCTCCCGAAGGCCACACAACAGTCCTCTGATCATACGAAGTCGACGCCCGCCGCGGCCGTGGAGCCTCCTCCAGCATCACCAATGCACGTAGGCCAGCCGGCAATGGAGCGGCGGCGCAGCCCGGACGGATCACCCTTGTCGGGTCACAAGGCGGCAGCACTGTCACTACACGTGCGCGTGAACCTTCAGTGAAGGGCATGCCCTTTACTCTCACACACACGGCGCACGGTGACGCCGGCGTACGGATCATCAACGTAGGCGGCCAGCGGAGTGCCGAGTGCATCGATCACTCTTCACCGGGGAAGATGTCACCGCCACCTTCCAGTCCGGACCAGGTACAAGGGGTGCGCGATAACGGATCCCCAACACCGCCTTGGGCGTTAGACCTTCGAGCGAGCGACTGCCCTCGGTTTCGGGGGGGCAGCGCCACTTCACACGGCCACACCGACTGGCAGAGCTGGCCAGGCTTCCATTCCTTTGGTAGGTGAGTCTTCGGATCTGCTGCGGTCCCGACCGGTTGAACGCCACTTTGCGGTTGGGCATCGCCAGAGTGGTCTTGTGAGTTGCCGGCATGCTGCAACCCAAGGTTCCACTGGAGACGGCGCTCGGACACTACATGGAAGAAGACGATGTCGTTACTTGCGCGCAATCACAGGAAGCTCCGGCTTGACGGCAGCACATGAGCACATCACGGCAGCGTTCACGCACCCAGTTCAACTTCTTCTCGGGGAGTCTGCGATGACAGCAGCTGCCGGGGGTGCGGCAATCCTGCTCGACGACAAGGCACGAACCCACCAGAGATCTCTGGTCGGGAGCAATGGGTCCTCGGAGAGGTTCATCCGTCGGTCGGGGGGATAGCGGAATTAGCATTGTGGGAAGGGCAGCCCCAGACCCCATTGGGTGTAAACGGGACGCCTCTCCATAATACCCCTTCCTTACCATTGTCCAATCGATCGGCGGACATCGGCTGCCTCGTCGTGGCCGGCGAGATAGCGCACGGGCATGGCGTGGAAAGGAAGGGTGGGCAAGCCCGAGCTCTCTGGGGGGACGGAGGGAAGCGGAGGCCTTTCGGATCCTTGAGTGAGGGCTGGGCGCGGCGCCACGTCGTCAGACCGCCTGACCATGGCTAGGGCAGACGGTGCGGTGGTGGGCCACACCGGCGGCGCGTTGGGTTGAAGCGGCCTGACGACAGGGCACGCAGTTTCCGGTACTCTCGAGTCGGACTCGCTTGGCGGACGGTGACGCCGGGCATGGAAATATCGGGTGCGCCGATTCTTTCGGGAGCACCTAGTTCGGGCCACTGGCGAGGTACAGCCACGGGCTTTCACAGGACGTCGGATGGCTTTCGAGGCCGGGCTCCGTAAAAGACGTTGGCAGGGAATCAGTCCGGAAAAAGAGGGGTAAGTGAAACGGACGACAAGCGGGGGACGGGGACTGGACAGTGAAACATCGCCAGATCCTCGGGAGAGCACAACGTTGCCCGGCCTGACTGATTGGTCGGCTCTGCGAGGCCCTACGGCCGCTCACCAGGCAGGCGTGCAGCGTCGCCTTGCCGCCCATACACCTACCATTGGCTTCGGCGTGTCAGGAAGCAATCCCCGTTTCGTCGATATAACTGACAGACCGGGTCTCCACGGGGCTTGACGTGAAGTGAAAGAAACGCACCATGGACATGCGACAACACAGGGAGGAAGCGACTTCTGACGACGAGTTCACCACGGACGCAACCTAGCAGCACGTAAAGGCAAATCCGCACAAGGGCGGTCACAACAGCCAACGGACACAATCGGTTTCGGCAATCCCCATGCATGAATTACTTCGCTCGGGCGGTAGGGATCCCTGGCGATCCAATCTTTTCCTAGCGCTGCTCCCGTCAACTCGCCAAGGCGGTGTTCGCAAATGAATCAGTGCCGGGGCGGAATCTGGGCGCAAACGCCACCATCGTCAATGCCCGGGCCACAGCGCAACCCCCGAACAGAATCGCCCTGACGCCGAGCTATCACTTCTCGAAATCACCCGTACGGATCTCGAGACACCACGAACGTCTGGTGCGCGGCTGGAAGCTTAACACCGGGCTCACAGACTGTGGCCGGGAAAGCACCTCGCCGATTTATAACTGCTTTGGACCTCGAGCCGGGTCCGCAACCAAGCGACCAGGGCCTCATCCAGCGGCGAAGCTCCAACCACCGACTGGAAACAAGCCCAATGTGAACGGGGGGCACAAGGATGAACCTCTCGCCCATACGCGCCAACGGCAACGACGTTGGGGGGCGGCGCGGGCAAAAGGTCGACGGACTGAACAACGCGGAGGGATCACGACGTACTCGTGTTTAGGTGGGTGGTCGAGCGGCACCGGAAGCAAGACTTAAGAAATCAGGACGGAATGGTAAAATCCGAAATGACCATAAAAGGCCGCTCGCTCGGCCAATTGAACGAGCTCCCGGTACGCATGCCGTTAGGCTTCGCCTCACATGGAGCACTTCCACGATGGAACACCAGAATCTTCCTTCTCGGGGGATAAAGTCGCCGGGTCAGCAGGACGGTGGAAGTGAAGCGCCTGTTGGTCGCATCGTCCCCGTGTTATAGCCACCCTGACGACTCGCGAGCTCCCAAAGGGCGCATCAACTCACCTGGCAGGCTCCATCACATCGACGGCGTATGTGCTGCCGCGATCGACCGATCAGCTCCACACCTGGGCATCGTCCTACGACACGGTCTGAAGCCAGTTTTGCCAAACAGCTACCGCTGTATCCTCATCACCAGACGAACTCTCCGGCGTGGGAGATGAATCACTACGAGCGGAGGCATGCAATCTACAAGCAGCGGGATAAGACCTTCAGAATCATGCCCCGAAGTCTGTCTGAGAATTCGAAGACGATCGCAGACTTTGGAAACGCCCGCAAGATGAGAAATTCCTCCCGCTTTCGTCGGAGATTTCCACTGGTATTCGAAATCGTGAAGTTGGAAGACCCATCAAGGCCAAACAAAACTATCTGGTGACTGGAGAATTCCGAACATTTTCCTTTCTACTGGTCCGACGGTTGGAGTCAGGCGAAAGTCAGAAAAGCTGACAGCGAAGGTAAAGTCTGCTGATCATGTGAAATGAAATTCTGAAGAACCCTGCGATGAACAATCAAACCTCTCTGGGCTGATCAAGCGTTTTCGATGCGAGCCCTGGACCGAAGTGATCCGCCACCCACAGGCCAACGGATTGCCGCTAATGTGTACCTTGGCGGACGGCGCGAATGTGGGCGTGATGCTTTGCGGGATGGCAAGGATTGGACCTCTTCCTTGAAGGGCGGTTTTGCGAGTGTAAGCAAACAGGCGGCGTGAAGCAATCGCAACCGGGCTAACAATTCTCTGAGAGGCCAGAAGCCTGGAGAGCGCATGCGCCATTGATCCACTAAGCAGCGACAAATCAAGCCCAGCAACCGTCCTCGGCGCGCACCTCAGTCCAGCGAGCCCTAAGACTGGAGACACCTAAAGTCCATCATAAAAAGCGCCTTAGGCCTTTGTTGAGGTGCGTATTTGGCTTGGTCCACCGAGTCAGCCTACGGCAAATGTGACTCGGGGAAACTGACTGCCTCATCCATGCATTGCTTGCTCTTCCTGCATTAGGACATTCAGTGGCCGTTGGATGATTCAACCCTCGGTTCGGTGAAGCCAGGATGGGCTTCCAGTCTTCTCAGTACGTTCACAGCACTTCGGCGGCAGGAAGGAAGTAGGAGTGAGGGTGGGGCACGGCCGACGTAAGGCAGGGCGACTTGTTGGCAGCCAGGACTTGAGCAAAAAGCGCCTCATCGGCTTCGGCGTAAGAACGGGAAGGACGCGGTCCATCAACCGTGGCGGGATAAGGCGCACGGGCGCCGCTGCAGCGCCTTCGTGATCTCGTCGGTTTCACGGAAGCGGGCGTTCCGCCGGGAGTGACTCCCGTTGGCAGTCCCCGTTAGGGGAGGAGGCTGGCCCCTCAGCCAACGGATCAGCGGGGAGCGCGGCCTTCAATCATGAGCAGCA
>Ga0163217_1068037_pt1 | contig 10258 bp, 9 predicted proteins | sample SynspAceP_FD_185933 | JGI IMG/M metagenome (GOLD analysis project Ga0163217, IMG submission 185933) | Saline lake microbial communities from Ace Lake in Antarctica - Synechococcus sp. Ace-P (PacBio error correction) | ecosystem: Environmental > Aquatic > Non-marine Saline and Alkaline > Saline ...
CGTATCCGACGTGCCCGTCTAATTAAAATGATAACAACAGGAAGCGTCATGAAAATACTCGTGCTGATGGCCAGGGCTGCAGGTGGTGAACTGGCATAAAACGCTTAGGGGAAGACGGCAGTGGCCAGTTGCGGCCTTGATTATGATTTAATACAGCGAAGTTTGGCAAGTGAAACAGTATGACGATACGACCATTCCAATACTAGGAAATTAATAATGGGAAGCGGCAGAGATGCGGTTAAACAAGCATCTGAAAACGTCCAGACACAGATGAAAACCGAGCAGAGAAACAATTATATTTACGACAGAATTATCTGGAGCCATCACTATTTCAGTAGTGTGCCACTACAGTTAACCAATACAGATCCATGGTTGGTTTAACAGCCAACTGCTGGATGAAGATCTTCACGTTAATCGCAATTGTACATGGGCGGTATTTTTGTTATCGGCGGCATCCATGAGGGCATTATTGGAAGTCGTTGATATCGAACCAATAAAACGATCTTTGCACTTTGGAAATATCGCCTCGACAAAAGCAGCAATGTTCAATTAGTGCACCTCATTTCACTGAAACTGAGTTATACCCGTGCCATGATGGCGGCCTGCGTTATCAGCCAAAACCAGTAAATATATGATGTCATCGGGTAAGGCGGAGGGTCGCTGGTCAAGGTTCTTATTACATCTGTCGAAGATTGTAAGAGTTGATGTCCGTACGAATACAGGCAGGATGTGATTGACGTTGCCACAACGTATTTTCATGTACCGCATAATAGATCCCAGAATTTACGAATTCATCAATGGCGGATGGGATTTATGCAGTTCTTGTCAGTGAGCAAGTCTTCAGCAATGGCGCTTTTATGATCTGCTTTGGTTGATGGCCTAATGATCATCTGGGGATGTCTTGCACGTTGAGGTCGGCTTTTTTGAATGCCTGCCGCTGGTGTTTGGAAGCGCTGAATGCGATTGATGACATTATTTATGGGGAGAACCGATCGACCAGGATTTAGCCATCCATGCAACGTATAAACCAAAGTTTCTCTGAGTCAGACTTTGTTTGCCGGTGGCTGATAAGGGGAAATGTGATTGGTCTGGCATTGAAACAAAAAATTTAAACGTAAGCCAGTTAAAAGAAAACATCGCGATTTGGACTGAAAAACGCTTAATCAGAAATTTTGATTGGCTTAACCACAAATGTTACATGATCTGAATAGCGACTAGAATATTTCATTTTGAATCGATTATTCTCTTTAAAAATATTTATTTACAGGTGATAATTAAGGCGTTGTGATAAACCTAATTTCAACTAACTTCGCGTATTGAAGCCATATGAATCAGGCTGTTTATCTGAGCTCTAATTATTCCTTGCCAGCAACTGTTATGGCTGAGGATAATGATGCGTATAGAACTGGTGATTGTGCGCTCAGACACAATACATTACTTATCCGGAAAACGATAAACCTGCGCAGTTTTAATGTTGGCTTGGGAAGTGCGGTGACAGCCATAAAATGCTGAAGTGATTCGCAAAGAACGCCACAAGTTCCACTATCGATTAAAAGGATATTCGTAAGCAAATAGCGAATTCGTTTTTATCTGTTATGCACCTGATTACCCCATATGGATGATGCTAAACAAGCTCTCAAAGATGGCAGAATTACCCGCCCTCAGTTAGTCGCAAGATCCTTTGCAGACCTTATTTACAATGAAGGCGGGCCGCAAAACACGCCATAGGCGACAAATTGGCATCCTAATAATAAAGGCGGAAGAAACACGGACAAATTTGGATATATCATAAATGCGCTAACTGGACTAGTGTAATTCGATGCGCAATTCGGAAGTGAGGGATGATAGTTGGCCATGTGGGTTGATAAAGGTACCCCAGTTCATTATGTCGATTCACTGAGTCATTTAAAGGCGGCTGCTAATCCTTAGCGTCTGCTTATTTATAACGAAGGCCTCTATTGGTGATGGCGATGAGAAGACAAGGCACCCATGGCTATTGCTAGCACGTTTCATCTAGAGACATGAGAGTTTCACCTTTAAATTTCAATCAACAGATGATGTGGGATTTGAAGCTGTGACTGAAAACCAGCGACAACAAGCTTGTGTTTGTACAATAGCGTGTTGATTTTCCAATCGGTTGATCTGAGAGTTTTATGCAAGCCGCTCCTGATATGTTTTCCCTATGCGCAAATTCTGGCCCATCGCTTTTGGTGATAGCAGCCACAGTGCAATGTCACGCAGTGAAGGATGGGCGTTTGGGTTGGGATAGTTCTGCGATGTGAATTATCATCACCGGGATCTATGTGGATCATCCCAGTTTTGGTATGGGCTTAAATCGGATCGTTTGCTGAAGCCCAAGGTTTTCGAGTAAAGGCATAATTTCGCAGCCGGATTGGAAACAGTACCAAAGATTTCAACAGTTGTCAACCTAATCTGTTTTTTGGCGGATAACTGGCGAGCAAATAATGGATTCATGGTGAATCGTTTACATACACATCGATAACAAAAGTTTCGTCGTAACGATGCCTATACGGCAGATGGAGAGGGTGGCACACGCACCGGAGTCAAGTGTTGTGGTTTAACAGTCAGCGTTGCGAGAAGCCTCCTAATAGGTTGGGCCATTGTTATTGTTTGTGCAATCGAAGCCATTTACGCCGTTCGCACACTATGATTACTGGTCAGAAAAAGTGCGCGAGCGTTATTAGAGGATGCCAAAGCGGATTTGTTGGTTTCGTACATGGCGAAGCGTCAGGTGGTGGAAATAGCAGCATCGGCTGGCTCAGAGGTGAAGCGGTGAAGTGAAGCTGACCGATGTTCGTGGTACGGGTTTTATACAAGCGTCATGGCGACGCGAAGACTGGTGGGAAGAAGATTCCACCAGTATTCGATAAGCCCGGCCAGCTCAATCCGCCCCATTTGAATCCTTATCAGATGCAGACGGAAGAAAGTGCGAAAACATCCAAGGCTGAAACAGCCGAACAAACAACGGCTCAGCCGAGCCCTGCCACCATGTGATCAAAATTCACCGGGTGTCACCACGCATATGCCGAAAACGGTGAATCGTCTGCCACGCTATGTAATACCGGTTAAAGATGCCTCGATTTTCTATGCGCATACTTCACGAATTCTGCATCTGGAACCAATCCTGGCATGCACTGAGCGCTCTGGTTTCAGCAACATGGTGAACCAGGATGTCTGGCTAAATACCGCCCACCCAAATCCCATGACACCAAAAAGGGGAAACAAATATTGGGAAAAAAAAAAATTTGGGAGGGGTTGTTTTAAAATTTGATGCTGCCTATAGCGCCGTTACCACAATAAAGAATATAATGGTAAAGCACATACATCCCGGCTTTAACGAGATGAGAATCGGTATCGGAGTAAATATCATGCGCGTTTGTTTTGGTGGCTGACTTTCTGTTCGATTCCGAGCAGAAGTCGATTATCCCAGAGGCCTGCAGATGAGAGTCTACGATATTCGTTCGAGGTTTGAAGCTTCTCGTGATACACGCCGGGTGTTTACCGTATTTATTTCGGATCTGGGTGTCAACGGCCAATATGTAAGCGCGGCTGGCTTGAAACAAAGTGAAAAGAAATTGAAGGGGCCAGCTGCCTGTTCGTTATACCCGTAGTTTCCCGGGATCTGTAAAAACCTGATACGGATCATGACGCCATTAATTAACTGTATGCGTCGACCCGCAGTCTGCACACCGGTAATCAAACGGAAATCCTGATTGCCTTGGCTGGCGTTATGACCTGGCCTGAATTGTCACCGGAATAATGTCAAAGGAGCTGGTGACCCATCATGTGGCGGTTTCTGAAAAATTGCCCCAGAGCAATACTGAAGAAGGTCCCGCTATCGCAATTGAATGAACCGGGGTATTGCAACTACGACAAGTTTCAGGCCATGGGTTTGATAATATTCCAAAAGCTGGCAAGAAGCAGTAATTGAATTCCGGTAGATATTTATTGCCGCCCATCCGGTAACTACAGATGACGATATGCTTAATCGTGGGCCTTGTGGCGTGAAGAATAATGGCTTTTAGAGCAGAGGATCAAGTCAAGACTTAATCCTGCTCCACCGATGTCAGCCGCAGCAGCGAATGTATCATCTGTAAAGACACATTACGATAAGGCGTCGGGTCAAAGGTGGTGACATTACCGACCTAAAGGCTTGAAAGTACGACGTTTGCACAAGACCTTTTTACGTTAACTACGATGGCCAGAAAACTGGCCGTTGTTGCGTAGATGCTTTAAAGATATGGGCAGAGCTGATTGATTGGTATGGCAAAAAAAACATCTGATACAATAGTTTTTCAGCCTAAGGCACGGGTGAAATGGGGGGAAGGTAAGCGTATACCCGAAAGGCAAAAACACGCCATATCAACGCAACCAGGAGCACTCAGCATGTGCGATCTAAAAAGTGAAAAGTGGAACGCAACGTTCCCGTAACGATAGCCTTAGAAAGGGAACCCCGGCCGTTAATAAACCGGTCAGACCTTACCACTGATATTTTCTACGGAGAGGAATGAATGCGTTAATCAATAACCAAGAACGTTACGGTTTATCAAGCACAATTGAATTAGCACGTCTGTGGATTGCGACTATCGGTTTGTTCATGAGTTCTTGCATATGGATGGGTCGAGCTCGGCTTATACGATGAACTGGTAAATTTATCAAGCACCTTGGTGGCATACAGACTAGGGCAATCGTTTTTTTACTCGTGTTGTTTCGTTGGTTTGGAATGGGTTTGGCTGGCAAACAACGCAGCATTTCATCTCTACGCCGGTCCCTGGCAACAATTTGGCAGCCAAAGAGCGCTCATCATTGAATGAACTTGCAATCGTAGTTATTGGCGATTTACCGTTTACCTTTTGTCACTATTTGCAAAAGGCGAATCACTGGGTATTTCGATGGTTCACCACCCGGTCAATTTCCCCAGTTAACGTAGAGACCAGTGCAGCATAGTCAGCAAAACTGCATTATTGGTCAGCGTATTTCATTATTGCAATTGGGCCTCCTCCTTCACGCTCTGGGCAGCGTAAAACATCATTATCTATCACCTAAAGAGCAACGTTGCGCGCATGAGCCTTAATCTTAAAAAACCAACAGGAGTTATTATGAAAAAAAACCTCTTTGCCTTGCTAATGAGTACGAATGTTTGCCTGCCAGCTCAATGCGGGCTGACTATGTAATTCGATACGAGAAAGGCCCATGCCCTTTATTGATTTCGGATTCAGCCATTTGGGATATAGCTGGATGAGCGCCGATTTCACAATGATTTTGAAGGACGTTCAGCTATGACGCTAAAATCGCAGGCCTCAAAAATGATGTGAAAATTGATGTAGCCAGCGTGGATACCAACTTTGGCGGACACGATAAACATTTGCTGAACAATTTTTACAAACCTGCTTTGAATATCCCGATGCGCGCGTTTTACTTCAACTGAGTTCGAGCCAGCAGAAGATGGCAGCTTGCTAAATCGAAAGGAGATCCACCCTTACATGGCCGTAACCCAAACCGGATTATGACCATTCGGTAGAAAAAAAGTGGTGAAGGGTGCTGATCCCTAGGCGGTTATCGTGTAAGGTTTTTTATGGTGAAAACAGCTTTAATCAATCAGAAGATTATGGTATGATGTCAGCAAGCCTGGGACAAAGCTCTCAGGAAGTCCTTCTGACGTTGTCTATCGAAGGCATCAGACAGATAAAAACAGGCTTCAATTAACCGGAACGGCGAGTTGATACAAGCGTTGTAACTCGTCTCTAACTGTATGCTGGTACACTTCGTGACCATCGGTTGTACCAGTAAAGCAGCGTTAGACACGAGTCGCCTTCATTCGATGCAGATAGCCCATGGATCAGACAGGCTAATGGGATCACTGTATTTGCTGGATAAGATTGTGGGGCGGCGTCCCAGTCCCTTATCCCCACTTATCCCAGCGCTTGCAAGATGTAATAACGCTCATTTACCTACCTCAATATTATCGACTGCAGGTTAACCTAGCATCAGCATCAAGCAAAACTGCCAAACAACGCGAAAGGTTGAAATGTTTCTACCACAAACAATAGCTTCAATCAGTTTATCGGCGAAAATATAGATGGGTATCAAAACGATATAAAACCAATAGCAAAAATCTCTTTGTAAGTCCGATGGTTGAAATATAATGAGTGCCATGTGACGTACAAAGCTGACAAGGATGAATGCACCAACCTATGGAATTTGCTTGCCACTGGATCCCAGTACTGAAAGTTGTTCTGCAGCAATCACTTATTTAATGGTGTGTTGAGTAATCAGCAACAACAAATGACTCAGCGGGGGACATTCCACCCTTACTGGATAGCTCGATCAGCTTTTCAAGCTAAGCGGATCTCAAATCGCCGATATTGATGCATTGGCCTTATGCCGTGGTTCCAGGCTCTTCACCGGGTGCGCATGCGGTGGGTTTGCTCAAGGGGATTGGCGTTTGCCCGTGCACTTTCCGGTTATTCCTGTATCAAACACTTGCGGCAGTTGCAGCAGGCCGCTTTATGAACTAAATTGGCAAACACAAATATTGCGTGGCTAATGGATGCGAGGATGGAGGAAATCTATTCCGCCAGCTTTGCAATTAAAAGAGGGGAATTGTCCTCTCTGCTGGGAGAGAAAAAGTGTGTGCTGCTAAACATTTTTTCCAGCACGAAAATTCAAGAAAGGTTGGTTTGGTGCAGCAGTGGACTGGCAGGTTAGCTGAAGCTTACAAACCACTTTCCAAACAACTGATTGCCCAGCAAGCCGACATGTATCCTCGAGCTGTCCATTATCCCAAACTTGCGAACAAAGTTACCAGCGGGCGAATTTTGTCAGTGCCTCTGACAAGGCTTTAAACCCGGTTTTACTACGCAATAATTGGCCAAAAAAAAGGCACAACAGGGATGATAAAAAAGCCGATACCATTTTTCGCTTTCACCGCTGACAGATGGGGATTTTAACGTTTGAATGAACGGGTGGTGGATGGTATTTCCCGATATGAATCCAGCGTCAAGTGCGCGTAGGTAAGCACCTTGAATATCCAATATTGGTATTTGGCTGCCGTGGTTATGCTCAGGCACACAGCAAAATTTGCTAATGATTAGGCAGCCTCATAGGCCCGCGTTTACCTTTATCAAATGCGTCGCAGACCGGATTAAAAGGCTGAAGACCTGTGAGAATCATTGCCTGTTGATAATCAACCGCGATGATTGAGCGGCCGAAAAATTATCGCTGCTGATAATAACCGTGTACCGGTCGAAGTACGTTGTGAGGATATCAATCAAACCTGAATTGAAAAGCTGCATGGTGTGAGATGAATTTTCGTTTACAGTTTATTGCCTCCGGCGTTACGTGATGCGCTGATGTCGACAACTTATCAGGGTTTTGAAACCTGGCGAGTATTTATTCTGTCCTGAAAACTGGTTTTGGATGATGCTGGAGCAACAGGCCTTTTTTTACCCGAAGCTCCATCATCGAATTTCAAACGCGCAAATTGGTACAGTGATCTGGAAATCAGACCAAAAAACCGTAGCACAACTTGAAAATGTATTGACTCCCCGCGAGACCTTTGGGCAACATCAACAGCGCCAGCAAAGCTGGTTTTTAAAACGATCAGAATGCTGTTTCAATGTTAAACTTGCCCTCTTTGATAGCTTTTAAATGACCGTATACTGAAACCGTTTAATCGTTGCTTGGCTCCGTGGGGACAAGCCTGACTGGGCGAACAATTGGCAATTTTACCCCCCCCCAGCGACTGGCTGATGATTTCATGCAAGATGCGTATGCAAAAAGCATTGCGATCTTTACCGTCACATACAAGCTCGTCCTAAATTGAACTGCAAACAAACAGGTTGCATTGGCTCGGGAGAAAGATTTGCTTCTATGCAGAGCTCTTTTTATTGAACCTGAATCATAACCTTTCATCCCTGGCGTAAAGGTCCGTACCAATTATTGATATACACATTGTACGGAGGGCGATCGGATTGGAATGGGATCGTGGTCTTGCCGCATCTCAGCCCATTGCAGACCGGAGATCTGGATGTTGGCCGGTGGCAATGGTTTAACCAGAAGGCTGGCGCATGTGGAGAGGGCGCACGGATGGTGATGGGGCAAATTGATCCGACCCTTGGTCTTCAGCATGCAATAAATTCATGCAGCACTTTTATTCAAGCGAGAATCATTTGTCTTGCCGGATCGCAATTGAACATATGCCGGGAAAAAGCTGCATTTATTTGATACGTGGTGTTTCGAGAGGGCGTTATATCATGCGCCGTTCGCTCTTTAAAACACCTGATGGAACTACACGATCATTGTCTTCGCCTCGGCGGTGAATGGTGTGTGGAAAACCCTGATTATTGTGGAAGTGGAGGCATGAACTCTTATGCCTGAAGGTACGTTATGCTCCAAAATGCGGTAATGTCTGGTTTATTCCAGTCAGTTCCACTCTAATGTTGTTAGGTTGCCGCAAATGTGGTTATAAAGAATGGCGTTGTGTAATGAAAACCGACATCGCCTGGAAGAGCAACGTGCGACTGAGAAATTGGCATGACATTCGATCGTTAGCGGATTTTCTCGACCCACAGGAATATTCACCAAAAAACAATATGAAGTTACCCTGGCCGGCACCAAGAGGGCAATTTTTAATTGCCGAGGCGCCTAGAAAGGCCCGATGAGCTGGGGGAGACGTGAAATCCACTTTCCCACTGCGATGCTAGCAATGGTCCAGAGCTTTTTTCCTGCAAATCATCGACCGTTTTTTATTTCAACGATAAGCCAGCAAAAGGGAATTGGCCATAGGAAACTGTCGTAATAGCTTTATTTGATATGAATACCCCGTGGCTCGTTGTACAAAACATGTTCGAAATTCAAAATCATTTATGAAAGATTCCTGAGTCGATCCCAAATCCAAATGGTGGAGGTCCTGGCGGTATCCGGTTTCAAAGTACCTGCTTACGACACCTGCTAACAGATCAAGAGATGCATAAGCTTTTGGAGGTTAAATAACAGGCGCCATAAACAAAACTGAATAAAAGCATTTTTGCCAAATACAGAATCAATGTGCATTCCCATCATTGGTTTACAGTCCATTATAAAACCGAATATGACATCCGTAATAAGTAAAACTATCCTTGTTTTAAGCAGGAACTTTTTCCTTTAAATCCATATGCTTTATTATTTACATAAGTGTTGATCATCACCAAAATATATTGCCTAAAAAAACAGATTTTGCGTCGTATACAGTCGATGTAAGTTTAGATAACAGAAGTTTCAGTTTCAGCGATTAGCTTCCGGTAAAAAAACATTAATTTTCATGCATGCTCATCGACAGCATCACACATGGAAATGAGACCGTCATTGTTACATACAAACCGAAACCCATATATACATCGTCGGCAACAAGACAAAACAAATCTTCAATATACTGCTGATAATGCGACGCTGGCATCAAGTAAAACCTCAAAATGGTTTTCCCCGCAATAGGGCACATGAACAGATTGGGTTCTAGTAAGCTTGACATCGTCAACTCCCAAAATTGTTTATATCATTAATAAATATACAGGGATGGATAGTTTCAGGTTCAGTTACTCAATAATTTACATAGGATTAAAGCGTATAGATAGTTTTTTGCCAAATCTTTTTTGGCAATTGCGTTGCATAACTTCCGGCAGGCATGGCGATTAGGCGTAAGTTATACCGATGGTAACGCTGGCTGTCGGGATTTCCATTGAACTGACATGCGATAGCACATGCAAAAATATATTCCTGAAAGGATTAGCGGTTGGTACTGCGTTAAGACGAATCAACATGTATGCTGGAAAAGCGGTGGCCATGCCGGCCTCAACAAGGTCCTGATCGAACCTGTTGGTGCGGTGCTTGTATTTTCCTGTCAGTGGTCTACCGGTTTCCTATCCATTAGGGCTGGGCATTGCTCGCGGGTGCAAAATGATAAAATTTGTTGTATCCAGCACGAGGTTTATTCCAGAAAGCGCATCGTATGGCCACAAACCAGAAGCAACGGGTGGGCTTTAATGGGCGGTTTTGATTCTTAAAAAATGTTACTGACCCCGTTTGGGCTGACAACCAGAGATATTTCAAACAAAAACCGTATGATCGCGAGACAAAGTACCTTGGGCAATTTGTTTAAAGCCTGATTCTGATAAAATTCAGGCAATTCTGGGTAATGTTCTATACATGCATTCCAACTGTAGGTCTGGCACCGATCAATTCCAAGACTAATGCTGACAGT
>Ga0163217_1087384_pt1 | contig 10258 bp, 9 predicted proteins | sample SynspAceP_FD_185933 | JGI IMG/M metagenome (GOLD analysis project Ga0163217, IMG submission 185933) | Saline lake microbial communities from Ace Lake in Antarctica - Synechococcus sp. Ace-P (PacBio error correction) | ecosystem: Environmental > Aquatic > Non-marine Saline and Alkaline > Saline ...
AAACAAATGGAAGGGAATGAGGGATTTAAATTTTTTTAAAAAAAAAAAATAAAACTTGGTTTTTTGGATATTTTTTTTTTTTGCAAAATTTTTTTTTTTAAAGAAAAATTTTGGGGGACCCGGGGTTTTAACAAACCGTTCCCGAAATTGGCTTAAAAAAGTTTTAAATTAGTTTCTCGCTTCCCAACAAAATAAATTTCTTATTCCCGCTTTTTTTTTCTAAAATCCACGAACAATCTTTTTTTTTTTGACATTCAGTAACATCCATGCAATTTTTGAAAGTCCTCATCCAATCTTTTTTGGTGAGAAAAATTGCCTTTTCCCCAATCCCTATGGCATGTTTTCGAAAATTTTCCCCCTGTTTTTGAATCCTTCCCCCGGGTTAAACGATACTCACCTCTATGCCATTTGTTTTTATTTTCCTTCTCAATAATAAAGTCTCTAAATATAGCCTTTCAACGCATGTTTTTGAAATGCTGAGTAATGATGATCCCGTTGAAAGGGAAAATCCAAATTTCCCAACGATACTGCTCCACTCCAACTATAATGCCGCTGATTTTCGCTCAATATTTGGGGCAAAAACCCAGTGGATGTTTAACTCATACCGCTTCCTAAATAGTTTCACACTGCCATTAATTGTTGAATGAACGACAAAACAAGTATCCCGACATAGTCTCTTTGACTCATCCCTCCATTTATTATGAGACTCTCAACCTTTAATGCGGATTTTGATTGGGGATGGAACTGAAATGGCCGATTTGATGCTGTCGAATCGCCAGTCTAACACTTTGAACGATTATTTTGAATTATAGGATTCACATTTCCTTTTCGCTACTAGGTCTAACAATCAGGTTTTTTTTCGAGCCTGAAAGTTATCAAGTTTGCTCCCTTTTTTTGCCAACTCAATAGGAGAGCGCCTTCCTATACCTGAAGAAGCCCCTGTAAATCCAAAACCCATTTATTTTTGAAATGTTTTTTGTCCCATTGAATCACTTAAAAAGAATAAAACCTATTCTTAATTCTTGATGTACTTTAATACGTGTTTATCAAAACATCTTGAGAAACGCCCCGCAATAAAAACATCAGAAATAAATTAAGTTGAATAGAATTTTACACGATAAGTAACTGTTTTTATCATATTTCCTTGTAAGAAATCAAACAAGCCTTCGACAATGATTTTTAAAATTTTGGATTTCTTCTTGCTCGCCTAATCAAATCGTAATTCTTTCCAATATTTTCAATGGATTCATCATAATCCTTCAGAGCTATTAAAGGAAGTCTTTTTTTGGACAAAATAAAGTCTGGATCTCGCACCTCCTTGCAAATCAATAAAATCAAATTGAGTAAAAAATTCATTCATCCGCATACGTTTTGAATTAAGTGTCAAATCGACCTTTGATACAGCCAAAATTTATATCCATTGATTAATGACCTTCAATATCTCCAATATAGCTCGAGGGGCGGCAGTGAATCTGCAATGAACAAAATACAAACATCTCCTTTCGCTATTTTGCTCCTTCATTCCATTTGATTGCTCTAGATGACTTCGTTAATTTTAGAACAACTGCAACCAAAAATGATTTTGCAATGGCAAAGTTTGATCATGCTACTTCCATCCACCACGATAAGTTCTATTAATCGATGATCGCCGTTAGCTTTCCATATACTGAAGTAACTTTCCAATATTACTTTCTTCATTTAATGTCGGAATAATGACACTCAAAATTCATTCCACCAGATTTTTTTTAATCCAATTCGATACCTTTGTTCCACAAGGAATTCATCCTTTTCCTAATGAATCTTACGTAATTCGGCAACGAAAGTAGGACAATATAAAAATTCACACATGAAAGTTTAGATTCAATCACCATATTATTATGACAATAAATGACTCGTGTTCAAACGAAAGTAAAAGCAGAGAGTTTTCGAAAGTTCTAAAAAAAAGACTAGCCCAAATTCTGAAAATCAGTTACATTGAACTTTCGGCTCAATTACTTGAAAAAATAATCGCTAACCCAAGAAACTGGGCAAGTATTCAACTAATTGCAACCTGTTTCAGTTGAAGATTAATCTGCTCAAGCTTCCAATGAACATTTCAGAAAAAAGGCATTCTGGATTAATGGTATACAATGCCTCACATTCAAAATCATAACTAAACGAAAAACCCAGACTTATACAAAGATAGAGGGGCATTCTCAAGAAGGAGCGAAAATCACTAATTGCAGGTTGAGTTACACAGTTTTGATGATATTGAAACATGGAATCATATAAGAAGTTCAACTATTAAATATCTTTGGGGACTATTAAAAAATTCAGATTTGTTGGACAAGTATGAAAGAACATTTAGAACTGACGACAACAGACCCAAGAGTTCACTTTGCTCTTAATTGGGTTGCGAAAAAGTTGTCCGTTAGTCCGCCTTATCCTATTAATCCTGAAAATTTTGACAAAGAAATAAGATGCAGTTGTAAATTAACTTTCCTTAAAAGGGAGACAACTTAACAAAAGACTGAAAACAAAAAGTGATGGATTATCTACCATCTCCGTTTAGGTTGGTTTCGTGGAGATTTTTGATGGGAAAGAAGGAATTAAAATTCTTGAAAAAACTACCAACTTATCCCTGAAGATTCAGATCCTGATTACATTTTTATTGATTCCGATTGACCTAAGTTTAGGCAACTATTTATGAGAATAAACTAATTCATCTTACATTTTTGTAATAATGTCATTTTTCAATTCCTTTTCCTCAGTAGAAAGGGCACCTCCTATGGATTAATGCTAAAAGCAACTGATCAATAAAAGCATTCCAAATAGTTTTGCGGTTGCTGACTTATAGTCGAATCAAATCTCCAAAGCCACTTTTTATTGATTCTAGAGAACAGAATGAATATGAAGTCTCTCATTATTGAGAGGAGCAATAATGGGTGGGTTATGATATATTTTAAACTTTCAAGTATGAAGAGCGTCAAAAAAGATGCATTCATAATTATATATTGCCTCGGTAGGCCTATCGTAGTGAGAAAATCGGTGGAAAATTAAATTGAAGATTGGATATATACCAATGTTTCAAATCTCTATGGAGGAATTTTTTTGAATGGGTCAATCAGAAAGACCAATTGTGAATCAAAAAGGAAGAACCAACTCAAAAAATTCATGGTTATAGTAAAACCTGGGGAAATTTGGTTATCCAAAGGGCGAAAGGTTTATTAAACCAAAGACCTGCAAATAGAAGCAATCCATAATAAAACTATTCTGTTTAATGCAATAAGTCATACAGCTTACAATAAATTTTACTTACAAAGAAGTAATTTTATGGCACTGTTAGTTTTCAACTTTTTTAAAAATAACTTCCCTAAATTAATGATTAAGAAACCTTTTATCGGCATTTTCTATTGCTGATTATAATAAATTCCTGTTTCTGCGGCAAGAAATTCTGTAAAAATGAATGCATGAAAGATAGCCACTATTTTCATCAAATCCCAAGAAGTTTTCGAATCGTATTATGAAGGAAGCTTATGAAAAAAAGAAAAGGTCAACAATTTAAAGCGTGGGAAGGTTTATGGATCAGCGAACATTCCCACTGGGTGAGCGATTTTAATTCCACTGCAGCATGGAAATAATTTCATGGAGCATAAAAAACAACATCAGGCGATTTTACTTTCCGATAAAAGCGCTGGATGGTTTGCTTTGGGGTAAACGATTTTTATCAAACTTAAGTTATAGTACACTGGACAAGGTAGAGTGAACGTAATACGCTGTAGATTTCCCGTAAAATGCAAATATAATTTACTTAGGCGTGCCTGCCGTGGACTTTGGAAAAGATTGACGTGGAAACAATTGGAATGTGTTAACCGATAATTTACCTGTTTAGGGTTTTCAGGAATCGGAATGATCCGAACAATTCAAAACCTTACTATATCGCAACTGTGATGGAGATGGAAAGTGACACCTATAAGTATTGGAGTCGCTTAAATCTAACCGGACGCTGGAATACTTTTTTCTCCCTACTGGAATGGGTTGCATACAATTTCTTTCTCAAATCTATTCGCCCTACAAAAATATTATGCATCCCGACCAATTCTAATAAACATTGGTAAGCACGCAGCAATGTTTTATTTATCAACACAGAGGCAGGTCAATCATACAATAGAGTGCAGACTGGATTCATCCGAGACATAGAAATGCACCCAACTGAAATACCCAATACTATTTATGCTTGTTTCCAATGAATTTTTTAAATCTACCGATGGAGTTTAGTTTTTACTAAAATAACTAATGGATTACCGTCTGCGAATGCTGTAAATAGACATGTCTATTGCAGTTTTCGATTGATAACCCCTCTTTTGGTTATGGGTTATATGGCGATGCTTCGGATGGCATCTATTAATGGTTTATACCGCCTTCAAACCTTGGAATACGTTTTTACTCAAATGAGTAACTCTCCTAATATTTTAAGTAGTTCTAATGAATGGAATGGGTTAGGAGGACAAAGTTGGTATGATCTAGCTTTGGCAGTATCTCCTGATAATTGCCAATGAGGTTTTTGTAGGTGGAGTAAATGTTTGGAAGCCTATAGATTCAGGAACCGTATTCAATTATTATTGCACATTGGGCCTTACAAATAATATAGGTTACAACCGCACGCTGATATTCATACCTTAGAAATTTTTACAATGGGGCAAATTGGTACTGGTGGTCTGATGGTGGAATTTTATGAATCAACAAATAAAGGTAGTTACGTGGTCGATAAATCGAGAAACGCTTTGAAAATTTCACAATTTTTACAGATTGGGTGGCTCAGAATCAGCTCCAACTAAAATAGTTGGCGGAACCCAAGACATGGTTGTTTCAGAGGCTAACACAATTCAAAAACTTGGACTCATGTTATGGAGCAGATGGAATGGCGTGTGCCATACATCCTACTAATACAAATATTCTATTTTACATCCTTTCAAAATGGAGGCTTTAAGACGTTCCAAAAATGACAATGGAAATTCTTTTACTGGAATTGCTGGATCAAATTAAGAATTCAGAGGTCTGGCGCATGGCTGACTTCCCATACTCACTAGACCTAAAATACCGATAGAATCATTGGCAAGGTTTTGAGAATATTTGGTTGTCAAACAATCTTGTGACAGTTGGGTTAAGAATCCTCGAACTTTCCTGGTGGAACCAACATTTTAGGTCTTTTAGCAAATTGCGAATCAAAATTCTAATGTTATTTATGCGGGTACCTCAAAGCTTATTTTAGAACAAACTAATTTTAGGTTTCTACAATGGACGGATGTAACTAGCAACTTTATCCGTATGTTCAAAACGTAGCATTGAGGTTGACCACCCAAAATCCTAATAATGTAATGGGTACAATTGAGATTTAAATGCAACTGAATAAAGTCTATTATTCGACACATGGGTGGGAGTAAGTTGAAAATACATTTCTTACAATTTACCCTTAAACCTACGGTGAATTGCATTGAGCGCGATGAACGATGGAGTTTTTGTAATGTGGAACTGATGTTGGGGTATATTATTTGAAAACCTTTTTACTTTTGAATGGTTGGCCAATACCATGACGGGGTTACCAAAATGTGATTGTGAATGAATTGGCGAAATTGAATTAAATGCCACAAGTCAATTAAGAGCTGCTACCTACGGAAAGAGGAATTTGGGAGTCAGATCCTTTCGAATATCCCTACTAATAAGCCAGTGGTCAAGATTCCAGTATTTCGTCAAAACAACGTGAATTGTCCAAATGTATCTGTCAATTCACAGATCAATCATTAACAATATTACCAGTTACCCAAATGGCAATTTCCGGGGGAAACTCCCTTCAACGGTCTTCAGCTGCCAACCCAATCATTTTCATATTCGGCCCAGGTGCATATGACGTAACACCTTATTTGTTTTAGCGGATGGAAATCATAAATGATACTTTCACAATGAGCAACTTTATAGATATTCAGAATCCATATATGGAACAAATTGCGTTTGTAGAAGACTTTGATGTGGCTACTTTTTCCTAGAAGACCTATTGCAAAAATCTAATATTGAATGAAAGACGTGACAATCACCTGGGAACATAGTTTTAAATATTCCCTGCATTAACGTCATGTTTTAGGAATAAACACTTCTTTAAATTTACACCTGGCAGAAAAGATTTTCTTGAACTTCCAGCTATCAATATGGATACAGTTCAATTATCCTTTTCTTTTTTATCGCATCGAGCATATACTTCCAGAACAATGAATGATTCTGATACTTTGAATTTCTCTATTATAGTATTGACTGTGGAGCAACTCGTGTACAGGGTTTTGCCCTCATTTTAATGGAGCTGGCAATAAAGAACCGTAAACCCCTCTCAAGTAAGAAATACAAGCAACCATGCCTCTGACTTCCAACTATTTTTTCACCTATTGCTGGAGCAGCCATCAACCAATTGTTTAAATGTACATAGAAAAATGTGTTCAGGACTTGGTAATAACCTAATACATTGACAACAATCAATATCAAATCTCTACTGCTGATATTTACAGAAAACAAAATTCCTGAATGCTTTCATTTAATGTTTCCGATCCTACATGCAGATAAATACAGATTAAATTGGACGAACTTATACTGCGAATCGCCCAACCATTCAAGTATTTGATAATTTAGAAAGTAGTAACTACAATAAATACAGCTAAAAATAATGGCACAGTTAATTATGACTTAAGGGGTTTAGCCCAAAGGATTGTATCTAATCAATTATCTACAAAAGAGAGTGAAACATCAAATCAAGAGTTATCTTAAAATAAATATCAATAACTATAAACCGCTTGAAGTAAGCTGAACCGTTATCTTCAAGCGTTTTTTTTTAATCTCATAGATTGATGTAATTTTAGTCGATCGAAAAATTAATTATTCATAAATAGATAGTACACATGAAGAAGATTGCATTAGTTTTTATTGCAGCAATGGGTTTTTCTAGGGGTTCCCAAAGTAAAAGCAGAATGAGGGGATGTTGTTTGCGATGTTTATCAAGCGAACTGAATTATGTAGACATGCAAAGCAAGGTTTTAAACAGTTTAAACTCCTGAAGAAATATACAGTGTAAACAACTCTAGCTTGAAAGATGACAATTGTGCCGTTTAGGTGGCGGGTTTTTTGTACGTGAAATCATTTCAGACAAAGTTTAATGTTGACCAATCTAACCACTGTGGGATTCGGTGTGATCAGGAAAACAGGCATCGAAAGAGAAAATTACCTTTGAGAGATGGTTTTTGGGCCAAGGAAAATAAGGATGAAATTCCCTGCAGGTTTCAGCCGTTTCATTTTTAGTAAAGATGGACGATGGTCAACTAAAGATATTATTCCATTTTTAGGTGTTGAATTAAACTGAAAGCTCAAAGAAACCACGAAAGCTGGATTTCTATCAATCAAAGTTTTGGAAGAAAAAGCGAGTGAGGATAATGAGTACGACATCAAAGTTAAAAGTTTTCTACAATGGAAATGAAATATATTTATTCGTAATACGAGACTTTTGGGTGATGTTAGATTTGTAGGGGCTCCTCCCATCATCTATTGGAAAATATGGTGTTGATACTGACAACTGGATGTGGCCTCGTCACACTGGCGATTTTTAACATTATTTAGAGTTTTATGGCTGATGCTGAAACAAGCCAACAAAAGAGTATAGTGAAGACAACAAGCATACACTCTAACACTCTTTTAACTGTAAAACATTGCCAGACAGAAGAGCAAGGAGACTACTCTAATGATTTTTTGGATACCCCCAGGGAGCAACTGATCGTTATTTGAGTTCTATGGCGTAGAAATGGCTGTAAATAATTCCAGAACAGCCTTCTATCGGTAAAAATTAAGAAGACAAGTATTAGACATTTATGAAGCTGAAATGGCTAATGACGAACAAACTTACATCACATGCTTGACAAGCAAGCATCTGTAAGCTAACTATTGGAAATATTTTCCAAGGTCAAAACTGCAGGTTTGAAGCGATTAAAAACCATTTACGACAAAAAAGAAAAGTCAGAAGGAAGAAGCTTTTGAAGCTTGGCATTGCAAAAGATGCTAAAAACAGCGGATGAAATACAAAATAGTAATCACTAATTACGACCAAGGTTTATTAAAGAAGGCTTTCAAAAATTATTATAAAAAGTACTTTGCCATCGAAGCAATTTTACAGAATCGAAGCGGTTTCATTTGCTTGGAGAAGTAGAGGTTTATTAGGCGCACTTTCAAGCGAGATGAGGAAAAAGCAAGCAAAAGCATTTGAATCTTTTCAAAGCAACCTGCAAGAAAAGCAGTTTTAAAAGAATATTCTTCTCTAATCGAACCAGCCAGTTTTGCTTGGCGACTTGGTAAAAAGCCTTATGCTACGAGAGCCCTGCTGATCAGCAACCCAAAAATGTCCAAGGATTTAGTATCTAAATTCAAAGGAGATTAATGCCTAAGATGGCTGATAAAATTACAGCAAAGTCAATCTATACTTCGAAAGAAGAATGATGAAGTTTTTAGACAAGCCAAAAGCATCAACCTATTGAAAAAGATCTATTGTACCAATTGGCGAAGACTATTATCTTAAGAAGATTAATGTTCAAGCGTTAGGTGCTCCAGACAAAAGAGATCAACGAAAGTTCAGACAATGCGGTCGTTTGTACTTGAAAGCGCTTTAAACGTGAAATGAATCCAAATCACGCATATGCGCCTGATGCGAATAGCAACAATTGGTGTAAACTTATGGTTCTGTAAAAGATTTCTATACCCAGAGATCCGTATACTATAACTACTATACGACTAATCGAAAGAATCATGGAAAAGAAAAGATCCAAAAAATCCAAGAAATTTGTTTGTTCCTGCTAAATTGAAGGAATTATACAAAGCAAAAGAACTACGGTCAATATGCAAACCCAGCAAAGGAGCAATGATCGTTAAAACTTTTATTTCCTAACAATGACATTACGGGTGGTAACTCAGGTTATCTCTCCAGTATCAACGTAGAGGTAATTAATCGTACTGTGGCATTTGATGTAACTGGAAGGCAATGAGTGGTGATATCGCTTTTGAAACTGAATACAACGTGCAATTCAAGTTTGACATTAGAATATACTTTATTCATTATTGACACGTATGCAGGAGGGAAAACACTTAATTGGATGAAATGAAAATCATAGAAGAAGTTAGCCCACTGCACTGTGAAAGCTCCTGTGAGAAGTAATAGAAGAAAACAAAAGAAGCTAAGAAGAAATAAATTCTTAAAGGTTTAATACTAAAAAACGCTATTTCGAATTGTCGAAAATGGGCGTTTTTGTTTCTTTCCAAATCTATATTTTAGAAATTCCCGATACTTGTGGTTTCTTCAAAGATTGTTATTCTAAAATTGGATTTATTCGGGACACTGTAAAAGGAACATGTCCTGCGTTCCATCATTTTTCCTCAGCCACTTCAAATGCTTATTGGTTCTGAAGGTAATCCCATTTATCCGCACCACCCCAACGCAAACGAAAGGAATGAGTTTCGTGGAAATCCTCCCCCATAAATGTTTGGCACTCACCAAACTAAGGTTGCTGTAAATTAAACAATGGTATTTATTCCAACTTTTAGAATGATCACCACATCATTAGCCCCGCAGAACTGCAAACCGGTGCTTTTTAAAACCTCCTTTAGTATAATTCCAAATCTTTACTCAGCATAGTTATTCTTTGAGATTAGAAAACGTTGTATCAGCAGCCCAAGTTTACACCATTCACCCAACACTGAATTTCCGAGAAAGCCATCGTGCCCTTTACTTGGAATAGCAAACCATGACAGAATACTCACCTCCTCCTACTGCTAGCTGCAATGAGGACCAATAGTAGTGGCGGCCGTATATTTTGGAAAGCCATTTTTAATTGAGCTCCTTCACACATGCCTAGAGCACCACGAACAACTGAGCCTTCCATTATTTCCTGCATGCCTTTCCGATATAATAATAGGAACCATGTGGAGAGTTTCCAAAATTGGCACCTTGCACTTTGCTCCTCCTCTATGAATAATTGAATTTCCAAATATGAAGTAAATTCGTAATCGTCCAAAGGTTGAAGAAGTCTATCATTGGTCAAGCAACTCAAAATCTAATTTATAGCAACAATCATTCTTAGAAAAAAATATCCCACCACTTCATTTATGGCATGATTTTGCCAGATCACAATTTTACTTGATGAAATCATGTACATCAAAATGCACCTAAGCTCTACTTTTTGAGAAGACCTAAAGCAATAAA
>Ga0163217_1105628_pt1 | contig 10258 bp, 4 predicted proteins | sample SynspAceP_FD_185933 | JGI IMG/M metagenome (GOLD analysis project Ga0163217, IMG submission 185933) | Saline lake microbial communities from Ace Lake in Antarctica - Synechococcus sp. Ace-P (PacBio error correction) | ecosystem: Environmental > Aquatic > Non-marine Saline and Alkaline > Saline ...
CAAAGAGAAGAGATGTTTGCGCAGGTACTGGTAGCTTATCTTTATTTAAAGAATGGTTCTGGGGGACGAATTAATGCATGGAGTGAAGATTACGGCTAAATGTTTGCTTTCAAGGAATTCATCTCCATTGTATTAAAATTAAACCGGCTGTGGGGCTTTATTGAGATTTTTTTGCTGCTGAAACAGGGGTGGGTTTTCCCCTGATTGGGCGGGAAATATTCCCTTTTGTGGTTTGGGTTTACCACTATTATTTGGTTGGGGGCAACCAATTTATGAACACAACGGAATCTAAGCAGGTTATTAAGACAGGATTTTTTTATAAAAAAATTCCAACGGGTGGACCCTGGGTTGGGTCCAGGTGATCAAAGATGCGAAAGATGAAATGGTTTGAGATAGTGAACACAAAAGAAAAATGGAGTGTTTTTCCCGCAGGAATTTACGGCCATGTTTTATTGGGTTTGATGGTGCGCTAATTTATTCCTGATGTTCGCTACGGGTTAACTGATATAATGGAAAAACCACCAGTGCACTTATTTTAACCTGGTGTGGGCCAATTGTGTCCGGATTTATTGTTTGGGCACGCGGCAGGAACAAAATTGAAGGAATCATATTCTGGTAAGACTTAATGATGATTTGCAAATAAATCAGCTGGTCAGCAACAAGCAGGAGAATGGAAAATTTCAGAACTAGAATAATCTTCCGTGGATATCTTTTAGGGGACTTTACCATTAGTCCCTTATGATTTTGTAAAAATAATCCTGGTACTTGGTCCCATTGTTGTAACGCTCCTTTCTTGCATGCGCAATGGCACGGCTATAACCTCCACGGATTTGGTTTTTCCATTCTTTCTGGTTTATTGTTTGCTGTTTCTATTTTGTTTTCCTCCTTATCAAAATAAGGCAGTAGAATTCACGTCTTAACAAGAAAAAATTACGATTAGAGCCTGAACTTATAGGGTTGGGTTGTTTTTAGGAGCTTTTAACCAATTCCACTTTCCTTTCTTTAAGGCTGTCCGAAAACATTTCATTTCCCAGGGGTGCTTTCAGCGAATTGGTGTGGTGTTTTTCTTACCTCCATTTTGGTTATCAATTTAATTGGAAAACACTGGTTTTTGGGATATGTTCCTTTTTGTTGATAGGATATTGGTTTGGCTTATCGGGCTTTGTGCCCGTCAACGGATGGAATCGACCTTTGAACTGCTCCTCACAATTTTGGCCAATTATATGGATGTAACTTGTTTTTGGAACCTCATAGCTATAAGGCTGATTATGACCCTGAAAGGTTTGTTAAGTACACTGCCATCTATTAGCTACCCGCGTTAATGGGAATTTTTACCGGGCTAATTCTGCGTTTTCTAAAAGGCGAAAAAGGAACTGGTTTTGGCTGGGTCTTGGAATTGTAATGTTGCTTGTCGGTTATGTGTGGGATTTATTTTTTCCCCAATAAAACAAGGCGCTGTGGAGTAGTAAGCTTTGTAAATCGGTACAGCTGGTTGGGCCAATATAATTCTGGCAAATAATATATTAATATCTCCGATGTAAAGGCATTACATTTGGAAGTAAATATTTAAATATGCCGGGGCAAGATGCCATTGTCCCCTGTTACTTTCTGTCTTAGTTTCATAAGTAAACATTATGGGTTGGTAAAGGTAGATGGGGACATCTCCCTAAAAGGCTGGCTTTTTAATACCATTTATGTTCGGCATTTTTTTGGAATGGAAACCTCTTCCTTGTTGTTTGGTCCTCGTTGTCCTCTTTTTATGTGGTTTACTGGATATAATTCCTCTACAGAAAAAAAATATTTATAAAAGTATAAATTTAGTCCTTTTGGAAAGCCCATTTTACGAATTGTGGTAGGACGGTGCCCCAAGTGTTTAAATCGTGTTACCTCCTTCAATTTCCTTTATAGAAATATATCTCCCTGGTAGGAATACCCCTTTAACTGCAATTCGTTTGATGACATCCAGAGTATCGTCAAGTTTTTTATAACATCTATAACGGCCCGTTGTTGTTGCGATCATCGGTCTCTTCCTCCCTCCGTGCCGCACTGAAAAAAGTATTGCAAAGGTGCTTGATGATTCGCATACTTGATCATAATCTAAGGTAATGCGGCTTCTGTCCTTCAACATCTTGTTTTCGGTAAGGTTTTTTACGCCACCAAAAAGAACCACTAAAGACTCCTACTTTCCCGAAGTATGGGAGTTGTTGAATACAATTATCAAAATGCGGAGAAGAACCTCCTAAGGAAGCACAATAGACGCCAACTTTGAACCGGAATGAAACCTTGAATTTTGGCAGAAGGAATGGGCACAAATTCTTTCTATAATAAATATGGAGTATTGGAGCGCTTTATTCGCTCTACTTTAAATCTGCCCGATATTGATGTTCGTACTCGTAAAGTCTATTTTCATCTTGCCTCTAATTCCCAACATATTACAAACGGAATCATTTTTGGTCCCTTATACGCATCGGACAAATGTTTTTTCCAAATTTAAACCAATATACAATCTTGGCCATCATTCATTAAATAATACAGGAACCGAGTAGGGGGATTCCTTGTAATTTGGAGGTGCAACCAAATCTAAAGGCTACAACTTCGAGTCTAAATTGCAAAAGCAAACCTACGCTCCCTTTCAAACCTTATATAAATCACTCTTAAACTGCATACGTTTCAAATCTTGCAAGTTAAACGATTTCTTGAAAATAATATTGTATAACTAAATGGGGTATTTTAAGCAACTATTGGGAGCTTGTGGGCATATAAGCTAATTTATTTTAATGCCTTCTGGATGGCATTTTTTTTAAAATCGTTAATATACTTCAATTATGGGTTTTTGCTTTGCGCCGAGAAGTAAATTTTCTTCACCATTCACTTAAGTAAAGAGCAGGTAATTGGTTTTTTTTGCTATCCGAGTTGAGTATCAGTTTTTAACTTTCTTCCTGCACTGGGTCATTTAAAGTTCCTTTCTTAATGCTACCTTATGGCAAATCCGTTGGATTTTGAGGTAATTTTCGGCAATTTTGTTCCAATAGGGCAAATGGATTTTATTTCAGTTGGGTTTAGCGTTTCCCCATAACTGCCCTGACAATTGGACTTTATTTTGTCAGAATGGTTTAATTGATTTTCTTTAAACCATGGCTAATAGGCCCACTATAAGAATCATACTGCCAACAAGACGTAAATGCTAATGCTTATGTCCATTGTATTCCTCGAAATTCCTTATCCAGTATTTATTGCTTTCCCTCATGAAGTACAATAGGCGAGAATCGGATAAACACCTATGAATATTCCGCTGGTCAATTTTCCGCCGATGGCATAAGTGCAGTAGTGCCAAAGAGAAATAAAGGAAATTCCCAAAAACAGTGAAACGTTTTTAAATATGGGATTACGCCTTTTTATATCTACTTTTTTCTTTTCCCGCCTTCCACTCATAGTATTATATCAGAAAGTAGATTATGTTGCATTGTTTTCAGTGACGAGAAATGCCATGGTAATGAAAAGAAGGCCCGTTCCCATTATACGTAAAGCATAAGAATTAAATCCGTATAGTATTGTAGCGTGTTAAATTTAGTATAAATTTTTTTTCAAAAAACACCTCTTGGTAATCTTCGAATTTTTATGATTTTGTTTTTTCTACCGTTTTTAACCCCTGAGTTCCAATAACCTTGGACCATATTTGCTATTACATCAAACTCTAGATTAACCGCAATCTATAACTTCCACACGACGATTATGCTCATAAGTATAAGCGGTATAATGGCAACGCTAAAGCTTGTTTTTGTAGGACTCCGGCCACTGTTAAACTGGTTCATCTATGGTTAATAGATCCTTTTCTATGGTCACGTTATTTAGTGTGGAATCATAGCTAAAAGTCAAAGGTGCCAACTGCCAAATCTTTTTTCTCACATTATTTTAATGCATTCCCCAGTTTGGGTCTACATGCCCCTAGAACTCATATGGCCATACCAATCTGCCCCAAGGACCATGGCTCGTTTTCCAGGTTTTTCCAACCCTCCTACCTTAAGCATCGTTCATGTGTTCTTGGTTAAGGGTCTCATTCGATTGCGGTTTACGGTGTATTCGATCAAGGCCTATTTTTTACGACCGTTAGGCAAAGCGCCATTGCGTGGGCTAGCACTTTGTATCTATTTTTAGTTCTTGGGTCAACCCTATTTGATCTCAGGTAAATATGAAAGATTGCTATCCCCTCTTTTTTTTCTTCCAATTTTATTACTATTCTCCCAAAGTTTTCAATAATCCCCAGTAAAACTGTGTCGCTTTTTAACTTAAGTAGTTTTGTGTTGTCAAATTTAGAGGTTCTAATTTCATAATTAAAATCGAAAACGCAAAAATGCAGGAAACTTGGAAAGATAAAATTGGGGATACTCCATAGGGGATTTTAAATGGGATCGTGGTGCGAAGTGGTGCAATTAGACCGATTTGAAGATTCCCCGGATGTTGGATTTCTGCAACACGCACTGTTCATTTTTGCATCAATAAAAACTTTCTATCCACCAACCAAAAAACTCGGATTTGGATTATGCACAGATCAATTAATACAAAGGTATCCAGGAAGCTTCCAAGGCTAATCGACGGTAAGCATCAAATCGATGATAAATGTTTTGGAAAGAAACACCCTGTTATATATAAATTTTGGGGAGCCCAACAGCGGAGAGTGGAAAGTACGCCATACAATCGCTCAAAAGCAGCGGTAGAGGCCTAAAAAAGATGAAAATAGACGTTTTGGAACGGCACCGATAAACAAGAAACCAATATACAGACAGAGGATTTTAAAATTTCCAGTCATAACGGACTAATTTGGCCCAGGAATTGGAGAGGGATGAGTTTGATGTTTATGTAACGGATGGTTTTATAGGATCGCATCTGCTAACAGATCAGGTTGCGGTAAAGGATGTGCCGCTAGTAATTACACCCAACTCATAACGCTCTAATACCACAATTTCTAACATCTCTAAAGATGCGATTTTGATTAGAAAAACCTAAAATTGCACTCTTTGGGAATAATCCTCAACAGCTGGGGATAACGGGTTAAATTGGGCAATGAAGGAATGATGAGAGTATTAAAGCCTGTAATCAAGGAAATGGACTCGGAAAAGGGCCATTTGGTCCTTTTGGACCTTATTCATGCGGACAGTTTTTTTTGGGTCTGAATAATTAATAAGAATATTTTGATGCTCATTTTGGCGGCTTATCATGACCAGGGCAAATTACTACGCATTTAAAACCTAATCTTTTGGTAAAAGGGTAAACTTTACAGCAGGTCTTAATAAAGGTACGTACTTCCCGGACCATGTGAACTGCGTATGACAATTGCAGGGAAAAGGAAAGGCAGACCCTAGCTCCTTTTAAAGAGGCGGTTTTTTACAGCCCTACAGATTTTTAAGGATATAGGCAAGAATATAAGGAGTTAATAAGCTAATCTTTGAACAAAAACATAGTAAAAAGGCAAGTTTAAGCTAATGCCTTAAAGAAAAGGACAAGCTTAACTGGACATTGGGTCAATGATTTAAAAGGAATTTAAAACTGATTTATATTTTATTTCTATCTATTTTTGCCTTTTTTACAAAATAATAGTATCTTTGGCACCCGCCTTATTACGGCGCGTACGTTAAAACCAGTGTTTATCATGATAACAGCATAAGGAGTTTATTAAAATTCGCTTTTTCAGGACTGAACCAGGGAAAGCACGAGTTTGACGTACACATTGAGAATACGTTTCTTTTAATCTTTTGAGTATGATGAGTTTTAACGGTGCTGCTATTAAATTAGAAGTTACCTTGAATAAAATGAGTATCAAAAGGTTCGCTGGTAAGATCACAATTAACGTTTTACCGGTTACCCCGTGCCCTCATTTCCAGCTCCATCATCGTACTCTTTTATTCAAGTACATTTCTAATTGTAATAGCAGCACCCACCGTTAATACTCATCATACTGCAAAAAGATTCAAAGAAACGAATTCTCAATGTTGTACTCAAACTAGTGCTCTTCCTGTTTCAGGTCCTGAACAAAGGAATAATAAACTCCTTATGCTGTATCATGATAACAACCTGGTTTAAACGTACGCGCCGTAGATAAAGGCGGGTGCAAAGATACTATTTATTTCTGGTAAAAAGCAACAAATAGATAGAAATAAATATAATCAGTTTAAATTCCTTTAAATTCATGACCCAATGCCATAGCCTTGCTTTCTTTTCAAGCTGCTTAAAACTGCCTTTTTACTTATGTTATTTTCAAAGGATTAGCCTTATTAACTCTTATATTCCTTGCTATTCTCATTAAAACATCTGTAGGGCTGTAAAAATCCGCCTCTTTAAAGTGAGGCTGGGTTCCATGCCTTTCCTTTTCCTGCAATTTCATACGCATTCCATGGTCGCGGGGAGTACGTACTTTATTAAAGACCTGCTGTAAAAGTTTTACCCCTTTACCGAAAGAATACGGGTTTTAAAGGTCATAAGTCTCTGGTCATGATAGCGCCCAAATAGCACTCATAATTCCTTATATATTAATCAGACCGCAAAAACTGTCCGCTGAAATAAGGTCGCAAAGACCAAAATGTGCCCTTTTTCCGACATTTCCTTGATTACAGGCTTTAATACCTCATCCATCTTCATTGCCACATTACCCGTTAATCCCACTGTGAGACGAATTTATTCCCAAAGTGCAATTTTAAGGTTTTCTAACTCCCTACAATCCACATCTTAGAGAGTTAGAAATTGGGGTGGTGATTTTTAGAGCGTATGAGTTGGGGTGTACATACTAAGCGCAACATCCTTTACCGCAACATGATCTGTTAGCAGAACCGATCCTTAAACGCATACCGTTACCATAAACATCAAACCTATCCCTTCCAATTCTCGGGCCAAATAGTCCCGTATGAACTGGAAATTAAAATCCTCTGTCTGGTTATATTGTTCTTGTTTTTATCGTGCGTTTCAATACGTCTATTTCATCTTTTTTAAGGCCTTACCGCTAGCTTTGAGCGATTGTAGGCGTTTAACTTGTCCACTCTCGCGCTGTTGGCTCCCCAAATCTTTATAACAGTGTCTTCTTTCCCAAAAATTTACAACCACATTAGAATCATTACCGTCGCATAGCTTGGAAGCTCCTGGGATTACCGTTTATAATCTGATCTCAAATCCCACACAATCCCGTTTTTTGGCAGGGAAATACGTTTCTTATTGGGATGCCAAAATAACATGGTGTGCAGAATATACCAATCATCCCGGCGAATCTTCAAGATGTCATTAAGCCACGCGACTTCGCACCGACAGATCACCCTATTTAAACCAATTCCCCTACATTGGAATAATCCCCTAATTTCTCTTTCCACCAATGTTTCCTGCATTTGCGTGTTTACTGTAATTTAAGATGAAATAACTCCTAAATTTACCATACACAGAAGACTCTACTTACATTAAGAAACGACACGCATGTTATTAGCTGGGACATATTCATGAAACACTCACTTTGGGAGAAGCAATAAGAAATTGGAAAACAAGAGGGCAAGCAAATCTTCATATTACCTCGCTTTCATGAGCATCAACTCAGTGAACCCAAGTTAAACTATTGAAAAATCTAGATGCACAGTTAGCCCAACAATTGCGGCGTTATTTTCGCCTACACGGCGTAAAAATAGCCTCTGATCAATTACGCCGTCAACCCGCAATCGATGAATCCATGCTTACAAAACACAACAATGACGATCTTTAAGGTAGGAGGGGTTGGATAAGACCTGGACGAGCAATGTGTGCCTTCGGAGCCCAAGAATTGGGATGGCCATTACTAGTTCAGGGGCATGTAGCATCCAAACCTGGGAAATGCAATAAATATATGAAGAAAAGGCCAGATGGCAGATTGGCACTATTGACATTTTTAAGACTATGATGTCCAACACTAAAATAAGAACGTAGACCATTAACGAAGGGAAATCTATAACCATCACGACTGGAACCAAGTTTAACAAGTGGTACGGATCCCTACCATCACAACCAGATCTTAAGCGCTTATGCCACCGGATCGTACTACCGATTACATCATATCTCGAGCACTCGTCCTTTGAAAGACTTGATCGAAAGGATTGGAACAAGGTGTGTAATCTACGAGTTTGATGTAATAGGCAAATATGTTTCCCAGGATTTACTTTGGGAACTCAGGGGTTAAAGGTAGAACAAATCATAAAATCGAAAGATTACCAAGAGGTGTTTTTGAAAAAATTATACTAATTTAAACGTCTACAATACTAACATGTCGATCACGGAATATATGATCATTATGTCTTTACGCTGATTAATCTGGTAAACGTGGCTTCCTCCTGTTTCCATAATACATCTCGGCTATACTACTTACGTCACTCGAGAAAACACATCCGCAACAATATGCTATTTCTGGATGATAATACTATGATGAAGCGGAAGTAAAATATAAGTGATATAAAAGCCGTACATCCCATATTTTAAAAGTTTCATTGTTTTTGGGAATTTTCCTTTATTTCTCTTGGGTACTACTGTTACTATGCATCCGCGGACAATTGCCAGCGGAATATTCATAGTGTTTATCTATTCTCGCCTATTGTGTACTTCAATGAGGGAAAGCAATAAACTACTGGAAAGGATCTAGTTATAAATGGAAATACAGATTAAGCATTTTACGTTCTTGTGGCAGTAATTGATTCTTATAGTGGGCCTATTAGCCAGGGTTTTAAAAGAAAATACAATTCCATTCTTCTGTAATAAGTCCAATTTCAGGGCAGTTTATGGGGAAACGCTAAACCCAACTGAAATAAAATCCATTGCCTCATTGGCCAAATTGCCGAAAAAATTACCTCAAAAATCCAACGGTATTTGCTCATAGGTAGCATTAAGAAGGATCTTTAAGACCAGTGCAGGAGAGAAAGTTAAAACTGAAGGATACTCAACTCGGATTAGCAAAACATACCTGCTCTTTAACTAAGTGAATGGTGAGAAATTTCTTCTCGGCAAGCAAAACCATAATTGAAAGTGATATAACGATTTAAAAAAATGCACCATCCCAGAAAGGCATCTTAATATAATTAGCTTATATGCCACAGCTCCAAAGGTTGCTTAAATACCCTTTATAATCCATATTATTTTTCAAGATCGTTATACTTGCAAGATTTGGAAACCGTATGTCAGTTTAAGAGTGATTATATAAGTTTGAAAGGAGAGCGTATTTTTCTTCCAATTTAGAATCGAAGTGTTTAGCCCTTTAGATTGGGTTGCCTACACAATTACAAGGAATCCCTAACTCGGTTTTCCTGTATTATTATGAATGATGGCCAGATTATATTGGATTTAAAATTTGGGAAAACAACATCTGTCCGCTCGTATAACCAAAAAAATGATTCCGTTTGTATATGTTGGAATAGAGGCAGATGCAAATAGACTTTACGAAGTACGAACATCAATATCGGAGATTTTAAAGGTAGAGGAAATAAGCGCTCCAATACTCAAATTTATTAAGAAGAATTTTGTGGCCTTCTCTCCAAGAATTCAAGGTTTCATTCCTTCCGGTTCAAAGTTTGGGTCTTTGTGGCTTTCCTTAGGAGGTCTCTCCGATTTGATATTGTATTCAACAACTCCCATTACTTCGGGAAAGTAGGAGTCCTTTAGTGGTTCTTTTTGGTGGGCGTAAAAAAACCTTACCGAAAACAAGAATGTGAAGGACAGAAGCGCATTACCTTAGATATGATCAAGTAATGCGAATCATCAAAGCCACCTTTGCAATACTTTTTTTCAAGTGCGGACGGAAGAAGAGATCCCGGGATGATCGCACAACAAGGCGTTATAGATGTTATTGACGATACTCTGGATGTCATCAACGAATTGGCAGTTAAAGGGGTATTCCTACCAGGAGCATTATATTCTATAAAGAAATTGGAAGGAGGTAAACCACGATTTAAACACTTGGGGCACCGTCTACCAAATTCGGTAAAATGGGCTTTCCAAAGGGACTAAATTATACTTTTATAAATATTTTTTTGTAGAGAATATCCCAGTACCATAAAGAGACAAACGAGAGACAAACAACAAGGAGAGTTTTCCATTGCCAAAAAATCCTGAACATAAATGGTATTAAAAAGCCAGCCTTTTAGGGAGATGTCCCCATCTACCTTTTACCAACCATAATTTTAACTTATGAAACTAGACAGAAAGTACAGGACAATGGCAATTTTGCCCCGGCATATTTAAACATATACTTCCAATTTAATGCCCTTTA
>Ga0163217_1057818_pt1 | contig 10257 bp, 11 predicted proteins | sample SynspAceP_FD_185933 | JGI IMG/M metagenome (GOLD analysis project Ga0163217, IMG submission 185933) | Saline lake microbial communities from Ace Lake in Antarctica - Synechococcus sp. Ace-P (PacBio error correction) | ecosystem: Environmental > Aquatic > Non-marine Saline and Alkaline > Saline ...
AGAGAGAGATAAGAAATAATTGGGGTTTTTCCCGGAACTGGGGTCCCTCAAGGCACACCCGAGTTCCCCCTGGGGGTGCCGTTAAAATTTTTTCCCCCCCCAAACCTTTCAGCCAAGGCAGTGGAAAATTCAAGATTCATCGGAAAAGAAAAAAACGGCCAAAGGTAACCGGAGTGGAAAATAGGCCGACGGCGAAGTGCTTTTTTCCCGCCCGAATTTTTGGGTCCCCGCCGTTTTTATGGTCATCGGCGGTCCCATTCCGAACATTAATGCTGGCGACCTGAAAGCTGGGCCTGGAAAAATCTGAAAATGGCATCAAGGTCCCGACGGCCCCACCTTTTAGAACCAATGATCCCGCAAAATATGTTGTCCCCGCGATTTTGGTGATGTTGCCTGTTTTTTTTCCCTTTGCAGACATAATCCAAGGCGAGCAATACCCGGTATAGAATCCCTGTTCCCAATGGCGTATGGACCAAGCAAAGAATTCCGTATTCGCCGGCCTGTGGGTAAAAGCGGCACCGGTTTGTTTTATTCTCTACGTCCTTGGTTTTCTGGACCGACCCAAGGGCAAATCTGAAACTGCAGATTGTGTTGGGCTTATCCTAACCGGTTACGACAGCACGGTGTGACACTGGGCTCAATGGAGACGGACTCAGTTCTCCGTGCTGTGTATTCGCCGTAGGGAATCAACTGGGTTGGCAGTTCGAGTCAATGCAACGCCCGGGTGATCATCTGCCCGGCAATGAAACTCTTGTCCTCGTCCGCCAGGAACTGACCCCGGCGCTCGAAGCCAGGAAAGCACCGGATTTGGACTTGAAAGCCTGGGAAGTCGCTCACCGCAGTTTAATCGCTGATTCTTTGGTGACCCTTGATACCTTGCAATAGTTTTGAAGGGGTTTTACCGTCGCTAATTCGTAGTTAATTTCGAGCCCGCTCGCCTGCTGCAATTGCCCCTTCTGGAATCGGCTGCGTTGGAAGTAACCATATCTCATGAAGTAAAGAGTTGAAAAAGCGCCATTCTTCCAGGTCTGGTTGTTTTCTGCTTGCATGTTGACGGCTCTCTCAACCTGCTGTCTGGTTGACTTTGGTACCTGGCCCGCGTTGTCAATCCAATCGCGCGCGCCTGGATGTCGAGTCCGCAGAAGGTACCAACGATTACACTGGCCGATTTTTCTGCTCGGACTATGTCACTCGGGGCAACTACTGTACGGCGCCCCTGAGCGACCCGCTATGGACGCAAGGCCGCCCGTTGTATTCGGCCTCGGTACTTTATATGTGCTGGTCTATCGCTGTCAATGCTGGCAAAATGACCTGACCCACCCTCACCTGCGTCACGCTTTTTCCAGGCGCTCGGCGGCAGCGGCTGGTGGTAGTTATCTGCGCGCCGTTTATTCGTGACCCGTGACTGACCACAGCACAAGCTGCGTGGGGCGTTCTCTATTTGATGCTGGCACTCGTCCTGGCACCCATCTGGCTGTCCCATCATTCTCCTGGCGTGCTGCTCCTTGATGGTGAAAGGATGAGAGGGATCTTTGCGGTACTCGGCCGTGCCGGCCTGATCCCTTGCTGGTAAGCATGCCATTTCAGCATGGCGGAGACAACTGTCCACGGCAACACATAGCCTGAAACTGTTGGGTAAATTGCGGCAACATTTTCGCCGCTACGCGAACCTCTGGGTAACGGCCTAAGTTTCTATGACTACGTATTGAAGGCTCCCTACTTTTGGTGCAAATGTTTGCATATGTGGCAGGCTCGCCGTACGGTCATCACGAACTGTAAATGGCGTGAGCCCGCAGAAGCACTTCGCTGGTTTTTTCGTGAATCAATGCAATTTGGCATGATCGCCGGCTCGGCCAGTTCAAATGCACGCCTGGTCGCCACGCTCGGCCCCGCGACCATGGCTGAAATACGTGATCATAGTCCCTTGCCGCAGCATCGCTGGTAGGGCTGGGTTCGCTAACCTTGACCGAGCGTTCGCCTCCCTCCCACTTGCGCATGGTCTGCGTTTTTATCTATCATGACTTCCAATGGGGGCTGCTCAGCCCCCCAAGCGCGTTGCCCTTTTGCCATGGCCTATACGAAGGCCATCGGGCCAGGCTCCTGCTTCTGCATTATGGGATGTAATTCATTTCTGCTGGGTACTCTGTGGAGCGGCGGCGGTGATATCTGGAGCATGTCCCAGCGCGGTCGCATTGCACCGGCGTCATGTTGCTGTGCTGTCGGGTATAGGCGGCCTTTGAATTCACATTACCTGGCAAACCGGGCAGAAATTTGCTGATTTCGCAAGGGCTCGAACATCTATGACGTCCACCCCTTCCCCCCCGAAGGGTCAGGATTCTTACTCCTGGCAACGCTCTCAATCCCGCTGCTGACAAAGCCTGGCTCGGTATGGTTTGTTTTACCCCAGGGTAAAACGAATTTTAATAGCCTCTCTTCATCGATTCACGACACCTTTAGAGATGCGCCGCTGCCCTCTTGCGAGCCGCAGCAAGCATGGCTAGCAGGCAAAACATCAAAGCTTCCAGCAATAACCTCTCAAACCTGAATTACGCCAATAAATCGAAATTCTTGATAAAGAATGAATTCTGTAATTTGTTGGAATAAATCAAAATTATGGCTCTGCTAGGTTTGAATTCACCGTACAGACTCACGGAAAGAAATGGCGGCAGAGCATGAACATGCACAAAAATAAAAAGCTGGAGAGCCGTAATGAAAAAATCGACTTAATGAATGTGTATCCGCCCTGAGTGGCTATCTCGACATTTTCCCTGGCAGCGGTCAGCCCCGAAGAAGCAGCCAAACTCGGAGACAGGCCTACGCCCTGGGGAGCGCATCAAGGAAGGGAATAGTGATGGGTACGCATTCCCTGCGTATAACCGGGAGGGCTGCGCACAACGCGCCTGAAGGCTCGACCCCCGGCTCTGGGTCTGCGGTTAATCCTATAAGGGAAATGAAAAGCGCTTGTCCGTAATCGATTCAGCAGACATGGACCCAATACACCGAAATTTGAGTGCCGGCAAAAGCATCTGTTGCAAACCAACCGACTATTACCTTGATATCTTTCCCAGCCATCCTGTACTGCTGCCTTATCCAGAGGAAAGGTCCGTCCGAGGCGACCATCTCGCCAATGCAACCGAGTGCCAAGTTAACAGAAAGACGGTGCTGCTTGTGGAATCCGCCTGCCGGGCGGCCCTGATGCCTTTTCCCAATCCCTCTAGTCGGGCAACGTAAAGTGCTATGGAACTCAAGCAACTGCGTTACAGAAGATCGGCTCCGGTATTCGACTACTGCTTCGTCCAACGAGCCTGGATTGTCGACTCCAACGCAGTGTGACCAGGCTGCCGAACAGCAGACCTTTTTTGAAGAAATGCCTTACTACAGTGAAAACCGGAACGACCGCAATCCCCGAACTGTACGCCCGGTTGTCTCGTCTTAAACCGATAACCTCCAGCCCTCCGGTGCAGGCGAATGTGAACCGTCCCTGGCCGACTTTCTCGATCCCATTGATCAGCCCCGCAGGGCCCTGGATTACTCCCCTGGGCAGCGCCGCATCAAACGGCACTCGGAGTTCGCTTTCGAGCACGCCCAGTCGGCCATCAGGGCGGCGTCAAACGCTGTCGAAGATTGAACTACAGATGTTCTCTGGCAGCCCAGAGCGGGTTTGACTACAAACTGTCGGCCGTCAAGGAAGATTGTTTCATTCCCTATAACGCCTACGATTCTATTTCGATTGTGGTCAGGAGGAACATATGCCTCGATAAGCAATCGAAACCCTGAATGTGAGCGCTTGGGAAAACTGCAATCGTGTGTAGGGTCGTAGAAGCGACCCTTCAAAATCAGACAGCAGCACGTTTATGCAAGCGTACTATCTACCTCTGACGATAAGAACACCTTTGGCGTTGTTTGTATGACGCCTGGGACAGCAAGGCAGCCTAGTACCGGTCTATGTTTCCCCTTCAGCGGTGTGCAACTCTACGATCTGGACAATCCCCTATAACAGTTTAAAAACGTGTCTATGATCTTCAACAAAGGGAATGTTATTGTGCGGATCAAACGATGGTTGAAAGGCGGTTATCGAAGTTGATCCCACACCTCTGCCCGAGAGGAATAAATGGGCCCCGATCCAATCGTCTCGCGTACAGCCACGATAACCTACCCCCAACCCTAAAGTCATCCAAAAACAAATGAGAATGCTAATGCGAACTTTCACAACGATTCCTGACAACGCGGCGATTTTGGTTAACAAGCAACTGGTTGGCCCCACAAGGTAACCGGGCCAGCGATGGCCGGTGAACGAGGTTTCTTCGGCTTGCAGTTAAGCAGAGCTTCCTACCTTTGGCTCGTTGCGCGAGCGAAGAGGGCAACATCTACTTCCTTCGTGGCCGCCATTCGCCTGCTCGCGCCCAACGCAACGCCCAAATCCGACCAAAGTTCATCTATCAAACCAACCATATAGATGGTCAGCATTTGCTCATTGGGATTCATGAGCGCATGGCCGCCAACCAGGCATCCCACGCCATTCCGGTGCAGACGCTGGACGGCGACACTTGGTCCACCCTGAACCAACCACCTGACGAGCCGGGTATTCATTGGAAGATCACCCCCCAGCGTCGAGCGAAAAAGCTTACCTGGAAGGGAGGAAGCCGTTGTTGGAGCTGGAAGGCAAATTGCTTGGGCCTGGCCGCAGTGTACTTGCCTGCGTTGAATGGGGCATCCTTCTACGTCCTCCCAGCTCTGGATATTTTCGGGACCTGTGAGGCCGTCCAGTGAAGGCGCGATGGCGCTGGACCAGTTCTACATGGCCGAGGGCGGCGCAATCAACTCCAAGAAGTGCCTGGTGTAAATCACAAGATGCACGTGATCTGGTGGGTCATTTCGGACCATCTACAAGGACGGAACCTGGGACTCGGCTCCTTCATGTCGTCATGAACACCTGGCTATTTCCATTTTCATGAATGAAAAAAGCGAATCACGCACCACACCCGATAATTGAAGGTTGGCGATGCCCACAAGACGGTAGTTACTTCTCGACCGCGCGCATACATCCCTGGACGGTGAGGAAGAATGGGAATTCCTTCCTGCATCCTAAGGGCGAATGAAAAAATGATTCGTCGGCGGCTTTCCATCACCGCCCAGCAAGAAGACGCTGGCGTCGAGTGGGCAATGAGCCGAACGCAGACCGCTGGCTGGGCCCTGGGGCGAAGTCCGACCGTCGCAACGGCACAGCCCGTAATGTGCCCGGGGCGCTGATCTGTAGCGCGGCCTGCATGCCCTGCTGCTTGCAAGGCAGGCAACTGATTCGACACTGCCGGAGTCAACACATGAGATCCAAACAAGGTTGTTCTGGTGACAGCGCCGGCGCGGCATGGCAAAGCCACGCGCCTGGCCTAACGCGCGGAAGGGCCAAGCTCGTGGTCTCAGCAAGAACCCGCGAAATACGGTAAATTGAGACGTCCGCCGCCAAGATAAAAGCGCTGAACTGTAAAGCGAACCCTGGTCGCGGCGATATAGCCGACCGGGGCAGCGATAAAGTCCAGTGAAGGTGCCATCGACACTGGGGCCAGCGGACATGGTGGTCATTGCGCAGCGATACCTGCTACACGGCTATCACCGGATGCCGGACGAGACCTTCGATCATCTGGTAACGTCAAGCAATATCCAGTCCCTGTTTTCTGGCTAGCCCAAGGAATGCCGCCCCGCACCTCGCCAAAAGGAGAGCAAGGGACGCTCATCTCATTTCTCCGCGAGGCCACCGCAAGTAACACCCAACCTAATCCCCGAACGGCTCAAAGCAAAGCTTCATGAATCGCGTTCGCTCGCGCTTGCCGTCGAATTCGTGCATTGAATATTCTGGTCAACGTGGTGGAGCCCGGCCTGATCGGCACGGACCAATATGATTGACAACCCTGGGCCGGAGGAGCTACCCCATCCTGCTGCGAAACATTTTCCGGTTCCCCGATGGGGCAATCGGCTGATAATCGCCTAGCAGTGTTGGTTCCCTTACCTGCAAACGAGGCAAGTTACATCACCGTCACCTCGCGCTGGTGGAATGGCGGAGCCATCCAATGGTCCGCTTTACCCAGAATCGAAGAAATTACTTAAAAAATCATAAAAACAACCATAAAAATAATGCTGATTCGCGCCGCCGGCTTTAGCAGGCGCAGGTTGCCGTAGGAGTTGCAAAATGTCTCACCACAAACCTGTCCTCACCAATTGCTGGAATCTACCGAGTTTTCGCCTGCTGGCGGTTTCTGAATCTCGGCTGTTTGGCGTTTGTTACCGAGTATGAGTGCGGCCCCTGCCTATGTTTCGGCAACCAATGGTTATTCCCGCTTCAAGAGGCCTTTGGCTGAGCCTGGGCGCACAATTGCAGGCACCATTACCTTTCTCGTCGCCGGCGGTGGCGTGCCTCGCAAGTTGCTCGGATGGCTTGTGTGCGCGTTTCGGCTTGCGCCGGTGGCCATTGGTCTCGGTGTTCTGCAGGTTCTGTGTATGCCGCCCTGACCCAGCTCAATGGGCCATATCGCATGGCTTGTATTTCGCGTTTTCGCTATGCGCTGCTGTTGCCTGGGGAACTATGCCATCACCTGGACCCAACTCATAAGCCTGTTGTAAACGAGCGCAACCGTGGCTGGCCTGGCGACAATCCTGAGCGGGACCGTGTGCGGCGTTGATTCGTTCCGCCCTTGCTGCCTGGTGCATGGAACGCGTTCGGGCTGGCAGGTCAGGCCTTTTTGGTTGCTGGCGTGGATGCCCCTGGTAAACCAACCGCTGCCGAATGGCGCGCCTGTGGCTGCAACTCCCGCACCCGAGCCCAAAGCGCTCAAAGAAAATCTCGCACAAGCCCCGCTGGCGGCGACCGATTCAACTTGCGAAGCGCGCAAATCCGGATCTCTTCGGATGTGCAACCCTATTCGACTTGATCCCTGTCCGTAATCGCTATCGTTTGCCATGGTCACCGGTGATGGTGCCTACCTCAGGACAAGGCGTAAACCTGCACTTACGCCGCCAGATCTTTCATGCCTTCGCGCAATCAATCATCAAATCGGGCGCTGCTGGTTGGCTACCTCTTTGATCACTACTTCGCCCATCGCCATTCCGCGCTGCGCTGTTCACCTCAGCCGGCCATAGGTGTCTTATCTTCTGGTGACGGCCAGAGTCCTACTGCCGCGCTGTCCTGGCTACTGTCTGCATAGGTTTAAGCGCAGGCGCGGAATTTGATATAGCCGCCTTTCTCATGGCCCGCCTATTTCCGCATGAAAGACTACGCGCGCATCTTGGATTAACATCTGGTCTGGTCACTATCGTGCGGGCATGTCCTCCGGCCTTTTTGCTTACAATCCATACCCAGTACGGAAACACGACCCGGTCATCAATGTATTCGCTGGCCGCGGCGATAGTGGCACCCTGACCTCTGTTACGCGCGCTCGGCAAGCCGCATTCCAATCCCGCCCTCTCCAACCCGAATGGCTTGAGATCGCTCGAACACCCAGGTCTGGGACCTGACATGGCAGAGACGAAACCCTGGCCCAATTATCGTGTTGACCATCGCTGACGTGGCCCTCATCGCCTATATCCGGTGTAAAGTGCAATCGATCCATGATCACCGCAATCAGTCTGGGCAATTTGCAAGCATACAGCCTACTTCCGCGCCCTCGATATCCAGCACCAAGAACGGCTGGGGCAAGATGCTTGCCAGTTAAAATCGGAAATCCTCGCGACCGCGGTCTGCACCGGTGTGCCCCGAACCAATGATCCAGCACCCGAACTCCACCAGTATTCATCCTGCACGCGAAAAGGTCAGCGTATGCCCTGCAAATAGCGTCGGCCACCACCGCCGCCGTAAATCCATCGCAATTCCTGCCCTTTAAGCTGGACGTTCTGGCGATGATTCCATGCATTGACCTCGTTGGGCCCTCGACAATGGTCACAGGATTTCCCCGAACAGCGAGCTCGCCAGCGAACCCGGTTATGCCGCATACGCGCCGCCGCACTCCAGTACCCTCTGTCCCCCGGCCTGAACCATTCTCTCCGATCAGCTCGAGTCACGCTTCCTCGTAAATAACCACAAGGCAAAGTAAGTAAGCCATGGCGCGGCTAAAACGCCTGGCCACCCGATTTTCAGGGGGTGCAGCGGTGCTGCAGCACCACGGGTCTCCGGCAGGCTGTCGAGCAATTCACCGGATCCTGCTGGATTTGCTCCAAGATCATCTGTTCATGCGTGCGGCCAGACGTTCAAGCCCCGCGCTGGTGGCGACAATTGCCGACGCGCTCATGCGCCAGCTCTCCCAAGAGTGTTTTGTCATAGGGACTGATCCCTGGAATGGGAATTGCCTGCGCTCGATCGGGATCGGCTCAGCAGGAACGACCACCCGCGCAAATCATAGCAGGCCTGAGCTGTGTCATTGGCCGCAGGCATACGCGCGCTACTGGCACCAGAAGCACGGAAAAAACCGCAGCGTTACTGCGGTTGCTTGCGGCGGGCTGTCCCTGCCGTCCACTGCTTGATGAAGTAGCGTACTAAGCGCTGCCCGCTCAAATGTACAACTCAATGGTCTCGATAACAGCGCTCCCTCGCGCAATCACAATTTCTGTGTGGCAAGCCGCTTCATTGGCGGCAAATGATCGAAACATAGCACCTCCACGCTGACTTGCCTGTTCGCCTGGTGCCCACATGCCTTCAAAGCACCTGCGAAACCCTCATCACCGGCCGCCCCCAGATATCTCGATATCCCAGCCCGTTGGAGATACTTACGGTAGTTGCTCAAAGAAGCATCCCGATCACCGGCGTTCCAGCACTTGAGCTGGCCATGCAGGAAGTTTTCGATCTCTTAACGTTTTACAACAATATCTCATGGTCTTATTTCACCTCTCAGTTCGGGCTGCGTGGATTTCAATCCCAGACGGCAGAATGAAACTTTGCGCCGCGCAGGTTTGCGCTCCGGCAATCTTCGGCGCGGCATGTCTGGATCTAAGACGAAAATATGGGGAACAGACTCGAGAATGCCGTTTATCGCGCTGTTGAGCTCTAACCTTCGCAACAAAACTGCCCCAATGCACATATGCGGGCCAAAATCCGAATCCAGCGACGATCGCGACTTGCGGTCCAGATCATAGGCGTCTGGATTGTCCGAAGGCGTCCTCATCAACGATTTGGCAGAAATCAACCATGCATTGAACCATTGCCCCTGGCAACGTAACGCCAACCGATCTCGACATCCTTTGAGGCTCTGGCGAAATCTTGAAAGTTGCTACCGGTCATAACCGCCACGGCTTCACGACAGTTTGCCGATCAGACCTGCGATCATTGCCGCACATCGCTCCAACAACTCGGGGCCCTCCAGCAACAGCGTCACACCGACTGGTCGGGTGGAGTTTCCCCTGCCGGCCCGGTAAAACGACGGACAAAGGTGGTCACCTCTCCATTGATCATTCCAATGCCCGCCCTGTTCGGCATTGGATCAGGCGCCTGATCAGATCATTCTTAGTGCCCTCCGGCGCGCTTTGCAACGACCACCCTTTGCGCATCATAAAGGCTTCCTTTACCGCCTGGCCAGCCAGAGCCCCCAAGACTGCCTTTTCCGGATCAAATCTGGTAGCCGCCACAATGCAAATAACGCCCAGCTTCGCGTACTTTTTGAACTTTTCCGGATCATCGCAGGAAAAACCCATCAGCGCAGTACATGCGCGGCAATGGAAAATTAAGAACAGTCCATGTAGAGTTGGCTTTCCCTCTTGTCTCCAAGGGCACAGGAACTCTTTCGCGATGACTTTGATCAATCTCCGGGTGCCATTTCGTTTCCACTGGTCTGGCAGAAACACCGGCTGCGCAGTGCCGGGTGCGCCGGTGCGGCTCGCCATCCACGCCAGGATGATCCAGTCCATAAAAACGCACCAAGCCCCTCGGCGATGAAACCGCGGTGAAGGTGTCCGGCGTCACGCAGTACCCGCATTATGTCCCTTGTAACTTGAACAAGGTGACTGCGCATTTTGCGCGCCTTGGCCCCAGCATTGGTTCGGCACCTGAGGTAGGTTCCGACAAAAGTTCGCCCTGCAATTACCGGTTCGTTGGGACGCCTGTCCCGCATTAGGCCATGGATATCGACGTCCTGATCCAAGATGAAGGTACCGAGACCGCGTGGTAAGCGCTTCGATATCAAAGTTCTCGAGCTTGCGAGTGGCATATATGCCATGTTCCCTGGTAAAATTAATCTGTTATTTGGCATTCGTTAGGGGTTCTTCGCCAGTAACTGCCAC
>Ga0163217_1094194_pt1 | contig 10256 bp, 7 predicted proteins | sample SynspAceP_FD_185933 | JGI IMG/M metagenome (GOLD analysis project Ga0163217, IMG submission 185933) | Saline lake microbial communities from Ace Lake in Antarctica - Synechococcus sp. Ace-P (PacBio error correction) | ecosystem: Environmental > Aquatic > Non-marine Saline and Alkaline > Saline ...
CGGTAAGTCAGGCGCCGTGAGCGCTGGAGAGCCGGAGCGCGGCAGACGGTGCGAGGACCGTGCGCATAAGCTAAGGGTAGAGGGTGGGCATAGAAGGACCAAACGTCTTCGGGGGGCACGCCGACAGGCCGGCACGAAATCATAGGCTGGCGCAGGCCAGGCATCGACGACGCCTATAGGTATCCCTGCCGCGATGAGTCATTTTCCGCCAGCTGGTCGTTGAGCAATCAACTATAAGTATCGCCCATGGCGGTGCGAACAACGGCGGTTTTTTGCGCAGGGCGGCTTACGGGCGATCTGCGCCGGAAAATCAAGCTATTGACAACCCTGTCAGGGTGGCTCGTGGCAGAATCACCATCTAAAACAGGTAAATGACCATATAACGCCGTCGCGCCGAAACAAATCAAGGTTCAAGCTCGACCCGGCGCGTCAGAAATCCCACATCTCCTGATGATGGCTGCGCTGTTTCGCGCCGCGTTGCTCCCAGACCACGGACGAGGCGGCTATGCCGGGATCTGCAGAAATTCTTTCAAAATGCCGAATAGCGCCGAGTAAGCGTGACGCGCTTTCGGAAATGCAAGGGTGCCCGGTAAAGCCAGTCGAGTTCCCGAGAATGGGAATTGCCCCGAGTGGGGTTCTTTTTCTCCCAATTGAGAAAACTCATGGCCGGCACGGCGTTGCGGCGCTTGGAGACATTTATGATACCACTGGATTTCCACATGGGAACCATACCGCAAAGCAGATCTGGCCCTTCCACTCAAATCACAGAAGTTACGCATAGCGAAAAATAAGACGGAACGAGGGCGCAGAGGTATGAGAGGCATGAGGACCGCCGCGGACTCAGTCTATGGTAGCACAGGATATACGCTCGCCAGCCTTAGCTCTACGGGCAGGCACGGCAGGGACGGGGTCACCCGAGATCCAAAAATTGCACCGGGAAAATTAAAGCGCAGCAAATAAAAATAATACTCTAAAACAATACAACAGGACCTACAAAATAAACCACCGGGCAACCATTGCTATCGGTGGCCGTGGTAGCCATAGGATGCCTCACGGCAGCAAAGGGGCGTCGTTGCCTGGAATATTCCTGGCTGTCCTGGAAGGCCTAGTAAGACAACAATTGCTCTCAAAAGCTCACACTTTGGTTCGGATTAGCACGTCGAAAGGGCGAACGAGTCAAAAAACGGCGTCAGAAAACACAGAACTAAGGGCCCTAGCGAAGCATTTGGCATCCGGCTGGAAACACCGTTTGAATCACAGCGGCTGGCGAGGACGCTCCAGAGACTGACGAAAGCCGAGATACATCGTGAGCTTCGTCAGACTAGGCCGAGCTCGGCAAATGCGCTATGTGAGAAGGAGTCGATGGGTGCGGTCACGTCGAGGGGGTGCAATTGGCGGCGCAGTATAATATTCCTTGGGTATCGCGAGCGCCCTCGTGTGAGGGGGGTGGAAAGGGAGACAGGGAAAGAATCCTGCTTGGCTGTACGCGGCTTGCGTGGAAGGACGGGGGAGTGAGAAGCCTTGCAAAAAGAACTGGCGGGTTGGGGAGGCAGACCCAATTTGACTGTGAGCAACTCTTATTTGTGCTGGGCAGCTGCGAGGCGGCGACCGGCCAAAGTTGCGGACGAGAGGCACTTACATTCACGAGTGGCTGATTCCATGTCTTTTCTCACCACGGCGAGCCAAGTTCGTGCGCCCGTTCCGGCGGTCAGTGGAACATGGGCAGGCGCCGACTGAAAATGGCTGGAGCGGCCAAAAATTAGAATGTTTGGGCCACCTCTCGAGGCAACGGGTGTGCGACCTGTGAACTGCGCACAGTTAACGTTATACTGACGACCGGGCTTGCCCGCCTGGACCGCGGCCACACGCGCGCCGCTGGAACGCCGTCTTAGCCGGCAATGGAAGGCGGAGTGGAGCGAAAATCCACTTTTGCGGCATATGTACCAGTTAGCAACGGCGTCGCCCTCGAGAGGACTTTGTTTGTCGCAGTAGGCTTCTGCTTGGTTTCAGCGCCGTCTTTGAACACCCGGCCTGTCCCTCCGGCGGTTCCACGATGAACGCGATGTCGGTCCAGAGGGCGCGCGCACGGCTCGTGCGAGCTCTATTTAGGGGCTGTGGGCTCACACTTGGGACAAGGGGATCTGTTGTCTCATAAATATGGGCGGGCTGGGCAACTAAATGCAGGCTTTTGCCGAGGCGGGGTTCAGTGTCCGAGGCAGTAGATCGCGGCTGCCAGTCCGAGCGCTGGATGAGTATTTCTGGTCTCTTGAAAAAACCGGGCGGCGGTAGCGACTGCAAAATCCACCCGACTTTGGATTGGAAACGCATGACTGACCAGCTAACCTTTACTCTGATCTAGGATGTCCGGCGGCTGCCCTATGCTTGTTTTCAGCATGGATATCTCTTACTGGGGCCAATGTTAATCCCTAATGTTGTAGTCATTCCACAGCTGCTAAGCCCACTAATCAACGGGACGCCGGGACCATGAGGTCCTGCGTTGCCGTGGGACGCCTCGCGCGACCCTGCGCCGGAAGTGCTCGCTCTCAGTTTTTCAGCGAGGGGGAGCATTTGAGGCGAATGCGCAAAATCTTTTCGGCAATTCGCATAGGAGCATGGGCTTAGGCCTGACTAAATTTGCAGACATGGGGCCCACACGTTGGGCCCAGAGTGCTGGAGAGGGAAATAAGACACTGAGCGTTAAGGCGGTGTGTGGGAGATTACGTTGGTCATAGCAGAAGAAATGAAACAATTGCGACATTTTCCAGAGAAAACGCCAGCCAATTAAAAACGCGATTCACTCGTCCGAGGCTGGGCAAAGTATTTTGTTCGTAAATGTGACATCTCAGAGGCGGCAGCTTCGGCGCCAAGGACGGTGCCAAATCTTTTGAGGCGCGCCGTAATGCTTGTGTCTGGGAGTAAATAGGGAGTGTAACACCGCAGCAGATGCCGGCCTAATGCGACGGCCGGCCAAGAAGTCCCTGAGGTCTGTGGAAGGTTGCTGGAACTATACTGAACTGGCCCAGGCGGACGCTGAGGCCGGGGTCGGTTTTTACTTGTGGCCCAGCCAAATTGCGCTATGACGCAAAACCAATACGGTATTTGACCCAGTCCTGGAGCGAGGCCGGCGCCAGACACACGGTAGGCTGGGGGCGAAATCAGCATGGACGAGTGGAGAGAGAGATTGGTCCGGCGTATTGCGCCTATGAATGGCCGTCTGCTAAAGATCTAACCACGCTACACGGCTTGTCTTACATATCCACCCAGAACCGCTAATCAGGTGTTATGGTTTTTAGATATATTCGAAATTCATCTTAGAATGGGCGGATGGAACTATGTCAAAGAGTGTATTCCGAGTACAACATGGCGTCGGGCACTTTCTTGTGCACTGTGAGAAATACGCCGCTTTGGGTATTAAGTGACGTTTAACTCATCGCAGATACTGCCGTGCAGCTCAGCATACATGAGTTACCGCACTGAATGTGCACGGACAGAACGCTAAAGACCAAGTGTGATTAACGACCTTGTCCGTGTCATTAACAACCAACGGTCTTGAGCACACGTAATCTGGCAAGTATCCTTGTCTGTCCTCGCACACTCTTCTCAAGCAATGTCGTGCAATCAAAGTAACGCGGGGTTTGCGAGAAAGGACGAGCATTTAGACCAGAGCTACTAGTAATTTTTACTCTAGAGCAGCAGTATTATACGTGCGGGTGTCCAGCGTTTGCGAGTTTGTAGAGGATTCGGACGGAATTATTTATGGAGAAATTTGAGAGAGAGTGCTTTGAGAGAGACAAAAAGCTGCCGTAAGGTCTCGAAAGACTGCGATGGCCTGTGCTACGAATCGAAATCAAACTCAGAGAATAACTTTAAAAGGGTGCACGGCATTGCACCTCATGGCAAGTACACGCCAGGTCGGAACGCGAATGTTAAAATAGAGTTTGCGTAGCTTAAGAAAGTGTTCGCTCATTCGGGGTCATGTGGAGATGGCACGGCTAGGTCGTTGACCGAGCCGAGAGACACTCTTAATGGGAGTTCATATCGCTCGCGCAGCGGAACGTTCAATTCCTGTTCTAGAAGATTATAAAAGGTCGGGGCTGTGCGCAGAGGCAGAATGTGGTCGGGGCACGAATTGTCTGGCGCCCACGCTTGTCGAGGATGAGATAACTATGCTCACATTGAGGCGGGAATAAATGGTCGGCCGCGTTTCTCGTCGAACTCTATTACCCTGACGCTTCTTGGTCCCTCCGCTTTCGCAAAAGTGGAACCTTTAATTTATGGCTTTTCGAGTCCAGAATTCGCGCGCAACTTGATTCCACCTTATTTAATTGTTGGCGCATTTGCAATTCGGAGGTGCATATGGTTTGGCTATCACGCTTTTACTCTGCAAGTCCTTGATTTCCTGTCGCTGCAAGCTTATCGCAGGCGGCTCACTCTGTTCGGCAATTGGCTAGGCTCGGTAATCATTAGAAGGGGCGAGCTAATGTTGGAGTAGGTCCTGGGGCAGATGACAGTCACTCGGTGCGGAGAGCGGTTTCGAATACGAGGGTCGGATTGCGACCTCTCAACAGCGACAAAGTCTTGCACTAGACTGTGGGCACTGAAACTAGTCTGACCGAACGGCTATTCCAGTTTCATCGAGATGATGTGGTCTGTTGCAAGCGGAGGCGTGACGTCGGAAAGATAACGGTGGGTGGCGCGCTGGCTATAGACACTCTGAGTTTAGAGTATTTCTCTGGACTGCCGCAGTTGAGAACGGACATAGGGGTAGTCTAATCACAAAGTGCAGTAAATTTCGAACACCATGACCAGCCACAACAAAAGGGCCGGCCGTCTCCAAGCCGAGCACTTGAGTCCCACTGCAAGAGCAATCATCAGGACGTAAACCACACAATTGAGGTAGGACATGGCAACCTGGAGCAGAGAGAATGCGCATCCGCACCGGTCTATATCCAGCCCATAGGTACGTACCCTGTCAAGCTCGCTCGTATGCAACTCAGGTGCTGGTTGGTGGCGCGCACTGTCTGGCGCCAAAAGACCTGGGCGAGCGAATCGGTGCACGTGGAAAAAATCGAAATCCACCCAATCAGAGGGCGAAGCTGCGAGCCACCCATTCGGCCGGAGCACGGCCGAGACGTAAGGCGACCAGTAGAGGAGAAGGCGCTGGGAGCACCAGCGTCACAGGGAGAGAGACCGGGATAAGCGAATGGAGGGGGCGAGGGGCACGGTGTCAGATTCCAGAGGACGAATGGAGAAGATGACACCCTGGCTATCACGTACACATGCCCCACATTGAGCCTGAGGGACAAGAGAATAATACTGGGCACGCATGTTTAGGTGGCCGCCCGGGCGCGCTGCCAGCTGGGCATTTTCCGTCGCCATATATCACTCGGGCTACAGTACATCGGGGCACTGCGCTGGCCAGTCTCGGTGCCTGCCTCGCCTGGCTCCTCTCTCAGGCGTTCGGTCGAGGCCGGGTCGCTCGAGGCGCCGCCCCGAATGAATCGTGAACCGTCGTCCGCGCAGTGTTACCGAGGCAGGGGCGAACTGGTGCGTGCGCACTGCCTGTTCGCTCGGCCATTACTTCATTCGATAGACCGATGACTGAGCGAGAACAGGGCCGTGTTTTCGTGCATCAGACAGGAGTAGCTGGCCGAGCGAGACCTCCACCTACTGCGTGCCCGTCGGGGCGCACCGAAATTGAAACCCAGCCGTGATCAATCCCTCGCCAACCGTGCGTTGATTTAAAACGTAGAAACTATAGCTAGAAGCCCTCTCCAGGCATTTTCGTGCCCCGCCACGCGACGCCGTCTCCCACCGAACTAAGTAGCCCATCCAAGGCGCGCCGCGTCAAGGACCAAGAAGCCAGTCGCCCAATACCAGTAAGAAAAGTTTTACGGAAGGTAACAACAGTCCGTGTCTGTCATCCATTGTTGGAGGGGTTTACGGCAAAAACCGCGTCGTTGCTGTGTCCCGATGATGGGAGTCGAGAGGCGGATCAAGCACCTCCTTTCCGCCACAAAGATGTCAAGCAGCGAGTAGAGCTCTGGCAACCAGGCCTATGCTGCGCCAATTTACATGCCACGATATTTTCATATCAGAGGGTGTGAGATTCTACAGGTGAACGGAATGCAGAGCGGAAGGAACTTAGGACTCAGCCTGTTACGGCACACGAAACCATAGCCCGACAGGATATGCGAGTATAATCTCCGCCACCAAATTTTTCAAAAGAGCGCTGTGACACCTTATATCTGCTGCCCAGCATAAAGTCTGGGCGAATACGGGAAGTTGGAAAGGTGAGTATACGAATAGCCTAGACTCGTTAGCAAATACCCACTGTTTTCCCACCGCAATGTATCTGTTCTTGTGCTCTGCAAGAGCTCCCCAGCCCGCGGGCCAAAAATTTTCCCCGACCATAGGTCCGCAATTGCATATTTAAACCTCCTATTAAAAACAGTTGTCGCCCGCAACCAAGTATCTCCAGCTCGCCTTAACATGCCTGGGGGTTCACTAGACCATATCGCACTGCCCAAGCAGTGGATAATCGGTTGACAGGTGGCAATATAACACTGCCGGGGCGGCAGCGAATTCGCTCCACTCCATGCCCCTTAAATTGGATAATGCGCCTTAGATCTTTGAGACCTTATTAGTCTCGTGAATTCAAACAAACGTGTCCGGACTATAGCAGCTTTATAATGTCGACTATGCTCAAGAGATCATAGAAAGACTATCCAGACATGTGGTCGAAAATCGAGAGTCTAAGAGGTAATTTTTCATACTAGCTCGAGATGTAATAAAAGGCTCGGTTAAAACTCGCTCTTGACCAGTGGTAAATAAAAGTGCTCTGATTGATAACGAGCGAAAGGCCACTAAGATCGATTGACACATGGATAAGAAAAGGTTAGACCTGTTTATGGTGACCATGCAAAGAATTTTCCCAACTTGGTCTTAGCTTTCTCATCTGTAGTTTTTGCAAGTAACTGGCTAAAGGAATCGTAATACAAAGAGCCGGCAAAATCCAAACCAAATGCGACGATGTTCCCAATACATCTTTGACCCATTCATCGAATAAGAAAATTGACCACTGTCAGACCAGAAACGGAGGAGTTTGGATTCAAGAATAAGTACACACACACAGATATGCCGACGCAGAGACACTATACGAGTAGACCGCAAACAAGCGACATTTATAACAATTTCTTTACATTAGTAACATCTGGCCATCGCTATAGCTCTGGCCATTCGAGTTAACTAAGCCAACCCTCGATCTCCATCGCGTCACATCAGGAACTTACAGGCTGTACACAAAGTCAGTGAAACAACGAAACACAATGGCAACAGTCGGAGAACCGAATTCTCTGGCATATTAAAAGAAGCCTAAAGACAAAACTCGCAAAGATTAACTATACTCACTGAGTGGGATCTCGGCCCTCTAAAATCCAGAGCATGAAGTGAAGATGCGCTACACTTTCTCCGACAGCATTAGCAGAAAAGCACGCACAACTGGGAATCTAACGGAACCAAAGGTATCTCGACTGGGTAAGTCTGAGACAGAGATTTATCAAAATATAGACCGTATTGAGAGGGGCGACGTATTCTTTTTGGTATTGGAGCCAGTGTTCTGTGCAATATTTGACAATCTTATGCACACTCTAACCTTTCTTCTTTTCACACATCATACCGATAAGAGATCTGCGATCCTCCTCCTGACTAAATGATGTTCCAGCAACTATACTGAATCCTCATCAGAACGAACACAATATTAATTGAGCAAATTCTAATTGGTTTCGGAGATCCCGTAGAGCAGGCGGCCCACCTCACCCAGAGCTTACTCCAGGACCAGGATAAATCTCCACCGCCCCATATATGTGCATGTCGCTGCACAGCTCTCTTTGAACCCTGTGATCCTCTCGATCATCCGTGGCCAATGCACAATCCGACTGGAGGCGGAGACGACGACCTGTTGTCGAATAAAAACCATATCTCTAAGAAAAATTAATTAATAAAAAAAGTAGTTGCGGTGGCATAAGTTTTTACAACAAACACGAATGTTGACGAATCGATTTGTCCGCCTTAAACCATATTTCCATGCAAACCAACTAACGCGGCTGGCGCGTCCGTTTTGGAATTGGCAATCACACTCAACCCATGAGGCCAACCTAGGCAATAATGCGAGTGGATTCATCGCTTCCCATCCCATACGTTAAGCGCTTATCGGTATCGGCCAGTCTAATATTAGGCGCACGTTTAACGGCCTGGCAAATTTCCTCTATCGTTAGCGGTAAACAAAACTTCGGATATATTGCGCATTGGCCGCGGGCCTCACCCAATTTACCCCACAAACTTGGCTAAACGCAAGCCTACCCAAAGGATGACCAATTGAACAACGCCCAACGCAAACGCATAACGAATAGATAAGTTATCTTCGGACGCGTTAACTTCATCAAATCTTCTAGCTAAATCGGTTAGCTTTTGACTTCGCCTCATCCTACGACAGTGTGGTTGAAATGCCCTGGCCTTGAACAGCAGGAAAGATTTACATTACTAAACCGTATAGTTAATGTAGGTTTGATTTTTTTAATAGTATAAATTTCTAAATCTTGCAGATAAGCAGATTTTTAAGCCTGCTATTTAGTTGGCGCGGATTATAATCTACCTTTTCAATGCTGCTAATTGGTATGCGCTGCGCTTTGCAACGCCCAACAGTCCTGCATCACCACTCGTCAACCCCGCCTGAATATTTGACGTCTGCTTTGGGCTTTAGACCAGCAACCAGCACAGCGAGTAAGCCAGAGCCAGCTGTCTAATATTGAGATTGGCGACGAGTTATTCAAATACTGTTTAGATGTGATTTTCAGAAGATTGGAATCTCACTCGGATCTGCTTAGATGTTAACAAATAATAATTGATTACCTAAATAATAGGTTTCAGATACCGTTAGTCCACACAACCCAAAATCCTTACAGTAAACGACCTAAATGTCAGTTTTTTTTCTGCGCGGCTTCCCATTCTGCAACAATTGCCTTTAGCGCCACATTTTGCTACCTGAATCTGCTTTCAAAACATAGTGCTTTGCTCCGCATTTATCACCATGCAAACACATGGCCTCTGCAACGGTATTGGCTTGGCTTCGTAATCAGCCCTCACCATTATCTTTAGCAAATTGTGCCAGTCTTTTAAGTTCTCTGCATGTGAATATCTTTTGCATCAAAAAGAGTATGTCCAATGTAATAGAACGTTTGAACTCGCATAATCGGTTAAAGAACCGCTGTTTTGCATGAAACAGTCCTTTAACTGAAACTCAAATTGCTTTGTCATGATTACCCATGCAGATACGTTTTTGCTAAGTTCTCAAAGCTTTTCGCCGCGTTCGTTATCATATTGCTAGCTCATAGCTAATTAAATAATGGTCTAACAGCAGGATTGTTATCTTTGGCATCCAAATGAAACGCCATGCGACCAATTAGGCTTTTACTAGCTCATGCGCGTGTAATGTTATCCTTCTGTTCACTTAACGCCTACTGCTGTTTCTATAGCTCGCCACTGCCAGCTTCTGTTTTAATGTAGCCTCTGTGTAAAATCCCCCAATGCAGAGATTATCTAGAAACCAGTTTTAGGCAACAAATATCGTCTGTTGAGTCGCTGCCAAGCTTCCATTTGCAGCCACGGCATCCACGTAGTAATTACCGTCTATGCAAACTTACACGCTCCTGCCTGCATAAACAAACCTTTCACTAATCAGTGGCGTTTCTTTTAAAGTCGCTTCTGATTGCACGTAAAGCGCCTTTGCATTACCTTCCATTCACCGCATCTTAACACGCTTAATTCTGACAGCAAAACTTCTGTAGGCGTTCACGATTATAAGCTGATAAAAACAAAGGAAAGTAACACAAACGATTGCTAAATGTATTTATTTTTAATTGCATTTTTCCATCCTGAAAATAAATCCTTTTGTTTGACTTCTGGTTTTGATGATCCATCGTCTGACTCGCTATCAGCCACCTTGAGTTTGCATTCGAGCTGTCTATTTGCAAAGCAAACACTTTTAAACACCTGATTCATCTAATATCGTAATAGCGCGTAAACCCGACTCGCCAATTATGTTACTTACTCCCGGCTTCAGGCCCAGCAAACGACATTAATGTTGTTTTTTTTTTTAGAAACACTAACCCGATTACCTTACCGCCAGCCGCCTCAATTTTAAGGCTTTTTGCTCAAATCTCTCGACATGGTTTGGCAACAGATGCCTAATGAGGGAC
>Ga0163217_1015382_pt1 | contig 10255 bp, 13 predicted proteins | sample SynspAceP_FD_185933 | JGI IMG/M metagenome (GOLD analysis project Ga0163217, IMG submission 185933) | Saline lake microbial communities from Ace Lake in Antarctica - Synechococcus sp. Ace-P (PacBio error correction) | ecosystem: Environmental > Aquatic > Non-marine Saline and Alkaline > Saline ...
AGGACACACACCCCCCACTCCACCCGAACCGAAAGAAAAATTTCCCGACCGCCCATTGCACTGACTGGGGTGGGGGGTAACCCCCCACCCCCCAAAATCCCCAGTCCCCCACCCCCCCCACCGGGTGGCGAGCAGGTTTGGAAAATCTTCCGGACTTGTTTTGAAACTGGCCTGGGGAAAAATGGACATAAAATTAAATCGAGGCATTTAATTCTGACCCCTAAGTTGGAAGGGGTTTCCACGTGGTCCCACGTCCCGCTCTTAATTTCGCACCGGGCGTCTCATAGAACCCAAGCCTTGCAAAAGGGCAATATGGTTTTCGAAAGATCCCGTCAAATTCCGTCCAATTTCATTGCCGGGCAGACCGGTGTGAAATCGAGAATTGGGGAAAAACTTGAAACCTGTCTGACCGAAGGGGACAAACCGTCCTTTTTCTGACGCGGCGGTTCGATTATAAATGGAAGTTCACTGGGAAATGTTAAAACGACATTTTTTTGAACGAAAAAGAATACCAGAAACTCTGATCTACATTTGCCCACGCCAACGGCAGGTACATGGTGGGTCCAGCTAAGAATGTCGATCTCGATCCATCCCCCCCTGTTTCAAAACAAATTAAATTGCCATTGACCCCAACCGCGCTGACCCGAAACGCCGTGTTCGGCTTTTTTGGGTAACAATCGATGATGACATCATCCATGCGCAACCCATCCAGAAACCCAAGCCCCTTCATCATTGCCATCCTTCCGCTTCGATAAATCTCCGTGCAAGGTAATCAAGCAAGCGTCCTGGTGAGATTTCGCCATGGGCACATGGACAGATTTCCCCGAATTTGATTAGGTTGGAAAAGTCTGAATTTCCCGGCATGCCGGGAACGCGGCACACTTCCGTTGGCCCTTAAACTCCCTTGTCTAGAAAATTGAAAATATTGCTAGGCATCGGCTGTTTGACTGATCTGGAACGCCCGAAGGGAAAACACGACAGGCCGTCGTGGAGGCAGAAATATATGTCGGAGACTGAGCAGTAACCCCCTGATCAGGACGGTTTTGTCCGCTACAAAACCGGCAGGATTATTATCTGGGAAGCTGGCGCGGGCGAACCGCTGCTTCTGTGCACAGCAATGGTTGCCTCGGACCCATGAATATCAAGAAAAGTCATCAACCAGACTGGCCAAAACCGACCGGCGTGTAACTGCGCATGGATAATAGCCTCGGCCATTGGGGATTATTTGCTCCGAAAACCCCTCACTCAAACATCTTGGGCTAATTGAGGATTATTCCGAATGCTGTCCATGCCGCATTTCCCTGGATTGCGCTGAGATCTATATGCGTGCAGCGTTGCCGGTAATTCATCGGTCCGGACGGCACAAATCTGTGTCCGATCTGGGTGTGCGTGTGTTCACTGTCAGAACGTTTTCGACTGGCTGTTCCTTGTCGATAAGAGCGAGTGCGAGTCGCTTGCAGGACCTGGTTGAGATGGCTGGGACAGGCATCGCACCATTTTAAATTTCGGTCTATTTCCAACCCCAGAAATTGAGTTGGAATAGCCCCCCGTTCCGAAAGTTACTCACGCCTGCCAAGCTGACCACGCTGGAAATTAGCGTGACCCATGTAACTCTAAGAGCCGGAGCCAGAGAACCATGGATGGGGGCGTCCATGTGGGCGCTGGCGCGACTACGACGTTTCTTGGAACATTTTTGGCAGGATCAAGGAGGCCAAGTGCTGCGGCGTGATTGTATCAAGAAGCGAACTAAGTCGGAATCAGCAGAGCTATGGTGTGATCTTGGACGGATTCATGTTGAGGGCAGATCGCGCGTCGCCAGACTCTTCAACTGGCGAGAGCAGGGGCGAGCCAGTACCGATTCTAGAACTTCGCTATGACAGAAGAGAGAGACTGTAGCGTGCACAGAACTATATAGGGACTCTGAGCGCCCGACACTCTGGCAATAGAGTATAGCGCAGATGAGTGCTCGCACGCGCACGCGCTCGGCGCCGCGGTGTCGGAGATATTAGTAGGGCGTCACTCACGCTAAATGGAATAGATAGCGTATATATAGCATTCCGGTCTGCTCTTCGTTAATAGGCGCTTTTTGAAAGGCATACCTTAAATAAGCGCGGCACAAGCGCGCAACTCTCAAATCATTCACAAGGTACATACTAATGCGGACCTTGGAATGTTACGATGCCCGCCGATGCATCCCGATGCAAAAATCGCAAACTGACTGAGAAGCAACTGCAAGTAAAGGTATCGTGAATGGTGTATTCCTCTCGCTTAGCCGATACAAAGTCCGTTGTTTTTATGAGTTGTTTGTGTTGACGCGGACAATCCGCTTGCCCGACACAGGTGGAAAACATCACCAACGCATGCTTTGTTGATCTGTCGTCTCTGATTTTCTGCACAACCAGCGAGAACCAAGCTCCGAAAAACGCATCATACTGGGCCACTGGCACGCCGCAATTTGTCGGCAAGAGCCACCCGGGCGCTGCATTGCATCCCATGCCAGCTATGCAGCGACCCATCTTGCATAAAAAGGGCGTTTCATTTTTCGGTATCAGCCCTGCTCCTCCCGACCGACGCCTGAGATTATCGCTTGGAACATTGGACCAGGACCGCCAGAAGAATGTTTTGTCCGAGGGGCCATTGATGTCAATTCCTTGGGCCCATTTGGCAAGGGCGAGCCTGCCCTACGATATCAATCTGCGGACCAACCGCTAACAAGATCTCCACCATTCGCGAAACCGGAAGAATTGGGTCACTGGGCCTTGGAATATCTGGCAAAGCCATATCAGCAAGACCGCCTTTCCCGAAATTGGTCGGCACTTGCCGTCTCGACTCAGCAGAGTAACCATTTTCAAAGGTGTGTGAATTGAGACGCTGGGCAAGGAAAAGACTTCCATCCAGCTGTTCCGCCAACTTCTGCTGTCCAAATGGTTTTAAAAGCCACTGGGATAATTACTGGCGTGGGTAAAGAGGGCGTGGGAGCCAAAGCCGACCGGTCCGAACTGGCGGATCGCGCGTCTACACATTTGTTGGTCGCTGATTTGATGAGGGCAACTGCAAAACGCTACGCTAGGGAAGATTCCGAACGGACCCTTACCAATTTCTACCTCACAATCAGATTTCTGACCAAAGTTCCAAACGCGCCGGCATTCATGGCGGCTTCAAAAGCAGCAACCGTGAGCAGCCCGATGACGAGATCACCTTGGATTAGTCATGCGGACAATCTGGTGATGTACGGAACCGTAAATTCGGTTGTTTGATCAGATTTTTTGGAGCTCAACGAAGAGGTCGGCGGCCTGCGGCGAACTGGTCTATGCCGGCATGGACCTGGGGTGGGAAACCCGGCGCTTGGGCCAAGCGGCTCCTTGGAAACTGAATGGGAAACGGAATCCAATGCCGCGTGGTGCGCAAGGCAACCGGCCACGCCGATGGATTTTTTTCCTGAGATAAAATTTTGGTTAAAACACAATCAGGGGGATGGGATCAGAAATGTCGGAGACCAGTTATATAAACATGGTGCCGTTACTGCGGTGATCACGGCATAGCTTGCGCAATCCGCATTGTGCCCGGTGACACCGGAAGAAAATCGCTAATGAATGCATCTCTGCGGCAAAGGCGGGTGGCAGCTGTCGCGCAATATTCATTAGTTCGTGAAATGTTGGTGACCAAAGCCGCCGCCGATGGATCCTGGCGCAGTAACCGCGAAGTGGTTGAACGCATACGCGCAAGCGACACAGAAATATTGTGATCAATCTGACCACCGGTCCGGGCGCTTTCTTTCACGCCCTCTGAGGACAATCCTCAGATTGCTGGCAGAAGGCAAGCGATTGGCTCTTCCTGAAAAGAGCGCGTGGGCTCATATCAAGGAATGAACCGGAAATCTGCAGCGTGGATGTGGTGCATCAATCATGGCGGGCGCGTTTTCATGAACACGCCAGCCCATGTGGAAGCCCATTGCTGGAAGTCCATCCAATCGTGGTACGAGCCGGAGCTTGAAGCCCTTCGATGTTTGGCAATGTTCTGCATGGCGCCGATCTGGGTGAGGCAATTTTGCCAAAGCGCCGGCCCTGTTTCAGTTCCTTTTTTCTTGGAATACCCTTGGGGCGCGCCCGCAACTGTGGAAGCCATGACCTTCATGCGCTCGCCAATCTGCCCCGCCCGATGCGGTTTGGGCGGGGGTTTGGTGTTGTGCAAAAAACGGAATTCCCGATGGCCGCCGCTAGCTGTATTGCTGTGGGGCGGGCATATCCGAGTTTGGTCTGGAAGACAACATCTATTCATCGAAGCGCCGGAGTGCTGGGCCGAAGGAAACACGCCGCCTTGTATCTCCGTGCAGTGGGACATCATCGAACAGTGTTTTGGGCCGAGCGACCGGCGACACCAGAGATGAAGCATCTGCCGAAAATTATCTGGGTTCTTGGGTTTGGGTTTAGGTTCAGCACCATATGATCCAACCAGTTCCTCTTATGGCTTACCTTTGCTGATTCCCAATGCTGTCTTTGATATGGATCGCTACTCAATTGTGTGAAAATCTGTCGGCACATTGGAAAGGGCCCGGTGCAAACTGGCCGGACGCCGGCGCGGAGGCCGGATATCTCAATCGATTTGATTAGACTCAAAATTCAAACAGCTCAGCACTTCATAGCAGTGACGGAAGCGGGCAAGCTATCAGCGAGGCTGCGGGACAATCTTGTTTATGCCGCAACCAGCAACTCAGAGCCGCAGTCATTCCGGGACCTGGAAAGAAATCCTCGGAGGCCGGTGCGCCTGTTTGAGCGCATCGCAAGGGTGTGGACGCTGACCAAGCAAACGGCAAAAAATTTTGCATATGCCAATCTCGTTCAGTTTCGAATTTTGAGACACTGAGCAGCAGCGGAATTTGTGAGAGACGAAGGGCCAGACCAGGTGGGCTGTTAAGGATCGGCATGGGCGCCTATGAGGGCTACACATTCCTGCCGGAAATCTTTGGCCGCTCCTCAAATCGAGCCGACCCAATGGCCCAGTTCAATTTCATGAGCGGTCGCTTCAATGATCTGATCGGTCCCTTGTTGCAACGCAAACTGGATAATCATTTGGGCCTGTCAATTCCGGCGCGTTTCCAAAGGTGTGGCGCTCGCCATCCGTTTGCACAGTCCCAAGCTATCAATCCTGGTGCGGTCCGGAACATCCTCTTGCCCCGTGGAAAAAAGGTCACGCTGGCGGCGGACGCTGGCCAGTCAGGAATTGGTGGTTCCAGTTTTGCTGATTTACTTGCCGCGCAGAAAGTTTGATCAGGTCTTCCCTTTTGAAAGAAAGCTGCAACCACCCACCGGTCCGGTAGAAAATTTTCGCCGTCCGTTTTGTGATTTGCGATCCTGCGCAATCAAGGAAATCTTATTGGTCTTGTTCATTCTCAATTATTTGTCACTGGGCTACCCAGACTCCGGCGAAATGTGGCAGAGCTGAAGATGACCACAAATCCGTTTTCAGTATTGGCCGGTCAGTTTGACGACCGTTTGCCGACGGCATCCTTCGCCGGCCTAGATGAAACAATCAGTCCTGATCAAGACCAATGTTCAACAGACCAGCCCATAGGGGGCCAGATCGGTACTCGCAGACAAATGATCCATGCCAAAACCCCACATGTAATTGCGCAAAGAAAATGGGGTTGGAGTAAATTGAGCGAAGTCCATGGCAAGCCTTTATCAAACAACGGCCCGGGAAATTGCGGAATTTCGCTTGCCCGCATAACGGCCAACGCCAACGCCAACGCAAAAATGGATCAGCCAATGCTAAATCTTCGCAAGTCATAGGTCTTGGAAAAAATGGGGGCAGAGGCATGCCCCCAGTCTGCTTCTGCAGTTGGACGTTTCAAGGTAGTGAAAGGCGTGACACTGCTGTCTGTGCCCGATGGACTTTCCAGTTGTACATCCCATTGATGAAAAGTGCTGGGATGAATCCGGACATTGACCGCGAAATTTCCTTGCAACACCCACACAGCGCTTCATGCAGAACAGATCCGCCCCTTGCCGGCAGAGGCCGGGAAAACACATTTGACGGAAGAAACCATTTGCTCTGTCTTAACGCGAAATTGCCGCAGCAGAATGTGAAGGTAAAAACAGGCGACATAATGGTTGTTCTGAGGCGCTTTGGCCATGATCACCAGCTTTTATCCCTCAATTGCTGCCAGTGAAAAAGCCTCAATTGCGGACGAAGGCTTTGGGCGCAGAATCACAAACCGTCCAGTCGGTGCTGTCACATGAATTTCACAAAGGCAGCGATTGAAAAAGCCTCAACAAAAGCAGTGCCGGTGAATAAAGGGTCCGGGGATGGACGGCACCTGGTGGCGTTTGAAAATCCTGGCTGAAGCACCTGTTGGTCCGATGGTCCCCAATTTGGGGCATTCATCATCTTGATCTTTTTTTCTTCATCTGTTTGGTGAGATGACTGGGGTGCTGGCCAGCCAGTCCTGTGCGGACAATCGACACGATGAGCCCGTTTCCGATCATTGCTGGTGACACTCGGCTTTGTCCAGCGGAAAAAATCGGCACCATAAAAAGCTCGCTCGCAATCACCGCTTACTCAAGGATTGCTCATATCCCGGATCAAGAAGGCTGGCGGAGGCAATTTGGGCCCCGACGAAAATAATAGCGTCCTACACGCTCTCCCAGCGCCTGAACAGCGTCAAAAAGCCGGATTGGCAGTGCCCAGCCCGAGCTGAACGGCAGTTTTGCGGCTCGTTGATTCAGTGCGGCAAATTTTCGCAGACTTTTGGCCTGATGCTATTGAGGGCAATTGCACCTTAATCCCGGTTGCTGGCCGCTGAACATGCTGCACAACGCAGCCGCGCTTGAAGCCATTGTCAAATCATTCGCAGTCTTCTGACATTGTAAACAGTGGGGCGCTTAGGCGGGCGCTGGGTACGACAAGACCCCACGCCAGTAGCTATACCAGAAACACATGCTTAAACAATGCCGGGAACACTTGTTCAGTGTTGGTCGACTGGTAGCAATATCTTTAGGGAGTAAAACCCGGACAGAGGCAATCTGAACGAAGGTTTCAGGGGAACTGAGTTAGGTTTGGGAGAATCGGAAATGTCCGAAAGTAATATAAATTCTTTGTTTTATTTTCAGCGTTTTTTGCCTGCCCCCGATTGACAGCCCGTTTTTCCGGGCCGAAGCGTGGCGAAGGTATTCCCAAGGAAGAGCGTCCTTCAAAAAACTACCAGAATGTGAAGCATCTGCTGCAGATGTTGAATTGGGATATGCCCATCCCGGTGCCATGTGACACTATGGCGATTGGACGGTCCGAAAACCCGAGTCAGGAATTTTCCTTTACGCAGCAGCAGTCGTAATTCCCATTGTGCAAGAACGCCTGTGAAAAGCGGAAAATACAATGCGATCATCCTGAAGGTGGTGGGGAGCCCGGTTTCATGGAAGGCGCCGAGTTGACAGCGGCGCTTAAATGGTAATTCCGGTGACGTCAATGCGGGCATTCGCAGATTGCATTTTTGCCTCCACATGCTGGCAACAAATTCCGCAGAATCATCGATTTCTCCGCATCGTGCATACGATGTTCTTCCAACAATCTGGTGGTTCAGCATCGCATGACAGAACCGGTGCGCTTCCATTCGCAACATTGGTTATTATCACTCAAGCCTCACTACAAGGATGCCTGAATCTTTCCCAGTGCCGAGCGTCCGTAAGGCTATGCGGGCGAGCGCTCCCAAGAAAGCTGTGGGAGCGCGCCGTAAGTGAGGGATTAACGCCATTGAATAGAAGTATGGCGGCTGACGTCAATCAAATGTTCGTTGTTCAGTTCCCTTCTGGCTCAAGCCCTTTGTCGAAAAGCGTTTGCATGATGAAAGGGCTGGGAAGTGCCTGTTATCGAAGGCTATGGCGCTGCCATTGAGTTTGGCAAAGATTCAAGGTCGATTACGGCCGTAACGGCAAAAGGAATTGCTTTCCCTGGGGATTCGCCCAAACGAAACGGCCAAGAAAAATCGTATTTAAACAGTTTTGGTTACAGCGGATTTCCAGGGTTATTTGCCTGCAATAGAATTGGGTAAATTCCAACGATGTGGGAAATCCTGTTTTGGTTGTAAGATGGTCGTTTTGGTCCCGGTATTGATTGAAGGATTGGTTTTTAACAAATTGGCGGCCGCCGAATTGCGCGCTGTGTTGCAGGAATGACGTTGCCCAAACGATGCCGGAGACAGCAATAAGTTTAGTGCAATGAGAGCACGTGGTTCGTTTTGGGGAAAATCGCCGGAGAGCGGATCTGAACGGCTGATATTAAGTCGAAACCGGTGCGGGAGGCCAATCAGTTGCCGCAGGTATCAAATTGCTGCAGGCAGCAGGAGGAGATGAAAGTGGTCACCGAGTGGCAATCCGGCAAATCATTCTTGCCCCCGCACCCAATTTTGGCTGTGGTCAAAATCATCGTCCCCCTTTTGGCGATGCTTATGCTTCGCAGTTCCCATTCCTATCATTGGTCCTATAAAGCCTTTCTGGTGAAGACCGATATACGCTTTTCCAACTTTGCAACTGGTCACCCGAGGCCCATCGCAATTCTGGCCTGCGATGGGAAACACCGCCATTGTCGGGTTTTGGCAACGGTCATACGTGATGATTTTTCTTCAACAGTACCAGCTTGCCTGGGATTTATTCACGAACAGATCTGCCAGTCAAAACCCTGAAATGCTGGCAATTTCATTCAATCAACGTGGCATCCCCAGTTTCCTGGTACGCGATGGGATATATCTTCAATTCAATCCCACCAATGGGCCGTCCCTTCAACGAGTTGTGGCGCTGGTGGTCGGGAGCGTCAGACCCCCTTCAATGTGTAAGCTTGGTTTGGATTCTTATCTGCAGGGTGTTGCGCTCAGCTCTCCCGCTGTTTTTCATGATGTGCCAACTTCCGGGCATGACACTTCACTGGAGGAAGCCGCCGCCGCCAATTGGCGTTAACACGCTGAAGGCCGCGCCTTTAACATTGTGCTGCCATTTTGGCATCTCCGCCATTCTCGCGGTCGCTTGCTACTACTCTCATCAATTTGCCATTTGAGATATTTGACTATGCCGGCAAATGTTGGGGCACAGCCCCGTACGCACCTATAGTGGCGGCAACATTGCTCTACTAACGCCTTTAATTCACGATGGCAGCGGTCTGCCGCGTTACGCAGAGGGCCGCGTCGCTGGGCTGAATGATGGGCGGTTTGAAAGCCCTTTCTGCTGCGCTTTGCCTATCTTTGTCCGTACGCAAAGCCGATCGTTTTTGTGGTTTGACTGGCAAAGCGCAAAGGGAAACAAAACGGCCCTCAAGCTGACCAGGTCCTGGTCGTTGTAACGATTGGCCTGGGGGTTTATCGGGACTTATTTTCCTCATTGGCAACGGGCGTGGGTGCCGCTGCTTAGTTGATTTGGGCACCGGTCCTTCCCTTCTGCAAGTTCCCATCATGGCGGTGCACTTGCAGAACTGGAATTTTGCAAGGCCTACATCAATGTGCTGCCCATGGTTCCCGAACTGCTTCAAAAACAATTTTTATCCTGATGCGGTTGTTTCCCACCATCGGCGTCACCACTGGCCGCTTGCATGGCCGGGTTGGGCACACGCTTAAGACACCGCCTGCGCAAACAGGCATTGAATAATTCAAACGCGTCATGTTCGCGGTTTGCGTCCCTCAATTGTGGGCGCGCTGGGTTTCTGTTTTTCCGTCTCAGCGGTAAAAGCCACGTCGCGATCTATGGGCACATCCTGTTGATCGCAATAGCCATGGCAGCGCGTTATCTGACCTGGGCTAACCGCAACGGTGACAGGCGCGATGCGATGCAGCTCATGCCCGAAATTGAAGAAAGCCGGCCTTGGTATCAGGTGTGCGCAAAGAGCGGTCGGTTTTGTCTTCCAAATGTGCTGCTGCCCAATGTTGCCCGTTCATTGTTGATGTTCGTGGTTTTTGGCTGGCGTTGCTGTCCGCTCCGTAATGTGACCATTCCCAATCATTTGTCAACGGGCCGTGGTGACTTGGAACGTTTTTGCCACGCAATCTGGGGCTGAATACTATCAGGCAATTACCGGATGAAGCCGCCGCCCTGAGTGGTCATTCCCTGGCTTGTCTGATCCTTCTTCTTCTGGTCGTTGTTCTTTCCACTTACATTTCCCACAAATGGGTCGTGCAAATGATCGTCGCAAAGTCACTTAACAAGCGTTTCATTACGGATAAAAGGAAACAGGTCCGTCGACGCGTTGCGCGATGTATCTTTCAATGGTGGATGCCGGT
>Ga0163217_1035260_pt1 | contig 10254 bp, 16 predicted proteins | sample SynspAceP_FD_185933 | JGI IMG/M metagenome (GOLD analysis project Ga0163217, IMG submission 185933) | Saline lake microbial communities from Ace Lake in Antarctica - Synechococcus sp. Ace-P (PacBio error correction) | ecosystem: Environmental > Aquatic > Non-marine Saline and Alkaline > Saline ...
AGGAAGAGAAAAGGGAAAATTTTAGTGGGTTCGAGGGGCGGCAAAAAAATAAAAAAGACCGCCCTGAGTGCGGGAAAACCCGTGGCCCTTTGAATCGCCCCCTCAAGACGGGCCCTACGCCCCTGCCAAACCCTGAGGGTGCCCGGACGATGGTTTCATAGGGCTCGCGCGGTGCCCAAATCACGTTCGATCTGGCGCTTGGAGCTTGCCCGCGACGGCGCGAACAAAATCAAAATCGTGCCAAACTGCGGGGGTCCTGCTCTGGCGGATCCCTGCGATTTATTCTGGCCCATGGGGGCCGCCTGGCCAGCCATCAACGATCCAGGCGCGACCCCCCCCCCCCCCCCCCCAGACCCTGGATCCCCGAATGGCGGCCCGACAGCCTGAACCGACAGTGTGCCGTGCGGCACTGAAACGGGCTGTGCCCACGTGGAAAGGCCGGTGAGCCCCGCCGTCGATACCGGACCCTGGGGCGAGAAAGCCTGACACGGCCGAGCGCGCCTTTAGGCTGGAACAGCTTTTTGCGTGCCTGGCCATGACCAAGCGGTGGGTGGCCGTGAGGCGCCCGTCAACGCAATCCGGCATCCGGCCCCGTGCTTACCCGTCAGCTTGCCGCTATGTGTGGGGACCGATTTCCGGCAAGATATCCTGCCCGCCCTACGCCGCCCATCTGTGACAGGCCACGATTTTGACGACTTGAAGTCATCCGCACGACCCGCGGGCTTTTTTTTCGTCACACGGCTGGATCCGACCCACCCCTGGCGGCTTTGTCAAAACGTCCCCTCACACCACGGGCCGCAAACCGCCCCATGTGCTGGCCCAATCTGCGGGGTCGCTGCCCAATTGATATGTTTCGCGGATATTTCTCGAGCCCTGCCGACGTCTGGGTTGCCCCAATTCTATCGCGTGCCTGTGCACAGCAATGCCCCGAACGAGCATGTTCCTGAAATCCCTCAGCCGCGATGCGCTGCGGTCATGGCAGGCTTGATCTGGGACAACTTCGCGCAGGTGCCAAACGCCGACGCGATAACCTGATGCGCGTTCTGTCGCCTGGCACCAAAGACCGCCGCACACCAAGCTCCCCTGCGCAAAAGGGCAGCTTGGGACTGTTGCGCAGTACAGCACTTGTAACCAATATGCCGCGGCGATCGCCGCAAGATACGGGGGCGATAAGGTACAACATCGGTCACCTCTGGCGCAGATCACACCGAGCCGGTGCACTCTAATGCAAACGGCAACTGGCCCGTTTTGGCGGCAACGTACAATTCCCAGCAAATCGGCACCAACTTGAAAGGTATTGCGGGCTTGGGGTAATTGCGGGCCTTTGCGCCGTATCAAAGCCACCAAGCGCGCGGATCTTCGCCAAACCTTTCCGGCCCAAGCCTATGACGGCGCGCCTTTACTTGCGCTGACAGGTGAACCGGAAACTGTGAAGCAACCTGTCCGGGAATGCCCGTATCTGTTAATACTGGTAATGTTTCTCGACCGGGCCTGGGCAAATCACCCTTTGCCCCACACGGAATTGCCTAGTTTTTCTGAGGAGGATAGACGGTGGCAGCACGGCCTTAAACGCCGTTGATCTGCAATCGTGCGAAGAACGATCGCTCTATCCCCGCTCGAAGAGCGTTCGCTATACCGGCGGTCGCCTCCAAAACTGGCCCTCGATCCAAGAAACAACCGCAGTCGCTCCGTTTTTCAGGGCTGTCGAGGAAGACAGTTGACAGTATCCCTCCTCGTCCGCCAACCAAGCCTGGACTCCAGCCGTCCCGAAGAATACAATCACACTGGCAATTCCCAACGCTCAGCTTGCCCGCCACTGTCACAAACGTCCGAACGAAACGAGAAGGCTCTGCTTTTCCCAAACGAGAAGGTGTCTGCGCATCACCGTTTACACCCACAGGCCTGAAGCTTGCAAAGGCCGGCACTGGGGATGCTGAAGTCGCAAAGCTCTGGGCTCCCGTCTTTGACCTGTCCAAAAACCAACCCTGCGGGCGGCCCCGTTCAAGGCTGGCCTCCAAAGTGCCAAACACTTCTTGCGCGAAGGACGTCACGGGAGCAAAAAAAAGTGATGGCCAGCTTAAAACTGTGCTGCGGAATAAGTTGAACGTGCCATAGGAATCTCTCGATCAAGAACCGGTGTGGAGGACAGCAAGTCGCCAACAGCGTAATCCATGGCCATACGCTAGTGCGGCAAAAATACTTTCTGCACCTGTTCTGGCAAGCGCGGCGGCGTCGGATGGTGTAGTCTTTGTGACGTTTAGGGCACATCGACAGCACCACAGCGCAACAAGGGGCCGCAGATAGGGGGGGATAGACAGAGCGCTGTAAATAAGGAAAATAAATTAGCTGTGTGTACACAAAGAAGGGGCGACATGGATACAGACAAACCGAAAATTGAATAACCGACACCGGAAGAACGCGCGCGAGCATCAAACACCGCAACATCGCCAGCACCCGGAGCACAGGAGCTTTTGTGGCGGCTGAAGCAGGCAGATGTAGACAGCGCGGGGGAATTTTTCCAAGCTTTTGCGGGACTGACCCGCATTCTACGGTGATCAAAGGTCAGTGGCAGGTACTGCACACGAAGGGCTGCCTGCCCTGCGGATTTCGCCGTGCCGGTGAACGTTTGATGGGCGCCGCCCCCGGTGCGCGCGACCGGCTGGCTGCAGGGACCTGTGCGTGAATTTCAAACCCTGCAAATGTCGACACGGCCCGCTCGAGCAGCGCCCGCTGCCGGACACAGAACCGGTGTCTCCACACGCTGGCCCTCACGGACAAACAGGCATCGTACATGTGATCCCACGCACGTTGACCCTGTCAGTAGCCGTGCAACAAGTGCCTGAGGGACCGGCGATCCCGTGATCAAGCGGATAACTGCTCCCGATGGAATATGCTGGGTGCGGATACCTGCGTGTTGGCGATTACCTTGACAAGCCACGCCCCTAAAGCGAGGCCCACAAAGCAACACAGACCTGCGGTAGCTGCCAATGGATGGCATCGGCGCGCACAATGCGCCCCGCCCGTCCACAATGCCGCCCCCGCCGACCATTGGTCCGTGATCAACATTGTCCTTTGGCTGCAAATACCAGCCCCGTCCAGAGATTTATCCTGCCGCCAGTGCACATAATGCTGCGAAGTGCTGTCAATCGCCACCAATCGCCAAGCTTGCCACCGCAACCACCCGCATCGCGGCCCAGCGCCTGTGCATCCGCCAAAGCACGCCGCGCACCTGTATAAAGCGTGTGACCACAAGACGCGCCTCCCCAACCACCAGCACATTGCGCGCCAGAATCGCGCAGAGGCGTTGGGGAGTATTCCAGCGTGCGTCATTTCTTCTCCGTCCGAACGATAATGTTTTGATGTTGGATATCAGAAACCTATGCCAAAGGCACCGCCTCCTCCAGATTACGCAGGCCGGTGAACGGACCATCGCCCAGATTGCCTCCGTGGATCGGGCACGCCCTGCAACAGCACCCGAGCCCGCCATGCGCTGCGTCTCGTCCGTGGTCAGGTGGCGTGGGATCAGGTCACCAAGTTCGGGCCGACAGCGCATTGGTCCACAGCCAGTCCACAGGAACGCGCGCCAAAGCCATGCCTGAATATCTGCCACCTCTTTGGTTGCTCTGGCGATGTGAATAGCACCGGCCCGGCCCCGGACGCTACTGGTATTGCGCCGCCAGCACGGCCGCCAGATCTCGCAGGCGACGTGCGGCGCCAGCGAAGGGGCCGCAAACTAACCCGATCCCTTGCATCATCCGGCAAATGCCGCCAGCCCGCCCTCGCGCGGCCTCGACCCGTGCGCAGAACCGCTCGAAATCAATTGCCAAAAGCGCATGCTGGCCATCTGCCCGCGGCACCTGCCCCGCTCCGCATAGGTATATGTGAAACCGGCAAATGGGTCAGCCCGATGCCCGTGTCCTGGCTGGCAGCTGCCATCACCCGCTCAACGACAGCTCCGCCAAGTGCGTCAATAAAGGCGCACCGCCGCGCTCGTGATGGACATAGTGGAAACTCACCCACAAGAGCTAAACCCGCTCCTGCTATTTCCATAAAACAAAAGCGGCAATCGCCTCGATCCTGACCCACGGCGTGCACGACGTCCATAAAGCGGTACATCAGATCGCGCCATGTCCCAATAAACGTGTCGACGCCCCGCCTTGCGCACCTTCGTCATAAGACCGCCATCGCGCGCTGGAACTATGCAGAGCTGTAGAATGCACGGCGCAGCAGCAGCGTATCTTACAACGGGAATCGCCGTTTTGTACCTGTGCGGCTCCGCATCAATCCGCGCGGATTTTTTGCGCCCGCCCCTTCCAGCGTGATGCGGACAATCATGTGCCTCAACCAAAAGCCAGCAAGGCCGCTTTGCATAGATCATAAGAACAACCTTAGGAATTAGAATTTTTATGTATAGACATATTGCCTATGATTATACTAGATAAAAGAGGACACCCGATGTAAAAGGAGATGCAATGGCCGGCTGAAACGCTCCACTTTTGACAGATCTGCAGCGGTCCACTAGATGAAACCGACATGAACAGGCACCATCTACGGAATGATCGCGGAACAAGCGATAGCCCTTGAGAACGGGCGGTATCGCGTTGGGTCGGGCCACATGGCCGATCCCCTACCGCCGACATTTTGCGGGCTATGAGACAACAGCTAGCCTTGGGCGTGGCAGCTTTTTGTCCACGCCCGGTGCTGGTGGACTGCCACAAGCCCAATATTCGTCACGGGCGCGACCGGCCGCGTAGAGTTCGAAATGCCGGTCTGAAACGGGGCGAGCTACTGAAGAGGTTCGCCGGCGGGCGGGCGCGGGATCGTGTCCACTGTCAAAGCGACCCGTGCCGCGACAGAAACCGGCTGCTGGCGGATGCGCTGCCGCGCGTGGATGTGCCTGGATCGCCGAGGGCGTGACCAACCATATCCGGGGAAAGAAATTCCCCAATCAGCCTACGGTCTGAATATGCAAACAGAGTTGAACGCAAAGGTGTTGCGGGTTGCGCCGTGCCGTGATGGCCAACCCGCCCTATCCCGCGTGAACCACCTATCTTGGGCCGGCCCATGCCAGCCCCTCAGGAATATACAAGGCGCGATGAATGCCTAATATCGACGAGGTCTGCATCCGCCGACCCTGCGCGCGCGCAAGTGCCGAAGGGCTGGGATGCCGGTCGACGGGTTCTGCGAGGGCAATCGCATTTAACACCTACCTCAGATCGCCCCCGCGTCCTTTGATGTGGCGGTACGGAGTTGGGCCTGCCTGTGAAAACTCCATGCAGATCAGTTGTCCCAATCTGGGAAGCTTGCAAAAACTGGTGCATCCTATGGCGCGCGTAATCTGTTCGAGCATAATCGAGTAATCCTGACACTAAGGAAGTGTGCAGGCCATGGCCCGCCGCCGCAGTGTCGCCGTATCCTGCCCGGTGGCGTTCTAACACCATCCGCGAGACGCAAATGCCGCCCATCGCGCTGCTGCGAAAGCACGGCGTACCGATGGCGATCCGATCCGATATCAAAAACCCCGGCTCCTGCGCCCCCTAACTCCCCTGCTGCTGGCCAATATGGAACCATGGGCTGCACCCTGTTCCCGCATGAACGCCCGAAGAAGTGCTGCGCGGGCGCGCAAAACGCCGCCCGCGCGCTGGGGCTGCAGCGAACACACGGCACCATCGCAAAGGCATGGTGCAGAGCTGGCCCGTCCCTGGGACATCAAAAGCCACCCGGCCGAGTTGCTCTACCGCATCGGCTTAAACCCCCTTCAACACCCCGATATTCGGAGCGCTGACCAGAATGAACCTCACCCTGACCCCCGGACTGTCCACCCTTGCCGATCTGGAACAGGTCTTCCGCGATGGCGCGAGCGTTTACGCTCGACCCGTCCTGTCATGCCGTGGTATTCTGGATGCCAGCGCGGATCGAAGCGCAGCGAAACGGCACCGAAGCCGTTGCTAGCGGCGTGAACAAACGGTTTTGCAAACTGGCGTCGGTCAAGACGCCTCCAAAGGAACACTCGCCACCTTTCAAACGTAATCTGATCTGTCGCATTGGCTGCGGCGTGGGTGATCCGACCCGCAGGCCCTCATGCACGCTGATGAATGGCGCCTGAAAACCTGCTGTCGCTGGGCGCGGTGCGTCCGGTGTAGCGGATGGAGCTGGTCAGCTGCATTGGAGCAGAATGCGGCGCGGCGGTGTGACGCCTGTGATCCCTGTGCAGGATCGGTCGGTGCTCCCGGTGATCTGGCCCCGCTGGGCAAATATGGCCGCCGTGATTGATGGGCTAATGCCGAGGCGAATTTTATGAAGGCGAGACGCTAAGCGGTGCCGAGGCCCTGAAGCGTGCGGGTCTGATCCCCGTAATTTTGGGCAAAAGAGGCCTCGCCCTGTATCAAACGGCATAACCCAGTCAGCACAGCCTTTCGCACTCGCAGGTCTGTTTTCGGCGGCATGGGGGCGATGAAACTGCTGCTCTGGCAACATCGCCTCCAGCACCGATGCCAATCATGGGCCTCTGATCTGCGCCGTTACAGCCTGAAATGCCACGACCTGCCGCCGGCCATGCAGGCCAGATGAGCGCCGGCCAACATGCGCGCCACTGCTCGACGGCTCCGTCATCCGCGGAAGCCATATGGAAAGGCGATGCCCGCGTGCAGGACCCCTATTTGCAATCCCGCGCCGCTCGCGGTGACAGGGCCGCGATGGACGTGCTGCGCATGGCTGCCAAAAAACGCTGGAGATCGAGCGAAACGCCGGCACCAACGGATAACCCGCTGGTGCTGACCAAAAGCGGGGCTGATCGTGTCGGGCGGGAATTTTCACGCCGAGCCTGTGGGCTTTGCAGCTGATCATGAAAATCGCCGCTGGTCCCCCCCGTGGCCGAGATTGGCCGCGATGCCCAGCGCCGGATTGGCCCCTGATTGTGGATCCGTGCTGAAGCAGATGATCTGCCGCCTTCCTGAACGCCCAATCCCGGCCTCCAACCCGCGCCTTTTATGATTGCCGAGTCACCAACCGCCGCGCTGATGAGCGAGACAAGCATCTGGCGAACCCCTGCTGACCGACAGCACGCCCACCTCTGCCAATCAGGAAGACCATGTCCAGCATGGCAGCACACGGGGCCCTGTGCAGTCTGGCGAAGGATGGAACGAATTTGGAGCGTATTTCTGGGCGTCGATTGCTGTGCGCCGCCCAGGCATCGAATTCCCGCGCGCCTTTGACCACCAAGTGCGCCGCTGGCTGCTGTGTGGGCGACCCTGCGCCAAGCCATCGTGCCAACGCCTGGGCGAGATCGCTACTCGAACCACTGAATCTGACAGGCAGCCGTGCGATCCGCGGCGGTGCAATACCCGCAAGTACAGGAATTACAAATGCCGGAGTTTTGCGCGTATGACCCCCGTCGAGATCAACCCGGTGGCGAAAGCCCGATCATACTGGCGTATTCCCCATACCGCACCTATGTGCCCGATGGAGTTCCTTGCACAGCTGAACACCCGGCGCGGCGCGGTCCTGGACGATACGGACTGTCACATCCCACCGCCTCTACGAACGGCTGCTGGACGGGGTAAACACTGTGCGCGCGAACCTTCCACCGCTATGGTTCGTGGAATGCCAACCGCGATCCCGTCCGGCGTGTCACTGTACCCACCGGCCAGAACACCACGGCCTGGGTTGCCGTTGACGGATTTTGACCGGCAATAAACATCTGGGAGACGCCCCGAACGTCGCAAAGCCGAAGACAATCGCCCGCGCGATGCCTTTCACACGCCATACCACCGCCGCACTCGACGCCGCCGAATTGGACGTGTGCGCGATAAATCCCACGGCATCGCGATCTTGTAATGATTGCCACTCGATTCCGATCGTTTATCCCACTCCTGTTTTTCGGGTAACTTTGCCAGGGGGGGGGGGGGGGGGGTGATTTCCAACATCGGCAACCAATGAAGGGCAACCAAACATTGCGCGCCCGCGGATTGAATCTGCTGTTACAGGCCATTTGCGAAACAGGCGGACGGCTATACCGCAATCACCAAACGGCCGCTTTCAAAAGGCGGCTGGACCACGCGGCGCTTATGGCGCTCCGCGAAGGTGCCCCATCCAGATGGAGCTGGCGCAGAAGCACTTCTGAAGCACACAAGAACGCCTCCCTTGGGAGTATGACGCCGATCCCGCAGGACCGCCGCGCCGCAGCATCTGAAAACCCGAACAGACCTCGCCAACTGCTAATGCACCCCCCCCCCCTGAAAGGCACATCATAACAACCCCCGCAAAAAGACACCGCGTGACATCTATCCCGCCACCGGCAACCGAATCAGCGCAAAAAAGCTGGCTGACGAGGCGCCTCCTGCGCAGCTGATGAACAACCTGCAACCCAGATGGGTTTTTTGGGGGGGGCCCCCCCAAAAAAAAAAAAAAAAAAAAAAAAAAAAACCCCCCGCCCCCCCCCAAAACGGGGGAAGTTTTGGGGGGGGTGGTTTGGGGGTGGTATGGCGGCAATCGGGCGCGCCGCGCGGACGCTGGGAATGACTTTTGACAAATCTGCGGCCGCCTGCGCGCGTTTGAGAAGACAACCGCTGCTGTGCAATCGGGCAAGCTGTCGGCGTGTTCCACAACCCACAAAGACGCGCCACGTGTGGCCTGACGCCACTCCAATCTGGTGCGCATTGGGCCACATGGGATCACTTCAACGAGCTGGAAAAAAGGGTCTGGCGATGTACGGCTCAGATGACTGCGGCTCGTGATTTAAACATTGGTCTCCAAGGCATTGTTGCAGGGCACTTACGAAGACGTTTATGGAGGCGGCCGCCAGCATTATGAAGCCTCGCTCAAGGGTAAATGATTCCGACCGGCGGACTTGGGGGTATGGCGGGCGTCGCAACCCTTGGCCGCTGTCATGGCCGTGTCCTGCTGTCTGGCGGACGAGTGTAACTCCGAGAGCATCGATTTCCGCCTGCGCACCCGCTACGTTGATGAGCGGGCCGAGACTCTGGACGAGGCGCTGGAGATGATCAATCCGCTGACGGCTGCCGGAGAGGCAAAGTCTGTCGGCCTGTTGGGGCAATGCTGCGACCTCTTCCCCCGAGTTTGGGGTCAAGCGCGGGATCCACCCCGATATCGTCACCGACGCAGACAAGCGCGCATGCCCGATCAACGGCTACCCTTGCCGCAAGGCTGGGACCATGCGCAAGGGCGCGAAAAAGCCGCGAGAGCGCGCCGAAAAGAGGTGGAAAAAAGCGCCCGCGCTCAGATGAAATCCCACGTCTTCTGCGATGGGAATGGATTTCTGGACGCAGGCCGTGCCCCGACACTGGATTCACGGCAACCAACATTCCCGTCAGGTCGCACTGGAGGAAGGGCTGAGGACGCCCTTTGCTTCCCCGGTTTTGTACCTGCCTATATCCGCCCGCTGTTCTGCCTTGGCCGTGGCATCGCTCCGTTCCGCTGGCCCGCATCTGTCCGCGAAATCCGAAGATATCTACAAAACAGAACGGCCAAGGTGAAAGAAAAATCCCTTTCAGAGGACAACACTTGCAACAACTGGCTGACATGGCCCCGAGCGGATCGCCTTCCAAGGGTTGCCTGCCCGCAATCTGCTGGGTGGGTCTGGGCCGTGCGCGACAAGCTTGGGCCTCGCGTTCAACCGAGAATGGTTGCGTATGGCGAGCTGAAAGCGGGCCGATTGTGATTGGGCCGTGACCACCTCGTTCAGGCTCTGTTGCTCGCCCAACCGCGAGACGGAAGCCATGAAAGACGGCTCTGACGCTGTGTCAGACTGGCCGCTTGCTGATCGCGCCTGCCAACACTGCGTCAGGCGGACCTGGGTGTCCGCTGAGCACATGGCGGCGGCGTCGGTATGGGCTTCTCCAGCACTCCGGCATGTGATCTGCTGTGACGGGAAGCGAGGACGCAGACCGCCGGATCAAAACGGGTCTTGTGGAGACGATCCGGCCAACGGCGTGATCGCCATGCCGGATGCCAGGCTATGAAAGACGCGATGACTGCGCCCGGGAAAACGGTCTGAAACCTGCCCAGCTAATCTTGGTAAACCGAAACCCGCCGCCGCCCTGGAAATTTCAACGGGCGCGGCGGTTATGCCTAGTATGCGCTGTCATCCGGTGGCCCGCCGTAGGTCAGGCGCCACAAAACGTCAACCGCCGTTCCTCCCACCAGGTCGAGCGTTCGGTCTGGAACAGCGCATCCCCCGCCACACATCGCCAGAACTCTGCCAGCCCAGCATCCGCCGGAACCGCCGAAACTGAT
>Ga0163217_1070001_pt1 | contig 10254 bp, 3 predicted proteins | sample SynspAceP_FD_185933 | JGI IMG/M metagenome (GOLD analysis project Ga0163217, IMG submission 185933) | Saline lake microbial communities from Ace Lake in Antarctica - Synechococcus sp. Ace-P (PacBio error correction) | ecosystem: Environmental > Aquatic > Non-marine Saline and Alkaline > Saline ...
TCCAGGAAAAAGAAGGGGGAGGGGAAAAAAAAATAGAAAAAAAAGTTTTGGGGGAAAAAAAAAAAAAAAAAGGGGACATAAAAAAAATGGTTTTTTTCCAAATGGTTTTCCAAAATAGGCCGTTTACATCACAAAATCGCCCATCCCTGTGTGCGTTGGTTGCCCTATTTCCGGTCCGAGTTATTTTTATCGTCTCACGATGAATCTGTAATAAAATATGACAGGCCCCGCAAATCTCAGAAGTATCGCTAAACGGCTATAGAAACGTCACTTGGGATAACTCGGCAAATTCTTTGTGGTGTCAACTGCTTAAAAGTCGGGTTTAGCATGGACAAGCCGGCATCGGTTTGTTAGTTACTTATCGCAATTAACATTTGATGGGTTGTTCGTGGTGGGACAACAAGCAGCCCTACATGATCATGTCCCCCCGGAAAATTTTTGCTGAAGAATGGGTTAAAGTCATACTTTACCCAGTTGGTTGTATTGTGAACAGTTCCGCACTGTCAAGTTTGTTATCAAGTGTAGAATCGGTTTTTCCCTGATGCTGAACCATTCATTAAACTAGAACATGAACATAACACAATTGTTGAAAATTCGCTGGTCAAGCTACAATTAGAATGACATTCTCAACTCACTTGTTTGCACTACACTGTGTTCTGCCTGTCGATTTGAGCGTTAAATGACAGCATGCTGAAGTGCCATCACTCTACTAGATCAAAATAACCATCACCCAACGAGTCGTCAACATGAAATCATCCGCAGTATACTGCTAGTGATGTGACTTAATTTAACCCAAAGCGACTACAGTTATGACATGAGCTACAGGCCGTTGACCGGGGAGCAATCGACTTGTGCTACGGGCATCCCATTATGTAAATGCAATCTTCACACAGATAGGCTATGATGTGATTCTATTTTAACCCTTTGCGCTAGTGCATATGGCGACTACATGCTTGTAATGCCACTATATCAAATTGACCATTGCTCAACTTGTCGTTCAGACAACACGCAATATCACTGCTATGAATGTTAATGTTGCCTAAGGCGACTACTTTGTTGTAACATACCTCAGGGTAACCCGTTGACCGAGGGCATGTCAGGACTTGTGTCACCGGGCACCAACGTGCTTAGATGAAATCCACAATAGGCTTATTGTATTAATATGATGCTTATTTTTTACCGGTTGCGTAAGTACCAAATGGCAAAGAGTCACATTGCTCTTGATAATGCCGGCTTGATCAAACATTGGAATTGGTTCCAAACTTGTCGCACATAAAAAAAACAAAAAATTCATCGCATACATCAGAATTGTAGTGGTTAAAACCTAGGCACTACATTCGTTGCATACTGCAAAGACCGAGACTGGGGCTAATCGACTGGTCTACAGGAGGGCACCCAACCGCATCTAATGCAATCTCACACAGATTTGGCTATTGATGTGATGCTGTTTTCCCTGTGGCGTAGCCATGTGAACGAGCACAATTGCTAGTAATGCACTATGAATGCGAAATCACCTGGGTCAATATAGTCACATGCAATCACGCAGGTAACACATGGCTAGTGTTGATTGCTGGTTACCAGACACACATTGTTGGACATAGGCTAAGTACCATACTTGACTGGGCATGGTCACTTGAGAAACGGAGACCAGCAATAAGTAAGTGGATGAATCTTCACTAAGTATTGTTGAATGGATTCTATTTTTAACCCGTGGTAGGGTGCCATTCGTGGCAAGAACAGCAATTACCGTTACGGCATTATGGAATCAAAATTCACTTCTTTCCATTATACGCAATGCATAAATCACAGTTTACAGTTAAACGATATGAACGTCGGTTTACCTAACAACACATTGTTGTGACTGAACTACAGGTACTAAGACTGGACAGTTCAACCGAGCCCAAGGCTCAATGTTTGACTGTATGGCTCTCGCAATATTGTAGTGGCTAAAGCTGTGTTTTACGCTTGCCTATGGCGCCATTAGTGAACATATATGACAATATGCGCAACAATTCCGCTCGTGATTCAAATACGTGCCCTTCCAATTGACGTACATGGCAGTTGTCGCATGTTCAATCGCTCGGAATATTAACTTTTGCCCCGTGGCCACCACATTATAGCATGAGTTACAACTACAGCAAAAACGGCATCAATGTCGCTCGCCTACTGGCAACATGCTTGTTGGTATGGAAATCATGCAGGTATACGATTATATGTGAGCTGTTTTTGCCGTCGCTCTACTAGGCAATTTAACGCACGTCCATTGGCACGCGTTAGAACCAAAGTTGACATGCATCCACGATTTGAAGCTGCGCAGCAAATGTCAATCGTAAAATTACATAATGTGTTACCGACAGCCGTGTGTTTATTATACATTCTGAACAATGCTTGAGTGAGCCAAGGTCAACACAGTGGAACGTGTTCCAGCACACGAGTACATATAAAATCAGCTGCCTTGAGAGATGAGTCCATAGGTTAGGGTTAGGCTGTTTGAGCAACACATCTTGGCAATGGCGTGAACATGTCCTTGGATAACCTGTTTAAAGACACCAGAACAGCAACTGTCGCATCTGGAGCCCTCTTCATGCATCCGCTTACTAAGGAAAACAGTACAAAAGTGATACATCTCGAGCATGCACGCAATGCCTGACACAACTAGTAAAAACAATAACATCCACACGTTTAGGACGGTGAGCGAAATGTCGGAAAAAAACGCGGTTGCATATTATTTATTTCGTTATCTCATTCAATCCAGATGCACAATACAACTTTTGAGCATTGCGACAAAAAATCTGCCACTGGTTGGTTATCCTTGACATGACAGGCATAACAGGTCGCTATCTTGTTCAAGCACCTTGTCAGCTGCTTTGTGGTATGCATGACCTTGACAACTTAGCCTTGGTGTACGCCTTTCACAAGGAAAGTCATTTTGCGCTTGCATCAGAATGAGCTCTAACGCTCCAATACGCTAAGCGCGTAGTAGGTGTAGACAAAAAGAGTCTTCTATGCTAGGATTACTATACGTACAGTGATATTATGTTACTGCTCTATAATCATAATTCATGGCAATTGAAAACCGCGGTTTTTTGGCGTGTGAACTGTGGCGTGCATTAACAAGAGTCACAAGTTGCGATGGGCATGCATACCGACAGAAGGGAAAATTAGACATTCATGGCTTTAAGCCTTTTGTCAATCTGACTCATGTGACAAGTTCTCACAATGTTCGAGTTGCCATTAGGCATCATTTAAGGACAACTGACAACAGTTTTTCCAATTATTGTTATTTGCGCCGCTTGGTGGCAATTTAGTGCTAAGTCTAACTCACTAGTGGCACGTTGAGTCGAAGTCAGTGTCGTATTATGACAAAACTGGTTTCAGACCAAACTTCTGTTGTCACACGCTGCCAATTGCCCCGTTAACCGGATTTTGGTCATCTTTCTTATGGCAATTACACAGGATTGCTGTTTTATCAATACAGGGCTTGTATACGGCACTTTACAACTAACGGTAGCATGACCCCTAACAAGGCAAAATCAGTGTCCGCGCTAGTGGTCAATAATTTTTTTGCCAAACTGTGCTGATGACAATTTACATCTCTTGTCCATTATACCAAGAACTGTGTACATCGTGAGATACACATGACCAAACGCACTCTTGTTGGGGGATAAAAATCCGACGTATAGAATTTGAGTCTTGGTGACAGCTGAAGCCCTTGTTTGATGATGTTGCCAAGCAGACACAATCGGATGACTCTCGTTCAAAGGTCGTCTTATTCCACGGCTGTGTGATATGTGACATCCTGCACAGCTTGTTTTAATATGCAACCGTTATCTTCATTCTTTTTAAATGCAAGTCACACATTCTTGTGGCGCTCACTGAGAAATTTTTGTCAGCTAAATAACAACTTGACAGTAACAAATATGACGACCAGCTCATATTGACAGTCCAGCTAAAGTGTGGATGAGAGTTGCCGCATCCAAAATAGACGATACACCCTTCAGCCGCCCAGTGTTTCCGAAGACAAGCTTGCAGTCTTTGATTTTTCACAAGGGAAGCATGCCTGAAAACCGTTTGCGTTCGCAGCAACGTCTGGGCGATGACTTATGGCAATCTAAAACACAACACTGTAGCTGAGTTCGGTCGATGCTCCATGACAACTATCCGCACTCTTTTCAAGAACTGGCATGAAGTGCGGTTGACTTCGCCGGCATACATCAACTTTTAAGTTGAAACTGGTTCTGGTGGCTTCGAGCTAAAAACTGCGATAACAGTATCTAGAAAAGCAACATATGCAGATGAATAGTAACTTTTAACAAGTTTTTAAACACCCAGGCCGAATTTAAAAACGCTAAGCAGCAGACAATAGTTAATACTATGAACCTGCATAGCCATGAACAACCGTAACACTCAACAATGAAAAAAATGGCCATATTCGCAAGTTGCCCAACGAAATATCGCTCATAAAAGCCGATTAGCGATTTTTCTCCACCGGCCTGTAAATAATACAAAACGTGGTTCAACGGTCTCGACTCAGCTTTGAGACGCATTTAAAACACTTTGTTGAGCCGTCTTTGTGCAAAGCGCGTGGTAGAACTGAGGAGAAACTTGTGGAATCAAACACCAAACACGTATCCTTTGCAGTTTATCTCGCATAGTGAAGTTATTTCATTTGTTCTGGGCGAAATGATTAAGCCCGCGAGTGCTGAACTATTATTCTCTCACCGGGCTAAAAATTTTGGAGTGCAAAAGCTCCTAACATAATTTTATTGCCATAAGGGCCATGGTTAGGAATTTTGCCATAAGATATACGTCCAAACATCCACTGCAACCATGAGTCACTGCTGAGCCAAGTATATTATGTGGTTGAGCCAAACTCAAAATGCAGTGAAGAAAAGACGAGCTAGCGACTCCACGGATGCCCAACATATAACTGAATGCGGATACCAATTTCGGGTATAGAAAAAAGACAGCAGTTTCGATGAGGAAGCGCTTTAAGGGGATAGTAAAGTAGCAACAACAATCATAGCGCCACCGATATCCGCAGAGCAAGCCTACACCTGTTTGCGCGGTAAATAAAGTATATTCTCGCGCATTGCCAACACTAAACCAAGCAGTAAATATATCAATCACATTGAAAAACAACGAGGTCTATCGACGTTTTATTAGCTTGAGCTTTGAAGACGGTGTCAGCGGACAGAATTAGCGGTCATAACTTCACTGCCCTGGGAGCAAGTCATCCAAACGATCGACTAAACTTACGTAGCTGTTAATCAGTAAAATAGCTATAGAAGATTGCGAATATGCAACCTGTTTGTTAGCGGATTTCCTGATATGCTAGCCTAGCGCCCACCACCACCGTCGTGTTGCCACTACTAAGGTAGGCCGGCAACATTGCCATATTATCGTCAGGCAATATCCACAGCGCAAGTCTACTGTTTTTCTTACAGCGGCAAGGGGAGGGCCGCAGCATTATTGTTGATCAATATACAGGTCCGAACCAAAATAAACCCAGTCATCGGGACTGATTGTTGGCAAGCTGCGAAAGTGCCACTTTAGTAATATTGTTCCTTGGTTCGTAGCTACTCTGCTTACCTTTCTCGACTGTTGGTACTTTACGCGGATCTTACCAATATCTGCCAAAAATTACATCATGCGGCAATGGGAAGTCGTTAATTGATATTAAGCGGGTCAGCTTTGTCGCATTGTACTTTCTCGCTTGCTCCGTCCGTGTGCGTTAAAATCAGTGCTCTTGCGCTTATTTCTAAGAGCTGACTCGCATACTATCTTTGCAAATAACGATCAGGATTAGCCAATATAACCTCACCTTTACATCATCAGGTTTTTACTAGCCGTTGTTCAAAGATAAATAATAAATCACACGAATTGTGTTTGATTTTGACGTTAACAGAGAACGCGGTGACTCAGAATTTGGCGCTTATGTGTTCATTCACTAAATCCCTGGTTTGGTTCTCGTGGCCGCACCAATCAGCAAAGGAGCATAGCTATCATATATTGGAACAATGACAACTAAGAATTTACTTTAATTGCTATAGGAACAATCCTCATGCTTTTAATAAAGACAAATAACGCTAAGTGGATTCAAAAACGGTGCCAAGCACAACCAAGTTTTGAATTAACTTTTTCATTCGCTCAAAAGTTAATTACACATCCGCCCTAGCACAAAGTAAAGAGTAAGTATAATTCGGCAAATGCTTAAATCAGTGTAAGTAAATGTTTGCATAATCAGCTGTGAAAGGATGTCATTTAATACCTGGCTAAAGTATTTGCGACTGTACAAATAGCGTTTTTCACATCGACAAAGTCATAAATATAGAAAGTCATTTTAAACATAAAACTTTTGATATATGAGAAACTATGGATTCTTACAAAATTATTGGCCTATCTTTCTGCCATGCTCATCTCTATTTGGGGTGAGTGGTGTTGTAAAAAAAAGAGCTCAATCACGTAGCGCGCCCAACTTACAAGAAGACTCAATCTATGCAACCGTTGATTGAGCCGGCCACTTCATCCAGTTATCGAAGTCCTTACTTTGTAGGGCCTGTGCCTTGCACAATCGCTTCCGGAGGGCAAGCTTGGCTTATCATGCAAACGCACAGCTCCTTCAATCATCAATTGCCTCGGGGCCAATGGGTGCATGTAAGTCGGCTTGCCGCACTAACGCTATCACCTTAGTATTGGGCCACGAACAAGAAGTATCGAATAACCAAACCTTAACCTAATTGAAACAAATCGTATAGGCATCTTTATCGCTGGAGTATGAATGGGGTAATCCGCAAGCCTGTAGAACAGTTCACAAGCGTCGATGCCTGTGACCAAGGTGATGCTCACTCAAATGGCCCATAAAAATTTAGAGTGGGATCGTGGTGCGGGTCCAGCCGTATGCGCTTTCGTTAACGCTAAACAAAATTAATTTTTCACTATCGAAAAAGACCTTGGGGGGACTGTCACATTTTCCGCGCAATAAAGATCTACATGACTGCACTGTTTATTACCTTGGTCCGCATGTTAAGTTCGCCGGAGATCAAAGGAAAGCCTTTTGGAATTTTGCAAATATTTATTGAAAAACCGACTTAAAATAAACTTTTAAAATAGCGTTTAAAGAATCGAGAGTTAAATGTCGTTTTTAAACTACGACGACAAGCCAGTATTGGCTAAAACTATGGCTAGGAATGGCGCAGAGGCACGCCCAGAAACTGAATTGGAAGGGGAAAGCCGGGCTATCCAAGGTCTTATCGGCTTATGATCCCGTTCAGTATGCCGGGCAACAGGTATTATGTGGGTGGAGGGACAGCGCCATTAGAACAGACCAGCAAGCTGAATCAAAAACGGAAGTCATGTCCATATTTCGATTCTGAGCCAATTCATTAATCTGCAAAAATGAAAACAGGCAAATAGTCGGAAAAAAGCGAACAGCAAGGCAACTGAAGTGTGATGTTGCAATCTATCGGGTTATCAAATTCTGCCACTGAAGTAGTTATTGAAAACAGGAATGGTAAGTCTCACTTTGCTATATGCGTTATTGGTTGGTGCTGGTGGAATTATGCCAACCCATTTTTACAAAAATTAGTTTCTTCCATCCGAAACAAAACAGCTCTTGAGTAGAGCATAATATCGTTTTAGCCGATTAACCTGCATGCGTTTTTAAACTTACTATGACTTTTTTCAGTATCACAAGCTAGCCCATCAGTTATCATAGGCAAAAACGCAATATACGCTTAACTAAATATTTCTTGAAGCAAGCCCTACTGCTGTTACCTCTCTAAGGCAAGCAAGACAAGTGTTGGAAGCCATCTTGCTCTGGGCTCACTTTATGCAGGGCAGAGTACAGTAGACGATAAAAGAGCATTTCGATGTTCTATATGCAGCCAAGCAGACAATGCTCAAGCCCAATTGAACTAGCCGCTTATATGAAGCAAAGGATTGATACGTCGCAGGATTAGATCAGCCGCCTTAGTCTGGTTTCAAAAGCGAGCGCAATGGATATAAAGCTAACATAAAAAATAGCTGCTATGCTGCAACAAAAGGAAGTTCCTTGGATCTAAACACCTTATTGAGGCATTCGCAAACAAGATTTCGACTTGAAAAACGACTATTAAACGGTTCGACGTCAAATGTGAGACTCCTTTACTATCGGCCCTTAACTGCGAGCCATTGAAACTAATACTCTAGACGTGTTGATTGTTGTTAGAGCGTGGCGCTGATGTCAATTTTATTGACCAACAAAAATCACTCACTTATTCCAAAGCGGTAAATTAAACAAATATACGTCGTGAAGGCTTATGAATTATCAGGTGCAACGAACCCAAGCAGGTAACACTCCATGGGTAATAGCGCAAACCATGAGTTAATGCAAGCCGTAAACAAATGGTGAGTTAATTTAGATATTATTGTCGGCGGGGAGTCAAACCTCAATTAGAATACTCAGTGCAACAGGCACTGGATATGGAAAGCCCAGTCAGCGCTGGCTTCACATTTGCTTAATATGGCGCGACTGAGCACCAAACCATTGGCAAAACACAGTTTTTAAACAAACAAATCACCGTAAAAATTGAATCCTCTTGTTAGCAATATTGCTGAAAATAGCCCTATAAAGACGGCCAGTTTTTAAATGTAGGCATGGCGAGCCAATCGATATGGCGGCGGCTTATTGTCCTCCTCAGCACTGTCGTTGACCCCAGTTGATACACAACAATATAGCCCACCTAATTAAGATAGTGCAAGGGCATTGAGGTCGCTGAGTTGCTTTAACATAAGGCGCAGCGATTAATTGGCAATGCCGATTGGGCGAATGCACTTCATTAGCATTCACCATCATAAGTGCTATGGTAAACTTACTCTTAAAAGCAGATTCCCATAATGGAGCTAGATGATCCACTTTCTTTCGCTATGCTAACTCGGTGGTCAAAGAAGGGCAAGGAGCAACTTGTATTTCAAAACGCGCTTGAGGTGGCGCGTAATACCTAATGCCGAGCTTTGAAATCAGAGCTAGCGCGTCTTTGCTGCCAAAGGGCATGTTTTGAACTTGCCACCAAACATGATCAATAAAAATGCTAGGGTTAACTCAAAATAAATTGGGGCAGACGTCTATGGTCTGGCGGGTGAAGAATCTCACTGAAATTGATTCGTTATCTTTTGGAATCTCATGCACTGGCGATAGATTGACTCGATAATGAATGAATGCAGCCTGTATTTGTCACGGCAAAATCTGGCGACCTGTAGACGTTGCTCTTTAACTGCAATACACATGCAAAAATAATACGTACTCAATGAGCAAAATAATACCTGCACTTATTGGCTCGCACAGCGGTTTGATGATATTTATTTGTTGTTTAATTGAGCCGGAGCAAACTAAGAGCTGCGTATAAAAACGATTTAACTGCACTTGAATTTTGCTTGCGACTAATTTCATCTGAGTGTGTTTACGGTCATTTAGTAGCTGCACGGTGCGAATATTAGTCCTGGCATAAACAAGAGGTAAAAATGCGACAAATGGCGATAGATAGCTGGTCACCAAAAAGAGACAGCTACAACTACCTTGCTAACAGGTTTTAAATCACTCAATTGTTTCAATTTATTTATTAATTCACTCATGACGATTCAGTCCTTACCGTGACTGATTGACATTGAGTGTAAAACCCTCAACATAAATTCATTCATTAGACTAGTCCTTTTTCAGCATATCGCGTATGCCAAGCAAGTAAGGTGAGCTGTGCTATCAGACGTTATTTATGAGCTAAGACTACTAAAACTCTTCTATAAAACCTTATCAGGCGTTACCAGTCTTAGTTGGGCACAGCCTAACAACTTGAGTACAAAGACGGTATACACGCAACACACTAATCTTTGTCATACTGCTGTTTGGGGCACTCGTCTGCTATAAGTACATTAGGTGACATGCGCGATGGATGCTTAAGGTATTAACTTGGTAATACTTCTTGCTGGTTTAAATCTCATAGTCACACCTATTTGTCTTACTTAACACGTAAATGGATTCAAGCCTCAGTTATGGCAGTTTAATATTGTGTTATTGCGAGAAACCTGTTCAGTCTGACTGAGCTATCATTGGCAGGCCTTCAAATCTCAATTGCGATGGGGTTGCGCCTGTCTATTCGCTTGCTCCCAGCTTCCTGACAATATTCCGGTACTGAGTACTACAGTTACCCACTATATCTCTAAGGGTACGGCTAAGCTGAGTTTTCATTCAACCTCCGAGGACAATGGCGTCCATCATGT
>Ga0163217_1099011_pt1 | contig 10254 bp, 11 predicted proteins | sample SynspAceP_FD_185933 | JGI IMG/M metagenome (GOLD analysis project Ga0163217, IMG submission 185933) | Saline lake microbial communities from Ace Lake in Antarctica - Synechococcus sp. Ace-P (PacBio error correction) | ecosystem: Environmental > Aquatic > Non-marine Saline and Alkaline > Saline ...
GACAGTGGAAGGGAATTGAAGCGTCAGCCGCTGATATTGCAGCGCTGGACTCCTCCGATTACTAGCACGCCCTAGCATCAAAAAATTGGTTTGATCTATCGAGCCGGAAATTGCTTGTAGAATTTTATCGGCTGAGGAAATTCGTTACATCAAGAACGCTCTCCTCCGTCTGACCACATGCCGCATGATTTGAAAGTGGCTCACGGGTCGTCAGATGTCCGAACCTTGACGGCACGGTCCTCCGGATTGCCCAGCGCTCACCCAAGAGCAAATCGCGGTTTCGGCAAGTTCCGTGACGCCAACTCTTGCGGGGTCAAATAACAAATTTTTACTCGTGACTATCCGATGCTAAGAATTGACCTTCCGCTGATCTACCAGCCGGTTGCCATTTCGAGGGCTGTTCACCCGCTTGACAATGCTCGCCCGCAGGCCTGATATCATCTGCGGGCCGAGCGGCGCAAATCGCTCAGGCTGGTCCTTAACGTTGATGTGGCCGCAAAGGCGCTTTAATCCAGCGCCTATCATTAAGTGGCAGTGTCCGAATGATCAGTCCCCTTAATAGCTTGGGGCGATGTATTTGATTTGAAAGAGCCTCGCCTTGTCCCTGACCGAATCTTTAAAACGCGCGCCGATCTTCCAAGGCGGGCAATTAAAAGCTCAAGTTGCCTCTCAAGAGGGCGGCGCTGGAAATTTCAAGATCGAAACGTGATGCGGAAACCGTACTGTAACCCAGCCCGTATCAAGTGAGGTTGAACGAAATAGCTTTTAGATGCTAGGAAACCGAGCGTTATATGAAGCTCCGCGAATAGGGCGCGCTCGTGCACGCTCATATCCGCTGGATGGAGCGCGAGTGCATGGCGCAGGCAACGAGCTGACCTTGAGCTTCGCTTAACAAGACGTCCGCCAAGAGGGTCCTCGCAACCATACTTGCAGCTTACTTGATAGCACAGTCGCGGCCGCGCGCTCACTCTCCTATGTGGGCTGAGGGCCAATCATTTGCAGACCCCGTGCGGACTCTTTTCCCAAATCCGTGTCCGCCTGCCATGGCTCAGAGTATGCTCTGACCGCGGGTTAGACGGGATAGACGTGTCACGGACCCATCCGAAATCTTCAAGAAAACCCTGCCAGGTACTCTGAGAGATCCCACTAGGATTTGTGAAGAGCGCCTAAACACGATGACTGGACATGCTCACACTTAACGTGATACGACTCATATACAACTAAACCGCAAGCGGGTTCGCCAGATTCTGACGATGACGGCAATGGGAACAAAGGGGCTCCACACCGGGCCCTTCCTCAATTGTTTCCAATTGGCTTTTGGTCCTCCCCAGAGATAGCGTGGACTTCGCGCTCTCTCTCCGATGGCCAGCAGCATGCTGCTAATCCTTCAGGCGGGTGGCGGCGGTGAAAGATGCAACCTCCGGAAAAGAGTTGGCGCTATTAGGGTCCTGCTGTCCGATAATATATCTAACAGGGGATTGTCTCGTCGTGGTCTTGGCCCGATACCGTCATGAGTAAACCCAGAAAAGAAGCGTTTCCGTGGGGTCCAGTCGGCCGGGTTTTCAATCATTCTCCTGCCCGTATTTGGTAATTGCTAATGTTTCGAATGGCGCGATTGCGATGTCAATGCCAAAACGGCTGAGCCTGAGGAAGACGAGCGACGGAGTGCCATTCACGCACTGGCGGTCATGGCTGATTATTCCAAACAGCAAGAACGTCCGTTTGAATGGTCCGAACGCAGGGCGAGCGCGTCCGCAACAAGAGAATCGGATCTTGTGCCCGAGCCAAGTATGTGCGCCAAGGTTGTCTATGTCTCGCCGAATTTTCTTATTGAAGGCGGAATCTTTCGCAAGGCGAAGCCCCCGACTCCCGTAGTGCGATCCGAAGTGAACTATGAATTTCCGTCATTTCGCGGCCTGAGCCGCTCTGGCGTTTGAACCTGCTATAGCGCGAGAGCCGAGGTTTTCTGACTCGTGAAATCGCTGATGCTGAAATTGCCCGACGGCGATTATGAAACGTCTAGGAACTGCGGGGTGAGAACCGAACGCCAGTTCCTTGCTTTGCGTACAGGCCGTCCTCGTAGTGCGCCGCACAATCTTAGGACCGAGGCGGCTCTTTGATGGCGCCCGCTTCTATATGCGATGTTATGACTAAGGCGTAAAATCTAACAACTCAACGCAGAGCGAAACCTCTGTATCCGGGCGCCATATTCTACGCAAGGTCGTGTCCGGTCAAAAAAGGTTCAGAATATTGGGCAATTTTGTGACGCCCCGCGATATATAGCGGTTTGGAGCGTCGGCGTTTTTTTCGGAGCTGGAATATTTGTCAAGTTGCGCGACTGTAGAGCCCTCTTCACGATGCCGGGATACCTGGGCCATAGATCCTCGCAATATCTCTCGCATTGGCTTATATCCGCCGAAGAGATTGCGGCCGCCGAGCTCCCGCTCCATTGGCTAAACTGTCGACGAACCATCGGTGGCGTCCGCCTAAGAGTTGAAAGGGCCGCGCCGAAGTGGGCGCGACCTGGATGCGACACGTATGACCACAATCTCGGCCGCTCTTGAGGAGGAAAGCGTGGAATGCGCATTGCGTGAGTCCTATTCCGCCACCCGCGTATGGGACACCGGGCGCGTACGGCTACAATGGACGTGCCTGCGATAATCTGCGCCGGCCTGTTTTCGTCCGACTAGCACGAAGGAGTAATGAATACGGTACAAGGAACTCTCTTGAGAATGCGATTGTTATTCCGCGTGAGGTCTGCGGGTTGAAGAATGAACCCACACCTCTACCACGCTGGACGATAAGGGCAACCGACCTAATCCCTACGAGTCCGCAAAGTTGCTCGGTGCTGGATGCAACACCTCAACAACAGCGCTGTATTGGCAATCCGGCGTAAAACCGGGTGAGCTTCGTCCGTTCTCTATCGCCATGGAACGGCTCGCGTGTGTCGATCCCACTGAAGGTTCTGGACGTCAACACACTGCCTGATATTGTGCTGGTTGAGACCCGAAGAGCCTGAGTGACCTTAAAATATAACGCGGAACAAGGGCAAAAGGTAAAGGTCGCTACCGCGTGAAACGACACGGATTCGGTCAGATGACGCGGACGCCCTGATTTAGAACGGCGATAGTGGCGGTGAGAGTGAAGGGCTCTTTCAGAATGAGAAGCGATCCTCAACAGTTTGTTGGATTGCGACAAACCCTGGTTGCTGGCAGTCCACGCGTTCACTCAATGGGGCGCGTCGATTTCTTGGGCGAAGGACCATCATTGGGGTTAATTCTAGCCTTGAGAGCGCCAGTTTCATTCCTGCAACCGAACGCATAGTTAACGGCATCGGTCCGATTTAGTGTGTGTGCGTGTTGAGGCACGGTCGCGATCTCCGCGGGAATGGTTGAGCAACATACTTGTCGTCGGATCGAAGAGCTGTGATGGCCTCGACGGCATTGATTATATTGAGGGCAATGCGCGCCGAAGGCTTCCGCCAATGTGAACATTCGCACCAAGAATCGGCATCGACTTACGAAAGAAGTATGCCTGGAAATGACAGTTGAGAAGGAACGATATACCGACGGCGCTCCAAGAACCTGCTCGTGCGGGGAGTGCGTGCCCGCACCCTGCAACCGTCTTCATCGCGATGGATTCGCGTCCTCCCCGACTATGTATGTAATTCTTGCGCTTGTGATGGGACTCACGGGATCGGTTCCATCACGCTTCAGCAGCGTTGAAGCGAACCTCAGCTTCAGCAACAACGCACACTAATATATTCGAAGCTTTGGCAACCGTTCTCCCAACTCACAACGCAGGTCTCCAAGCAGGACCGAAACAGGTCACGATTCGAGATCCCTCGGAAGAGGCCGACTCCGGCGCTATGGTTTGACGTTTAGCCAAGTCGTCGCAAGCGATCTCGGGAGCCTCCGTCCAATCTGTCGCGGGAAGCAGTCGACCACCGCTGTATTTACAGCGCTTTTCTCGGGCCTCGGAAACCTCGCCAATAATGCGGACGGACGAATTGATATATCATCGTTCGGCAAACGGCCCAAGGGGGACCGTTCGCGTTCGTGCTGATATCGCCACCGTTATCGATGGGTTTGCGGATGAGTGATTTCGAGGCCGCCTTTCAATGGAGAGACGACCGCAATCTTGCCAGGTTAACTCTCCGACCAATAATGATATCAGACGAAATCTGGCGAAGCGATCCGTCAGTTCGAAAAAGGACATTGCTGAGCGTCCTCCGCCCGATCTCAGCTTCAGGATCTGTTTTGACCGGATCGACCATGTTCACAGCCGTATGCAGCTAAATTGGGTAGCAATGCGCTGACGGGTATGGGTTGCTCGTCCTCCGTTTTTTCCAATTACAGTCGTCTGATTGTGTGCCTCCCCCTAAAGTTCGCATTTGGGCACGTTGGGATTGGTGCTGCTTTCATGGAGCTGCGATCCGGCTTATCGTCTCCCCATATTGGATCACGCGGTATCACACATGACCTTTACCTCTGTTCGCTCTTCCTGGCTTCCGCGCTGACTCGGGATTGTTTTGTCGATGAACGGGCCATTTGTCTTTGTGGAGTGAGAGTACCTCTCCAGCGTTGCAGCAATGCAAGAACGGGTTGAGAGAGGATGGAACGTGCGGGCTGTTGGCGGGCGCCGATAAAGTGGTGGCCAAGCCCCGTGTTTCTCGCGGGTCGTCACAACCATCTAATTATGTTCCTCGGCCGTCCTGTTTTCATGTCAGGGCCGATCCAAAGCGATCTCTTCAGCTCCAGAATCCAGGTGCGCTCAGTTTGTTTGTGGCGAAGTGTGTCTCTAATGTTCGACACGATCTGACTCTGACCGGCAGTTTTTCAGTTCTGCCCCTCGGCAGGATAACTTGCGGCAATCCATGAACAGCTCTTGAATGAGCTGCTTGCCGTTGTCGGAGCACCAGCTGAGCTCGCGTACTGACTTCCTAAAAGTACAGATGCGTGACAGCCTCAATGCATTTCGGCAAGACCGTCTTCCGTCCTCCTTGTTCGCGAACACTGAATCCGTTGGCGTTATAGCGCAAAGTCACTGGTGTGCGCGCTTGGCTGCCATCGAGCACGATGATTCATCGTGATTCCAGCGACTGTTGATCAACCCAGGCGTCGGAGCCAACGGCTTTTGCACTCTTCGCGAGCCGAGGTTCTATATAGGTGGACCCTATGCGTTCTAGCGTCGAGAGTGCGCGGTTTTCCCTCGAATGGGCACACTCTTTTTGAGCGTTCGGTTAATGCGAAAGAACCCCGAATAGTGAATATGCGGCTGAGCGCCATAACAAAGAAAAGCTTAATTGCGCAATGGATCACAAACGTGACTATTGGTAACATTCCTGGCCCCATCATAAGACAAGCCCGGGCACGATTGCTGCTGGGCGCGGAAATTGATCGGCTTTAGCTCGGCTTCCCCTTTATGCGGACGCGCACTGATGCCACGCGACGTCTCTGCAACACCCCAGAGACGCACTATTGCCATGGATGAGTCAAGCTCGAAACACTCAATGTTGAGACCCAATACCAGAAAATCGCAAAGTACCGACCTCAACCCTAACGGATTGTGACCCGAAAGTGTCGGGATCCGGTACAAGGCGGCCGGCTTGCCGGCTATGGCGTGTTTGCCCGGCGATTACCGAATAAGAAAGACGATCTCCGCGGGTGCGAGCTGTGTCTCTTGAGCGAGGTGAAAACATCAAATCGAGAGCCTATTCCTGACACTTCTCACTCAATGCAGTGGGATGGACTTGAGAGTGTTGCCGCTCCACGTTGACCTATGTACTCGGTGTGTCACTCTGTTAGAAGCCAGGGCCGTAGAACGCTCGGTAAATCACTCTGGCCGATAGTGACACGTCAGTATAGCGTCCTCCGAGGCACACTCTTTACGGTCCCAATAAGGAGTTCAGCTCCCGGGCGTCTCCCCGCAATGGGTGGAGGATGTTCGAGTGAGTGGTTCGTTTATAGTCCACGAAAGCACGTACGTAAGACAAGCTTACGAGATAAGTTTTAAGACATAATTTGCGTCACTCTACCGAACAACGCGCGAATAGCGGAGAATCGATATGTGGCCCCGCCGCCCCCTATTTTCCGCGTTAATTTTTTTCCTTGTTGCGGACGCTGGAATTGGCTGAAGGCCATTGGTGGTATCGCCGCGACCGTATACACGGGTCGAATAATACTGGCTGCGAGCACATTCCGGGGCGAGCAGACGCGTATTCGCTGAAATCCGCAAGGACATGGACGCGAGACCATCTGAATGGTTCACCCGCATGCATTTGTGGAACGTTCGCGCATCCGCGCGCCAACTCGGAGTCACCGAAAGATCGGCGAAGAGCGAAATTGAGCAAAACTTTATGGCTGAACACTTAAGATCAGCCTGATCGCGCACTATGTGCGCACTGTGACAATTTTCGCTTCTGGCCATTGTGCTTCAGGTCTGTATGCTCACCCATTTTGGATCCCTAGTCGCACTAACCTTTTTTGGCCGCTGTTGGCATGATCTTCGGTAATATTGTTACCGGTGTCCCTTGCGAGATACTCGAGTCTTCGGTTCCTCGCCGCAACCGGGTGGCGGATGATGAAACCTGCGGTGCACTTCATACGATAAATGTGCGAGATAATAACAGAGGGCTTGAGAGAGATAGGTGCGGATATTGAGTGCCTATCAAGCCGAATGCTGGAATGCCTGTGTCGCGCGTTCCGTCCAATCCTGCTGCCTCGGTCACGAACTTCGTTGGGTTTGATAACCGATCTGTTTTGAAACGAAGTCCACAGGCGGAGTTCCTTGAAGCCGATGGTCGTCGCGCTCGCTTTTGGTGTCCTGTTCGACTTCTTCCTAAACTCCTGATGCTCGTTCCTGCCAATGGTACGGCATCGGTGGTGGACATAAATCGTTCGTTCCACAAAAGGGCGTCAGGAACGGAACAAAAATACACCCGCCATTAGGGCTCTAGATATAACCCCTGAACTCGCTCTGGCTTTGGAACGTTTCGAATATGGGAAGCCCCGTCAACGGGCGGACCCAAACCTACGCTCGTTTCTATCCGCCGAAAATAAAAGGACTTAGACACTGAATCCTGAAGTTATTTGATGACCAGGGCGCTCAGCCTGTTGGCGTGTTTGCTCGCGAGTGGACGAGTGCGAAGCGAAACTGAGCATCCGTTCGATACGACAGAAACCTCTCTGACAGTCACGGCTGAAGTCCCGTGCTCCTGTGAATTGGGCGGACGTCGCGGTAATTTTGCCCCGATCTTGAGAATATGGCACTTATGAGCGCGCTCGACCCGGCGAATGAATTCTTTCAATATGTTGAATGGCGGTGGCCCTCGACACACAGAAATACCGGGCTGTGACCGGCCATTGCAATTACGGTGCTTTCATCGCTCTGAGTGCGGATAGATCTGTAGGAGCCGTTGTCGCGCAGAGATCAATCGAAATCAGCGGCGGCGAAAGCTGATCCAAGTGGCTGATAGAAGTCCCGTCGAATCGAAGGCGATTTGGTATAATGCCTAATCTCTGAGTACACAGACGGCGATTGAGGGCGGCTGGGGCCTTTGAACCGATCCGGCCTGTTTCTCTCTATGAGCGTTATTCTGTGGTCCGCTGTGAAGACGCCGTGCGATATATATTTTGCCCTGTGGATCTATGTCGATGTCGCGAAAGCCTCCGAGGCTTCCTGGTCCATGGGCCGCGCCGATCCAATCCCTAATGTCTACATTGATGCGAAGAAGAATGACGAACATCATCGTCTATATCACTCAGTTCAGGCCTCGGCTTGCCGAACCGGAAGCCTATTTTGGAGTGAGAGCCGACCGTGAGGACTGACGAAATACTCGGGGCTGGTATTGTATGTCAATTATTTGGCGAACCTATTTCGAACATGACGAACGCTCCGCGTCGATAAGTTCCGAAGACACCGCGAGCGCTCACGCCGTCAGAATTTTGAAAACCGTGCGCGAGCTGAGCAGAGAAATTTCTGGGAGCCGCAGTAAACGAACGTTATGCCGCGCATCGTGAACGCGTGACTTCATGGAAATCAGATACGATCTTCGCGCAAAACGCTCTTCATCGAGAACTGGCAACCTGCCGCCACTCGCCCTTGGCTCATCATGGGTTTTCTCGATGAGAGTTTTCTCGTCTATGGCGATGTTGAAGGAATCATCGTGTACAGTTGAGCGAGACTATCCGGCCCATTGATGGGCCGTTGCTGCTGATGTCTTTGGCAAGAACCCCGTCGAGGTTGCCAGATTATCTGACAGCTTCGCTATTGGTGGCCATGCGGCTTATCTCCCGGGGCCCCCCCTCCCCCCCCCCCCCCGGGGCCAAAAAAAAAAAAGAAGCTCGACGACTGTACGCGTCTCGGTTTGTAAAGTATTACTCGTGGCAAGACCCTGCGCGGTCAGGAAGACGTCAACCGTCCAACGCTGGAAGGGCGGAGCGTTGCGCAGTGTCAATGGCAACCTTCGGCGAAGTGGTCGGTAAGTGTGGTATTCGGCTGAAGCTATTATCCCGCTCAGCTTCAAAGGCCAAATGGAAGAAGCTCGTGGGAATCTTTCGCCGCCTTCTATTCCAAGGACGGGAGTCGATAATCTCGAATGGAATGGGCGATGAGAAACCAAAAAGCGAAGCCAAACAATCAAGCTCTCTAAGTTCAATCCGAAAAATTGGTTATCCAAACAAATGGGAAACCTAACTCTGGTCTTCAATGTTGATCGCATAATGATCTGTATTGGCCGGAGATCTCGTTGCAGAGCGTCGTCCGTGTTTGGGATTGGGACGATCAAGTTAAGCGATCTCGGTCCAGCCGATTGATAGCTGAAAGAAATGGGCAGATGACCCCGCAAACTGTGATACGGCCTATGTAACATAAGCTGTTTCCTTCAGTGGAGGATCGTTGTTCCGCCTTGCGCGGCCGCTGCTATCCTTGAATGCGGCCTTTCTTTGATCCTAGATGGCAGATCATCTGCTGCCGTGTTGGAGAGCTATGGCGGAATTGGCGCTGGGTGATGCAGGACCACAAAATGGGACATAGCGATTTGACATGATCATGTGCGTAAATCTAGACCGGTCGGACGGAATTCTGCCAAACGGAGTGGTGGACGACAAGAAGACCGGGCTTGTAACGGTGCTTTGAGGCACTGCTCTATGCTCGGCCTTTGCCGATCAATAGATAGTCAACTGGCGTGTGAGCCCTTTTCCTTGCTGCCGGGTGAGAGCCTGAAATGTGCTCCCCGCCCTCGGTCCTCGGGACTGAGAACATCGGCGATCTGACCGTGGTGTGAACCTATGGCCTATGATGGCCTATAAGCGCTCACTGAACGGTGAAGAGGCCTCCAATTATCGAATTGGCTTTACTGGTGATCAGCTGCCTCTTCATTGGCGTGGGCGCAAGTCGGGCCATCAAATGGCGTGAAGCCGGGGCCCTGTCGCATAGCAGATCAAAGAACTGGTACACAATAGCCCCAGATCCTGAGATCTTTTCGCGGCGAGGTCTCCGTGCCAAAACGGCATCGGTCCGCGAAATGGTGCGAGGCGCTTCACTTGTCATGGATGCGATTTAGAGAGTCCAGTGTGCCACTGACCAAAAGACATGCCATAGAGTACCAAGTCTCGCGGCCAGAGCAGCGCGTTAAAATCTGGTAGGTTTATTCGGTAGAGAACCACCGAGAGAGTGAGTCGTATCATAAGATCAACAGCCTCGCCTCTTCGGGGCGGGCTGTTTTTCGGTTTGGCCTTGAGGTGCGAATTCGGTACAATAGAATGTAGCCCTCAATATCCTTGACCGGGGACCCATGCTCGACTGATATAATGTTGGGCGCAACGTTTCTAATGGTCGCAAAACAGGCGATTGCTAGATGCTGGCGTGTTTTAACGGTTCCGCATTAAGTTCGCCGCTCCCGCGTCACTCGTGATCGACGGCGGGAGACTCCCTCTCTGTCTGGGGCCCTTAGCGGTGGCCGGGAGCCACGACCTTGTTTTGACTCGACGGTCGCCTTTTCTGCGTTCGCCTCCCCCAGCTGTGGTCGCGGGGTTGTACGAGATAGATTATCATTCCCCTCCTTCTCCGTGTATTGGTTTCTCTCTTTTTCTTCGGCCTTCGCTAATAAATCTTGTTTTATCTGCGGGGGTTAGTTTGCGGGTTAGGGGCCTTGCGTGGGGTTCTGCTTTGATTGAAGCTTGGGGTGTGTGCCTATTTTGTTTTTTCTCTCTTTTCCCTTCTTTCCCTCCGATTGGTTGTTCTATTCTCTTC
>Ga0163217_1118117_pt1 | contig 10254 bp, 15 predicted proteins | sample SynspAceP_FD_185933 | JGI IMG/M metagenome (GOLD analysis project Ga0163217, IMG submission 185933) | Saline lake microbial communities from Ace Lake in Antarctica - Synechococcus sp. Ace-P (PacBio error correction) | ecosystem: Environmental > Aquatic > Non-marine Saline and Alkaline > Saline ...
AAAAAAAAAAAAAAAAAAAAAAAAAAAAAAAAAAAAAAAAAAAGGGGGTAAGGGGGGGAAAGGGGAAAAAAGATATTTTTCCCCCCGCCAAACCCCCTTTTTGGATCCCAGGGGATTTAACCCCCTTCTTTTTTTTTTCCGCCCAAGAAATCCAGCGGGGGTGGGGGTCCGAAAGGTATATTCGCCGGCCCCATGGCCGTGGATTTTTTGCCCTTTCCAGCAAATTTAGCTCGTAAACCCGCGACCATGGAAATGCGGGGCAATCGCCTTTTGGCCCGCTGGAGACGGGCCCCGGTAGTCAATTTCCGCGTCGGTCATGAAACAAATGCCTGTCCGAAGGACACGGATGTTTTTGCGGAATAACGCAAGTGGGTTTTGTGGGTGAACGTAAGCTCATTTGCCCCCCCGCTTTGGATTTTCGTCCGGCGCAACGCGCCGGCGGCCCCCGCGATTACTGGCCCGCCGGCACCCCAAAGCCTGCAAGAAAACGGGCGGTCCCTCGCTCCAAATCATGTTTCACAATAATTGTCCAGCCCTGCCGGGGGGGTTCGCGAATTTTAGCCGTGCCCGTCGCCCAAATGGCCCGCAGAATTCCCTGATTGAATTCTGTTTTTTCTTGTTTCGTAAGCCCATGGCATAAGTCCCTCGTCTCGGAGTAGGTTGAGGTTTCGTGGCTTCAGAAGAGCGCGGGGAAACCGACCGGGACATGGGCCGTTCCGCAACCTCATGCCGCCGTCGACAACGCATCAGGGCGGCCCGGTTCACAATAGGCGCCGCTCGTCCGGAGGCGAGGAACAAGCGCCATATGGCGATATCTTCCCGGCTCACACCAGCTGTGGCACGTTCCTGCAAGTTCCGAGGAAGGCCGCGGGTCAAATCTCCTTCAATTGGCCCAGCCTTCCCAAGCGGCAGGGTACGGATCACGCCCGGGCAGGAATCGCGGTTGCGCGAACCCCCTGCCCCTTGCCGAAGGTGGCGGGCGATTGGGTTTGCCATCCAGTTTTTGAGTGCCCGCTTTGGGAAGCGCCGTTAACTGAACTGGGCGACTTCCCCGGCAATCGAACTGGTGGCGAGGTGAAGATGACATCGAGCCAGAAGGCTTGCTTTAGCATGTGGGGGCAGGGTGCGGTGCTTTGCAGGCAAGCCACGCCACCCAGCACGTTGACGCGCCATGTTGGCGTGGAAACCAGCTTCCTTCATTGAAAGTTTGAATTAAGTCCACATCCCGCCGCTGTGTCCCTGGATTCTTGTTGACCGCGTTGGTTTGAAACAGGAATGTCGATGCGGCCGTAGGGTTTCTCGAGGGTGGTGGCTATCAATCTGCTTTCAGGTCCGGCCCCTCCCCTGGCCCCGACATCGAACCCTTTGAGCGGGGCCGGTTCGCCCTTCCGTTACCCGCCGCCGTGGATTGCTGTGCCCACGACGCGCTTTTGGCGGGCCCGGTCCCGGCGTACAAAATCATTCCAACGCATAGAACCTTTGGGCGCCCCTGGGAGGCAAATGTGATGGCGCTGGCGCGGCCAATACCGCTTCCGGGCGCGCGGTGATCACGGCTACTTTTCCCTGCAAGTCCCCTGTTCAATGGACAAGCTCCCCAGGTCTGGAATCAGAAGCGGCGTTAACGGCTTTCTGGCCTGCCGGCGATTGGTTTTTTGTGGATTTTTGGTTCCACGCTCCATGATCGGCGGCCCTCGCGGGTAAGCGTGTAGGCCGTTGCCCGACATGCCCGGTATTGGGCTTGCGATAGTGGAAGTCCATACAGCGAATAGGAATCCTGCTGCGGATTATTTCCGGGTGCCATTAGGCCCCTGAAAATGTTTGTACTGCGGCTCCGAGCGGAACCATCCTCGCCGCTTGTTCATCCCCAGGCGTCATACAAGGCCGCGCCGAAAAGTAATCTCGGTCAATATAGTAAACCCGACCGGGTTTCTGTGCGTGCCCGTACACCTTCCTTTGCGCTCCTGCGAGACTAACCACGCGGCCGGTGCAACTCCCAGCGCTCGCAGGCGGGATATGAATTAATGGCTGTCCCATCAGTTTTTGGTGTCCCATGTCACAACCCAAATTTCAACTCGTAACGAGTTGCGTGGGCGGAACATTTCCTTTTTTTGCCTTCCCAGCCGTCCAGTTTGAAAACGATCCCATCTTGCCCCGGAGAATAGAAAGAATTTCGTCATAGAAAGGAGACGCCTTGCTTCCCGATGCCCGCATTGGGGCCGGTGTCCAAATAGGAAAATTTCCGGAGCCTTGCGGATGCGTCGGCTGCCCAGTGGGGGGTATAGCTTCAGGCGGTAGCGATCATTTTCGAACTGGAATCAAAGAAAATCCCCAATAGCCCGGGGCGGTGCCGGCGGAAACGGGGCCCCGGCGCGATAAACGCGGCGACCAGTACGGCTGGCAATCCTTGGGGTCCGCGGCCCTTGCCAACGGGTCCCATTTTGATAGAACCGGCCTTCTCGCCGGTTTGGAATATCGATTGGTGTTGGTCCAAGGTGGACATGGCCCTGGTGCCAGTAAGGCCGCTGCGTGGTTTCCCAGTTCCAAACCGTTGAACGCCCTGATAAGTGAGCAGGTAGTTTCCCACAAAATCGCTGGTCGCCGCTCTCCGGAAAATCGGGAAAGGGGCAGCCCCGCCACGGCAAGGCTTCGCTGACGGAATACCCATCGTGGCAAGCGATTTTTGGCATTCCGGAATTGCCTGCATTGTCCCACGGTTGGCCGCTAGAAAGCCTCTGGGGAAAGCCCGCGTGCGGTGGGTCCGGAATAAAATTCCCATTGTAATACGTTCGGGATACTGCCTTTTGAAGCAGCCTTTCCATCCCTGTCCGGAGGAACAAGCTTGGTCCGGCCAAATTCGTCGGCGTTGTCCAGCGGTTGGAATGCCGGAACAATGGCGCTTCGTCCGGCGAACGGGTTTAGGCCAGAATCCGGTCACCTGGCTTCCAGGCGGCGGCCTAACCTTCAAGCCCAACCGGTTGGTTAGGGGAATGGTGCCCCGGCACCGTTGCGGCGGCTTTCCACCAAAACGGGTAAGCTCCTGACCCAGGTCTTCGGCAGTCCAAATGTCCTCAAATTACTCAGCGCCGGGTAGCTTAATGCCCGCGGAGAAGGCTTGATTTGGCATTCTGATTTATCAATCTTCATGGAAGTTAATCCAAAATTTTATTGTTATGACTGCGGCCTGTTGTTGGCCTAGAAAAAGCAGTTCCCAGAGTTTTAACGATATCCCAAGTCCGCGATCGGAGAGGCCCCGAATGCTTTGCCGTTAAACCCCTACACGGGTGTTCCCAACGCCAGGGGGAACGGTTTACGAAGTGGATGGGTCCCGGAGCCCGTAGCCGATTGTAGGACAAGCCTGATCTCGGTAAGCGCCTCGCCCGAGCAGTCCCTTGAACGCCCACCCTGAGTTTGTAATCGGCCCCTCGTTGCCCACGCCGGTGGCAGCGTTGCCGGCCCAATAACCGTAGTTAAAGCTCAAATTTGGCGCGGAGATATTCCCAGCCGGCAGAACGCCCTTAGGCCATTGAGGCGTAAGTTTTAACCGCCAGCCCCGGCGTAGTTTTGCCGGGTAGCGCAAGCCCCCATCCCCTTTAATCCTGGGTTCGCGGCAGCCGCAATAGCCTTTCGCCGCGGGAACTGAAAATCGGCGTTCTTCGGTTAACTTTATCCAGGTGGTGTAGGCCTTACCTTCTTGTATCAGGGCCGCCGGTGTCCCCCATAGCGGTGGTGGAAAGGGCAGCAGCCAGAGCCGCCATTTGGCGACCATGTGCCAGGTATCGCCCCGGGCCCGCCCCTGGGCCGTCAGTTCCAAGAATCGAACCCGGCCTGGAAGCAGCCCGAAAGCGTTTTTCGCGATTACGACAGGTCGACACCGCACCGAGCACCGCCGAGTACCGGACCGCCTGACCCTAGCCTCCAAAGCCATAGAGCCTTTGACGTCTTTCGGGATAAGACGTAGCGGGCAAAAGCCAGGCCGGTTTGCAAAAGAACCCCAGGGGGTGTAGTCAATCAAACTTTCCGCGGTAAGAACGCGCCTGATTATCCGGATTTGCAAGAATCGAGGCTGTAACGCGGCCCATGAAGCCCCAGTTGCCGCGGTTTGTCGGGGTTCTAGCGGGTCCCCCCTTTCCATGGTGAAAAGGCAAAGCCGGGGCAACGGGCAAAGCGGTCCGGGCCTTGCAGAGCCACGTCGGCGGAAGGCCCAAGGTTAGGTTCCGTTCAGGTGCGCGGCGTTGAAAAAAAATCCCATTCAAGGAAATACTGTGGGGGCCGCGAAGGAGAGCCGATCGTGACCTGAGCCCTGGCCTGAGGTTTGTGCAAGAGGCAGGAATAACCTCAAACGGGTTTCAGTGCCGGGAATTTTTGCCCTAGCCCCCTTGCGGGCCATCCCTAGAGGGGCCCTGCGAATAGGGAAACCGGCGTGCCCGGGGATCAAGCAGACCGTTGCCCCAAATAGAGAGTGTGAACGTCCCGGCGCGCAGGCTGATCGGCGCCATCGCCCCAGATAAAACGGGTTGAAACAAAAAACGCATCGAGCAGCTCACCGTTTCAAACCCTGGTGGTAGCGTTGGTGTGGGGGATGAAAGTTACCGATTCCACCGATATAGCTGCTTGTACTGGGTTCCCGGCCAGGCGCACCCTGGATAAAGATTATTGCCTGGAATTGGTCCCTCGATATCGGTTTCGGTAATCGGCGTCGGCCCTGAAATCGTACCGGCCGCACCACTGAATGCGCAAGGCCATGGTTTCTCTTTGTACAGCCCAGCTCCAACACGCCTCCATCCACATCCCAGACGGTTGGGTTTACCACGTACCGCGATCAAACTTGTTAGTTTGATTCGTCATAGGTTAAGCGTTGTTTGCCCAGTGGGCGGTTTGTCGCGGCCTTCGGGCCCGGCGGGCAACGCCCAGGTTTGTAAACGAATGGATTGTTCCCAGCCGGCCCGCTCGCAGGTTCCGGGATTGCGGTATCGGAATTCTGCCTGCCCTGAATACTGCCTGACCACAGGCAAGCGAGAACTGGAGTTCCCTACAGCCTTGCTGAGTAAATGAAAAACTCTGGCTTGAACATTGGTGATGCTTCTCCGTTGAAATTCTTGTTTTTAATAATCTGACCGTTGTCAGTAAAACGTCACGGGGGGGCGGAGGGACAAACGCGTTAGGGCTATCGCTGAACTTGTCTGTACCTATCGATGAACCTGCGGTTCGGCGCTGAACCCGGCCAAGTTTGCTTTGGGCGAAGCCCGGGGTCCCCAAGTAAGAGCCAAACCCGGCCTCCGCCTTTTTTTTCAAATAGCCCGCCTCAGCTTCTCCTGTTAAGCCAAGTAATCCATGGCCTGCCAGAAACCTGCAGCCTTGATGAAGCCATTTGGGTGCAATAAATGGGCGGCCCCCCAGCCGATGAGAGTGAACCGTTGCTTTTGAGAGGCGAAGAGGAAATAGATGCTGCCTTCGCGCTGGCGGGTTCCAGGGCTGACATCGAACTTCGCCCCGTACAAGCCAGCATGACCCGGGCAACCAATGGCTGCGGGCCTTCCGCCGCGTCAACGGAACCCAGGGGTAAAGTGGCAAGCCAATGCCGAGAGTTTACAGGCCGTTCAGGCCGGCCCGTGCCCTGATCAATCATTTTCGATCAGCTTTGCTCCCCGGCACCATCAGGCGGTGAAAACAAGCGCGCAATGGGTTGCCCCGGTCCAGTTGCCGATGTAAACCGCCCGCAGCGACTTTGCCTTGCACGCTTGGCTTTAACGTCCCAGTTGTCCCCAGCCCTCCAGAGGCAGGTTTGCTCCAGCCCCGCTACCAATCCAGCCCGCTTCAAAGGTTTGAAAAAGCATCCCCCTGTTTTGGGTAACTCTTGCCAGCATTCCGCCCATGAATGGGCCAACCCGGATAGCCCCGCAAACGTGCAAATGCTGCCGGTAGCTTTTGCAGCCCATTCCGCCTTCCAATAGTCCCAGCGGCCGGTTTTTTGCCGTGGTTGGCAAAAGTCGCTGGCAAAGCCGGCCAATCATTTCCCAGCCGTTAATTGGTTCTCCGGGTTGGTGGGGCTTTACTTGCTGGGGCCGCCCCATAACCGGAGGGTTTGGTCAATGGCCCAACACCAGAATAGCCGCGCTTTCGGTCCATGGTATCTGGCAAAAGCCCTTTGTAAGAAAGAACTAGATAATTAGGATGATAATAATCACTTGAACAACTGCCACCATGTAGGCACCAGGAGCTTCCTACCGTGCCGTTGTTAGCGGTCAGATTAATCTTGCCAGCAAAAAAGTTGGCCAGACCAGGGTGGAAACGGGCCGTGGAGTAAAGGGGTGTTAAGATGGCTTGATGTCCCACGTCAAAGTTTTGAATTTTTTCCTGCATGTGAGGTCCTTTTCAGGAAACAAACAAAAGCCCTTTCAGCGGCCGTGGGGCAACTGAGGGCTCCAGAGGGGCCGATCATTAACGCTGAGATTCACCGCGATACGATCCGCTTCGGGGTTGAGCTCGCGCTCGCTTTCTTGGCTTTCCGCTCAACACGCGATAAACCGACCGGTCCATGCCGTATTGATAAATGGCCCCGTACATGCCCTTTGGTTTGACAATCAATATGGTTTGTTTGACGATAATAAGGGAATGTCGTGATCCAAATAACGAACTGCACGCCCCCCCATTCAATCATTGAAACGGTACAGCCTTCGCCGGGTTCTGAAATCCAGGCCATGTAGAGGCCCAGCGCCCGAGGTACTCTTCCATCAAGGTAGGTAGGTGCGCTTGCTGTAAATACGTGGCCGCATACCCCAGGCTTTGAAGGGCGTTTGCCTCCACTTCCCAGACGCGGTTGCCTTTTCGCGGCTCGGCAAATTTCCGGATTTGGCCCGTGCGCTGTCCGGAACTGGTCATCACAGTTTTGAAAGGTAAGAACTTGGTATTGTTGTATGGGGATCAAGCATTTTCCTGCGGCACCAATTTGAAATCAACCGGTTTCCTGCACGCCGGGAAACATGACAGTTTTCATCAAAACAGTTCCAGGCCGCCTACTGCCAAACCTGGCCGTGTGTAGTTGAATTTTCCGGGGCCATAAAGCTTCAACGCGACGTGACCCGGGTGGGTAAAATAACTCCATGCTCGCCCGTGGGCTTGGAAGGCGTTTTGGGTTTTGAGGAAAAGTCCATCAACCCTGTCAGTTTCACGGCCCCCCTTGCCGCCGCTTGGCGCTTAGTCCCACGGAAGTTAAACGGCGGTGACTTCCGGATCCGCGACCGGGACGTCAGTCCTGGTAATTAAGGCCGCTCGACAAAGGGTGCCTGGTTGGCTGTACGAGTAAAACAGAGCCGTTTACGAATCGACTCCCGTATTGTATGAGGAGTAGTAGTACCAAACTTGCCGTCAGTTAATAGCGCAACCCAGCCAAGGTCCACCATTCTTTCTTGCCGTTTTGGTGCTTATGGGGAAAAGGGAATTCGCCCCGGAACCGGCTTTCGAGCGGCCCTCATTTGTAAAGGTATTACAAGGTGGTGGCAAATTCCGGATCACTTTGCCTCCTTCCACTTCCTTTTGGGATGGCCGCTGGTGCCGGTGGGAAAGGGATAGAATACCATATAATATTCCGGGATTGCGCTGCAGTACTCCTTCTGAACCGGGCTCAGCAGTCAGCCGTACTCAGCCATGTTCTCCGAGGTAATTTGCCGATTACAGCGGCTGCTTCGGGTCCTTGAACGGGTTGACCAGAAGCCGGCTTTGTCAGGCTGGAAAAGCCTTCCCGGAGCGTCCGCGCCGCAGCCGCCCTTCATAGGGAGGAATTGAAACCGTTCCGCATGCCCTGCTTGATGGGCTTCCCCACCGCTTGTCAAAGGCCCTTTTGCCCTAACTTTCTCTGCCCTCTTCCGGGCCTTTTCACAGCCCCGCAAAGGAAACGCGGCCAGATAGGTTCCCGCCCAGTAACAAACCGATAGCAATAATTCAGTTTTTCATGAACGTTCCTCCGTTAATTGTTGTTGTTGACGAAGATTTGCTGGAGCAAAGCCGGCCATAGGGTGGCCGCCTGGCTTGAATCCAGAGCTCCGCGACATCGCAAGTGTTTCCCATGATTTGATTGGGGGTAAAGTGATGGGAAAAGCGTGGGGCTGCAACTGGCCCGAGCAGCGTCTGAAAAGGAAACACTGTTAAAGTGCCTTGGACCATTGAACAAGCGTCCGGAATGAAATCCAGATCTGTGGCTCATTTTTTCCTGTCCTTTTTTATTTTTTATTTTCCCAGCGGCCTAAGTGCGCTTTTAACGCAAAAGCCGTAAAGAAAGGGACGTCGGAATAAAGTCTTCGAACTGCCAGCATTTTGCCTGCAGTAAAACCGTAGCAGAGATCTTTGTTTTAATTCCCATATGCAGAAATTAATATTTCTGCAATAAGAATTGTAAGGTGCTATGGTAAAAAAACAAACCTGTGGGCGAAATCGGTGGGAGCAAGTGCCCAAATCGTTTTTAACCTTTCAGGGGTAAAACGGTTGCGCAGTCACTTTTGGGCCGGGAGCTTTTGTATAGGGGTGCCTCCACAGCTTGAAAAAGGGAAATACAACCAATGAATTAACAACAAAGAAAAACAGATTTCGACGTTAATTATTGTAGGTGGCGGCACCCAACGGCCCCTGTCGGCCCGGGGCTGCTATCCGCTCGGCCTGGAAGGGAAAGGGACCGCTGGTGCTGGAAGGCGCTTTCGACAAAGTGGTGGCATGGGCATCGTCGGGGTATCTGAATCCCTGAAGCCCCCCGAGCATCCTGGTAACACCCCTGCGCCTCTGGAACAATGAATGTTTCGGATGCGTGGTTTCATTCCACAATTCCCCCAGGAACTGGACCTTTTGAGCGCCACGGATTCCCAAGTCCATCGAGCTGTGCCGCCAGGGTACGTGTAATCCTGCACCCGGGAATGGGAAGCTCGCCCTGGTGGTTTTCTGGCGAGAATCGCCTGAAAACCGCTGCCGGAAGATCAGGCCGCTTACAGCAAGAATGACCGCCCGAAAGCATTTCTGGAAGTTTCATAGAAAACGTTAATCGCGACATGTTCCTAAGAAATCGCTCTCCCAATGAATGGCGCGTTGACCCGGCGAAGTTGAAACTTCCCGGGGCCCAAAAGCCTGAAAAGTGGGATAGTTCTAGCCGGCCCCTGAGGAAAATCGTAAGCCTCAAGACTGATATTGATGGGTCTGCTGACCGGCCTCCGCGCATTCAGGCAGCCACGTGAACGCTTTTCGAGCATCCGGTCAACCATTCCTCCGCGGGATGGTGCGCCCCTGACCTGGATTGGCCCTTTTGGAGATATTAACTGCTGATGGCGGGCGGCATCTCTATGCCTTGCTTGGTTTTCTTACCGCTTTTGGGTGTTTGGTCGGGTTGGCTCCCCGGCGGGATGCCAGCCAACTGAGCAATGCCATGCGCCTCCAGGCTCGAAAGAGTTTGGGCGGGCCAGGTCCCATTATAAAACCTCTGCAACCGTGACGGAATATCGTCCTCCAGCCAAGGACGGTTGAAAAGGCGTCCCCAAAGCTGGCCCGAATGGACCGCGGAGTTTACGGCTCCCGCCGGTCCATCGCCCGCTTGCCATCCTAAAGGTGGCCTTTTTTGAAATGGTGACGGCTGGCGAAATGCCCAAGGCCAACCTGCTCACCCGTATCGCCATTGGCCGCCCAGCCCCAACGCCAAAGGGGCTCCAAAGGGCCCGCTCAAGGTTGGATGTTGGCCCGCTGGATGGTCAGATTTTTTCCGTTGGCCCGCGCTTTTTCGAACAAGCCCGGGGCGCGGGGCGTCGACCTGCCCGGGCAAGAACCCTGCCTGCCTGATGCACCGAGGGAAGCCGTGCTTGGAAAGCTTTTAAAGCGGCCTGCGCCCGGGGTGAAGTAACTTTACGCTGCCCGTAATTATTTCACCATGGCCCGCCTCCCCGAGCGCTTTGCGGGATCCTTCCCAGGCTCCCCGGCCCGGCCAGGACGTGATCTAAACATCTTACCCCGCCGGTCATGCCGGTCAACCCGAAAGCGGCCTGGATAACATCAAGGGAAGCTGGTTTGCAAAAGAATCAAGGTCCATTGAATCCAGCCGCTCTCGGCCCTATGTAGAAGGCATCAAAGGGGGCCATGTCAATAGGTCCCGGCGGATCGAAAGCAGCGCCCGATTTTACCGCACGTCCCCCTTGAACACGGTGAAACGGATTGGTCCCCCGTGCATATCGACCAAACCATCCATGCGCTTCCAGCACCATGCGCCCCGGCCTCACGGGCTATGCT
>Ga0163217_1017752_pt1 | contig 10253 bp, 10 predicted proteins | sample SynspAceP_FD_185933 | JGI IMG/M metagenome (GOLD analysis project Ga0163217, IMG submission 185933) | Saline lake microbial communities from Ace Lake in Antarctica - Synechococcus sp. Ace-P (PacBio error correction) | ecosystem: Environmental > Aquatic > Non-marine Saline and Alkaline > Saline ...
AGAAGAAGAGATTGGGGGGTTTTTTTTTTTTTCGGTTTTTGAGTCCAAATCCCACGGAAACCCGAAAACCCGAAAGCCTGGAAACCCCAAAAAACCGCGGAAAAAGCGTCCCTCCCCCATTCCACCGAAGTGGCCGAATTTTCCCCCCAAAGAAACTGGGGTCCGCCCCCCAAGGAACTATCGGATCGTCCCCCGATCGTGTTTCGATTAAAATCTGTTCATCGCTTTGGCCTCACACGAGCGCGGAATTCCGGACACGATCGAATTGAGATTCACGCGAAGAAGTCCGCGCCAAAAATGGGTTTAACGCAGCCCGTTATCCCCTTTAACCACCCGAAATCAAAGCGAGCGGACGAACAACCGCTCAAGCTTTCTCCACGCAAGGCTTCGCACCTCAACGCGATCCGCCACTGGTTGCGCAGTGGTGGCGTCGACGGCGGATGGGGATCCCCGAGAAATCCGACCGTCCCAACTTAAAACACCCACAAACTGAAAACCGCGACCTCCCGGCGTGTCCTAAACTAACGATCACGGAGATTCGAAATGGTGTTTTGAAACGTGATCGGACCTCAACGACGGCCACGGGCGTCCGCGACCCGCAAGCTCTTCGAAAAAACGTTTTTTAACTACTTCGACGGGCAATGCGGCGGGCGGAGTGAATCGGGTTGCAAACTCGAAACGACATCGACAGCGAGCGGTCGATTGATCCAAGATCCGTCAAGGAAAGGCCCGCAAGGACCGGGTCGTCCCGATCGGCGTCGAAGCGATGGACCTGGGCTCGACAAGTACCGCCACGGACGCCCGCCTGGCCTTGGGAGTTCCGATCCCACTGCGACGTTGTAACCTAACGTCCAAGGGCAATTCGTTCCATCCGGTAACGTTGACACTCAGTTGGTGCGCCGGTTACTTCACCGCTTGCGGGATCACCTCGACCCCGGCGCGTGCCCACATGCTCCCGTCAACACGACGGCGACGTTGAATGCTCGAGGGCGGCGCGGACTTACGATCACTTGCAAACGCTGTTGGGTCACGCCCAGCCTCAAACAACGACTCAAATCTAACACCTTCACGTTGACGATCCAGCGTCTCCGTGAGTCCACGACAAAAACGCACCCGGCAAACGGCGGACGAAAGCCGACCGACTGACCCCGACATCGCTGATTCTGGTAAACTGACGACATGTCAGTCCCAGCAATCCAACCGCAACAGCTTCCCCCGCGCGCCCCTCGCGCGGGAGACCGAAGCACGCCCGTGCGCCGATTTAAAATCGGTCGCATCTTGCGTCGTGTCGAAACCGTCCGCAAGTGCCATGAAACCCGTGTCCTGAGTGTAAAGCGGCGGCGGTCCAAAAGGCCAAGCGTTTCTTACTACCACCGCAACCCAACAGTAACAGTGTCCGTCGCACTGACCAAACGGTAGCGGTAGCCATTCAAGAACGCTTACGCAATAACTCGGCATACGGAACACCTTCCGATTCCGACCACGCCGCCGAACCGCAACGCACGATCGAGTGCCCGATGAAGCAACCGGTACTCGGTACACAGGGTCGTGAATTGACGATAGCGTTGGACCTGTTATGCACTACCACGGCACGCCTATGTACGACTCCACAGCGTTTGGCAGGTTCTGCTCCAGAGATCCGATTGGTATGAAGGGATCACGTTACGGGTCCTTTTACGAATACGTTTTCAGGCATGGCAAATTGTCAGCCGTTGACCCTTGGGAGCCTTGAACAGTCGTAGCATGGCGTCCTACAACACGCCGACTCATACACCCGATTTCCCCGTGGGGCCGACCTTATCCGACAAATATTCCGAAGTTAAAACCTTCCAAGGCCGCCGTGCCTCCTGTTGTCACCGGTGGAGTTTGCATGACTTGTCCTCACGCGAGTCTGTGCACGCGTAGCTGTTTGGATATACAAGTTACAAGTGCGGTGAGATTTCAACATCGACGTACACGAACAGTGCCAGTTCTGCGAGTACGTCACGAGGGGGGTGTTCCGATGAACGAAGACCGATATTAGTGAAACTTACCCGAGATTGTTTAAGGTAGGCGTGAAGACGCAGTCGAATTCTGCCAACGGATTTGGCGGATTAATCGTGATCGTGGACAGTGGCTTTGCCACTTTCTAGAATGTGAGACGAACTGGTTTGGTTACTGCTATTCATTGCCATGAATCCTACCCCAATCGCATCAAGTCTACTTCCGTGACGCAAATGATACGCCTCGAGGTCAGCTATATGCTCCAGTAAGCGTCACGCCTTGACCTTGGTTTCGTTGAAGTTGAAGGTTTTAAAAACATAACGGTTCCACCCATTTGGAAAGGGTTTATGCACACCGAACCTTTGGCTGCTTAACTAAATGGGATTCGGTTTCATTCCACCAAAACGTTAAACAGCGAAGATTCGGCCTTGGGGCAAGGTTTTTGAGGTGGAGGGGTTCTGGGTGGCTTGGTTCGCCTGCATTCCACCTTTGTTCTCACGTGAGTTTGATTCGCTTTGTTTTCTCAAACGATTGATGCATGCCATGCTTGTATTGTCGCAATTCGAAACGCATTGACGAATCACCAAGTGGCGCATAGGAAATTGGAATGGGCGCGATCATAAGGGGACGGGGGTGAAATGGCTACTGTTGAGTCGTAAGACGTTCATAGTCAATGACTTGCAAGGCCATCAAATGGGTCAGGCCTCTTTGATGTGAAAACTAGCACCTGCCACCCGGAGTGGAAGTGACCCTCTACGAGGCCACCGCACGGTGGCCTTTTTCGTTGGTGGGGCTGGATGCCACGACGCTCTTTCCGGCTGATGCCGACCAAATCCGCCCATTTTTTGGTTGTGAACCAGGGAGAAGCGAAGCGAACGACCAGGATGTCGTCGCAATCTTCGCACGATTGCGGCCAGTCTGGATAAGAGCAACTGAGCAAGCGGCGACATGGATGTCGCCCGCATGACTAAGCCCGGTGGCAGGATGCCACCCGGCGAACGCGGCATGGAAGGCGAGACTCGCGCAGCGTCACGCCGAACCGCGCGGTTCGCCGGGCGCAGCGACCGAGCGTAGGGGAAGAGCGAAGGTGGGAGGCTTGGAAAAGCGACGAACGTAGACCGACGGGCGACCGAGCGGAGACGGGCGTCGTGAGCGGAGCGGCGTTTTTCGGCAACGATGCGAAAACGACGCGCAGGAACCGAGGCAGATGCCGATAAAACAGAAAGGCACGATGCCCGCCTACCGCTCCTAGACGCGGAGGGGAGCTGAGCGAAACGCGATAGGCAAAGTTTGGGCCACCCAATCTATGCGAAGCGGCGGCGAGGCTTACTTGACGAAAATTCGCTCAGTTCAACCCCCAATGAAGGAGGCGATCATGCCACGAAGCCAAGATGCGAAATTACCGACCCAAACTCGGTGCAGGTTTTTTCATTTGGTTCAAGCGATGCGTTGCGTCGGGCCCTGGCTTTGCGGTGGGGGAGGGGGAAAAAAAAAAGGGAGGGTGGGGGGAAAGATAGGCGGAAGATCCACATTCGGGGCAGTCTTATGAGCATCGCAAGGCTGGATTCGCAGTCGCCTGGAGTTTTCTGGCAATCGATCTTCGCATCCGACTGCTGACCTACTACTGTGCTAAGTAACCACATGCATTTGGGTCCCTGAGAACACGTAGTGATGTGGTTTGCCCAGTGGAGCGAACGAGCAAGGATCGCCCGGCGATGGCTGAGACTGTTCCCGTAACCTGCAAGAAAGACGACGGGACGCCCGAAGAACGAACGCAGCTGAAATCGACATGATCTTCGTCAATCGTCGCCGAGGTGCTTGCCTGAGAGACGCCGGCGCTGAGCGATGAGGAGCGTGGATAGCGTTGCGTGGCTGAAACACATTGTCCGACGGTGCCAACCGTGAAGACGAGTGCACGCAGATTTTGGGAAGGGCGTTTATAACTTCAAATTTTAGACTCGATGAAGCCAGCCTGCTGGCCTGTCCGCCTACGTTGACCTTCAATCCGATTCGTGCGGCCGATCGCGCGGAAACCCCCGAGACCAGCGACTACACCGGGGCGAAAGATCGCATCGACGACCCCTCGGGTGAGCGGGAAGAGGATCGAAACCGCGGCCCCAGCAACGCACGCCCTGGGAGCGGAGTCGCCGTCGGCCGCAAGAGCGGTTGGATGGAGCCCGATCGAAATTGACGAACGCACGATGCGGTCGGCCCTGTTTTGGAAGACTCCGCGCGGTTCGACGCGCAAGTTCCAAAGGATTTCTCGCATTTTCGTTAGCCCGCGTTATCTGGAGTTGCTGGATTGGACGGGCCGCCATTGCAACAAGCACAAAGTGGGCAAGATCCCCGAGCACTTTTGGCAACCCGATCCTGAGCCGGGTCGGGCTCGATCCTCCTGGCTGGTGTGACTGGTGCGTAAGTTTCGGGCGGGTGTTCAAGCGAGCCGCAGCAGCGCCCGAGAGTCTCGCTCAGAGAGGCGACCCGCTGCGGACAGGTGGGCTGTTGTGCGCCCGAGAGAATCCGCCTCGGCCTGTCTTCGGACTAAAGGCGACTCGCTTTCATTGCCGATACCCGAAATCAGGGAGTGGCGAGGTCACCGCTGCGCTGCGATCGGCCCTGTTTCCAAGAGCTGTGCCGGTCCGACGGAGCGAAGGCAGGAATTTCGAATGGCCGGACATTTCGCAGGGATACAACACAATTCAGCTGCGACCCCTGATCACCAAGCTCCGGCAGATGTGGGGTGGCCCTTCTTTTTGCAATGAAGACACGAACTTTTGGCCTCACGATTTTCACGACTACTGGCGTTGTGATCGGCGCGAATCTGACATGAATCGCAACTAATCGCTAACAATTCAGAAAAGAATCAACTCGTGACGCAATGAGAGTGGCGGAACCATGCCATGCACCGGAGTGGCGGTGGCGCAAAGCTTTTTTTTTGAAATCAATGTCAACTCCCGCCACCCGGTGATGGCTGCCGTTCCGCTCGCAAGCCGTGGACGGCGGATTCAAACTTTAGGCGGCGAGCTGAATCCAGCGAGATAGTTGCGCGGTCGATCGTCGTGCCGGCTGTTGGGTTCGGCATCGAATTGCTAGTTTGATCAACCAAAAGGTGCAGATTAGTGCGCGGTCCCTGGGATTGCTGAACCATGAATCCAATCACAATCAGCCCGACATAACCACAATTTCCGGTCAGCATGAATCAACAAAACCTGTCCAGCGGTCGATTGATTCTCGTCGCCTGTACCGGTACAATCGACGCTGCAAACATTAATCCCCCAAACATCAACAGCGGGAAATAACGCGGAACAATGCGGTGACACCGTCGGCGAATGATCAGCGCTTAAACTTCGCTACGCTCAATACACGTATGGATCGCAGGTTTACCGCTAGCGTTATCCGAATCAGACTCGTGAACTAATTCCAGACGTAGCGTGTCTCTTAGTTTGAACCAAGTGCACGGAAAAATTAACCACCATGGACAATTCCCATTCATTCGAGACCCTTTTTCGAGCTTATTGACGCCGCGAATGGAACGATTGGTCGCCGAGATTTAAGGCCGTCAGAGGATCCAGACGGCTTTGGCCTGCCTTGACGATGCCGAAGAAACGTTTTCGGAAATGGGCTGGTTCGCCGCGCAGCGTTACCGTCACGTCCCGTGCGTGGCGGCACAACATCTCCAAATAACATGCGTTAAACTCAGGCCCAATCCACTCTGGTGGGCAGTCTTTCGCCAAAATAATCAATGCCGCCGCAAATTTATTGGAAACACATTGAACGAATGGGATTTTGGGTGCCGTAGTTCATCGGGACATCGATGGAACTTGAAACCATCCAGTCCAATACAATGCGTGTAAATAGAATCCGTCACTCCTTGGGCAGACTACAAGCTTGCAAATCTGTTGCACGATCTAATTTGGGGCGAATCCGCAACTTTCACTTGCTGGCTCCCAATACTTCAGCATGGCCGAGAAGAACTACTAGTAGCTCAAAACGTCGGATACAAAATGTTGCACCGGAGAGTCGCGGGTCCGGGCGCTTTTTGGAATCAATAATCTTTTTCGCCGCGACCCGGTGAACATGAAACGTTCTGTCGCAAGAACAAAACTGGTGGATGACGCTGAATAAATGGATTCAAATCTTACCCAAGTCCGGAAATGCATCGTCGCTGCAGCTCAACGAACTCGTGCAACTCGCTGGGATGGTTTGGGACGGTGCCGTCGCCCTCGTGCTCGCGACCCGTTTGCCTGATTGCAACCGTCGTCGGGATGATGTGGTCTTTCGACGCAATCGCAACATCATCATCCACCCCCAAGCCTTCCGATCTGGCAATACGGCATCAGCAATGCGTTGCTCGCCGTCGATTGCCCGCCGCACAACTAGCCTTGGTTGGATTCGTATTGCGCTCCTTGGATTGGTCCGACGTCGGCCTGTCCTCCTGAAACATAGTCCACATCTTCTTGGTCAGATGTCCGAAAATCTCTTCGTTTCGTCAATCCAATCGATTTTACGTTTGGGCTACACTGAACTAGACTCTGGTCGCTGACTTGGCCGACAATGCGACAGAAACCATGGATGTAACGGAGTGGCGGTGGTCGTTTTTTTTGGTGAAGATCAATGTCAACTCCCGCCACCCGCTGATCCCCACGTTTCGTCGATGGTAGAAGTGTCTCGAATGGATATCGATACGTTGAACGACCGTATCGGCCATATCGCTGGCAGACGCGCATCCGAATCCCGATAACCTCTGCGCATCAGCGGCTCACGCGAGAGTGGTGGCGACCCGCGCGTCACGATACCGATTGTTTCGTCACGCACCTCACAATCGACGAATGTGGCGATGTTGTGACGCCAACGGCAGCATCCGAGCGATTCGATTATTGCGGGGAATTCCGTTGCTTGCCGATTCGCTTGAGGCAGAATCGCTTGCAATTGCAATTGTCGCTTCAAGTTGGCCGTGCCCGCCTCGCGAACCTCGTGATGCGTTGCATATGCGCCCTGGCTGCGACCAAATGCGTGTTACAATTTAATTGTGACGTGGGAACTTCAAACACATTCTCATCCACATCTGCAATCCCAGATCGCGGCGACCTGTCGTGATGCTGGCTTTGTTTCCTTCCGGTGATTTGCACTCCGAACAACTGAAGGCGAACCGAAGATGTTCCTGATCCAACGACGAAATCCTTGCCACCAAACGGCGCTTCTTGCAAAGTTCGACACAGATATTCACCGAATTGTGGAGAATCTTCGGAAACGACAATTCCGAAAGGTGACTACGAGAATGTATCGCTACCGCCTCGCCGATGCAGCCGTGAACGACGAACCATGCGATGCAACGGAGCGGCGGGTGGCGACGTTTCTGGTGATGGAGAATCAACTCCCAGCCGCCCGCTATCGCCAACAGTTCGTAGACCGCTGGTGAACGCGAACTGAAACCGCAAGCTGCATCGTCCCAACGCCCGGAGATTTTGGCGTCTGATTCCAGTGCCCGCAATTCCCGACGCCGGGCATCCATGCTGCTGATTTCCCACGCCTGAATATTGCTTGCGTCTGGATTCGAGATTCGATACGATTGCGGTATTGCCTATATGTCTGTGTGGACGTGTGTTAACACGCTTAATTCAGGGGTACGCTACGAACAACGGCGGTGCACCGGAGAAATGCTGCTCCTCGCGAAAATTCAAACTTGCCGGGTCATTAATGTCAATCGCGGATCCCAAAACTCTTTTCGATTTGTCCGCATTCCGCGTGACCTCTACGTTATCCCCCGACGAAAGACCCTGGAATGAAGAACCCGTACGGATTTACACAACGGTGAAGCTCGTCACAAAGCGGACCGGTGCATCGCGTCTCGATGCAAACTGCGTCCTGTCCTGCATGCGGGCATACGCTTGCATCGCACAAGGCGACGTCAAGGCGGCCTTACTTTTCACACTATTCGTGGTTTCCGATTGGTGGGGCGGGCCTATGAACGGCACCATCTAATGGCGAAAGACATCCTCGCCGACACAAACGTCTTTGGCTGCCCTGAATTCAGGTGTTTTTCTCAGATGCCAATGTCGTTGTCGAGGGGCGCTACACCGAAACGCGACATCTGCGTGAAGCCATGGACCACGCTAAACTTCGACACAGTTCCAACTTGAAACGAGGGCGACTCATTCATCCCGACGTGATTATGACCAAAGAACGCTCGCCGACTTTATGGTTGAGTCAGAGTCACGCACGCCGTCGACAAGAAAGAAACTTGACTGGGTGATCGAAAACGACCAATCCGATGGTCGAGGTATGAACTTTAGCACGTTTTCCGCGAGGGTCGACAGGCGGAGCTAAAATCCGCACTGATCGACCGTACAAAAAACGCGGGATGGGGCGTGGAAAAGTGGATTCATCAATCCGAAGATCGAAAGAAACCAAATCCAAACTGACGAAACAGTAATCTTCCGGAATTTAGAAGAAGAGCGGCAAGCAACGCTTGACGCGCTCCGGAAGACCCGTGGTTTCCAGTTGATCCTCAACAACGGCTCGACTTCGGCTAAGAATTACAAACGGCGGATAACCATGCCGTGCAACGGAGTAGCGGCATCAGGCGGTTTACAAATGGACAAATCAATCGGCCGTACCCGCTGACGGCCAACGTTCGAGACTAAATGATCGCACTGAATTCGCACGGGCATGCCAACGCCAGACTCCCATGCCAACGATCTCCGACGCCGGATTCCCGGCGCCGCGTGAACTTCCGACGCCTTTGAATCCAACGCCTGTGATCTCCGACGCCTGAATCCGACGCCCGGCCATTTCCAATGCTGAATCCGACGCTGGAGTCCAACCCTGAATTGCTTGCGTCCTTGCTTGGTGGCTCGATATCCAAAAAAATAAAAACGACCATCACCAACCGTGTTTGGGTGTTTGGCTAACGGCGCATGATCCAGGTGGCGCTACGACATGCGGTGCACGGAGAATGCTGCCATGCGGCACCCGACCTTTTTCTCGGTCATCAGCTTTATCGCAATTTGAACTTTTCCGATTTTGGTCGCATTCCCGGTGACCTTCGGCGTTGAACTTAATCGAGCCGTGGTGGCGGTGCTCGGTTGCTGCCGTCAAAATGTTTGGCCGACGCTTTCTTCCTCTGGCAACTTTCTTAACTTTTTGGGTCACTCATCGCTTCGGCGATGGCGTGTCCTGATGAGGTTCAAAATCCTTGCGGTGAACTGAATGGGTTTCTTGTCTGGGGGTCTGCATTCCGACCTGGAGGCAGGTTTCGTGAATGCCGGTCGCGGAGGTCGAACCGGTTACCCAATGGACTATTTCTTTCGAAAGTCGCGATTAAAAACGAATTGTAAGGTTTGCGCTTTGACATTTCGGATCACGGTCCTGGGTTCGTGCTTGCTCTTATCGTAGACACGGTTTTCCACACGTCCTGTGATCCAAGGAACTTGACACATGACGCCCTTACACAAAACGCCTTTGCCACATTCAAAAACGGCTTGCGAAGGACGCAAACCTCAAGCATCGCACCTTCATCATTTGAACGCCTGTATGCGCGGTGGGCTGAGGTTCAGCGAAGGCTCGCACCTTGAGGATTCAGTGACATTCGACTCTCAGAGGATGCAGATCACTGTCGCCCACGGCAAGGGAGCCAAGGAGGCGACGGGTGCCGCTTTCACCCAGACTGCTTGAAAAAGAGCTCAGGGTCTACTGGATTCAGTATCGGCCGACGTTCTGGCTGTTCCCCGGCAAAGAGACCGGAACAAGACTTACGTCCGACCACCCTCGATTCGCAAAAGCGATCAAGTCCGCAGCGTTGGAAGCGCATCAGAAGAATGTCTACCTCACGGTGATGCGAACATTCTTTTCCTTACGCGACAGGTCCTACTCGAAGCGGGAGTCGACGTGCTGACGATCAGCCAGTTTGCTCGGTCACAAGAGTTTTATAACGACAATGATCTATCTGCACTGTCGCAAGAGCACTTCATCAACACACCGAGTCCCCGCTGGACTGGTTTACCGGTCAGGCAACTGCCGATCTACGAACCATCCGCCGAGAACGGAGCGCCGCAGAACCCACAAAGCTAAGCCTCGTCGATCCTTCGTCTTGGTGCTGGCAATGATCGCCAACGCCCCGGATGTTCCGCGACCGTGCAAAGCGTGCTGGCCAATACTGTCAGTGTGCGCACTCACGTGATGGGCGGGCGGAAGTACCAGTGGCGACGCTGCGGCGAGATCAAGTCCCGCTTACAACTCTTGCGGTGATTCGACACTGCCCCGCCTTGCAG
>Ga0163217_1104134_pt1 | contig 10253 bp, 4 predicted proteins | sample SynspAceP_FD_185933 | JGI IMG/M metagenome (GOLD analysis project Ga0163217, IMG submission 185933) | Saline lake microbial communities from Ace Lake in Antarctica - Synechococcus sp. Ace-P (PacBio error correction) | ecosystem: Environmental > Aquatic > Non-marine Saline and Alkaline > Saline ...
GAAATTATGTCACCATTGATGCATATTGGCCCAAGACATTCGGTGCAAAATTCGGAGAATGAAAAATTGGCGTTAATTTTCCCGATTCTTAGCCGCAGATCGTTTTGCAAAATGTCTTAGCGTGGGCATTGCAAGGTACAAAAGTATTCGTCTTGATGCAATATATATCTTATCTGATGAGCCAGATAAGGGCCACTCGTCTTCGCGCGCCCACGACGGGGTGGCGAGAAGATATGATGAGCGAGTGAGAGAGGTAGGAGGTGCTGCCACTGTACTTCGTGTCACGCCCCAGAGCATCAAGTATGCACGGGTCACTGTCACGCGATACAGATAAATATAACACACGAAGCTCTGCTCACTGCGTGCCTCTTGAAGTCTGAGTGAGTGGTTCGAATTAACTAATCCAGATAGGCCGAAGGGTGCAATTTGGGAAGCCTCTGAGGAAGCGAGTTGTGAAATTAGTTGCTCGACATCGAGCCTGCACATCATCAGCCTTGGATGGTTCTCGATCTCTGTACTATCCAGAGAACAGGTGGATGCTTACTGAGCAGAAGCATGTGCACTTATCCGAGTGATAGAGCCCGAGAGACCAACCATAGGGATTTCCTCTAGCCAAACTGCGGCGAGCTGATCGAAAAGCACCGGAGCTAGAGTCATGGCAAGCTGGCTCGCCATGCCGGTGACACCGCGTGTCTTTAGAGACTGATAGTAGGTGACTCAGGAAGGACTGGGTCGGAGTTAATTTGGCGTAAAAGTTGGGAGTGTCTAAAGTGAAGCATTTGACGGCTATTCTCGGTCGGAATCCTGAAGCAGAGACGGCACGCGAAGCAGATACATCTGAGAGTATACTTGAGTCTCGCGCGACTCAGTTCGCTAGGCGCTAATTGGGTCTGACGCTCATATCAGGGCTTCTCAAGACACCAAAGCAGCATAGAAAGAGAAAACTGGCGAAGAGCCCGGCTGCACCACACTAGAGTTGGAAGTTATTGTCGAGTGTCGCTGGATCGGCAGCTCTTTACATGAACAGGCGGCTCTGGCGTAGGCCAACGAGAATTGTGGAAGGCACACGCGTGATGCAGCATGCGCAGCTTGCGTGCGTCACGCCGACGATGCAGATTGATGAGCTAGGGGCGGCTCCGGGCCGCGTGAGCGCAGGCAGCGCACAGGATGAAGTATAACTCGATTAAATAATAAGCGCAAACAGACAACACACGAGAGAGCTTGTACACCCAGCATCAGTGTACTTAGATGGTACACCGACTGGCGGCTAGTTAGCCAACAAGTGAGCGCACTCTGAGTGTACTGAGCTAGCGATGACACCAAAAAATAGAAGTATTCTCTGTTGGAGCGAGTGTTGTTATATCCTTATTATGTTACGACTCCTCTGTAAATTTAAACCGATTTTAATTTGGCTCATTGTCTGATTTAACTTCTGGTATGGAGATAATAGGGAGCACCTATCATCCTATTATTTCAAGGTTATTGTTGATAACTTTACAGAGAACTACTTTGAAAAAAAACGATTCAATAAAAGAGAGCTATAATAATCCTAAGTATTAGCCGAGAGAGTACGCGGCTTTTTGCGCTTCTTATGTGTGACATAATCGTGGGACTCCACATATTGCTGACTCGTAATAGGGCTTCAAGGACCATCAGTTGAACTTGTCATTTTCTAAACTAAGCACACTTCTGTGGCTACAGCGTCACTTTCCGGATATCACAAGTAGCACTTAGCGATGACCTACGTCAGGGTAAACTACAGTCACACCGAATCTTGCTTAGAGCAGCGGCAGTGAGAAAGAAGGACATATAACCGGTTTACTGTGGAAGACGCGCGAGGCTCCTGACTCCAGTCGAGGTGATGCTCATGCGCGGGCACAATTGTGACAACAACAATCATATATATATATTTATATATTGTGCACTATCTAGTCAACGCTCCAACTGCCCCTATGCCGAGCTGCTCCTCCACGGAGATTACAACTCTGTTTCGTACGTATTGTTTTTAATGAATAAAAATATAAATAAGAATGACGAAGTGGCACAAAGAATGTACAATTGTACTCTGTGTTTAGATTGGATAGTAACAGTTTTCAAGAGTATACACTCTGTTTAATGAGAAATACGGTAAAACAATCCATCTTGCTTCTTGTAAATCGAAAAAAGCTACCATAAAGGCCGTAATAGCTGTTATCAAGCAAATTCTAAAGGCATATGCCCAATCTTACTGTAATGAATTGAGTGCTTTCTTTCTAAATAATACTTTACGGGCTTGGTACAAGCTGATTGTCTTTCGTCTATTTCCGATTAGCTCAGATAGTTCATTTTTTGTGTGACTGCTATTTTCTATGAATTGTAATTGAACAATCATAATCAGTACTGCTCCAGCTACTAACCTAGTAATCGATTGTTAAAAAATCCATTCCAGTTTACTGGACTATACAACATAAATAAGTATTGCCATCCAAAAGGTAACAACTATTATTTTATTCTTCATCTAGAGCTAAGAAAAATAACCCATTGTAGATCAAATGCAATAAAATTTAAAATTAAGCCCAAGCCAGCATATTTTAGTTGATAAATGGGTTAAGGCCTTCCTGAAATTAAATTTATACTGTTTAACTTCACTAGTATTTTCCCACCCGGTTTTCTTAGTTAATTCTTCTTGCATAAGTACTAGTAGGGTATTCAAAAATAAGCCATCCCTACCAGGTTATTGTTGTTTCAAAATACAATACATCCAAAACTGTAATTTGACACAGATTTTTTCAAACAAGCTAGTCCCTTCCTTTATGACCACACACAAACATAGTCCACAACGGAAAATGACCTTACAAGTGTACTCTTGTTCCTTCGATCCTGAATAAGATAAAAAAAAATAGACTGCCCTTAAAATAGAAAGTAAACACTAACTTTTAAAGAGAGTCCTAGTTTGAACTTATTTTATTTTTTTTTTAATAAAATAGATGTTACGATTTATTTTGGGAGCAGGAATTAGCTTCCATTTATTTAGTTTAAATTGATAAATAAGCTGCCGCTGAGAGAAAAGAGGCGATATAAATATATCGAAACAATTGGCAGTAGCGCTAGTAGTCGCTATTGAAGCCGGTAGAGGAAACTAAAAAATGATAGACTTGCCGTAAACAAAGCCAGGCTGCAGGGAGAGTAAATACAGCATTTTTTTAACCCAAGCCATCATCACCCTACCTCGCGATTATGAATGCATGCTTAATAAGACAATAGATCCAATTTCTTGTGAAAGAAACCCTCTGTTCCAATTAAAATTGTCACTAAGTAAGCCTGCTATATTAACAAATTGTCGCTATCAAGAAGCCAACTCATTATATAATACCACCGGAAGCTAGATGAGGACACGGAACGTCAGACTGAGGCTCTTGTCTCTCTTGATCATGCTGTTAGTTCTATCTATAGACTGCACGTTATTATTTTCGAGTCAATAGATGAGACAGGTAGAAGACGAGGACTTGTATAGATCTGCTCAAAAAGTGATAGATTCTGGCTGGAGAGAAAGGTCACCTTACTAGAGTCTAGTGCGCATGCAGCTGAGATGAAAGCACAATGACGGAACTAGAGGCGGGCGCCCGCAGCCGCGAACCATCACCTACTGTGCAACATGTGCCACGCTGAGGATACGAAACCTCAACAACAATAGGCGAGAAGTGTCAGCACTAATGCGTGTATGAGGTCGATATACTTTTTCTTTTATTTGCGAATTAAGAGACTCATACAGCAGATTGGACCAGGAGGTAAGAGTAGAAATTAGCCGTCACTACAAGAGCTCAGACCCCAGAGAGAGAGATTTGTAGACATGAGCTGGGCAGGTAATGGAGTAGTGTGAGGGTTCTACCGAGGGAGTCTTTTTGAAGTTATAACACTGCCGGTCACTTGAAGGGTGGAACACACAGCCAGCTTGAGCGTACGACATAACTCTCGATGAACATAATAGAGAATATATTGAGGTACTAGCGGCGGACCTCAGTTTCAATGAATCAGCAGAAGAATACGGCTTGTATATCCGAAGGTCTCTTCTAAGAGTGCGCTTCGTTGTGTCATGAATGTAGTGGAATACTTGCAGCTCCACCACCGCGCTTCCCAGCCCTCGGCTCTGCGACAATTTTGGTCACATACTCTAATATGAGGTCTCATAGCAGCCTAGACAGAGTGTGACACTTAGCAAGCCTGCACTCATATCCGGGAATTTTCCATTGAGCGAGTGCGAGAGCAGACAATTTCGGCCTGGGGGAGGGAATAACGAGCAGTGTGTATTCACGTATCGAGCATCCGCACGCACGGACCGACTTCACAGGTCCTGAACCGAAGCACAATGGGCCTCCTTTATATCACAGGGCAGTGTTTATTGCCCTCAAAACACGAGCATTTGATTGTCCGTCAGTTGAAGTAAGCCAGTTTATGGTGCGGCACATGATTTATTGCGTGTCATGAGCAAGGGGATTTTAGGCTAAGAGAAACACTATCTAAATCAGTGCTCGACACGCCAGCAGTTGATACAACCCGAGCAATCACTCAAGAGTTAGGACACTTATTTAGACGACCAGTGCATCTTCCTCCGGCACACTCTGTCAACAGAGTGTTAAATCTTGTGTGTAACACTTGCTATACCGTCGCCTCGCATAGTGTAGCTGTCTCAGGCTGAAGTGTAGAGCTAGGGCTCGTTTCTATATCCGCTTTTTGCGCTATATGGCGAGAGAGGGACGCGACACGTGAGATCTCGCCACTATTCTCGTCTAGCTCCCTCGTGTTCTCAGTTGGTACCTGTCACTCGCTTCGAGCGTGAGCTGATCGCGGCGGAATGAGCTCACGACGGAGACATAGTGCTACCACGGCTCAGGTCATACGCAATCTAGCAGGCGTCTTCGTCACATCCTCGAGGACTGTGTCGAGAACTGCTTACGAGTTATGTATCCTCCTAATGAGAGAGGGCAGCCCCTCTAGTGCTTGTCGATAAGGCTAGCGACCATTGATAAACAATACCGTACGCACACAGCGCTTACCACAGCAACCCCCAGATCTGGCTGTCGGTGTCGGCACACCCGCAGAGCCGCGCAATGCACGGTAGGCAAAGAACACCTCGCGTAGTGGAGAGACGCATGCATATATTTTTCAATACTAATGTGGTAAAGGACACGGCTCTCTACAGCTAAGAGTCATCCTTAGAGGTAGGCTGACTGGTGCGCTAAGGTGAGTCTATCTTTGTGAGCTTGAGTAGAGGAATGAATCAATAGCACTTCACGCTGGCAGGAATCCCTACATTACCTCGTCATCAACACACTGGAGAGGAGAGGCTTTGTATGCCATATTGGCATATTGTTGGAACTGAGAGTTCATGAAAAGCAGGGATTTGATATTTGGGGTCACATTCGTCATCCCGTTGTGGTTGATATTCCGGCAATTTATTTTGTAATTCTCCGTCACAGCTTCAGTATGACATCTGTAAAAATCAGATTACAACAGCCATTTATCTATTTTTTACCCTCTGATTAACGGGTTAGAACGAATTTTGGTAAGAACCTGGGCAAACGCAGTTCTGTGCTCCGAGTTGGCCAATGCCTGCTACCCTCTTGGTTAAGTACCCAGCGTTAGCCTCCGAGTGTGCGTAGGGGAAATCAGAAAATAATAGTGCTCCACATAGAATTACCTGTTAGTTCTTGCCAACGCTGAGATACGAACATTTCACCATTCCAATCACTTATTCGTTAATTGCGAGAAAATATTTTCACAAATTTTGATTAAATTCGTTTTCAAACTGAAATAGACTCATACCAGTACGACCCGGCCATGCTCACGCGGCCATCATTTTACTCGGCTGACTTGGAATATGACATGTTTTGCGATTAGTATGACATCCGTAAAAAACAGAGAGAGATGAACGCGAGATCAGACCCACCAGTAATTCTACAGGAGGGTAAGAAGAAAGCCGATAACTATGCATCGGCCGGAGTAACGAACAGAGCCATTCCCTTCAGCGGGGGTAATTGCTTATTACCAGATAATAAAGGTGCCCAAAAGAGCTGTCGCACACCATGAGGGCATGGAGGACGGCCCACATACTGTCGCGCAATACCTTCAAGGATAGTAAGCTCCACTACTCGAGGTGGGAACTTTTCTGCTCGCGGTCCTCGTTTCGTTTTCCGCCAACGGAGAGATCGGCAGAGCAAAAAGCCGCTCTTGCGCCAGCATGTCGCGAGAGAAAAAAGAGAGTTGTCCGAGTCGCATCATCATTATCCATCAATCTCCGGCCCATTCTTCCGTGCTGAACCGAGATCAGGGAGCTCCTAAAAATAGGATCGTATTTCGAGCTCACTTAATATCTAATGCGCTCACAGATCAGCGGCACCAGACTCGAATCATCGTTGCTTACCACGCAGGAGTAGGCGGACGGATTTGTAAGTGATCATATGGTAATAATAAAGGTCGTACGAGTGACACACAGCTTCTATTTTTGAAATATGAATGCCTAAGATAATTGCATAACAACAGCTAACGGCTAATGCGTAGAAATTGGGCTCATAGCTACATATTGAATAGCTGTCTCCAAAAATTTATCTGTTCTAAAGTTGTAGTCAATAACATCTAGTCTGCTGAAGCGCACAGAATAAAATGGCATATTGTTGTAGCGTCATCACGCATGGCGGCCATTAAACAAAATATAAGCACGTCTTCTCCTTATAACGATAGCGATGTCTAAAAATAGACCATAACCCAAACATCAAATATAAGTTTCGAGAGCGGGCACCGCCCGCGCGATTGGCAGAATTTAAGACGCAACCGAGGAAGCCGAAGGCTCTGTCAGTGGCGCTGAAGATTCCAGTACATCGGATATCCTCTTCTTAATAATTTTTTTAAAATTTTACTATACACATATATTTTGTATTGGGTGAATTAAACTTTAAATTCATGGTGATCTTTTGTTTGTTTAAGTTTCTACAAGGGAGAGTATACCACCACATAAGTGTACCGTTAGCGCTACAGAAAATCTTTATACTCTTTAGATAACACGAGTGAAAAGACCGAGCAGCACTCCTTAGAAGCTGTTGGCCGCAGAATTATCAATGATTTAAAAATCTAAATGATCTATACCGAGAGCGAGGAGTAGATCAGACTTCCTTAGTCTCTCCCTTCATATCGATCCGCTTTCGTTATCTCTCTTTTGTTGCGTGAACCCAGCTTAGGCCTTTTAATCTATTTTTTCTTTATCACCACATAACACAGGTGCATATGCTTTCGCTCACATCAATCGAGCCGGAAAAGCTTGTGCCTTGTTCACTATATGCTACATGCTCGTAAAGACGGGCGGCTGAGGCCATACGCCACTCTCAGATTCCAAAGAGGGTGCCATATCGTGATGGCATATGCTCGAGATTCCAAAATGGTTGCCACCGTCGAGAAGCATGTATTCTCGTCGTCAACGTCGTGTCTGGACAGAGCCAGTACGGATTAATCCGGGTTATTCCGAGGAGGCACCAGGGTTTCATTATCTTTTTTCCAAAAAAATCAAGTAAAGGATACCGTGGCCTTCCAAGTCCCTTAAGCCCGCAATTTGTTCCTGGAGATTGCTATGTCGGGCACATTTCACATATACCAGTTCCTTTTTCAAACAAAACTTGCGCGGGCTTACTCTTTTTAAGGAAGTGCGTATCCCCAGTGGCCAATACGTGGTTTGCCTCCTGGAGAGCCCGATATCCCGCTTTGACACACAACACTCTATGTAGGGGACCACCACCGCATTCACCACGGCATGAACAGAAGGCTAATTTGTAGTCCTTTCTACTGGGACGCAATAAGTCGTCAAGGTTCCAATGTGATTCATTTTCGCGAACATTCGAGGCGTTCTGGACGCTGGCCATATTGACCAATGTGACAAGATACGACGGCCTGAAGCAGCGGGCTGTGGAAGCTGCCATTAAATTCTGCTTTCGTCTTCATCGGCTCCTCGAGCAACACTCAATACAGCAAATGTGAATCTTCGTTCAGACCATGTGGCTCGGCGAAGCATGCCGCATATTAATGAGACTCTGAGCTTTAAGTCTTCATGAAATGTTCTCATGGTACGACGAGATCCCGTATCACCTGAGCGCTGCAATAACCATTTCTGGGTACGGTCGGTCTAACGAGGCTGGAACGTCTACTATATGCTGTCAAGTAGTGGGAGTCTATATCACTACGCTCAACTACATGTAGGCGTATACATTGGTTCCCAAGCTACACGAGCTGCGGGGTAGAATTTCTCGCAGTACGCATTAAGCTGATTCTTCCCAAAGCCTGCTCAATAGGTCTGCAATAAGCTTATGACATAATGTCAAAGCCCTTTAAATAATCAAGCCAAGTCCAGTTGCATTTGCTGGTGCAATAACTTGATCAATAAAGCATATTAAAATTGCTGTTTTTTTTCTGCTATTTTTTAATGTTTCCATGGGCACAGACCGTTCCTAAATGACAGTGTAGTTCCACTTTAGGTAGTTGTTGAAGGCGATCTTTTTTCTGCAAGTTACTACGCCCCTTCTTAAAATTATTCTATATTTCATTCGTTTTATCCCGACTACGATAAATTTCTTCCTAAAATCTCTTAACTTTGGCTACCAGAAATGACTGTCGATTGCACCATAGATTAAACAGAAACGGATAGTCTAGTCCTCGTGTATAACGCGTTTAATGGCGGGTTCCGCTAAAATTTGGTCACTATCTGTGGCAATTCTTAATTCACAGTCCGCGTTGCGGAGTTGTGTAATGTAGATAGTAAAAGCGGCCACAATACTGCGCGTCTAATGTTTCATCGCGTCACGATGAGGCGGTTACGTATTCCTATTTTTATAATGAATTTAATACTTACAAAACTAAGAAACTAGCGAAAAGGAGTCATTAAACATTTCCCTTTAGACGTAATATATGATAAAGATCCACACCATTGAAGAATTTAAATAGTTCATGAACAATACCTGAGCCTGCAGCAAAAGTGTGCTGTGTGTATTTTCACAATCTAAGGTATGAACTTCTTTCACATAATTTGGTCTGATATAGCTATCTCATAGGCCAGTTGTACGGTGCGTGGGTAGTTGTATGGACGGGTGATTGGACTTCCGCACTAGAATAGAGAGGTATCGCACTAGCACTGTCAACGAATAGTCAAAAAAAAGCTATCGCGTGGTCAGCTTTTTTTACTTATGACAAGGTCCTTCGTTGTTTACTTTAAATGAGGTTGGTGTTGCTTTTATTTCTGAAATTAGTTATCCTGACTAATAAAAACAACACATCAGAAGTTTCTGACCCGCTTTTAAAGATTTTTAAAGAATACTCTAGAAATCATCACGTAAGCTTTACGTAACTCTTTAAAGTCCTTTCATTTTTCTCTGCCCTTGAAGGACAGACCGATCTTGATCTTTTCTGTCTCCTCTGAGGCGCATTATGCGGCCGTTGTAGGTAAACCGATGGGTTGTCCTTTTTAAGACCACGCGAAGAGTCACCCTACTTCGTCTAAGGCCAGTCAGAAATTAATGAATATGCCTTACTGTTACGGCTGCCGTAAATAATGTGCCGAGAAGCTCGCAAAGTTGCGTCTGCGCTATGCACTTCACGTAGCCTCGCATATACTTGTACTCACTGCGCCGTGATCCCGCTCCGTCTAAATTTGGTTCTGCGACATGTAGTACTGTTAAGAATCATAATTGACGCCCTAAGATAGATCTTGCTTGTTCGTAAAACATCTCGGCCGCCCGAGATCGAAATGATGAAAAGCAAACGCGGATCGCCCCGGAGGCAAAAAGAGCGCCGTCTTTTTGTCTAAGAGAAGGGCCATGAATAGTGTCGCATGTAGGGTATTGTCGCAGAACTTTGTTTTTTAAGTAGCCATGGAAGATTTTTTGACTAATCCCAAATGAAAGAGAGGTCACCCCTTACCGCTACTGCGGAAGTAGTGAAAAGTCAGAGGGTTCGGTAATTCTGCGCTCTCTCTTTCGCGCCGCGCCACTCAGACTCTGATATGACTCGGGACTAGTATCGTATAATACTCGAAGAGAGTCTGTTGCGACCCCACCGATATGATCATCGTGATTATGAGTTAACAAATTGAAGCTTTTAAGTATGTGGTTGCTTTCCCCTCTAGGTAATACCATACACACGGGAGGCGGGCGGCTGCTGGGGGTGAATGCAGTTCGGCCCGTGCCTTGCTGCGCGATCCAACTACCACTGCACCTATACTAAGCTGCGGTCATACACTC
>Ga0163217_1029105_pt1 | contig 10252 bp, 10 predicted proteins | sample SynspAceP_FD_185933 | JGI IMG/M metagenome (GOLD analysis project Ga0163217, IMG submission 185933) | Saline lake microbial communities from Ace Lake in Antarctica - Synechococcus sp. Ace-P (PacBio error correction) | ecosystem: Environmental > Aquatic > Non-marine Saline and Alkaline > Saline ...
AAAGAGAGAGATGCTGGCGGGTCACTGACCGGGCGCTTCAAGTGGTCAGTCGCATGCTGGGATTCCTGGCCTGATGTGCTCGCATGAGGCTAACAAAGCTTCCTGATTATGTTGGCGGCTGGGGCATTCTGGCCGGTCAGGCCATGGACCAATAGGCACATGCGCAAACGGCGGATGCGTAGGTAACCCTGATTTTGAAAAGGATGACCGATTTGGGCGCCCGGTCGGCCACTTTTTTTCGGATTCGAATTTCCACCGCCGCGATGAATCGGCCGGGGTGCATGACCAGCGCGTCCGGTTTTGGGGCCAGCCGCCAGGCGTTTCCCGGGTCAGGCCGGTAGAGCCGGTTAAGTATTCACCCTCACTGGGCAGCAAGGGGCCCCGCTTTTGCATGCGTTTTCCTTTTTGCAGGCGCAGCAAATTGATCACTACGTCGACATCACCGCCAGGCGACGCGCAGGTCGTTTGACACACGCGCACAGCCGTAATTGCTCCGATACCGGCCCCGGTAGCCAGGGTGCGCGGGAGCGATCCACGCGAAATGTCCGGGCAGCCCAGGGATTGCCAGCGCCTGCATATTCCGAGCGCGGCCCACGCGCGAATGCCAAGCTGTCGCCGACCAATCGCCAACTCGAGAGCCTTGGTGAAGTCCCGCCCACGATGCCGGCGATGGTCAGCATGTCGAGCACGCCTGGGTCGGGTGGGCGCATGGTTTGCCGGTCCGCCGCCATTTGCCATGATCCGCTACGTCCGGGCAACACATGCCGGGCATAAAGGTGCGCGCTCCCGAATCGCCATGCCGGACCACGACATGTCCCGGCACCTCGCCTCCAGGTTTGCGCAGGTGTCGTACAAGCTTTTCACCTTGCGGTCGAGGAGGTCTGGATATTCAGGTGAAGCACGTCGGCCCGACAGGCGCTTCGCCGCCAGCTCGAAGGTGGTGCAGTGCGCGTGGAGTTTCCGAAGAACACGTTTGCATACGTCTTGCGCGTACAGCGGGACTCTTCCTTGAACGCCCGCTCACCTATTCGAGAAAGGAGTCGGGGTGGTCCCAGCAGCTCGGTGAGCACAGCTCGCGGGGGCAGGCTCCGAATGCAGAAAAGCCGCGCCTGACCATGAAAATTGAGTGCAGACAATGGCTGGGTGGGGTAACTCATGGCCTCTCAGTGTTTGGCAACAGGGTTCAGAGTAGCTGCAGCGGTTCGGGGCCGGTCAGCTTTGACCCGCTGGCCCGCAGGCATACCAGGCTGCTGCCGACACGTCGGCGCGTATCCGGCCCACTGCCGCCGCTTCGATATCCACAGGGTCAACCAAGGGTGACCGAGCGGGCCGGCATAAATCGAAGAGTTCCATTGAGTGCGGCGCGGATGGTGCGTCCGGTCATCACCACGTCGTCGACCGAATCAGGTGGCGGTCCCGTCGACGGAAAACGCAGTTTCGGACCTGCTGCACCCCAGGCTGCAAGCCGTTTTTCTGGGGCAAAGTCGTCGCGGTAGCAGGCGATATCCAGCGTGCCCACGTGGTGCGTCCGGCAGGCAACAGCTGCCGCAGCGCTCGGCAACCCAAGCCACCACCACACCGTGTGAATGCCGACGAAGGCCGGGTCCTGAATCGGCGCTGGGCCAGGTAGTCCGGTCAAGTTCGCCGGCCATCGCGTTGGCAGCAATTGGGCCGAAAGTCCGGGCAGCGCTCATGCGTTCCTTGGCTGTTCGCCACCAGGTTTCCAGGCAGCGCGCGGCGGGCCCAGGCTATCGACCGGGTTGTCCGGTAGCTGGCGGGGCTGCCGACCGCTTTCACGTAGGCCTCTGTTTGGCGTCAAAGTGCGAAAGGCGTTCGTCTATGCAGTGTACCGGCAGGTTGAAGCGGCAATGCCAGGCGGCGGGAAAAAACTTCTTCTGCGCGGTGCTCATGTCCGCTGGGGCTGCCATCCTGTTCAGTGGCAGGCCGACGACCAAGGTGTCGGGTTTCCCATCGGCTATCAGCGGGCGAATGTCTGCCCAGTCGGGAAATGCCATCGCGCGCGGCAGCAGTACGCTATCCGGCTCGGCGCGGCAAGTCAGCGTCTGGCCGACCGCGACACCGATATTCTTGTGCCGTAATCAAAGGCAATGGCGCGTTGCAGTACTGCCATCAGCGTGCCGGCTGGCTGGTCAGCAGCGCCGATCAATGCCCAGGCTGCGCGCGGCGGCGGCCGAAAACGCTTCCTCACTGGCAGCTCGAACAGGATATTGCGGGTCGGCCCGGCAACTCAGCGATACTTTGTCGACCATTCCTGTCCAGCTGCCCCTGCATCCCAGCGGCAATACCCAGGAATCAGCACTGCGAGGGCCGATGCCGTGGGCAGTCGATGAGAATGTCGCGGAGGTTGGTCAACTGCACCGGACCCCCAGAATCCATGCTGGCTTCCCACTTTTCCGGGGCCCTGGTGCAACCACAAAGCCGCTCGGTTGCACCGGCGCCGTTATAGATCGGAAACTGGCGACCTTGCCGGGGCTGTCCCTAACGGTCGGCTGCACTCGCTCGAGTATGTCGGCCAGTTGCAGGTCGCTGGGCTGGTTGATGACCAGGCCCAGGCCCATCTTCGTTGGGTCGCACAGGTAATCAGAGTGTTTGACGAATTATTCTTGCGGTCTGCCATGTGGGCATGGCAATCAGAAAGTGATGCTTGAGGGTAGTTCGCAGTGGTTTTTGGCTCATGCCCATACGTATTGGGCTTTGCGCGACAACTTCAAGCGCCAAAGGGCCAGCCGCAGGGTGTCAGAAGCCTGGAAACCCGGTCCCGCCCGGTTCAAAGCGCCAGGTTCGAATAATTTCCAGCACACGACATCCATGCAGATCGCCGGTAAGGGCGCATAGGGTGATGCAGGCGGACAATGCGCAGAGCGGCGTTGTCCAGTACCCGGTGGCCGGAGGAAAAATTCAGCACCTTAACTTCCCGCACGGGTGCCATCGTCGGTTGCATCCGAAGACCAGCATGCGCAGCTGCCATAAATGCATTGTCACGACCGCTTCGGCGGGGTAAGTTCTGATTTGCCTATGCGCTTCGACTTTGCGGCGCCAGGCGTCTTGTAGTAGGCCCCTTGTCTGCATGGTCGAGGCGGGCATTGAGTCATGATCGGCGATTTGCGTACTCCTGACGCCTTCGGCAAAAGCTGCGCTGTCACGGCTGGCAATCTCCTGAGACAGGCGCGTCACATCGAAACGTTGCAGGGTGACGCGGTGTCGACCGGCTCTCGGCGTGGGGCGGGCGCCTGCACCACGCGCTCAGGCTGCGGCGCCGGGTGGTGGTGACCACCGGCTGTTCCGGACCGGCTCGGGGGCTTGGCGCACTGGCGTTTTTTCCTGGGCGGGGCGACTTCGTTGATCTCGGTGGCCTGAAACACCGCCTCTTCGTAGACTCGCGCAGCCTTTTCATCCAGCGTGCCGCGCTTCCTGGTTGATCTGCGCCAGGTAAAATGCGGCCTTTCTCGGGCGCACTGCCTCGGAAGATTGCGTGGCCAGGGTAATCTCCAAAGCGTTTTTGACAGTCGCTGGGCGTGGCAAGTCAAAGGTAACTGCCGAGTAAAATACAAGGGCATGCAGCACGGGCGGCAGAACCAGGGTAAACCAGGCCGATCGCGGCCGTGACCAAACTGAAGTGCTCGGGCCTGACTGGCGATATCCAAGGTGGTCACGGCTTTAATTCAGCTGTCGTAGGCTGGCGGCGGCGAAGATTTTCCTGCGAAGTCTGCCGCGCGCCGCGGAAAAAGTCTATGCGCCCTCGCGCTTGAGATGTGATCAATGCTATCCATCAAGTTGCCCGCCAATATCGGTTTGATAGGCGGCGTCGATTTCGCGAATGCAGGGTCGGGCTGGTCACGTTGATCTCGGTCTAGATAGTCGCCGATCACGTCCGGCCGACGAACACCAGGCCACGTTCGCGCAGGCTGGGGCCGAACTGCTGGGCTATCCAGCGATCACGTTCGGTCAGTGGCCGAAGCTTCGCAACGGCCACCGCAGCCAGGTCGCGCGTTTCACCCGCTGGGGATGCGCGCCAAGCAGTAGGGCGCTCACCCGTCAATCATCAGGATGCCTTGTCGCCATCCTTGAAATTCCGGCAGATAACGCTGGCCAGATCTGCTGCTGACCGAACTGGGGACAGGGTTTCGTGACCCACGGACTGAGGTTTGGGAACTCGTTTTCCTGAATGCGAAAAATCATCGAACCGCCATTCATCGAGCGGTTTGAAGAATGACGTCCACCGGTGTTTTTTTGCAAAAGCGCGCAGAATATCCGCGCGGCGGGTGACCACATGTTCCGGCGGCAACTGGGGAACCTGCGTGGCGAAGAGTTTTCCCCATTGCACGTCACGCAGGCTGGCGCGCGATTGGACGACGAAGGCGCCGGCGCGTTTCTTCTGCCGCTTCAAGAATGTGCGTGCGTAAAGCGAATTCATTATCGAGGGCGGATCCTTGCGCATCAGGACACGTCCAGATCGGCCAGTGGTGGTGTTGTGCCTCTTCAGAATCGAACCAGTGCCTTGCGGATCGGCGTGGCACCTTTGAAGCGCGCGCATGCTGCCATGGCTGACCGTCGGCGATGTAAAGATCCCTGGGGTTCCATGTAATATCAGCTCCCAATGCGGCCTGGGCGGCCAAGCAACATGGCGCAGGGAGCTGTCCTTTCCTTGTAGTGGAATTCGCGTGAAATGGATCCCATTAACGATGCCGAGGCGAATGCGCATAAGTGGTTGGTCCCGCTATATAGTGGGCGTTTGGCGCTGAGCAGGTAAGGCTGAACAGTTAAAGCGAAGCCCCGTGTCTCTAGAGCGCTGGCTCGTGATGAAGGGTTGACTAATGTTTGGCGTATGTCTCATATCTGGTGCATTGTTTCTGGAAAAACGGAAATACGGTGCTGCTCAATAGATTGGCTGCCATAAACTATGTTAAATAAGTTACGCGGAAAAGGGATCGGCTGTGTCCAGCGCCTGCAGCATGCCCCTTTTGCGCTCACCACCCACCATTAATAAACAAGGGCTGGTCATAATGGAAGAAATTCGAAAAGCCTGAACGTCCCTGGTCCATTGTGACAGCAAGACGATTCGCCGTACGGCTTGAATACCCCTGCTAAAAAAAGTCGCTGCACCGTTATTAAACCGCCGGTTTGATGGCTTTTGGATGCACCTGGCCAAATCGCCGACCACCACCCCCCGATATCATATTGTCGACATCATGATGCCACGTCTTTGATTGCTATCAGAACTTGCGCGTTGATCAAGAACACAGTGCCTGTCGGGCACGCCAGTGATCATGCTGTCCAGCAAGGGATGGCCTGTTCGACAAGGCCAAGGCCGCATTGTTGCTCTGATCAGTACCTGACCAAGCCCTCAGCAAGGAAGAGCTGCCTGGGCGCCCATTCGCGCCTCATGTTTCCACAATCTGAAGAAATTTGCAGGGGCGTCAGGCGCTTGAGCCTGCGCCGCGTATAGCCATACCGGGGTAAGATGGCCAAATTCTGTAAGTAGATGATTCGCCGACAAGACTGTAACAAGCTGCGGGAAATGTTTGGAGAAGCAACGGCCATGAAGTACTCAAGGCTGAAAACGGTGCAGGACGGCGTTGCCTGGCACGGCAGGAAAAGCGGATGTGTCCTTATGGATATCGTCATTGCCTGGCCTGAACGGTTTTCAGGCCACTCGGCAACTGACCAAGGACTCCTGAACGGCCCATATTCCAGTGATTATCGTCAACGACCAAAGGATCAGGAAACCGACAAGGTCCTGGGGCAAGCGCCAGGGCGCCAAGGATTACTGACCAAAACCGGTCGTGAAATAGACCCTGAAATCAAGACATTGAAGTCGTGCTGGGGCGGCTGATTACAGCTGCTGGTATGTTTGCCGCATAACAAAGAACAAGGCTCACGGCATGGCAGATTCCATACATCCTTTCGATCGTTCTTCCAGCGTTTGAGCGCGCGCTGTCGCCGTCAGGCCAAAGTCTGCCGGCCCAGGATGTGGTCAGTGAACTGGAGCGCGTGGCGCTTCCGGCTTGCCGGGACCAGCCGATGGGGCCGCGATGGGCGGGAAGTCAAGTGAAAATCCTCCACGAACCGCGATTACACCGCGCTGCCCGGGTCAAGTCATGGGTGCGCGGCGTTCGCCAACGTGCGTGGTCGGTATTGCCGATCAATCGATTTGATCGTTTTTTTTTTTTTTCGGTTCTAACTCTCGCACTCCCGCAAAGCAGCGCCGCGTCCTGGTATTGGACCGAGATGGCCTGTTTTGTGGGCTTGCTGATTGATGAAGCTGCTCGCAAATGCAGCTTTTTCCGTTAGCAGTTTTGCAGTAAGCGAAATTGCCCGCTATTGAGGAAGGCTTCAGACCTTCGTGGTGGGAGCTTTGTTCAGGGAGTCCGGTATCACTGGTATTCAACTCAGGCCCTGGCGCGCGATCAGCGCGTTTCTCGTGTGCGATCTGCCCTTGAGGGAGGGGGCGGCGGTTGATCGGTGTCGCGACTAATTCCAAGGGTAGCCAAGCATTTTTGTGGATAGGCCAGGTAAGGGCCCAGATGATGAAAAAGTTTGAATAAGCAGATACTGTCCAACATGCGCAGCAAACCGTACGCCACCGGCCTTTGTTTGCGCGCTCTGATCGTAATCTTTGCTGCTGCTCTTCGTCAACTTCCTGTAACCTGAAACATTCAGAGTGCCTACGACACCGAATACATCGGCCACGCCGGTGAGCTGCGGGTGTCTGTCCGACAGCCGCCAGCAGATTCCAAGTCCGCCAGTGAGGCCGGCCAACGGGTACGCCCGAAGCCTTCGCCCTGCTACTCGAGTCGCGTAACGATTTCCAGCAGCGCTGGAGTATCTGACTGACGGGCCGCGAGAAACGGCCCCTTGCCGCAAGCGCCACAGGCATTGCAGGAACAGATGCAGACGGTGCAGGCCAACTGGACCGGGTGCGTAACAACGCCTGACGAAATTCTCGCCAGTGTAAGCGACGGTACTGTCCCCTCAACGAAGTCGCGTCTGAACCCTGTCCGATACCAATTCGCACTTCAGGTCGAATATGAAAGACGTGGTAGATTGCTGATCGGACAGTAATGCCGCCGCGATCAGTGGCTATCGCCCAGCGCCCAGTCGCTGCTTGGCCGAACGTATCCTCAACTCGGTTTTAACCGGGTACTGGCCGGTGGTGAAGACGCGTCATGGCCGCCGACAGTTTCAGGGCGGGGCCCGCGTGCCCAGCCTGTTGGTCGCGTGCCTGCAAGGCATGAATCGAAGGCAACCCGTCATCAGTGGTATTGTTCGGGTAACCGATGCCGACGCTGTGGTGCCGTCCTGAATGACATCCCGACTCTTACCTTCGTATCTGAATCCGTGATTGAAATTCTCGCTGACCCACCCGAGTTGTATCAGGTGAGTTTCGCTGCCAGCCCAGACCTTTACCGACTCCAGCAAATTGCTGGATAACGTATCCGCGCTGGCCGGCGGTTTTGAAGCCCGCAGTGACGCCGCTGGATTTCAACACCCTGTTGGGGTTAGTGCTTGGCATTTGGTGGCGCTGGGCAGCATTTTGCTGATCGGTCTGCCAATGACCCGTGAACGCGCCCTGCGTCATGGCCGAAACCGCCGAGAAGACGACAAGAACAAGCCGCGATTCTGGCGTCTGCTGGACGAATTGCCGACCTTGCCGACGGTGAGCTGAACGCCCAGGCTACGGTACCGAAGACCTTTACCGGGCCATCGCCGACTCCATCACTTCTTCTCATCGACCAACCTGCGCGCCCTTGGGGGGGGGGTAACAGAAAAACATGTAACGAAACCGCTCCTGCAGGTATCCTCCGCTGCTCAGGAACGCCAGGCACGCAAATGCATCTGGCCGAGGCCTCCGAGCATCAAGGCGCAAGGAATTGCTGGCGCCTCGGCGGCGGTAAACGAGATGGCGTGGTCCGATTGACCAGGTATCGCCCAACGCCGCCGAAACCTCTGCGGTAGCAGAAGCGCTTTCGGTAGACATCGCCAACAAAGGGTATACGAGGTGGTGGCAGACACCATCAACCCGCATGGAACACCATTTCGCGAGCAGATCCAGGAACACCTCCAAGGATCAAAGCGTCTGGGTGAATCGTCCAGAGATTGGTGACATTGTGAGCCTGATCAACGACATCGCCCGACAGACCAACAATTCTGCTCTGAAAAGCGGCGATCCAGGCCCTCCATGGCCGGTGATGCCGGCCAGCGGCTTTCTGCGGTGGTAGCGGTACGAGGTACAGCGCCTGGCGAACGCTCGTCGGCGCCGACCAAGCAGATCGAGGCACTGGTAAAAAACCATTCCCAGACCGATACCAACTGAACGGTTATTTCCATGGAGCAAGACCACCCCTCCCGAATGTGGTCGTGTGCGCGTCTGGCGCAGGACGCCGGTGTGGACTGGGAAGAGATCGAGAAGGTATCGACCAGCCTGGCGGCCGCTGATCCAGAACAATCTCCAACGCAGCGCGTCAGCAGGCGTCCGTCTGCAGGCCAATTTCCCAACACAATGAACGTGATCAGGAGATCACCTCGCAGACCTCTGGCCGGTACCACCGCCACCGCAACGCAAGCATTGGGGAGCTGCCGTTCAGGCGGAGTCCCCATGCGCCCAGTCGGTTGATGGTTTTTAACCCTGCCGCAACAGTACTGAGGAAAGACGTCGGGTAGCCGACTGGCTGCCCGTGATCCGGCATGAGCAGGGACATACTGTGGCAGAGAACGCTAAATGGTCATTGCAGCAACTGCCGGAGATGATGCTGAACAGTTCCATCAGTGGCAGGTGCTGCTGTGAAGTCGCGGAATCCGTGTTTGCGTCACCACCAGCGCAAGGTGGTTCTTGCAAGACCAGTCTGGTGCGCGCGCATGCGTGAGCTCACATGAGTGGCTATCAGGCCTATTTTACGAGCATGTGACCCAGGGGCCCGACCGGGGCCATTGAATGGTCATGCCTGATCGACCGGCTTACCGTGCGTGAAACCAGCTTTTGCGCCACCGCCCCTTTCGTTCGAACGCGGTTGACCTCGGCCAATCTGCAGACCCTGTTGTTTGGCCGGGCGCGTTGCCGCATCATTCCTTGGCAGCCTATGGAGCGTTTTGGTTGCGGGGGCGCCAAACGTGGTGAAGAAACCTACTCGCTGGCCAATGGTCAGCGAGCAACGCGCTGGGCGCCGAGGCCGCTAACCAGGCCCCAGGCCTATGGCAATATGGGCCACGGATATCAAGTCCTCAAAGGCGAGCGCTTTGAAAACAAGGGCCGTGCGCGCACGCTATTCCAGCTCGAAGCTGGGCGGCTGAATGACAACAGAAAAACATCTTTTGGCTGCAGGCAAGCAGACTGCCGGGGCACTGCGAATCGTGCCGGCCTGCGTGATCGAATTGCTTTACCAGGCCTGAACATCCCTGGAAATTGGCCCAGGCCCGATAGCGGATCTGGATATTATTTTTTTGGCCAGAACCTGCTGTTTATTTTCGCCCGTGGCGGCGCCGCGACTTGCTGAATCTGCTGGCCTAAACGGCTGGTCCCGGCGGGTAATGCTGTGGATCGGTTGGGTGAAATAGTGCTGGAAATATCCCCCTCTGGAGCGCCTGCCCGATGAGTCGGGTCCAGGCTGCTAACGTGCGCCGGGATACTAATGACGTGCTGGAGTGAATATGGGTGATCGGCAATGATTATGTGCCCTCGACTGGGTCAAATGCGAAATTTTCCGAGACGCTGAATCAGGCGCGCCAGGCCTTGAAGCCTTTTGTCGAGAACCGGGGGACTCAACCCGCTCTGCGCTTTTGTCTGAACCTATATTCATCAGGTCCATGGCACCTTGCAGATGGTCGAGTTCTATGGCGCAAGCACTGCTCGCCGAGGAAATGGAAAAGCTCGCCCCAGGCCTTGATGCACGCAGTTGCCCAGCGCGAAGGCGAAGCACTGGATGTGCTTGATGCAGGCTATCCTGCAACTGCTACCTATCTGATGTCGGTACAGAACCGCCGCCGTGGACCTGCCGCTGGTGCTGTTGCCCCTGGCTCAACGACATGCGTACCGCCGGGCGACAAGCTCCTGTCGGAAACCTGCGGCTCTTCAAAGCCGATGCTGGATACCGGCGAGGCCGGTCGACGCCAGCGAACGCCTGACCGAACTTCAGCGACGACCACACCGTAATGGCAAACTGCTGCAATTGCGCCAGGCCATGCAGATCGCTAGGCCCGGTATTACCGCCAACCACCAGGCGGTGCCGCATATCAC
>Ga0163217_1053261_pt1 | contig 10252 bp, 13 predicted proteins | sample SynspAceP_FD_185933 | JGI IMG/M metagenome (GOLD analysis project Ga0163217, IMG submission 185933) | Saline lake microbial communities from Ace Lake in Antarctica - Synechococcus sp. Ace-P (PacBio error correction) | ecosystem: Environmental > Aquatic > Non-marine Saline and Alkaline > Saline ...
ACACAGAGAGAGAATGGCTTGAAGTGGAACGGCTGGCCCCATCACCTCACGCGTCTGCCGCCTGGTGGGGGCGGGCAGCCCCCCTGCGCCGCAAAAGCGATTCACAACCCTTTGATTTCCCGGCCCCCCTGGCCCCCCCCCGCCCGGGGCCAGTGGGACCCCCCGATTGGCCCTGGGTGGGACCCTGCTTGGTTTGGGCCCCCCTGGCCGATTGGAGGCCCCGGAGCTCCCTTGGCCCTGGTGGGGGGGGTCCAGCGAACCGCTTGGCGCCCGCCCGCCTGCTTGCAGGTGGAACTGCCCCGGCCTGCGTGCCGCGGGGCTTTTTGGGCCTGCCTGCTGGGAAGGGAACGTGCCCCCGGAAATCAAGCCCCGAAACTGTGGCTGTTTGAAGCCCACACGGAACCTGGGTGAAGGCCGTGGCGGGCAGCGGGAATGACCTGGGCCCCCCGCCAGCTTGGTAAAGTCCCGCGGAAGGCGGAAGTGCCTGAGAACCAAGGTTTTTGCGCAAGCCCTTTGAAATAAGCCTGAGAACGGCCACTGGGAAGGCAGCCTGCGCCGTGGCCCTGCCCCGCGGCTGATGCCAGCCCTGCCCTCTCCCTGCATCAACGGCTTCAGCCGCCGCAATCTTCAGCACCCGCAGAGCCCGACAACCCAGGTTCCCTTGCCGCAGAGGAAGGAGGCCCCGCTGCGGCAACTCCTCAAGCTGTTCGGCCCCTGCCCCGATCCAATGGCCTGACTGGCCTGGCCTCAGCCGGCCCCCGCTGGGCCAGTTTGGCGCCACGGCCCGACCGCCAGCCAGCCTGCAGTGGCAACTGCCACCGCCAAACCCCTGGAACCGTTTTGGAGTTGATGCAGGGGGCTGCTCAACGGACGGGGCCCGTGGTGCTGGTGGGCAGCTCGGCAAGGAAGCCAACCCCCTCGCCGGCCATCAATCCCCGGGTTAGTGTTGATTTCGCTGGGAAACCCCCCCTGAGCGACCACTGCCCCTCTACGTGCCCTTGCGTCAGCCGTTACCAAACCCCTGAACAGCCCCCACTACGGCCACCACCTACTGGAACCACAGCCCGTCGGCTGTTCTGGCCCCAGGCAAGGTCTGAGCATCGTGCTGGTGAGGATCCAGCCCTGAGGCTTGTCGTTGGCCCCAAGCGGCCTGGCCGCCGAGTTCGGCAGCCGGGTCTGCCCACAGAACACGCACCGGCCAGCCAACGGGGTGATCTGTTGCGGCTGGGCCTGGTGGCTCGACCACCAAGACCGGCTGCCCTTGGCTTGTCAGTTGATCGTCGGGCCGTTGCCGATCACACAGCCTCGAGGATCCCCTGACCGCTGCCCGGTGGCCAGGCTGCGGGAACAAGGTCCGGGACTGGTTTCCGGAACTGCTGCCTCCCCGAGGCCCTTGGCCAGTTGCAGCGGGCCCACAGCCTGCCTGCGCAGAGGCCCCGGCGGCTGGCCATCCTCGATGGCCGGGTGCGCAAGCCGCAGCTGGGCCAGCAGGTCTTCGCCAGCTGGAACCCTGGTCAGGACTCCAACCGTTGCTGCCCACCTAATCTGAGCCCATTCGATCAGACGCCAAAGCCGCGGATGGAGAAGCCAAGAGGCGTTTCGCCCAGGGGTTGCCCCCCCGCCAAAACAAAACAGGAGGCCAACCCAGGACACCTCGCCGCGGGCTGGTCTCCCTGCTCCCGCCTCAGCCCCGGCAGCAGGCCGACCGCTTCGTGCAACTCTCCCGCAGGGTGCTGGGTGGGCATCGCAGCCCTTGGGTGCTGTTTCTGGCTCCACCGTGCGCTTCATCGGCCCGCGTCCGCTTGGTGGGAACCTGGCGACGGGCGCTGAGGCGCAACCCGTCTGGGTTCTGAGTATTTAATACTCTCAACAATCAGAAGAAAACCTTAGGGAATCGCGGCATACTTGTGCACCTTCCGCATGTTTCTTCGCCTGGCTGAGCACTATCCTGCCCTGGTCCCAAGACTTGTCATGAGCCTGCAGGCTCGCAGCAGCCTCAAGCCAAGGGACTGGCTGCCAACCTGTTAATGCCTTCGGCGACGGACTTGAGCCCAGGGCGCTTCTTTGTGGCCGATCTTGGTGATGGCCACATGGTGCGATTCCTCGTTTCCGATTTCGGCAATCACCTGGGTGGAATCACGCAACGGTCGTTGAGCCTTGGTGAAACTGGAGGGTGCCCGAAGCGATCCAGGAGCTGCAGCGGCTTGCCCTTTCCCTCCAGGAAACAGGTTCTCAGACCGTCAGCGTCCCACGCAGGTACCGGTGGCCCTGGCCACTGACTAGCAATGGCCGGGAGGGAGAGCTGAACGGCCAGGTCCTTTCAAGCTCGAGCTGCTTCAACCACTTCGCCCCTGCTTTCGTTTAACAGCGGAGGCCGTGTTCGCCACATTGGCGCAGCCCGGCCCCCCCCCTTTTTTGCCCCCCCCCCAAAAAGAAAAAAAAAAGCGCCCCCCCCCCCTTTCATCGAATTAGCGGTGACATCGGCCCCCTTCGGTGAGTTTGCGGCGCACGGCTGCCTTCGATCAACCCTCTTTCTTCTTCCGGATTTGCTCCAGCCAGGTGATCGTGTTTTGTCACGTCCCTGGCCGATGTTGTCCCCCTCGTAGCTTACCAGGCGCCTTGCGTCACCACACGGCGGTTTTCCTCCGGCCAGATCGAGAACACAAACGCGAGGGTGCTGATCGCCGCGGCCAACAAAATATTCGAATTCAGCGATCCGGAATGGTGGCGCCACTTGGTTTTTGGCCACTTTCACCTTGGCGGCGGATGCCGTATTCCTCCGTGCCGCGCTTGAGGGTCTATGCGGGATTCCAGCCGCACCGGCATAGAACTTTTGAGGCGTTACCACCGGTGGTGGGTTTCCGGGTTTCTCGTAGTGGACGCCGATCTTGTGCGTAACTGGTTCAGGAAGATCACCGGTGCAGGCCCGATTTGCCGATGTTGCAAGGTGATCTTGCGCATCGCCTGGCTTCAATCCAGGCGCGCCTGGCTGCCCACACCAGAACCCATTTCTCCCATCGATTTCAGCCCTGGGGTCAGGGCCGCAACCGAGTCGACCACGCACGATGTTCAACGGCGGCAGAGCGGGACCAGCTGATCAACAATCTCCAGCGCGCCATCTCGCCCGTATCCGGCTGGGAGAACAGCAGATTTTCAAAACGTCACGCCAAGGGCCAGCGGCATAGACAGGATCAAGGGCAATGTTCGGACGTCGACGAAGCCGCCACCCCGCCGCGGCGCTGGGCCTCTGGCCGATGGCATGCAGGGTGAGGGTGGTTTTAACCCGAAACTTTCGCGGGTGCCATAGACCTCCACCCCCGGCCCTTGGGATAGCCCCGCCCAGGGCCAGATCCAGGGTGAGCGCGCCGGTGGACACGGTTTTATCAACCCGCATGCGGGGAGGCATTTTCGCCCAGGCGCATGATCGGCCCTTGCCGAAGTTTGCGGCTCGAAATCTGTCCCCAACACCAGCTGAGCGCCTTGTCGCGCTCCGATGAGGCGGCCAGGGCAGGAGCGCCGGAGCGGGGATGGGCGAGCCGGAGGTCAAGTGGTCTGGGGATCGGAGGCCAATGGAGCAGGGGAAGCAAAGAACAGTGAGGCGCGAAGATCCCGGCACGGGGAGCGGCAGCGGGCCTAAGGCACAGATGCCACCAATGGGAGCCTGCGTATCAACTGAGATTAAGTCAACACGGCGTACGCTAAGCGGGTTCAAGGACCAGATCGCAAGGGGCCGGCGAAAGCGGTCCGGGCTCCAGCAGGGCGATCCCCGGCGGCAAGGGCGGTGGCGATCGCCTGGCCCAGGTAACCCCAGGCGGCCAGGAAACAGCGTACACCTGCTCCAGCCGGGCGTGGAGAGGATCGTCCTCGAGGGTGGGGCGGCGGTTCTTCGATTGAACCACAGCGCCCGCCCCAGGCCCACGCAGTCTGCAGCAGCACCTCCGCCTTACTACTGTCCTCGTGGCCGTAGAGCCGCCAGGGGCTCAGCCCTGCAAGGCGGCCAACAGCTCGCGGGCAAAGGCCGCACCCTATGTGGTCAGAACGGCGCCAGTCGGCACCTTCGCCAGAGAGGGCCGCAGCCGCTCGGCACGCCGGGATAGGCAACGATGCAGAGCCAGCCAGCGCCCTCGGTCGCTGGCGAATTCGCCCCACGGCGCACCCTCCTCAGGGCCGCGGCAGCAGGGAAGGCTGCCAAACCGGATCGGTTCCAGGCCGCGACAGTGCTCCGGCGTAATCGGCCCTCAATCGCAGCCGATCAGCGCCGGGGCGAGCCAGCTCGGCGGCCACCAACACCATCCTCCCAGCCCTTGTGAATCAGGGGGCGCAGACGGGCAAAAACCCACTGTGGCCTGCCTCCCGGGCAACCAGGCGGGATCGAGGCCCAGAGCGGCCCGGCGGGAACTCACTCCAGTACTCCGCCATGCATCGACCAGAACCCCGTTCAAATCGAAGCCAGCAGGGTCTGGAAGACCACAGGGGCAGGCCGCTGAACTGAAAAAACTGGGCCGCTAGCGATTCCGAAACCTAGAATGGCGGACCCAAAAACCGCTGGCTTAGCCACTTGGCGAACGGCCCATAACCGGTGAGCCGAACGTCTCGGGACCGGTTGCCTTTGCTTAGTTCCCTCACAGCGGGCCGTCCTTCGTCAATCTCGCTCTCCCTCGGCGCGCCGAAGCCGACGACGCTTTGGCCTTCAACGGGGGAAGAGCGCAGACGCTGGTTGAACTCACCACTGCCGAATTTCCGCACCTGGCGAAGGCGTAAACGCTCACTCCTCCGCCCCTGAAGTCCGCCCGCAACCCTGGGGCTGCGCGGCACAGCAGCTCCACCGGGCGGCCGATCGGGCAAGCACGAACCTGCTCTAACCGCCAGGCCGGTCACTCTTTGAAACGCCTCAAGACTCATCCTCCGGCCACGGACAGGACCCATGGCCACCCCTGCCTGCCCCTGGGGCCAACTCCCCAGGGGTGATTCCCCCTGGCGGCAGCTCCTGACGACGGCTGCAACAACCGCCTCTCAAGCCCGCGTACAACCTGGGGGCAGGTGTCGGCCTTGATCCCAGGAATCGGCAGGCGATGGCGCTGGGCCAGGCGGGCGCAAACCTCCGGGTCGCGGCCCAGCTGCAGGCGCAGACTGAGCACTGCCTCGCCTGCTCCCAGGTCAGCAGCACCCGCTTGCACCGGCAACTGACGGCCTGCGCGCCGCCTGCTCCAGCAGCCTGGGAACTGACCACCGAGCAGAAGATCCGCACACAGGAGCTGGCGGCGGCGGTTGATCTGCAAATCGCTCCAGCAGTCGCTCTGGCAGTCGATCGGGCGCGCTGCGGCCGGATCAGGCAGGGGGAGCGGGGCCCAGGGGCTGGCGTGCGCTCAGAGCGGCAGTCCTGGCGCCGTGGCGGCCCGCAGGCTCCGCCTGCGGCGCACGGGATGCTTCCAGCCGCACCCGCCCGTCCGCCCTCCAGCTCACGGATCTGGGCGGCGCGGTCGGCCGCGCGGTGGCCATCGGACGTGGCGGCTACATCGACGTGAACGCAGCCAGCGGCTGCGCTGCCGCATCTCCACCGCCGCCGGGAAGGTGGGGCGGCGCTGTCGCTCGAGCACCGCCTTCTGGCTGCCGCGCCGGCGCCGCCCTCCTCAATCGCCAGGGTGACCGACTGAAGACCACCGATCAGGTCGCAGAGTCGTCGGGTTACGGATCAAGTTGGCCAGCTCGTTGCCATGGGCCGTGGCCAAGCCTGCCACCCCCTCCTCGCAATGGTGCGAGCCGCGGGCCCTCAGCGCTCGGTGCCGATCTCATCGATCACGATCACCTCGGCATGTGGTTTTCAACCGCTTCGATCATCACCTCGTTGCCTGAGTTCCGGCCGCGCCACCTGCATGCGCCCGGGCCTGGCCGATGGCGGGATGGGGATGTCCCCCGTCCCGCGATCTCATTGCTGTGTAATTAACCACGACCCCGACGCTCCAGGTCGTCCGCCAACACCCGGGCCGATCTCGCGCAGCGCCGTGGTTTTTGCCAACGCCAGGCGGGCCCAGCAACAGCAGCGAATGGCCGGATCGAGCAAGGTCACGGACCATCCGCCACTGGTGCCGAACACGCCCGGCCACCCGGCAGGTTGAGGCCAACCACCTCGCCCAACCCGGTTGCGGAATGGCGCCTGGATCCGGTGCAGGCTGCGCGTCGATTCCGGCCCGGTGTGCGGCCGCCGACTGGACCGAGCCGCTGAACCACCGAGGCCAGGTCGCGCGCACGATCAGCGGCCTCCAAGCTGAACGGTACGGGCCGGAATAGCGCGCCTGGGCTGCGGCCCAGATCCAGGACAATTTTCCAGGAGAATCCTCGCGCTGGCAGGACTCGCCAGCGCCAGACGCAGCCATCCGGCAACATCTCAGGAGCAGGTCGAGGTTCATCGATGGACCCGCCGAGGGAGAACGGGCGGGACGACCAGCAAGACGGCGGGATTAGGGCCGGGGAGGGATCACGAATTCAACTCGAAGGGCAGTCTGGAAGCTGACCCAGCAGTTCTAGCGATCAGCAAAGGCCCAGCCAGGGAGCCCCAGCCCCCGTTGCCAAAGCTCAAGGCCCGGCCCAAGCAAGCCGGTCCATCAAGCAGACGTGGCCCTCTTGTTCGGCCTGGAGGATCAAAGGCTGCAGCAACGCCTAGCCACACCGCCGAAGGCCACGCCAGCGGCGCTGGCTCCTGCGCGCCAGGGCGGAACCGGCCTGGCGGCGAACAACGGCAGGGTGGAGCATTGGTTTCCGCCGGCCAGCTGGAGGCGGGCCTGGAAGGAGCGATCGGTCGCACCGCCGGCGACGCAGGCGCAGAGCCGCTGTGGGCCGTGCCCATGGCCGATAATCCCCGGCTCATGGCCCGCCCATCGAGCTGCCAGAAGCGGGCGCGGAGGCCACCGGGCGCAGCCGGGCAAACCCGCCCCCAGAGCTCGCTCGGTCCACTGGAGCGGGCGGACGCCGGCAGGGCCCTCCAGGCCCAAGCTTCACAGCCAGCCGCCCGAGGCTCAGCGCCGGAAGGCCCTCCACCTGGCACAGGCGCTTTGGCGAAGGCCCTCGCACGACCAAAGCGCGGGTGTGAATCTTCCACGCCCTCGGGCCCGGAGGCCGGGCCAGCAGCGGCGCCAACCATCGGAGGCCGAGCAGGATTGCCCCTGCTCCTGCAATCAGCTCATGGGGCAGACCGGCAGACAGCGGCCTGCAGCCCTAACAGCGAAATCGTGACTGAAACAGCACGGTCCCTGCAATCGCCAGGGCAGGGCAGACCTGCTGGCAGGGACGGGCGGCAAATCAGCTGCAGCACAGCGGAATCGAACCAGGCCTTGCGGAAGTGGGGATCGGGTCCCATCGCTGAGGCTTGACCATCAACCCAGGGCGGAGCCGCAAGCCGCTCGTCGGGGCCCATGGCCTGATCAAGCGCGCCAGGCCAATGCCCCGACGAGCGCTGCGGCAAAGCGGGGTTGCGGCCACATCCAATACAATGAACCCCAGCCAGGGTGTAGATTCGCAGAGATCCTCGACCGGCAAGGTCCTGCTTGCTGGCCCCGCAGATCAACTTGGCCGCCAGCGGATACCAGCGGCAAGGGCCCTGCTCAGGCGTCGACCACACTGCTCCAAAGCTCCCAGCGGCAAACCTGCCGCGAGCCGCCCATCCTCCGCCACGATCTTTTCCCCCCCCCATCGTGGTTCCGATGCGGGTCAGGTTGCAGAGGGATGTCCACTCTCCGCGAGGACAACACCTGGGCCTCAGCAACCACAACAACATCGTTGGCTACCGACCAAGAGGGAACCCCAACTGCGGCATGACCCGCTGAACGGTTCCTACCCGCCGCATCACGGCCAACACTGTGGGTGGCCGAGGTGGGTGGACGAACCCCATGAAAGCTTCAAATAGAAGGCCTCGGGGTCACCCCAACCTTTCGCGTCCGAGGTCAATCTGGGCGCCGGTACCGCAGCGCGCAGGCGGGCGCATCAAGGCGAGTTTCGGCTCCGCCCCTTCGACGGGGCATAAAGGGCAACGCTCCTGCCTTGCCTCAAGGTCCGTCATCGGAAGCGGCGGCCCCCCGTCAGCAAGAGGGGGCATGGGGAGGGCCCTCCAGAACAACCTGGACTGAATCTGACAGCCGGAAGCCTAAACCGTCAGAAGGCTGTGGGGTAATGGTTTAAAGCTGTGGCAATTTGATGCTGCGCGCCGACCGCTAGCGGGCCTCCGACGCAATTGCAGGAACCTCACCGCTGGTCCGGTGAGGTCTACCTAGGCAGTCCATCTTCCAGGGTTTTTCACTTCCCGTTTGAAAGGACAAGAAGAGCAATTCCATCGGAAGGCGGGAAAACTGTTCGCCTGATTTCCGATCGGGCGGGAAAGTCCCCGCCTGCGCTGTTTTCGCCCTACCGCTAGCCCAACCGTTCCTGCCCCTGAAAATTTTCAGGTGCAGCCCCGGAAATCAGACCCTTCCAGTCTGGTCCAAGCGCGTTACGCCACGAATCAGCTTCACGTCCTTCGGCTTTGCAAAAGCCTTTGAAAGGCGCTGTCCTTGCTGGCGTTTTTCGCCTTCTATGGCCCTCGCATTCTTGGGAAGAAACTGGGCATGTCCCAGTTCTTCAACAAGCGGAGGGCAGTCCAATCCCGGTCCACCTTGATCGAGCAGGTCCTTGCCGCATCAAACCCAACTCAAAACCCCCAGCAAGCGACGGCTACACCGCCCGTGCAGGTTGGTTTTGGCGAGATCGCGAGAAACTCGTTCAACAAGCCCAGCTCGGGGCACCTGGCCAAATCAGGCAGCGAGCTGCCTGCGTCATCTTCACCGAATACCGCCTCAACACAGTTTGGAAGGTTTGGAATTGGGTGAACCGATCACAGTCCGAAGCGCTTTGGAAGCCGTTCAGAACGGTCGATGTCAGTGGTGACACATCTGGCCGCGGCTTTTTCAGTGGTTTTATCGAAAACGCCACGGCTTTCAGCCGCGGCCCCATGACCCACGTTTCCAAAGAAACCACGCCAGCCCGGCTTCGACCGGTGCCGGCACCGACGCCGGGCCGGGTTTAATCCCGGCAAGCGGATGGCCGGCCGCTACGGCGCAAGCAAATCACGCACGAGGGGTCTGAAACCGATCCTGAAGGTGGACACCGAGCGCAATTTGCCTGGTGGTGAAGGTTCGGTTCCCGGGCAAGCCGGCGCCCTGCTCAACATCCGTCCCGGCGCTGCGTGTCGGTGCGAAGGACGCGAAACTGAGGATGGCAAACATGATTCAATGCGTCGTTCGCGACTGGCAAGGCAAGGAAGCTGGTGAAGCTTCCCTCGACCTGAAAGTCCGCCAAGAATGCGTTCCCGCACGCCGGACTGGTCCATCGCCGCGTGGTGGCGGCACTGCCAATGCCCGACAGGGGCACGGCCAGCACACTCACCCGCGCCGAGGTTGCCGGGCGGTGGCCGCAAGCCTTTACAAGCAAAAAGGAACGGTTCGCGCTCGCCTAGGGTTGCATCCGCACACCACTCGCCCCGGTGGTGGCGTGGATCTTCGGTCCAAGCCTCGCTCCTATGCCGTGGCCATGAACCCCCGCAAGAGCGTCGGCTCGCCTGCGTACGGCCCTGATCAGCCGGCCGCTGACATCGTTCGTGGTCAAGGGTTTCGCCGCCGACTGGAAGCCCCCAAAACCCGCGAGATCGGGCAGCCTGCAACGCCTCGATAATTGCCGCAGGGGCGAAGTGTTGCTATCCTCGACGGGCCGTCTGGAAGCGGTGCGTCTCTCGGTTCGAATCTCGAAACGGTGAAAATTGATCGCACGCCGACCAGTTGAAGCGTGTTCGAAACCTGCTCAATGGCCAAGCAATTGGTGGCTGAGCGAGAGGCACTGGCCAAAGATTCAGGAAAGGTCTACAACGATGGACTGAACGTTTTGGCAGGGCCGTTTTTGGCGGATGTGATCGCCAGGCGCACTGATGCACCGAGAAGGCCACCCGAGGCCTTGAATTGAATCAGTAACCACCTTTGAAGTGACTCCGCGTGCGGCCAAGCCCCGACATCAAGGCCGCCGTCGAGGAGTTGTTCTCGTGAAGGTGATCGGCGTGAGCACCATGAACCACCGCGTCCTCCGGCGGATCGGTCGGTTCGCGGGCAAACCGCGCCCAATCAAAGCGGTGGTTGCGCCTTGCCGAAGCAATGCCATCCAGCTTGTTCCCAGAGGCCTGAGGGGATCTAAAACGTTATGGCAATTCGCAAGTACCGCCCTACAACCCGGCACCCGC
>Ga0163217_1021843_pt1 | contig 10251 bp, 13 predicted proteins | sample SynspAceP_FD_185933 | JGI IMG/M metagenome (GOLD analysis project Ga0163217, IMG submission 185933) | Saline lake microbial communities from Ace Lake in Antarctica - Synechococcus sp. Ace-P (PacBio error correction) | ecosystem: Environmental > Aquatic > Non-marine Saline and Alkaline > Saline ...
CTCAAACACCAAAAGAAAAAAAAGGAAGAGATGGCTTTGGGAAAAGGGGCCCCAAGGCTTGGGGCCCCCTGGGGAAAATGGCGGGTGACCGAAAGTGGAAAAAAAACAGGCCCAAAAAACGCTTTTGCGCGCAAAAAGGGCCCATCGGAAAAGAATTTCCAACCTTCGACACAAGGCCCGAGGCCGCCCGGCCTTCTGGGAAAAAAGCGGGCCGCTTTCCTCGGGCTTCCCGTTCAAGTGGAGCTCGGTGATGGTGCCCACGCCCCCGGGCGCACGGCAAAGAAAGACGAAACGGGCTGGGTGGATTGGTGTGGTCCCCTGGAAAATGGCGCCCGCCCCCTGCGCCAAGTTTGATCTGGTTGATCCTGCGCGCGGGCGACCTCAGTGAGCAGGCCGTCCTGCCCTTACCGCTGGCGGCCTTCCCCATGGCCCCCTGCACGGCAGCTGGGCGGAGGCGGCCCCTGAAAATGGTCACGAATCTTCTTGTTGCCTTTTCCCTGCCCGTGCCGTTTTCTACCTTTTTCCGCTGCTGCTGAATCACCCTGTTTACTTTGGCTGCCGAATGCCCGGCGGCGGCAATCGCTGTTGGCCATGTGGCCGGATCGGTGCCCGACACCCTCGGCCTCAAGGACCGGGGGCCCCTGCCCACCCTGCCCGCTTCGGCCAATCACTGCGTCCCGGGAAGACTGGCCGCTGGCTGATCGCCCCATCGCTTGCCCTCGCCCAGCCGCAGCCGGTGGTGGCGGCGGGATGCCAGGCACCCGGATTTGAAACGGCGCCCGAGCCGGCGGCCACCTACCTCCATGCCAACGGGCAGAAAGCCGGCTGTTTCGCTTCATCGTGATCTCGAGCTGGCCAGCGACCCCGACCACGGCGTCCTGCAAGGTTGCGCTCGCCCTCCAGGCTGGGTTGTTCCCCGATCTCGGGGTGAACCGACAGCGGATCGAAGGTTGCTGCGCGAAGCGCTTCCTCCCCTTAAGAAGCGCCCGTTTTAGTGCGCAAGATGAACGTGGAAGAGGTTGGTGGCCTCGGAAAACAAGGTTGGCCCGCGCTCCTGGCGATCGCCACAACCGCCGCCTCGATCGGCGGCGGCAATACCACCCGCTGCTTCAAGGCCGGATGGCTTCCACCTCGACAAGAAAGCGGTGAGTTGGACTTGGACACGGGGCCTGCTGGCGGGGGATCAGCCTCAGTCCTAGTCCGGGGCTTGCCCAATGCCCGGCCTCGCCACGGCCCGGGCGGCCGCGCTGGCGGCGGTTGGCAGGGCGTGCGTTGGGAGCAGCGGTTTTTGGCTCCGGTTCGGGTGGCTCAGGACAAAGAACAGGCGGTGGTGCAGGTCGGGCCTCCAGCAGCGGAAACCCTGGCGGGTTCGGGGGATCGATTCGGGGCCGTCTCCGGACTCCACCAACCCCACCGGGTGAGCGCCCACCACCAGCTGGAAAGCGGATGCGTTCGCGTTGGTTATCAGCCGTTCACCTCCGCCACCTGTTTGGGGTCGGGCTCGCCCGGGCGACACCTGGCCCGCACCGACCTACGCGGATGAATCGGCGGGTTCCACATCCCAGTTGATCGAGAATCAGCGATCTGGGCCTCCTTGACCCAGTGTCACCGTTTCCCTGGTCAAGCAGGGTCCTGGATCGGTGGTGCGCCACCTTGGCGCTGGACCAGCTCCTCGCGGCTGCGGCGAACCAGATCAAGGAAGCTGCGGTGAGCGGCACCACCAAACAGAGCGTGAGGCCGAGGCTGAAACGATGCCACCGGCTGCGACCATCTGGTTTATCAGGCCAGGCCCTGAATTTGCCAACACCAGCAGGCAACCGCTGAGGAAATGCCATCAAGTTGGTGAGATACAGCACCCGGAGCCGAGCGCGCACCGACCATGCTAGCGGAGAGCAGCAGGCCAGGGCGCAGACAGGCGGCCACCAGGGCCACGGCGAATCGCCGTTCCCGGCCAGCGAACGACACCGCCTCACTGCGCAACCGGCATAGGCAGCGATGCCACCGGCCACCAGGGCGATGCCGAGATCCAGCAGGTTCGGGGCCGTGGCCGGGCCTGGACCCTGCTGCGAAATCACCCAACCCGAGACCAGCCCCAAGCACACGGAAACCCCGACGGCGATCAGGGCCGCCACAGCAACAGGGTTGAACAGCCGCCTGCAGAACCAGCTTCACCCGGCCCCGCAGGATGCCGAAGGCCGTGGCCCGCAGCGGGTGATCCAGGGGGCGGTGATCATCGGCGCCGATCACCACCGGGCGCTGGTTGGCCAGCACCCCAGGCTTGGCGATCAGGCTGGAGCCGAGCTGAGCACGAATGAACACCTCGGGGGTTCCCGGGCGTCGTCTTCGAATTCGGCGGATCAGTTCGGCGAACTCTCCTGGTCTTGGGATAGGCCGCTGGATCGATGCCTTGTCGCCGTAATTCCGCCCGGGTTCACCATCTCAGGGGCGACTCCAGAACAGACAGGGGGATTCAGAGCAGCACGGAGCCGCACAGATCAATCAACGACCGGTGATCTTGGGAGGTCCCCTCATCGTGGGGGTAGGAGGGTGCGCACAGCAACAGGGCCCGGATCTACGGCCAGGTAATTGCTCACCGCCCCCGTTTTTTTTTTTTTTCAATGTTTGCGCGTGCATCCTCTCGTTGCCCAGACGCTGTCCAGCTTCCGAGGCGGCGATCAGATCCAGCACCGTGGGGTTGAGGCCCGCCAACCAGAGGCTGATTCCTCCTTCTCAAGGGCTGCTCGGCTTCGTGAGCGTTTTTGAGGCGGAGTATCGCTGGTCGATCACGCACTGCCATGAGCACCACCCCGTGGGCTGGTGCTTGGTTCACCTCGGCGCGCAATGCGGCCTGAGAAACGCCGTGGGCCATTGGGCAAAAAACGGCGACGCCTCGCGCGGAGGAGCAACAGCCCCGGCCCAGCTCTCATCGTGGGGATGGCGCGGCGAAGAGAGGCCGGAATACATCGTGGCCGAGCCTGCGTCCGATCGCGTACACCGGCGGGTTTCACCTCCTGTTGCACCAGCGCCAGCATGACAGATACGGCCACCAGGATACCCTTGAGGGCCCAGAAACACCACGCCAAGGACAGGCACAACGGCCCAGTGAAATTCGGCGGCGCGCACAGCGGCGGATCGGCAGGAACTCGCTCAGGAGCGATCAGTTCGAAATGACATAAACGATCACTCACCACCGCCAGGGCGCCCAGGGGCATGCAGGGCGATCCAGGGGGCCAGCAAGCAGCAAGGGTGGCAGGGCGGCCGCTGCGTGACAGCCTCCGCCATCTGGCTTGCGGCGCCGCCTGGCGGTCACCGGTCTGGGTGGTGCACCGCCGGCTGCCATCCCAGAAAGCAGCCGCCGCCGATGTTGGCCAGTCCCAGGGCCAGCAGCTCCCGGTCCGGGTTCGGAGAGGGTTCGTCAGAGGCGTCGAACGCCCGTGCCGCTGCGGATGCCTTTTTCGGTGAAACTCATCATGCGATGCCCGCCGCCCTGGCCAGAGAGCACCGACCAGGTTGAGCTCAGGCCAACTGACGTCTGGGGCAGGCCCGCGTGCACCGTCCCACCAAGCTCGACGCCCGAAGCGATCGAGGCCCCAACAGGGCGCAACTGGCGATCGCCAACGGCCACCAGCCGCAAGGGTGCGGGCAGCCTCGGCAACCAAGCCGCTTCAGGCCAAAGAGCAGGTGAACAGCCCGACCGAAGCAGCACCGTGGCGATCGACGCCTGGGGGGATCTGACCGAGCAGGGCGGCAAGGTCGGCGAAAGAAACCGGCCTTTCTCCACAATGCAGACCGAGCACTTGGGCAGCTGATCCACCACGATCACCAGGCCGATGCCAAGGATTGAACCCACCAGCACCGATTCAGAGATGAAGTTGGGCGATGAAAGCAAAGGCGGAAGCAGAGAGCGCCCGCAGAGCATCAGCCCACCAGCAGGGCCAGGGTGGCGCTGGCCGCCATCAGGGCAGTTTCTTGGGAAAATCGCCAGCGGCGAGAGACGGTTCAGCTCGCTGCTCACCAGATCGCGCAGCGTTTGTCCGTGGTGGCTGAACGCTCCAGGGGCCGGGAACTAACGAAGAGGGCGGTACACCACCATCGGCAACCAGGGGCCGTGTAGAGGCCCACCTGGCACGGGCAGTCCGGCCACGGTGGCGTAGGCCAATCGCCTTGGGCAGCACCACCGCCGCAGCCGTCAGGCCGGCCACCGATCCAACCCGCGGCGGGCTTGGCCACGGCAGATCGATGGAGAAGGGCCGGATACCTGCGGCATCAAGGCGTGGGGTGATGAAACCGAATGAAGGTTCTTGCGTAGCAAAAACGTTTCTCGTTGAGCTCTCACGCAATGACCAAATCAATGGATCCGCCTTTCCCCCGTTTGGGCTGGGCGGAGAATTCAAGAGGAGATGGCCATCAGCATCATCATTTGAGGGTTTTGATCGAACCTGATACCACTCGGCGCTAACTGCTCAGAGGCAACTCCATTGCCGCCCAGGCGAAGCCAGGCCACGGCCCACAGCGATCGACCAAAAAGCAAACCGAAAGCAATCGAGACGATCATCGGCGCCACGGCGATCTGCTGCAGGGCCATGGCGCCGGCGAAGGCCGATGTCGCCAGCCGGGTGATGGTGAGAGCAATGGGGGCCAGAGGACCCGACGAACCAGCCGACGACCACTGACTGGCCAGATTGGCCAGGGTTAAAGCCACGTCGCGAACAACCACAGCCCCGGCCATGATTGGCTGAACACCAGCAAGCCATCACTCTGAACACAATCGGGAGGGCCGGCAGGGCCAGCACATTCGAGGCGGCGAGCAGGAGAACAACAGGAAATGGCCAAAAAGCCACCACACCCACCAAGCTCCGAAGGTTGAACGCATGCTGTCGTTGGCCTCGGCATTGGCAGCACTTGCCGTACTCCGGAGGCCGGATCCACTGGAACAGACGGTTGAAGGCCGACGCCGGCCAGCACGCGATCCACCAAGCCAAGCCACGAAAGCGGCCCACCAGATGGGCCCCCCCCCCCCCCCCCGCCACGGCCACGAATCAGCAGAGCGTGAAGATCTGGGCAGCTTCACAGCCCTGGGCCAGCATGGCGGTGGACGGGCCTGAAAATGCGCTGGGATCTCCAGGGCAAAATCGAGGGCAGCGGTGGCCGTGGGGATTCAGCACCAAACACACATAAGACCAGCGTTCCGGCGATCCAGGAGAGCCGTTGGTTGCCCTTGTCCAGGGTTGAGGCCGAAATCGGCCGCCGGCTTTGGTCGAGGCGCTGGCGCCACCAAATTGGACACCACCTTCCCCGCAAATGGGTCCTTGCGATCGCCCGCCGACAACCGCAGTGCGCCAGCGCTTTGACCGCGCGGGCAGGGCACCGATCAGAAATCTTCGAACAGGCCCACACCGCGTGATCTGGGCGCCGAGGTTGAGGGCGCCAAGTCACCAGCGGCACGAAAACAAATGATCGCCAGAAGACCAAGTTTGGCAAACGGTCTCGCCGATCAGCAATCCCGGCCGGTGCGTCGTTCTCCCTTGGTCGGAAGAGTTTTTTCGTCCATGTCCCAGGTTGGCTGTGGAAGAGCGACGATCGAGCGCGCCAGCGTGGCCCAGCACAAAAGCCACGTGGCCAAGGAATCGCGGCCCGAGAGCAACTTCGGCAGGTGGCGAATTCTGGTTCACCAGCTCGCTCACCGGCTCCGACACCGAGCGCAGATCAAGGGTGTCAGCGCCCGCCACAGGCCAGCACGATCACGATCCAGAACACCGCGGTGGAGAGCCAGCGGACTCAAGCGCATGGGGGCTTGAATGCCTTCACCACGGCCCGGAGGGTGCGGGAAGAGCCGCTCATCGAACAGCCAAAGCCTCCGCACACGGGTGCGGCAGATCTGCGGCCACACCGGCACGCGCCAGCCCCAGAAGCAAAATCGCCAACGCCCCAGCAGATTCCCGCACCACTGGCAGCGCCTCAGCACCAAGGGTGTCAGGTAAACACTGACGGGTGGAGACGCAGGCGTGGCAACAGCATACTGAGCGGAAACGGTGGATGCATGGGATGGCAATCAACGGTCAAAAGAAAATGGCGAATGGCGACAGGCGCTGCTACGGCCCCCCAAGGCCCACAGCCATCCGTTAACAAGCTCGCAGCGGAACTAGCCCATTGTCAACAAATTGAAAGGAATCGGAAAGGGAACCTGCGAGCTGACAAAACTGGTGGGCCAGCCGGCAAATCTGCCAGCCTCCAGTGAAAGCCTTGCCGCTGCTGGAGACGACCTGGACACCTGGGATCAGCTGCTTGCCCTGCATGTGGATCAAAGCCGGCAGGGTGATTACGCGGGCTGGCTCAGCCACCATCCCACACCCTGAGCCACTGGCTGGCTGCACAGACCAAGCCGAACCGAAATGGACGCCAGGAGCATCTGGCCCTGGATCAACGCTTTACAACTGCCTTCCACCATCCAGTCCGTGCCAAGGCCTACCCGATCGCCTCGATCCGCCCCGACGCTGTGGGCCTGCCGAACTGGATCGGCTTTCTGGCCTTCTTTCAACGCAAGCGATCACAGGCTTGCGAAGCAAATGGATCGTCTGGCCTGGATTGAGAAACCGGATGTTGCGTCAGCAGGGCGATCCACGCATTCAAACTTCGCCATCGTCTGCGGCGTCAATTGGGACTGCCACGTTGCTAGGCGCAAACGAGGAGCCGGCCGAGCTGGTGAGCAACCAACTGACGACGCCCCTGAAGCGCTTTGTCAACAATCCAAGCAAGGGTGCGTTATGATCCAGAAACGAACATTTCTATTTTGCAGCAAGATTTTTCAGTGGTACAAGCCGATTTTTCTTGACGAACATACTTCGCTATCGCATTAAACATCTTGCCGCCATCTGACAAAACAAGCTCCACGCCTCAACAAACAAAATGCTGAATTAAATTCTCAGCCAAGCAACGGAGACAAAGACTGAGCCAAGTATAGAGACCACAACAAGCCAAGGAGTCACCAAAACAATGAGCCACACCTGTCCTTTCTCCTCCCTATGACTGGAGCCCTAATCAGCGAATGTCTTCATAGAGCGCTCATCCGGCCTGGTGGCATGGCCCAAGGCCCAGAGAATAACCAATGGAGAGATACATCACAACGGCTTAACAGGTTCCCCACTGCCGAACCCGCCGGTCTGAACTGAACACCACCCGGCGGATCAGTTTGATCCTGCCCCACTTTTCAGCAACCTTGAAGCAAAGATCCCCATCTTCAGAAGTGGAAGCGATCATTGAAGCCCCCAACACTCCAGAATGTGTCAACGCCGGGTGATCATCACTGATCACCGAAACAGAAGCCGGAACCCCTAAGGAACAGAATGGGGGCGAAAACAGAAGCGGCGCCCCATGGGTTTTTCAGCAGGTTCAGAGTGGAAAATCAACCAGCGGGTCTTGCCATCAGACCGCATCAAACGACACGAAAGCCAGCGCAGGCGATTGAATCAATCCGCCAAGGCACCCCTGGCCACGCTCACCAGATCGGTGGGATGCGGGTGTCCGCATGGAGAAAACAGAGAGGGTGCACGCTGGCACGGCGGCAACCTTCGTTCATACTGAATGGCCCTGCCGGCCGTTGAGGTCTGTACAACTGTGAATCCCCGCTCCATGGGCGATGGTTGGTGGTGGTGTCCGTGGCCTGCCCTCCACCACGCACCACCAACGTCCAGGCTGGCGGGGTTTGGAGGCCTGCACGTGCGCAGGGTGCCGAAGAAGCCAAGCCTCTCATTCCAGGTTGGAATGATGATCGAGGAAGACGCTTCCATCGCCACTGCCTAGGAGCTTGGTTGCCAGGCCAAAACAACAACGGAGTGGACCGAGTGCCGATGATGCCCTTCGGTACACAAGCAAACTCAACAGCAGGGAAAAGAATACAAGATGATCAGCAACTGGCTGTGGATGCCAAGCTCAGCGGACCGACAAACCAGGCCACCACCACCAGCAGCGGCTGATGAACCAGGTAAGAGCGGGCAGCGCCCGGCCCCACGTCCATAGGCGAAGGATGGGGATGGGGGGGCTATCAGGAAGCGGCGCGCCCCAACGCCAACGCAGCCCAACACGGCGATCCAGCTGTTAAAACCACGGACAAGCCTGGACAAGAATGAATGCCATCCGAATAGCCAGACGGCGGCATCGATGGCTGAGCCCTAAACCACACAGCTCGACAGCAGGAACAGCAAGGCCCTGAGAATCGTCCATCTCTGCTTGTCCAGCAACAAGCAAGAAGCCTGGCTGGGCAACAGAATAAAATGCCGTAAAGAAAATAAAGAGATAAAGGCCGTCAGATTGGCCAGTCGTCAATAAACGTTCTGGAAGCCCGGCCAACCCGGACGCAACAGGGCTTTCTGACAGCATCAGCGGCAGAGCCAAGAGGCAGGAGCGAAGACCATGACACCTGGCCAGGAACAATCAAGAGTGAAAGACGCATGGCTGCGATCAATGCTGCCCGCCTAACAGCACGGAAGGCAGAGGAGCGAGATACCAATATATATATATGCACAGAACCAGAGATGGGCCCACTCAAAATGACCCGACTGGCCGAATTCCCAATCAAAAAAAGTGGGGATAAAACTGCAGGTAGTTCTGGTTCGATCCCGTGTCCTGTCAGCTCGTGCAGATAAACCTGTGGAGGCACCAAAGCAACAGAATGCAACAGCAGGGGAAACAGCAACCGCGCCGCAGGCGTTCCCGCAGGTAGCGCGTCAGGGCTGCGCAGCTGCAAGGGAGTGCGCAGCAGGCAGTGGAGCCAGCCCAAAGAAAGAACAACAACGGCATGTGCCATTGATACAGGGACTGAACCACGGCCAGCCAAGGCCTGCACTCTTTTGGGATTGACCACAATAGAAGACACCGAGTCTCCGGTGTAGAATACGGCCGCTGCATGGAACGGGATCAACAACAACACGGCGATCAGCCTGGCCAGTCCAAGAGCCTGTGTATCGCCTCAGGTGTGTGGCTTGCCGGCTGCTGATGCATGAGTGCCGTGATCATGGGCATGGGTCCCGGTAGAAGCCTGGAAGAACAATTCAAGGAAAGAAAAAGTTTATCACTTGAGCAAGGCGAAGCACCTATCGCCCATAAAGATGATCTCGACAGGATCTTTCTGTTACGAAAGACGCTCAAATCATGACCCAACACGGTGAGCTGATGAGCTCGGCTGCTTCCCAACAACTGCAAGGTGCCCTCTCAATCTTCTCTTTCATTCCCGCCTGAAAAGCTGAGCCTAGCAAACGCCAAAAGCAATGACGTTGCCCAATTCGTCCATGAATGCTAGGTGCTCATTGCCATGAATCCCCTTACTTTAGCCAGATTTTCGATCAAACTTGATTTTTTTTCAGCTTACTGCATGGGGCGTGCCGGATGACCCTCGTGGTCTACAACAGAGAAGATCATCGAGGAGAATTCGAAATACTCTAGTGCAGATTTTTATGTTGTTTCTATCTATCACAAGGTTGCCAAGCTTCTTGCTTTGGCTAGCAATTTTGATGCAAGCAAGTCATCCACCTAGTTGCCATGACCTGGCGATTGGAGTGGCAATCCTGAAATGGTCCATTTCCGAATCCTAAAGACGAAATAGCACTACTAGGGTCTGGTTGATTCGATCGAGAGATTGTTGATCATGGCGTTTGATATGGCTGCGCTGGCCGGGGCTTTCGTGGAGCCATCGTGGCCGCTTGGATCTGCGACGCAGGCGGAACAGCTGAAATGGATCAGTGCTTCGAAAACCTTGCGTTCGTAGTGGCAGGCCCAAATCAACGATCCTCAGTCGAGGCAGCCATCGATCTGACATCCTGTGAACTGACTCTTGGCGAAACCGCAACAAGCCATTCGATTGCCCCAGCACACGCTCAAGCCGAAGCCTGCAAAAGCTTGCCGATGAAATGCCCGCAAGCCCAAGGGGCACGGAGGATCTCGAGCCAAACAATCTCAAGAATCCGATTGCCAATCTCCCCCATCAGCCTGCCCATCGAATTCAATACCATCTCGGGAGTAGGGCCTTTCAGAAAGGCCCGATCACTGAAACATTGGTTCCTCCTTCAAAGCCGGTCATTCCAGCGAAGCTGGGGCAGCAGTGGTTGGAGCCATGATTACGCGCAACGAATCATTCCATTCGTTGAAATGCTCCACCTCTGGACACGGGCCGCAAGCCATCCCGGTATCGGAGACACAAACCCCCAATTCCTTCTTCGTCCCCGAAAGCAAAAATGGCCTCAACCTGGGGGGTCGTCC
>Ga0163217_1059688_pt1 | contig 10251 bp, 8 predicted proteins | sample SynspAceP_FD_185933 | JGI IMG/M metagenome (GOLD analysis project Ga0163217, IMG submission 185933) | Saline lake microbial communities from Ace Lake in Antarctica - Synechococcus sp. Ace-P (PacBio error correction) | ecosystem: Environmental > Aquatic > Non-marine Saline and Alkaline > Saline ...
CCAAAAAAAAAGGAAAAAAAAAAAGGGGAAGGAGGGAATTTTTTTGGGGGGGGGGCGGCCAAAAAAAAAAATAACCGGAGACAACTGGGGGCGCGTATATTTTTTCCCCAGGGGAGCGCAAAAGCCGGGCCAAAAGGCCCCTTTTGGACCGACAAGGCTATTGAAGTCCTTCGGCCCAGGATCTTGAAAAAACAAACTCAAGCAGGCTTTGAGCAGCAACATGGGCCATGGTGGGTCCTGACACCGGCGGGCCGGCATAAGCCCGCCTTTTGGGGTTTCCGCAAAAAACCCGTTTTTTCTGGCATTGCCAACGAAATGTGGTTGGCGTAAGCCTGCGGTAGAAAGAACTGCAGGGTGGCGTCCGGGCCATGGTCAGTCGGTGTTCCTTTTTGATAGCCTGCCTCGAAGCAACCCTGAACTGGCTGTTCGTCGATGGAATCCGTGTAACGGCCCAATGGCCGCGAGGGGTTGGTGGCGGCGCGCGAGATGGGGATTGATAAGAGCTTGATTTGAAAGGCGACTACAGGCTGGGCGGCGGACCAAGATCGTGGTTTTCCTGATCCGGTCAAGTTTTTGGTAAACCTGCTGGAACAACAAGCGGGCATTAAACGGTTAATGCAGGATAGCCGTGGACAAGCTTGATCTCAGGTATTTCAGCGCCGACAATGATTCAAAAAACCCTCAGCCGAGGCCAGGGCATGTAACCGCCCTGCAGGCACGGTGTCCTGGCTGCTGATCCTCACGTGCTTGTTGGCTGATCCTGCGCTGTGCAGCCTTACGTGGATGCCAGCCGCATGAGCTTTGGTTAATGCGCTCTTCTTGCCGTCCGGACGACCGGTATTTTTCGGGCATTCTGTTTGCCAAGCCGGGTGCCCGCGCCCCTGGGCGTGATGTTTGGCCCGGAGCGGCGCTGGCGTCGCCGGTCTGATCATTGCAAGATGATGGCGCAAACGGATGGTCGAGCCTTCCGCACGGGGTATCGGCTGAGCTTGCGGCACTGGGCCATGCTGCTTGGTTGCCGAATTGGAGCCGGGTCTGGCGTTGGGGGGCGCTTGTTTGGTGGTGGCGATCGGTCGCTGCACTCGGCCGCTGCTTTTCTGTACCCCCCCCCCCCGTCAACCTTGAAGCGCATTCCTTCCGCTGCGCTCCGGCGTTTGAAAATTGTTTGCCGGCTTGGCGGGTTGGTGCTGCGGGCGTTATTCAGCGGCATGGCGCGCTGTTGCCATCATGTTTGACCTGTTGCAATCGCGTGGCGCCGGCCCTGGGCAGTGCGAATTTCTCTTGCGCGGTCATGCCGCGGGCTACGAGTTGCCTGTGGGGATTGCGCGGGTCTGACACTGCTCGCCCTGCCTGCGGCGGATGCTAAACGGTGATCGCATGAGGCCGGGATTTTGCGACACGTCGTGTCCAATTACGCGGCTGATGGGGCTGGGCATCGTGCTGTCTCGCTGATCACTGCCCTGACGGGTGGTGCTGCCGGGGTGTTCCTCTTCTCGGGCTGGTGGACCACCTGAATCCGGTGAATCACTGGCGACAATCTTGCGGCCGTGGCCATTCAACTGGTAGGCTGACTCGGGGCCGGCGTTGATGCTGGCTGCTGATTGCCCTTCCGGGCGCCTGGCTGATTCATCTTTCGAGGTGGCCTTCCCTCCGTATTCTGCTCTGGGCGATCTTCGGCAGCCTGGTGTTTTCGTTCCCATTCTTGTGCGGGCGCTTGCGATGGCTTGATACTTGCTGGATGGCCCGGGTTCTGGCGCTGACGCTGCTGCCCTTCCTGGGATTGCCTCAGTTGCGCCCGCCCTTTTTATCGCTGAATGTGCAGGGCAACTGGGCTTTTGTTTTTTGGTATACCGGGCACGCGCTTGGCGCGATGCTGCTGGTGGCCCGTCGCATCGGCTGTCGGACGGTCCTGTTTCAGACCAATCACGCAATAACCAGATCCTGACGCCGTCGTTGATGGCTTTTGATGATGGCTCTATGTATTGGTCCATCGCTGCGTTGTTTTTTCCTGGGGCCATCGGCTCACAACCGCAATGTGGCCGCTGGCACTGCGGTTTGGCAATGGAAGTGGCGCGCTGGTGTTAACTGGTGCTGGCTGAATCTTTCGTTGCTGTTTTCCCGGGTCGGTGCGCAGCCTGCATCTGATATCTGCTGGTATACTGTTCGGCATGCTGTTTGTGAAGTTGTCCCGGGCGCGTTTCAGGGTGCTCAACCCCAGTGAATTCAGCATTCAGCAAGGCGAGCTTGCCAGCTTCAGTCGGATCATGTAATCACTGTTGGGTGCGATGCTGGGGCGGTAGCGCTTGCGGATGCTGTTTGGCGAGGTGCGGAGTACTGGACGTGGTTGGCCTGGGCGGTGATATCGCATCAAATCTGGGCGGTAAACATTATCGACGCCTGCTGGTGAATGTTGATGCAGTGATTGCGTATGTGTCCGGCCATCCCACCGCGCCTGGTCCGGGCCCCGACGCTGTTTTTATCGGAAATTGGTGGTGCCATCTGGGCCCTACTGCTGATGGGCCAACTTCAACAGCATCGCTGACCCTGCCGCAAGTGGTGCCTGCCGGCGTCGTAATGCCTCGGTGGGTGGTCAGCGTGCCTGCTTCGTCATCTGTTTTTATCCACGGTTCCGCTGGCATGGTCATTCGAGCTGCGGGTGGTCTGCTGTTATTGCGCTGCCTGATGGGTGCGCGGGTCAAACATTGATCGAAACCCACGCGCTGTCCAAAGTTATGGCGACACCCTGTGTGGATGGCGTTACCTTGCAAATCCCGCGGGGGTTTTACCTCCATCTCGGCCGAAACGCGCGGGCAAAGTCGACCTTATGCTGTCGATCGGATCAGCCCGGCTTACCTGCCGATGATTCTTCCACGGGAAGCGGTGCCTGGTGGAGGATGGGCGTCACCCGCACGCCGGGGGGAATGTGCTGCCAAGCGGCTGTCCGATCTCTGCGCCAGGACAACCAGAGTCGCTGCGCCTGAACTGTCAGGGAAAACTGGTCGCTTTGGCCGTTTCCGCACTCCGGCGGGCGCTGTGAGCCGCCGAGGACCAGCGGCATATCGATGAGGCCATCGCTTATTGGGGCTCGAGCATTGGCGGCGGCATATTGACGCCCTTGTCTCCGGCGGCAAGCGCAGCGGCCTAATGTGGCGATGGTGCTGTGCCAGGATCCGAATACGTCTGCTCGAACGAGCCTTGGCAAACAATACGACCATGCATCCATCCTGCTGGCCGGATGATGCAGCTGTTGCGCCCGCGCGGCGGATGACAAGCAAGACGTGGTGGTCGTGCTGATGGACATCAACTTCGGCCGTCCTGTTTTAATGTTACTCCGTCATAAAATCGTGGCGCTGGCGGCGATGGGCCCAGTTGGGCCTGCCAGGGACGCCTGTGAACTGATCCGCGATGATGTTGGCTCAAGCGAGCTGTATCAGTGAGCCATTCGGGTCATGAAACTGGGCGGCCAGAGATTTTGTACCTATACCGCTGGATAACGTAAGTGGCGCCTGTGGCCGCCAAACACGGATTCGCAAAAACAGCTTAACCGAAAGCCAAATCATCTCCTGTGGACAATTGATCAGTCTCCCAGGACGTTGAGGCAAAGGAAAGCGTCCCTACGTAGCATGCCGTGCGTATTCGTACGCCGGATCATGGTGCAGAGCGGACTTGAATCGGTGGTCTGGGTAGCTACTCATCATCACGATACCCGCCTGACGAGCCTGGGCCTCGAGCGCTTCTCGCTGTTGGCGATACTGTTGGCAGGCGCTTCTGGAAGTATCTGCTGCATTATTTATCCTTTGTCCATTTTGTTATCGAAATCCATCACGCGCCATTTTGCACTTCTCGGTACAAATTTCCAGGAAATCAGCAAAAGTGCCTGTGGTTCGGGGGTCGCGGCGCGTGAGTTTCGACGTTTGCGCTTTTAACGGTCGATAGGCGCCCCCGGCATTGTGGAAGAACCAGTTATAAGTGCCGACCTTGAGCCTAGTTGCTCCAAGAGACGGCTCATGCTGCGGGTCGAGCCAAGGGGTGGGCTGGCAACGAACTGTCCCAAATAATCAAGCGTGGAGTATCGATTTTATCGGCTTCGTACCAGTAATACGTGGATCTCCCGGATGATAGACATGTTGCCATCCCGCCGAGCCGAGTTTTTGAAAATCGTTGATAGATGAATGCCTTCTGAAAGCCTTCATGAGGGCTGTCATCGGGCAAGCCGGACTCAACCATGCAATGTTTCTGATGTCTGTAACTAGTGCCTCATTGATAACGACCGTCAACTGAAGTAACCTGAATCCCAGGTGCAGCTCAATGATGGCCTTGGGATGATTTCAACGGATGGGCAAGATCGAGGGCTGCGAAGCGTTTTTACTCACTTCAATACCGAGCACATGCCCGCCGGCTCCAGCAGTTCTTCTTTGCGAAGGGAAGGGGTGACTTTTTAAGCATCATCAAAAGTTGCTCCAGTCCGAAATCTGAATTTTTTGGATTATCTGACATATAGGGCTCGCTATTTTCTTGCAGCTGGTTTTGATCAAACTGCAGGCATGGATGGAAAAAATATATAAAAATAGAATCCTGGAGTGCTTTCACGTGGCAACTGCCCAAAAGAGGTGAACGGACTTATGTCTCCTTTCCATATATTGTGCCTCTGCTCGGTCATTTAAGCCGGTGATAACGGCTTGCAACATTGGCGATAATCATCATATCTGTCCGCATTGGGTTGTAGAGCTTTTCCTTTCCTGTTCGAACATTTCGACTCTTAGCTTCCTCGATATCGGATCACAAGCTTGATAGCAAGGCCTGCAACCCTTTTTGGGTATGAAGGGGGCTCTCTCTGCCAGCCCTGTGCATCAGTAAAACACGCTGAATGACCGTTTTTCCGTAGATAAAGGGTTGAGGATATTGGAAATTTGCTTCATGGTTCTGCGAAACGGCTAAAAGTGACTTCCAGTGTGCGCCTCGTTTTTGTTCCATTCGGCAATTGCCTCCAGTACCCGAATCTGTCTGAATGCATCAGTGATCTCACTTGTCAAAGATCAGATTGTTCAAAGCGTCGCCATGCGGCCTCAAGCCAAGGGCAGAGCCGCTGATATTGGCTTCGACAATCTCTTCGGTTTGCGGTGGTTTTCTGCTGGATGCATCAAGTCTTCGACTTGCTCGGGGTAATGCGTAGAACAGTGCCATACGAAGATGTCCCCCTGGAATAGCCAGAAATGCCTTTGCCAGTTTCGTCTCTGCTGATCCGCAGTGCCGCTGGCAGTGGTGGGGTAAAGCGGCCAGGAGGGGTATCATCGGATGAAGTCCAGGGCGCAATTTTGACTTGTTTGCTGGCGAAGGCCGCCCAGACCCATCCAGTAGAAGCCCGGCCGCGAACTCGGGATTGCAGCCTTCTTCCTGCTCCAGATGACGGGCGTAGGTGGGGGCGATTCGGGCTGCGCGGGCGCTGAAGCTGGCTACCATTTTGCTGCCTTCGTGTGCTGGAAAACACCCGCGCTTCGGCTTCGTAAGGCGCTGGATGCTGTTGCTGGCCCATCGACCACAAGCGTGTTTGCATTGCGCCGATCTGCACCTGCCCTTGGGTAGAACTCGGTTGACGGGTTGTCGTCAAACTCGGCAATGGCGCGTGCTTACTCAATGGGTGTCTGCTCGTTTCGTATCATCCGGCGCCAAATCAGGCAACTTCCAGTTCATCCCACAGGAGATGGAAATCTTGAGGTCCTGCTGCGAGGTTGTGTGGATGCGCGGGAGCGCCTTCGCTGTCCGCTCCGGAACAGGCGTGGCGTGCTTTCGTCGGGTAACGATGACCGGGCGGTTTATTGATTGACGGGCCTTGGCGTGGACAGGTGAACGAAATGGGCCATTGCTCAGTCAAACTGTTTCCTGGGTTTTTGTCAGCAGCCTGTTGCGGGTTGGGCCCTGGTCCCTCCTATCAAAGGCAAGACGCGCAGGAGATTCAGTCCGGAGCCCTTGCCCGGCTGCCTCCCACATTGAATCTGATCTCCGCCCGCTCCAGGGTGAGCCGCTCGGGGTCGAGCTTGAGAAAGGAACCACCGCCCTTAGCAGTCCATTCCATACCGGCGTCGATGACCACCCTGTCGCAGCGAGTAATGGAATCTCGTTCCCGTTTCGATGAACTGGCCGGTGGCTAGCTTGTGTGGCTACTGTGCCCTATCGTGAGGTGGTCACTGGTTTTTGAAATTTCGGTTGCGATCAGCGTGCGTGGTGTGGTGCCTCTTTCGGCCATGAAATTCGGTGTAGGTGTGTGCCCTCTACAACGTCATCCGTTTCGTCTGCAACGCGGATTCTTCTGTCGTTTTCGATATTCCATTCCCAGTGACTGGGCGTCAGGTAAGAACTTGCTTCTTCGCTTTTCTTTTTCTTGTCTTCAATACGTAAACTCGTTGTACGCCATCGCCGCGCCAATGGGGCGGTGCTTCAAGGGTTTTTGAAATACGCTTTCGGGTTATTTGTGTGCCGTGTAGCCTCATATGGAACGTGGGTCCTTTGTTGATACAGGCCAGCCGTGACCAGGGTTGGTCGGGTCGCCCCTGAGAAAGGTGATTAACAACTTCCATGCCAATACGGGGATGGGCGAATGGCGCCGTATTGGTTGCCGGCCCGCTTGAAGAAATCTTAGCCAGCAGCTGTTTTGGTGTTTGCCTTGGCTTCGCGGTCCAGTGAACACTGCCCTTGATCCGGCCTATTTGATCGGCAAGTGGATTTCTTCGCCTTTCGGCCCGTAAATAACGACGCGGTCTTGGCTGCCGAGGACTTGTGGGTTTTTTTGGGTGGCTGCATTGGGGGCGGAAGGTGAATCCCAGGGGGTGGCGTGAATTGGTTGGCGGTAGCCTGGTGGAATCCGTCGATGCTTGAGTCCGTGGTAACTGACTCTTCTTCAGCACTGCGTTTTTGGCCTTCGTGAGTGAATCACCGTGATCAAGCCAGAGTCGTCCAGTCGGTTCTAGGTGTTCGACAGGTTTTCAGGAGTGGCCACTGATCACGGTTGGGTTAAATCGCTTCTTGCCTTGGCTAGTCGTTGTCGCTGCGGTGGCGTTCCAGGCTGCGCTTGGCCGGTGTTTGCCGGCGGCGCGTTCGGTAAAAAGGCCGGGGTAGTCGTAGTCCTTCAGGTCCGGTATCGTACCTGGGCCGGTGAATCAACCCTTCCACCACTGGCTGTTCGGTTTGTGCGCGCTTCCCATATCAGAGATTTGCGGCTTTTTCGGAAGTCCGTAATCCCGGCGAGTGACTCGGCCTGGGGCGGGTTTTCACACGCATGGCGAAGCCGCTTGAAATAGCCGGATGGTCGGCGACCAGGCGTATCCTGAATGTAGCATGGGCCTGGGGTTAGTTAGGAAGCGGTCTGGTCGTCGCCGACACCAGCAGGTGTTATCGATAGTGTGTTTTCGAAGTGGTAAGTGAAATGCCCCTTCTTCTTCGCACAGGCGGCTGAAAAGTGCAGGTCTGTCCTCCGTTCGTCTGGGTGCAGTATCGGCGCTTGTGGATAGGCGCTGCTGAGTTGGAAGCGGTAAAGGCATCGGCCTGGATGCGTGGTCGCTGAGTACCACGGGCGATGATCTGCGGCACCGTCAGGTGGATGGAAAAGTGCGCTGGTGGTGCGGTGACCGAGATTGAACAGGTGCGGACCAGATCTATATGGTAGCCGCGTCCAGGCGCTTGCCGGCATCGCCCTGGCCGAACGCGGTGGATCAGGCCCGGTGGGATTGGCCTTTGGCCGTGGCTGCGAAGCTGAAGAGGCGGGGGTTGCCTGCAAACAGGCTGTCGATATCCACGGGTCTGGGGCGTTTCGCCTGAACCAGTTCCAACTGGAAATGGTAAGGCTGCTGATGCGCTCGAACGCCCCTCGAAGGTAAGGATCCTCTTCGAATCGTGGCTGAGCAGGGATAAGCGAGGGGAAGTGGCCCTGGTTTGGCGGCGGCAGAACATCCGATGTTCCTTAATGTGAGGTGGGGATGCTGGTCCTGCCTGGATAAGCGACATGTGGGTCTGGGCGCGGGCAGATTATCGCGATTTGGGCGTTTGGGTATGTGAAGCAGTCGGCCAAAACGGGGCCGGTGCGGGGTGAAAGGCCGTCGATCCAATGAATGGGTGTGCAGAAAGTTGCGCAGCTGAGTGTTAGTGGGGTGGCCGGCATGGAAAGTTGAAGTCGCTTGGATTTTCCCGCCTTAGCGGGAGGTGATGGCGCAGGGGCGGGGATGACGAGTGGGCGGAGGGGGCAGGTGCGGAATATGGCTCGGACTGAGGCTGCTTGTAAACTCTATTTTTAGGTGTTTGCCTTGAGGCCTACGTGTTAGCCATTCGATATCGTCGGCTTTCTTGCATAAGCCAATCCCTGAAGGCTGTAAGTCGCGGATTCGGCTTTCGCTCCGAATGGACCAGATGGTAGGCGTGATGCTCTAAAACTGGGGGAGCAGGCGTGATTAAGCCGGCGGCTGTCCAGTTCGTCGCGAATCAGAAAGGTGGGAATCAGTGCACGCCATCCGGCATGCCGCCCTGGCAGCATCCGAGAACAGCCCAAGGCGCGTTACCATTGAAAGGTTGTGGCGCGTTATTCGCAAATGTGAGTGAAGGCCGAACACTGGCGCCAGGCATAAGGGGCGGGTGTTCACTGTTTTGCAGAGCGGCATGCGGCTGATTTGGGGTTCGGCGGTGAGGGTGCCTGTGGGCGCAATCAGCGCTCGGGCTGCAGACAGGTATGGGTGGGATTCCTTTCATTAAAAATGCGCTTTAGGTACCGGACCAGTCGCCATCGCCGAAATAGAATAAGCGGCATCCAAACTCGGTAATGCACACGGAAGGCCGGGTACGGTTGGCAGATTCAAAACCGACCACGTGCGGAATGCTGCTAAGCAGAAGCCACTTAGCCGCGCAGCAGCCACTGGGTGCTGAAGGTAAGGGACGCCGCCAGCTCCAGCGTGGCGCGGTGGCCTGAATGCCCATCACCGACAGGGTGTCGGTTCTAACTAAAACGAATCCAGCCCGGCTGCTGAATCCGCCGACTGTAGGTTTTTCGCGGCCCTCGGTCTTTTTGAACCCGCGCGGGTGCGCGGAAACAACTGCACACTCCAGAAACTCTTTTGCCGGATTGCGATCTGTCTGCAATACCGGACTCTGAGTCAACGCTCAATTTTCTTCGGCGGCTTTGGTGAAGCTCCTTCATGACAGCGGAGGGATTCAAAGCAGAATAAGCGCCTGGGTCCGCGGATTCTTGCGGCGCATACGGGGCTTCCCTTTGGGCGGCTTTTGACGCTTTGCGGCTGGGTTTCGGAGTTCCAAAATAGCAAGAATGCTGAGAAAAACGCGTTGCCAGGAAACGCCAATGGGGTCTAGGTCTTGTTGCCAATGCAGGGCGTCGCTCAGATGCCACTGTCCCTAATTACAACATTACGGAGTTCCTCATGGGGCCGATTCAAGCCTACGCTTTAACTGATTGTCCGCTGCCTGCTTGATCGCAAAACTGACCGAAGAAGAGCGCAATGGTGCGTGGAATTCCGCTGCTCAGTAATTGGCAAGACAGCTGAATGCGCGGGTGCTGGAACGTTCCGCAAACGAGAATACCGCACGCTTTATCTTTCCGCGAAATGGGGGAGCGTGGTCTGTCTTGGCGCGAACCATTCCGGCATACCGGCGGGAAGCGGCCTGAACTATGCTGGTGCTACGGCCTGCATTGCCGTGAAGTGAGCGCGTTGATTCGGGTACCGCCTCGATGAATGAAGCGTGCAAATCTCGCTGTGATGGTGGCGATCAACGAAATTTGGTAGTCGAAGAGCAGAAAACAGAGTACCTGCCCAAGCCTGGCCAGCGGTGAAATACATTGGTTGCTTTCGGTTCTGACCGAGCCCGGATGCAGAATGGTTTCGGAACCGGGCTCGATGATCGACGCGCGCGCGCACCGTTGAGGTGGTTCTCGCTTCAAAGGGCGCGAAGATGGGAAATCACTCAATAAGCATCGCGTGAATGTATTTCGTAGTTCGGGCAAAAACCGAAGATAAGTAGATTCCGCGCTTTCATTCTCGAGAAGGGCTGGAAGGCTGACGCCGCGGCGATAAGGGCAAGGGTAGGTCTGCGGTTTACCTTCGATCACCGCGCAGATCGTGATGGAAGACGTGGTTTGTACGAAGAGAACATGCTGCCCAGGTAACGTCTGAAGGGCCCCTTGCAAACTGCCCTGAACTACTGCCGTTTTACGGTTTTCCTGGGGCGCTCTGGGCGCCGCTGAATTCTGCTGGCACA
>Ga0163217_1002341_pt1 | contig 10250 bp, 16 predicted proteins | sample SynspAceP_FD_185933 | JGI IMG/M metagenome (GOLD analysis project Ga0163217, IMG submission 185933) | Saline lake microbial communities from Ace Lake in Antarctica - Synechococcus sp. Ace-P (PacBio error correction) | ecosystem: Environmental > Aquatic > Non-marine Saline and Alkaline > Saline ...
GTGGGTGCGGGTGTCCCCGACTCGGAACTCACGCTGCGGGTGTGCCGGGCACTGCTCTTCCCCGGCATGGCACCGCTTGCCCGAGTGCTCGCTCTGGGCCCCTGCGCCGCCCTGTCCGCCCGCCTGTCTCGGGGCGTCAAGCCCCCCGCTTAAATCAGTTTTCCGCCCGCTCGGTTTATGCCTCGCTCCGGGATCGTTGCGCCCACGGGCTGCACCCAGCTCGATCGCGAAGTCATGCATTCCCCGCTACTCGCGCTTTGGTCGCCCGGCTGGCCCAATTAGGCGGGTGCTTTTCTCTCGCGGTTTCGGTTGTCCAGTGCGTCGGTGCACTGTCCCAATGCTCGTCGCCGCTCCCTCAGGCTGGCACTGTGCGACCGCCGGTCCGTGCGCCTGCTGGACGGCGTCAGGTCGCCTATCGCGGATTGCTGCTCGGCGCATCGGCTCGTCGCGTCAACTCGCTGCGCCAGCCCGCCCCCGGCCGTCGTGATCCGGCGGCCAGGCCCCGGCGCCCAGCCCCGTCGCTACATGGCCAGTCCTTCCCCTGCGGGTCTTCCCGAAAGGTTACGTCGCTGCCGCGGAAGGTAAAATAACCTTGTTCTTCCCCCAAAACCAGCATGCGTTCCCGTGCCAGGCCAGTCGTTGCCTTGCCCATCAAAACTGGCGCCAAATACTGTTTCGCGCTGGTCATACGTCTTTCTCCCTGCGGTACAGCATCTGGATAATGGCCAAGTGTGCCGCCTTCGCTGTTTCTCAAAATCGTAACGGCAAGGCGTTGATCAAGGCGGTGAATGCAATCCAAAGCAATCGGTCAGGCGAATCGTCATCGGCGTAAGACTGATCGGGCCGGTCATCAACAGCCAATCCGGGCGGTCGGTGGGGTCGCTGCAGGCGGCTCCGCCGCACTCATTCAGAGCGCAAGAGGCTCGTCTTGCGGGAAAGTGCGGCTTGCGGCATGGTAGCCCGGTGGCGCAAAACTGGCGATTGCTGCCAGGGATGACGAGTGAGAAAGGGCTCTGGCGTCGGGTAAAGAGTTCCGGCATGAGAAACGGCTCGGACAGCTCTGCTCGCCGCGCTCTGTCTGTCCAGATCAGGTATAGTTGATCCAGCTGATGCGCAGGCAGTGGCTGCGGCATGGGCAAGTCCAGCAATTGGCATCTGAGCATGGCCGACCAATAGGGAGCACTGTCTTTCCGTCCGCGACTGATCTACAGCTCATTTTCCGCGGCTGCTGCCTTGCTCGCGGCTACTCGGCGATTGCGGGATGCGTTGTGCACTCGGTGGTGGTGAGATCAAAAGGTTAGCGATATTGGCCGACTGCTGACAGCCGACAAGAAATCCGATCGGTGACAGTGCTGAGTAGCTACGGGCCAGCATGATTGGCCGCAGTCGAGTTGGGGCTGGACGGGGTGATAATGGCAAAGGCTCTCTATTCAATGGATATGCCCCCAGACCGGGGGGCCAGATTCTGTAGTTACTCTTAACGGGTCAATGCGAAATACGTCGCCGGCAACTGCGCTTGCTTTTCAGCCCTCGACTGTTTCAACGCCGACGCGTCCACTGCGGGCCAGTTCTTTCCAGATAGGGCGCTCATAAAGTTCTTCTCATCGACCTGAGCAGGCTGGCCAGTACAGTCTCTGCGGCATCTCGGCGTTGGGCCGAGTGGCATGTCGCTTGGGCTTCCCAGCGGTTTTTGTAGTCTGATCAAATCCAGCGCTGGGCAGGCATGGATTCTTGGCGTGCTTGGCTGAATTCGCATCGATCAGCTCAGCTCCGCGCGCATCGGATATGCCCTCAAGCCTGGCCGCGCCTATTACCGCCCGCAAAGATGACGTTGACTATGCTCCTCGGGCTGCGCTGCTGGCAGCGGTCACGGTGCGGGCTTCAATACTGCCCTCTGCTGCTTACGGTGGCCGTTGGTTCTGTTGGCAGTTGCTGTAGCCTTGTAGGCACACGCCAAGTCCCAGGCAACTCATAAGTGATAAATTTCGCGCCATCTTGCGCGCCTTTTTGCTTGCGCGCCAGCAATAGGCCAGCGCCAACGCAGCCGCGCCAGCGCCCTGACAGCAGCCCACTGAGCGTGCGAACTGCGCTTGCGCGGGTTGCGGTGATCGGTACGTGCCCTGCTGACTAGGAGGAGCGCCTGGACATGTCTGATCCGGATTTCCATTGATCTAGCAAGCCGTGTAATCAATGTGCGCTCTGTTGAAGGTGAAATGCATAAATAAGATGCATTTTTTTATATAGATTAGTTCGATTATCCAAGTCAAATCTTAATCAGATTAAGCAACCGTTTCACCTTATACGGCATCTTTCGGAGATGAGATGACAACCAGCAACCCTTAGCTATCGATTCTGCGGCGGCACCGGACTGGGGTCGGTGGGTCAATTTGGTCGAGGCGGCCTTTGCAACACCCAGGTTGAAACGTGTGGCACGACAGGCGGCCCCTGCGCGCACTTTGCGCAGGCTTGTCTGAAGCCCGCAAGTAGAAACTACGCCATGTTGCCGGAGCAAGCACTTCTGGTGGCGCACGGACGTCGGTACTCTTGTGCGTTGGGGCATCGACCTGAGAACAGCGTAGCCAGGCGGCGTTCCGTGAGGTCGACTATCAGTTGCTGCCTGGCCAGCGCCGCGCGCAATGCGTCGCAACAGGCCGTAGCCTTACGGGTTATGTACTCAATTCTCACGATTTGGCTGGCCGAAGATGACACGCGCTCTTTTCAGACTGGTATCGCGTCAAAAGGCGGATGATAGCCAGTCGAGACGCCTTCGATTTTTCGCTTCTTGAGTATCGTCCGGCACTCGTTACTGGAGGCGAGCAGCGAGATGCGGGCTCCGAACGCCGACCCGCCGGAAGCGGCCAGCCCAACTCGTCGCTCGGGCTGGAAACGGCATTCCGGGCCAGATCGCGCGGTCTACTGGACACAAAGCGCTTGGAAGTGCAATAGGCGTGGCCGAGCGGCACTGGCGTCCCCGCACGGATTCACATAGTCCGAGTCCGTATGCCATCGCAACTGATGTTGCCCTAGCTCTTTCGCATATGGCACTTTGGCCTATGTGAAACCACTGCGCGCGCCTATGTACGGGCCACTATTGCGCGTGGTCTGGTTTTTCGGACATGCTTTGCTCGAGATGCTTTCCATGATTGATTACAGTCACGCTTCCATGGTCTTGATTGACTTTTCGAATGTCGCGCACCTGCGGTTGATCGGCATGCCTGCGCCTGGTGCAGTCAAGCAGGTGGATCTCGGCCAGCGGCGTGGCCGAGGACCCATCATGTTAATGCGCAACACAAATATGATGTAATTCTGCAGCGATCTACAGATCTGGGGCCGCAAGAAGGCCAGCTAAGATCGATGAGAGTGCATGATGAGAGCTCATGCAATCTCGTCATGTGCACTCGCCGAAAGCAGCCAGGGCATATGGTCATGAAGCAGCACTGGAGTGGCGACCCGATGCCTATCTGACCAACCTCAAACCGGCAGCCTGCAGCACGTCTGGGAAGCTGGTGGAGCGCTAAGACAGGCTCAAGCGGATCGCTCGATGCAGTTGGTGCTCAGGACTCATCGAGAAGATGCTGGTCGATCGCGAGAGGTGAGACGCTGGGTAACACAGAGCGCTTTGCACATCTCAGTGCTGCGCTATCAGGCGATGCGCTCAAGGGCTCGGGAGCAGCGAGTTTGCGAAAAACTCCTGCAGGCGTAAAATGATGTACCGGGCCCTATGCCTGGGCGCTGATATGTGCTCTGGCAGCTTGCTGGAGCAGGGCAAGACTGGGAGCTAAGGCGTTGATACCTGTTTTCGTTCCGGCGATGCAGGTCCAGTCCGGATGCTACGGCGCTGTTTGACGGTCTAGGCGCAGTAACTCGAAGCCATGGAGCAAAACCCAAGGAGCGCAGAGTAATATGAAGGGCAGTAATAATTTCCTCCCGCCTGCAGCGGCAACAATCCGCTTGGAAACTGCAGGGAACGGCGATTTCGACAATCGGTTCGCGCTACCGGCAAGCGGTGGGTCTGGGTCAGAATTCGCAGTTCCGCGATCCGGAGAGCACTGGGGCTGCCTGTCAGACTGAATCATGCAGGCCGCGAGCAGGCGCACCAACCCGAGCCTGTACTGGAAATTCGCAAGAGCGCTGTGCGAGCATGAGCAAGAAGTGGAAAGAGCGAGCATAATTGAAGTGGCGGGCGTCAAGCTGTGAGGCCCTAAAACCCTGGAATCATGACGGCGATCAACGCGAGCGAACAAGCGATCAGCAGCTTCGCCAACTGGGCCAATTTGGATACTTCTTTTCGTCGCAGGTGGCTGGAAAGTAGCCAAGCCAACTCATAATAGCGCTAGGTCAGGAAGAACAGGCCCAGGGGCTGCTGGGGCAGACCTGCGCGAAATGTAAGGTGACGAGCCAAGCGTGATGGCTTGCGATTGCCGAGCTAGACGAGATCCGCGCTCATCCTCACGGCGGCAGCTGGGCCCGCACGGATTCAACGCAGGGACTCGCCACTACCAGCAGTAAGCAGATACGCCGAAGATGACCGGTTCCGACCAGGCCCAGGCCTGATGCCGGCGCAGAGTATCAGTTTTGCGCTCAATACCTGGCGCAGTGCGCTGCGCAGGAACTGTCATGTCGAACTCATAGACAGTCATGAGAGGAGTCAAAGCTAGTGTCATTGCTGGGAATCTATGGAGTGTTCAGCATAGAGCTCGAAGCTCTGCCAGCGACGCGCAGCCATGAGGTAATTTCAAACACACATCGAAAACGGATTTCTGAGGGAGTCCTAAAGAGATATTAGAATTCGTTACGAGAAGCACGCATGGCCGAGAGGATCGATCTATCAATGCTATATGGTGCTCAATCACGTGCAGTTGATAAATGGAAAATAACACTATGTAAGAATGTATGTTTAGGACAGAGCGATATATAAAAGCAGCATAACTCTGAAATAAATGGAGGGGTTTTCAGCAGTCGCTCCGCCCGAAGGTATTCACCGAAACACGCGACACTCTGTGAATTCGAGATATTATGAATCCACTGCGTGCTGAATAGACGGCACGATAGCATTAGAGTCTAGTATGATATAGTTTATGTATAAGTAGGAGAGTAACGGCAAGAGATTCGTGAGAGTTTAAAATATTCTGGAGGTTCAGATACTCTATGCGCAGAGCAGTGATGTAGAGAATTTACTAGTGCAAGGCGCAGCAGAATGGTGAGTCACAGGTACATATGACAGAAACTTCACTAGCCTGCTGGGAAGATAGAGAGTTGTAGAGAGTAGAGAGATAGAGAGACGGTGCTAAAATTTCTATTGACTATTATGGAAGCCAGGAGATAGATAGACGAACCCACACTCGGTGGACGGCAACGCTGCGTAAGCATCAATACGTCGATGTGATTGGGCGCGCTCTGGCGATATCGTCAAATAAAATCTGCACGATATAGAGAGATGTAAACTGGTCAATTTCATCAGCGATGACGGCCCGGGCAACCACAGGCATGCTGAGATAATCCGATTATGTGCTGCGGCATCAGACATGAGTAAGAAGCAGCACCGGCTGGGCTCTAAACTATGGGACGTATTGCCGAGCTGCATCAGCGAACGTCACAGGGCCATATCCGCTTGACTGAAAAGAAAGGCCCGTCTGAATGGCGCGGCGAGTTCGATATCTACCTGCGTAAGCCGATGCTAGCGACGGCATCATGCGAGAGTCCGCTGAGTGAGCTATAGATGACAGATATAGATAGCATAGTTCCACGCCGATCTCGGTAGAGAGTATGAAGCGATTTCGACCAAAAAATCGGCCAAGGAATAGGCACCATCTCAGGCCGAGAGATATATATGAGAAGTGACATAAGAGAGAGATACTGAGATCGGTTTCTATATCCTTTGAACGACCCCGTCGATTATTCAAGATAGGTCTTCAGATAAGCGAAGGATAAGGCCCGACAAATCATAGAGAGAGAGACAGCCATCGGCCTATGAGACCCGCTGCATGAATCAACCGCCCCGGCAGGATTGGCGTCGCGGCTGGTATAGAGATAAATCGAAACAAGATCATCAGAGATAGAGAGATATAGAGAGAGCCAGCGTCTCCAGAACAAACTCCAGAAGCTTTTCTCGCCCATGACGCGGCGAACAGTATTGATGAGATAGAGAGAGCCGTTGAATAGAGAAGACGGTAATCGCGACCCAGGCAAAGAGTATCCATACCCCGAGAGATCAATTCGCGGTAGAATGCGCATAGCGTTCGCAGCCGGCTAAAGAGAGAGGAGAGAGATACGGCCTCGATAGAGATAAGAGATAAATAAAGATAGAACTGCTGTTGCAAACAACAGACGAAGGCTGCATAGAGCGACAACCAGTACCCATACACACCGACTGGCGCAGGCGATTGACCATGATTTTGCACCGCGGGGTTCGAGCAATTGCTGTCGTCGCAGGCCTGTAGAATATGAATGCGATTGCGCAAAAAAGAAATTGCCGCGTAACAGGACTGTCAAGCCAGCGCTCACAAGCTGCCCAGCGTTCTTACTCGACGCTCTATCTGCACTCAGGTACTGATACTCACAGCCAAAGAGGAGCTAAGAGATATAGCTGCGGCGCATGGCCGTCGACATCGAGCACTGCCTCTTACCCCCCGCCGGGGGCCGAAAAAGAAACGCCCGGGAGAGCAGAAGACAAATTGCGCCACAGAGCCTGGCCCATAAGATAGCTGCTGCGACTCGGCTCTGAACAGTTTGGTCAGTTGGCAGTAGCAATTTCATTCGCGCGCATGGCCGCAGGTATACCATTGACTAACTTGACTGAGCTCATATAAGAGATATAAAGACTCTTCCCTGGCGTGGCAACGGCAGGAGCGCGCTCGAATCACAGAGCGGTTGGTCAAAACCCGGTGGGTAGCGTGGGGCTGATGCGACAGCTTCCGGCCAGCGAACGGTTGAGGGACACAATCGGGAAGGTCATTACGGCCGATATCGGCCTTCGAGCTCACGGATGGGAGCTTACAGCATCCCGTGGAGAGACGTCAGTAGTCGCGCGGCGCAGCAGAAACACACTTGGCTCCTGCACCCTGCGCCTGGCGATAGCGCGCAGCAAGGCGGTAGATTGAAGAACGCAGTAAACTCGTACGTACAGCGGTAGTATATACAGCGGCCCTGCCCGCGAGCCTGAGAGATACTCGGTCCTTCTAGAGATAGATTATAATATGCGGCTAATCGGCCGGTGGGATCACGGCTCACAGAGAGAAACCTGGGCCGCATAATAATAGAGAGACTGCTCGACCAAGATGAAGCGAGAATAAGTAGAGAGATAATGATCGTAAGCCAGCCGCGATGACGGTCAGCTCGGCACGAATGCTCATGGCCGGTGACGGCTGAATCATACGAATTCCTGCTTCAGTTCGCCCTGAGGGAACGGCAGCGGCTGGGCAGGCTTCCAGCTTTCCTCCGCTACCAGCCCCGCCTGGCAACGAGTGCCGACAGATCCGGCCGCTGGCCAAGCCGACAGCGCTCGCGTCCGGGTTGCGAAGACTGCCAGAACACCATCGGCGAACAGGTCCATGCCATCGCGGATATCCCGGATAATCGACTGGTAGTGCCTATTTGCTGTCTGCAGCGCACGTTACCTTGTTGTAGTTGCCCGGCGATTTGCCCACTTCAGTAAAGGAGCTCGACGCTCTATCGCGGCAAAGTGGCGTCAGCTGGTGAGTTCGCCATGACTTCAGCAACTCGATCAGCTCGGTGCGAGCAGCCATTGCTCGACACGTTTAGCCGATGCCTCATCTTCGCATCTGAACGGAATTTCGGCACGATGCGATTGAGCAGGCGCAGGACACATCCAGGTCAGGCCAAAGCCAGGCCGGCACGCAGACGCTGACCTACCTGCACCAAAAACGTGCCAGCGGCTCAGCCCGGGTGCCAGCGCTCCAGAATTGCAAACAGCGCCGACGCCAGGAGGTGCCCAGATACGCTGGCCAGGTGCCCGGCATCAGGCACGAGTCAAATCGGATTATTCAGCGATAATCAGCCGTCAGCCAGATTACATGACACTACACTGCCGAGGTCGATAAAGCAGGGCGTGCGCTCGCGTCGAGCACATGCGCGCTGGGCGTAATGGGCGACCGAGTCCCGGATAGTCCGTTGAGTGATATGACGGGTCACGTGCGCAACGCAGCCAGGTAAAACCATGCCGCCAAGGACGCCCGCCACCACCGGCCACATCGTATTGGCAATGATACGGCACACGGTTATCAAAAGCTGAAGGTACTGCCGGCCGTTGAAACGACCAGCCGAACATCAGCATAATTGCGCCAGCATGCATCTGGCACAGTTCGAGTCCGGCCATGCTGGCGGCATGGCGGCACTCGTACGGCGTCGGGCCCAGAACTGAATGCGGCCAGCGCGATCCAGCTCACCGACACTGTGCAGACGTAAGCCGGCAAAATCGACGAGGCCCGTGCTTTGCACCACCCTGGCGGTACACTCGAAAGGCTGGGCGGCCCAGGCCCGATTGGCTAAAAAAGCGGTAAGATTCAAGCGCCTAGGCCAGGACGTTTACAGCAGATAGCACGCGTAAAACAGGCGCATACGCTCGCGGCGGCGGCCGGAGCGATGGTCGCGGCGGTGTGTGCTGAACATGGCCGTAATACAGGAAGAAGGGGATGCAGGTATCGACAGAGATGACCAGCATGAACAAAAGCGCTGCTGAACAGCCATGCTACGCTGCACAAACATATGCAAGCGAACAGGTCATAAAGCACAATGGCGACGCTCAGGTTAGCATTGTTATATAGACCGCAGACTGGATTGGTGTTCTGTGCTGCGAGTGAGACAGGAGTCAGGCACAGAACGCCAACTGCATGTTAAGCCAGGCCCGGCGCAAAGCAGACGCCCAGAGCAACATCTACCTTGGCGACTGGAGGCAATGGCCTATTTCTTGCTGGATAGGTCGACTGCACAATGATGGGCAAGCATAAAGACAAAGCTGGATCGTTGTGCAGTAAAACGGTGCATGCAAGAACAAGCGGCGGCAATTGGGCTCAATGACAGTGCACAGATGACAGTTTCTGTAACCCAAAAGAGACGTCGTCGTGCTGAAACAGGCCGGGGCGGGATAGCTTGGTTAGTGCGGAAGGGGCGCGAGAAAACCGTCCACACCAAGAGGCGCGGCGGCGAGGAGCATTTCTCGGAATGCGGACTAGCTGCTTACGAAGTTCTTGCCTTGAGCATGCTTTGAACGCGTCAACACGGTCCAGGCATTCAAGGGATGGTTTGCGGACTTTGAATCCTTGCCCGTGGCAACCTGCTGGCCAGGTTGTGCGGTCTTCCCTGTGCTTGTCACTGCCACTATCGGGACCGGAAAAGCGGTGCCAGGCTTGTCTTCACAGCGCGCCAATACGTGGAAGGGTTCGACCTTGCGGAGTCCTCGGCGTTGTGGCGACGTACGCGCAGAAATGGGCACGCCGCGCACCGCTGTTGAGCAGTTGGCCACGTGGCGAGTCACTTTCGCCACGAAGGTTTTCGAAGTACACATCATCCGTCGGCAGGTCGTCTTTCAAGGTCCTGCTGCGAGGTTCCGCTTGTAGTCAACGCACTCGTCGAAGCCCAGTTCTTTCTACTAATAGCGGCATTTCTCTTCGCCACCGGCAACGCGACACGCGGCAAACCGCGCTGCTTTGCAGTGGTCGAACAACACGTACCGAACCGACGAACGGCGCAGAAACAAACGGTTTTCGACAGCCTGGGCTTGCCGAAGTACACCAGACGCAATGCCGTACGGCCAGGCATACCCCCGCCAAATCCAGGTAGGTCTGCAGCGAATGCGGTGTCACTGCACTTGTAAACCATAGCGCATCACCAGAGATGATGCTGATCTGCCAGCCGGGTAAGCTGGTCACCACATCAGCACACGGCATAACTTGGGCGACTTGACTCGACACACGGCCAAGACTTTCAACCGACGTCGGCGGACGATTTTCGATCGGATATATAGGCTTGTGTCGTTCATAGACGCGGGCGAATGTAGGGTCCAGTGACAGCAAGTCTGATCAGTGACTTCACGTCATTCAGATCGCGAACCGGGTGCCTGCTTGATGACAGGTCGCCATCCTTGATTTCGCCTTGTGGGCGCTGGTTGAGTACTACTTTGGATTGTAAAGGCAGACATGAAAAAGCCTCAATAAGTCGGAAACAGACAAAGGGGCACAACGCCCTGACCCAAGGGCATAAATAACACAGCTCAAATCAGCGGAAGACGCGGC
>Ga0163217_1032919_pt1 | contig 10250 bp, 7 predicted proteins | sample SynspAceP_FD_185933 | JGI IMG/M metagenome (GOLD analysis project Ga0163217, IMG submission 185933) | Saline lake microbial communities from Ace Lake in Antarctica - Synechococcus sp. Ace-P (PacBio error correction) | ecosystem: Environmental > Aquatic > Non-marine Saline and Alkaline > Saline ...
GAGAGAGATACTATCGAAGCAGGTATTACGATTGAAAGGATTTGATTAGGCTTAGTGGTCTCGGAATCTCATAACTGATGGCTGGCCTGACATCCCATGTAGTCAATGATTAATTGTCACTAATGAATCCTATAATATCAATAATCAGACCGGGACTTTCTCAAATCAAAAATCCAAAACCTACTTGAAAGACCAAGTACAAGCCAAGTTTTTCCATGGACCTCCTGATATTTCGGATTTCAACAATGATTACAAAAGCCCAGAATCCTTAATCAAACCATCGATATGCCCTTGTGGCGAGGAATAATTTCCCCGAAAAGAAAAAAACCACGACTCGGTAAAAATTTCATATCAAGGTTATAGTACAGCAAATGAACCAATGGGCCCTAAATGAAATATCAAAAGTAATTGGTCCCCGTAATATGCTTGCAAAAATGAATAATGGGCGCAGGCAAGTTTCCGTTTAAAGTGAGAATAGGTAATGCTTGCTTGGAGTCCTTATCAGACGATTTGGAGTTGGCACAAGAACTTTTTCGGAGATTGTAGACCAATGATGGTTTTTCCGTGACTGCTGATCACCAAATGGATTTCCAAGAGAATATTACTATAAAGATTTTGCCAAATTACCGAGCGGACGAGGGAATACTTCGCTAGTAATTCGACAGCTTTCTGGATTTCCATTTCTATCGTCAAATTCTAATATGCTTATCGCAATAAAGGCGATTCTGACCTTCCCGAAGATTCAGTGAAGATTGCCTTGGGGCTTTAAATAAGCCTCTTCTCAATTGGAAGCCAGCATTTGTAGATCTTGACGGTGATGGGGATCTGAAATTATGTCTGTGAAACAACATCATGATCCAGCCTTTTATTTTTGAAAGACACTCCAATGATTCGCCCGAAAGCCAAAAACTTCCTAAAGAGTGAAATTGGAAAAACGGTACGTTGCTAATCCGGATGGTTTGGGAAGGCGTAAAATTGTCCCTTGGAAATGCCAGAAGGCAATCGGCTTTAACAAAAGAGCAGCAGATCGTTCGATCGGATATATGTCTCCAATTGAATCTACTCTCAGCTTGGCTTGGAAATACAAGTTCAGTAAATATCTGATCGTTATTCTGGGCCGGATTGGCAATGAAGTCCCAAGCTCGTTGATGTTCAATCTATGACCAACTTCTTGAAGATCAGCCATGCAAGGCAAAAGTTGGAAAAATCCCTTGCGGTTGGACTGAACAGCAGCCGCAGCTATTTATGAGGAAGTTTCTGCCAGCTAGGTTTAAGTTTCCAATTCGATAAAGATAGATGATAAAAATTGAACTTTAATATTTCAGACGTACAATTCCTCAATAAAAAGTCAAATTCGGACCATCCTTAGCTGCCTGGGGAAGTGTCACATGGGGATCAATTGGTAAGATTTTGGATTTGGTTCCTCCTCAGGTTTTCGCCTCAAGTTATTCTTGCAAAAGCAATGGCACTTTCGAAGAAAAAGATTTTCTACAAGGTGATCCAATGCTTTTGAAGAATGGGAATGCTTCTTTTTTGATTTGGAAAATGATGGGGATCTTGATTTAATACCTCGTAATCCAGGCAGCAAAGTGAGTTTTCTACCTGATGCTTGTAGAATATGTAGATCGAATCTACCTTGAATGATGAAGGGTATTTCACCACATCAAGATTTCTCAGGAATAAAAGCAAGTGGTTTCACGGGTTAGAGGGCAGACTTTGAACGGAGATGGATTCTCGATTTATTCGTAGAGGGCGAAGTCCGATTGGGAAATTCCGGTAGCAGAACAAAGCTTTTTGCTCAAAATATTGGAGGAATTCTTCAGGATGTTTCCCGGGATACATAGCCCTGGTTTGAAGAATATTGAATGGCTAACGCGCTGCTATTGGTTCTGATATGCGGATCAAGGAATGGAAATTGATTTAGTGGTTGTTGGAATGATGCTGTTACCATTTTAAAAATGAACGGTTCTAAATTAACCAAATTAGAAACACAGGCTTGAGGATCATTCTAGGTTGGTTGGAATCGAATTACATCCGGTGATTGGATCAGGATGGAGAATACTGAATTTTTGTAGTCGGTAATCTAGGCAGCAAAACAATCCGCAGTCATCCTAACGGAACACGACGACCTGTCAAAAATCTTGCCAAGAACTTGACGGCACGAAGTACACTGGACCCGCCGAGTACTTTGCGTCTTACACAGGAATCGGACTTGGGATATACATTTCTACCCCAAGCCCAATTTTTTGGGATGACTTACTAGCGGGTCACCGCACATTGTTTAGAAGAAAATATGAGCGCTATAACAAGTCTTATGCTTCTGAGTATCGAAAAATGAATCTCCTTTAACCCCACCAAACGAAAAGAAGGACGCTATTTTTAACTGGTAATTACGGATCAATCTGCTTTTTTTAAAGAATATGGGCGATGGATTTTAAAGTGCATGCTTTGCCTATTGAAGCACAGCTAGCACCTGTAAATGGGATGGTCAGGCCAAGAGTGTCAATGACCCGATGTTTTTTGGATGTGTTTGATCGGGATGATTACGGCATGAAAAATTTTACAGGAGACTAGATCATCAATAGGCTTGGTATTGGCTTGGGGAAATGGAAATGGAAATTTTTAAACCTGTGATTTTGGCAAAAGTGGTTTGTTGTTCCTGGAGATGGTAAAAGCTTTAATACAGTAGCCCTCGTTGACTTCAGGTATCACCACTTTTCTAGGTTGCTATCTCCAAAATGGGGACGATTAGAAGTCTTTAGACATACCATCACAATAGACGATTTAAGTCTATTTATTCCATCTCCTCAGACGATGGCAATACTCATCGAATTGGAAAACGGAAAAAAACAACGATCGAGACTAGTTATGGAGCTGGATTCTATCTGCAATCTTCTCGGTCATTTACGATTCAGCAAATACCAAATCAATCCATCAATGATCCGATTACAAGGGGAATAGTAGCCCATTTTGGATATGACGAATATGAACTAATTCGCCATAAAGTTCACTGATTTGCTTCGCAAATCGCTACGATCAAATCCGGAGACTTTATGCCGTTACGAACTTACAATAAAGCCTTCCTTTCCTCAGGAGAGGCTTTTTTTGGATTGCTATCCCAGTGTCTTCACTGATCTTTGACCCATTGCGCTCTGCCCAAGCCACTTCTCTCGAATTCCTTTGATTTAGATTTTTTTTTCGGTGCCATTCCTGCTTCTTTCTAAGGGGTAGGACAAGTTCTGGATGGAGATGCATGATCAAAAGCAGTTCCATTTCCTCGGCATGATCTCCCCAACCCCACCTTCTTTCGAAATAGGCTATGTCCAAAGGCCATGAAGACCTCAGTTACCCACGGTGAAAAAGCACATAACATTTCCGGAAAACGTTCAACCCTCCCACCACCAATTCTCGCAAGCATCGTCCTTGAAATCATTGCCCCATGGCTATTGATGATCAAAAAACTTCCTTGAATTCCTCTGGCGATTCAGCATTGTCAAATATCTTGAAGTATAAGTAAGCTGAGTACTTGGGGTTGAGATTGATGTCTAAATAAATATCAAGATTGACCCGATTTAACCCCAAAAGGGTATCGGTAGGGGCATGATCGTACACTTTGCACCTTCAATCCCACTATTATATATATAATAACTGCAACCTTCATCTAGCCTCATAGACAACGGTACCAAATAGGGCAGATGATAATTATGAGGCCTGTTGCCTCCCCGGGTAAAACTGCTATTGAAACGGTGGATTGGAGATTCTTTTCCAATTTGAACATCAATATCATATATCAAGATACTAGGGCTTCATCGCTTATTTTTTAGAATGTATTTGAGTAAAAATGGCCATTTTCAGCCCTTTTAAATAATTTAACGTTCTAAATACTCCTTATGTCTCAAAAAGAAAGAAATTTATCAACAATCCTGTGGGGATCTGCCCTTTAATAATTCCTGCCATATCCGCTTCTTGCACTCCAAAGGAGCAAAAATCGCACCCTTAATGCGGGGAATTGCCCTTGATATCTTACATTGAATCATGGTCTATCCAGCTATGCAGCTTGAAGAACATAGCCCAAACTTCAAACTAACTGGTTGGGAAGTTATTTTGGAATGCTGTGGAAGCTGGAGGTTAGAGATACAGACTTGATCTTGATAATCTACTTATCTGTTTGGTCCTCCAAGTCTGACGGATAGGGACGGGATCACGCTTTTAGATGCGTCGATTATGACAGGAGACGGGAATTGTGGGTCTGGTCGCATTCGTTAGACAAATCAAACATCCAATAAGTCTAGGCACGATAGGGTAATGGAAAATACTCCTCACGTCATGCTCGCCTGGGGAATGAGCCAGGCAATTTGCTATTGCAGAAGGATTTCCGCTGAGGAAGAAGTGCTGAAGTCCAAGGCTGGCCATTGAATATGCAAATGGAAGGAGACAGCCATACAAGCCCGATTATTAAATATGAAATACGATACCATCTGGCATGATTCGGGATCGATCGAATGGCAACTATGGCAGGAAGCTGTACCACCAGTGGTCTTGCTTTATAAAAATGCACGGAAGAGTAGGGGGATGCCCCGATTAATTGGGAGCAAGGTTATTGTGATAAGAAGTTGGGCCTGACACAGCTAAGGATTGGGAGAGACTATTATCAAGATTTGTGGGAGCTTTTTTTGATGTGGAATTGATGCGTCAGGAAGAAACTTCGCACAAGAAGCTTGCGAAGAGAAGCAGTAAGAAGAAATTGATTTCAAAAAAAATAAAAATCTCGACGATATTCAAGCCGGGTTTTAGCTATAAATAAGGAAGGCTTGACTGAGCTTTTGCAGTTCATCCGGATTTAACTTGCAAAGCTACAGTGCAAGAAAAATGTATTGATTGATTCAAATACTCAACTTCAAACATGAGTAAATTCTATTAGAATCGCCAGTATAAATATTGCAGCGGCTATGCAAGCGCTTCTTTTGGGGTAAAGAAACCGCTCTGGAACTCTGTTCTAATTTTTCCGAAGGTGAGAAAACACCAAAGTGCGGAATGCTTAAAATTCCTCAAATAAAATGAACTCGACTCCCTATTTTTGTGAGATCCGACCCAGGGAGAGATTTTGGCCTATCCTCCCAAAGGAACTGATGGTCATAGAGCGCGACATGAGATTCTTGGAGAGTTAGGTGCAGATGGATTTGTTGTTTGGAGTTTTGGATTACCAAGGTGTCGTGAATGTGGATGCTTGTAATCACTAATGCGATTCGGCAAGGAGGGAAAACCTTGTACTTTTCATCCGTGCATTTGATGCCTCTGCGAATTTGATCGATGCATTTGGATAGCGATCATTAGCGTGTAAGTTTCAACGGATTCTGACATCTGGAGGTAAGAATTGGTAAGCGAGGAATTCCTATACTGTTTAAGATTGATGGAAAAGCGAAAGATCGAATCAGTATCATGCCGGAGGAGGCACCAAACCTGAGCAATCGTGAAGGGTTCTAATCAAAATGATTTCTGAAAGAGATTCATCGCTCCTGTAAGAACTAACCATTCTCTCAAAAAAACCAATTTAATCAATCAGGGGTTATCATTTTCATCCGAGCCTGTAGCAATTTAGCCATCATCTGGGAATCGATCATGAAATAGTCAAATCAGTTTTTTAGAAGTGGTTAGATTAATAAATTCCAATTTTCCAGTTTGGTTTTCTTTCTCGGAGTAATTTGGCTTGCTTGTATCAATCTGCGGACGTAAACCCCCACCAACGCTTAGAACAACTTTGCCACTACGGAAATATTTGAAACTTGATGGGGAACAGCTTGGCAAATGCCTATTGGTGGGAGTTGCCATCTAAACCCATCCAATATTTTTGGATCAAAACATGGGTTGAAAGGTACTTCAGATATGAGGAAGCGCCTTGGCTTGTAATTTGGAAGAGGATTTTTGAGTTTGATTTACGGAGATGTTGGCCGTGCCCAAAGGGAATTTTACGCTAAAGTTACAGATTGATTCAGCGAGACGATTGGCAGAAGATATTACAATACTATCAGGAAAATGCTCCTAATCACCACTTTCCTCAGTTAGCTAAAAAACTTCCTAAACGGGTTATCCGCAGGCTTCGACTTGATTCAGCGGAAATATGATTTTTGTCTATCCGAATCTGAACCACTATGATCGAATTCAATCCAGAGACATGGAACAGCTTTGGCTTGCAAATCGCTTTCGAACTGTTTTTGTCTTGGATCCGAAAATGGTTTTCAACGAATGGATCTATTTGCTACTTCATTGCACCGGTTGAAATTCCTCTGAACTCCTGAGTTCTGAATTTGAATTATTGACCATGGGATTGATGGATCCTTCAAATGATTCCATTGGATCGATCACAAAGTATAATCTATAGGGGAGGGTGAATGGTAAGCCAAACTATCTTGGATAGCTTGATGCGTCCGTACATTTCTTGAAATTAGATTTTGAAATGGAGGTAATCGATCTGATTATTGATTTCCAATTTTGGCAATCATTTGGGTAACTTTTCATTAAACTCGGATCTCAACCAGAAAAAATTTTATCAAGCTTCCCAGAGCTAGAAGAACTTTTCCAGAGATTTGGATCAGGCATGCGATAAAGATTTGATAGTTTCACATGACACAGTCGCGGGAGAAAGTATTCGAGCCTTCAATCAATGATGGAAGGTGATTTTTCGGGAGAAAGGATTCTTCTTGAATTTTTCATCCGGCATTTGGATCGAGTGACTTTAGATTAGAGACATGAACGCCGATGGATTAGACGATATTATTTTGTCATGAGATAATGCGGACTCAATCTCAGATCTTGAAAAATTATCATGGAAGTTAGGAATCTCTTTAATGCGGCGAAAATAACTTTGAGGAAAGTTGGATTTACCCAATGTATGGTGCCCAGTGGACTTTGAGGTTAGATGATTTTGATGAGATGGGATTTGGATCTCTTTGCGTATAACGCTTTTTTCTGATTCCAAAAAAGGCGGACAGGATTGAATTTTTCCGACAAGAATCGGCTGGTGATTTTTAGTCCTTTGTTCTGGCAAGAGGAATTGACTCAAATTGGCTTACCATTACCAAAGGAAGATCTCGATTTAGATGGGAGATCCAAAATGTGGTGGTGGCAAGTTTTGAATTTTAATGATCTTATAAAAGGCCACAAATAAACTGGAAAAAGCCTTTATTATCTTAAAAAAAACTTGAAAAAATAAAATTTGAATAAATAGAATAAATAATATTTTTTACCTGGTTTAGACTAAAAAATAGAACTTCTTATTTTGCTATCTAGTCTTTTTTCAGTAAAGTTTATTCTTCGGCCGTATAAACTATTTTGATATGGGTGAAAAGTTTTCAGGAGTACGAGTGGTAGAACCAGAAAAGAGACTTTCCAAGTCAGCAAATTTAGGTAAAGGATCACATGTCCACCGGCTGGAACCATTTAATCCTGAGTGATACCCATCGAACAAGTAAATGGAAATACTGACGCAATAAGAAGATTTCCGGAGGTCAGGTCGTGGACAGTTCCAGGAAATGTTGGTAGGGATTTATTCCGGAGGTAGTTGCTTCGAGAAATTCTCAAAAGGAAAGTATTCAAACACGCCAAAGTTCCAGGAAAGGTAAGTGAGGCAAGTATGACCCGAGAAATGTAAGTTACGCTCTCGCCTGAAATTAATCACTTTTGAATTGCAGCGCAGAAATTTTTAGAGCTTACAAATCAGAAGATTTCCAGTGTTAAAGGATGGGAAGAACTTATCGGTCAGATCAGCTTAAGTGATGTCCATCCGGCTTTTTCCGAAAACTTAACAAACTACTTGGTAATTAAAGCTAAGTGCACAATGGCTCGATAACTCACCAAAAAAGGTTTTCCATAGCGAAAAGCAAAGTAATTTAGTTAGAAATAAAGGGTTCAAGCCTTATGACTTTGGACCTTTATCTTTTTGCCTCAAAATTTTATTTTTCTTTACACTCAAGAATTTTTAACCCAATATTCTCTCATTTTGCCTAAGATTCCCGTTAGTGAAGGTTTTTTCACTTAGAGCTTTCCAGGCGCTTGAGATATGTCGTTAATAATGATCTTCCGATGTTCTACTGGCCAACTGAAAGCCGAATCAAAGCCGTGGTGCTTCCTACTTGCTGTCCTTTCTCTTCCGTAAGTTTTGCTGTGCGTGGGTTGAAAATCTGGAATGTGGGTTACGATACTTCTACTGTCCCCCTAGATTGGACCACTGTAACGGAGATCATTTTTAGCGCGTCCTATAACCAGATTGCTCTTTCCATGCCACCTGTTAAGTCCAAAGTGAACTATCACGCCTCCTGACTCATTGCTTAACGGCAAGATCGTAATTGAGGATGAGATTCAGAAAAGGGTATTTACACCGTTTAATCGATGAATTCCTCGAATTCCGTCGCAATTTTTAATGCTTTTGACAGTGGCGGTCCAATTCGTACAGCTAACGTCTCCGATACTTTTCGAGAGAATCCATCGCATTGAATGGTGAAATTGCTGGCCCTGGTTGCCTGCTAAAGAATTGAAACTTGCTTCATTAAATCTGCTTTTCCGAGGATCAAAGCTCCTAAGACTCTCCTTGTCCATAATATACTTGTCGCGCTATGCGTTGACGAATAATCCGCGGCACCGCATTTGGCTGGCTGCTGGAGGTAAAGGGGTAGCGAAGCAAGTTCAAGCCACTAAGATTAATCCATGTACTTTTGCAAATTTCCAGCCATTCCAAATCGATAATCTCTAAACCTGGGTTTGAGGGAGTTTCGGATAAAGAGCATTTTAGTGTTGGGCTGTACTAATTTTTCCCAATTCAAGGTAGTCTGCGGAATATGCACCATAGGTAGACAGAGATGCCCATTTTGAAATACACGAGACGAAGTTGATGGGTAGAACAAATAAGGAGCGGCTGCGAGAATGTGATCACCCTGCTGTAGTAATGCCCTGCAATGCTTGCAAAATTGCAGCCATCCCTGATACGCAGTAGGATCCCGTCTTCTCTGTGCCTTCTGCAAGCACAGATTTTCTTGATTAGATCACTTGAGTTGGGATTTGCATTTATGCGCGCAGTAATTATTCCCTTCTATTCCCCTGCAAAAAGTTGGCAACGAGCCTCTTCTGCTGAACTCAAAAAGTAAAACTTGAGGTTAGATACAAAGGAGAACTGTGCTCCTTTTGGTTTGATTTGGAAGGTGAATCCGAAATAGGAATTGGGTTTTTCGAAGTGCTTACTCATTGGGCTAGGAGATTTAAATTTTTCCTCCATGGAAAAGACTTAAATTCGCAGCCCATAGAAAACAAAAGAAATAAAAGGGGTTTTTATGAAGCCAATCTATTTAATTACCGATTTGGGTAGGAATGGCACCTTTCGATTTTTGTAGTCCCTCCGATGGGTTGCCAGAGGGTCTTGAAGAGCCTAATGCTCTCGCCTCTTCTTTATAAATCAGTTTCCTGAGTTGCCTGAAATTAATGGACTTTCAAAATTTCCAGAATGAATAGCTGTTCTAATCGTTTAAAGCTGAATGGGGCATAGTTCGGTCAATTCAACGGTACAAAAATGCAAGAACATATCGATTGCTTATCATCAAGGTTTTGCTAATACGGGCAATAATTCCTTCATTTGTCAAATCGTCCTAAAACGAAATCAACTTGACGGCTTTTTGGAAATCAATCCCATTCCCATCCGTAGTCTTGGATAATTCTTTGCTCAAGTAACTCTCAATATTTCCTTTAGATCATTAATGCCCTGCTGCACTTCCTTTCGGTTTTTCATTCTTGAATTTTTCAAATTGAATCGCCACATATCTACCAAAATCAAAGATGTTTTCCCTCGGGATTTGGACAGTAGTTTTCAATCCAAATAGTTGACTGCTTTTCCCAACTCAGATTCATGTAGTGGTTCGGCTGTCAGGTGAATATTCGCCCTTTAATGTTTGAATTCAGATTTGAAAGCCAGTCGATCACTGGCCCAAGTGCAGGATTGCTTATCGGCAGCAGACGATCTACCGTCAGGAATCGCGAAGTGTTATGGGCTTAGCTCATACTCTGACCTATTTACCTAACCACGATTAAGTATTTTCATTACGATTCAGTAAATACCAAGTGAAGAAATAAAAATTCCTGCCTTAATCGGGCAGGATTTGAATAGTTTGAGAAGAAAGATCATCCTCTTCACGCAACCTTTTTCCTCTAATGCTCTTGGAATAACCAAACAGTCACAATAGAAACGTCGGCTAGAGTCAAGATTAAAT
>Ga0163217_1094131_pt1 | contig 10250 bp, 4 predicted proteins | sample SynspAceP_FD_185933 | JGI IMG/M metagenome (GOLD analysis project Ga0163217, IMG submission 185933) | Saline lake microbial communities from Ace Lake in Antarctica - Synechococcus sp. Ace-P (PacBio error correction) | ecosystem: Environmental > Aquatic > Non-marine Saline and Alkaline > Saline ...
ACCCACAACCACCAAAAAAAAGGGAAAAGGAGAAAGAAGAATAAAATTCCCAGTAAGGAAATCCTTTCCCCCGTAAGAAGAAATAACTTGAAAGCTTGCTTTTCGCCAATGTCCCCTCTGGGTTCCCCCAACACGAAACCAATGGAAATGTCCTTTTATTGTCCCTGACGAATTCCCTTTTATTTGTCCGAGTTGCAATGGCCTGAAGCCAATGGTGTTATCTGTTTCAAAAAGAGGGGTGCAAAATTGTTATTACTCTTTAATTTTTTACTAGGAAGCCCAAACTTCCTGCAGCCAATGAATTCGTGACAAATCCTTCAACAGCCCGCCCGTTAGCTGAAGCTTAAAACCTGCATGGAAACCCATTTCCGGTCCATAACATGCTTACAGTACTTGCATAAAAACCACAGAAAGCTGGTAATCTGATTTTTTCAAACATTTCAGCAAGCTTTGAAAGACGCGAACTGCTCCAAAAAAATTAATGTCCGATTTTTTTTTTAAAGATCTGAAAATAGAAATACGATGGAAAGCGCTTCCAAACCCAAATTTAATTGTGCTGGCAATTAAACCAACCGTTCATCACTTTTGGAAGAGTGAATACATAAATCTAAGGGAAACCTCCAAAGTCGTGGTGCCTCACCAATTTTTAGAATATAAAAATAGATTAAGCTCTTTAGAAAGAAAAGGTCGCGGCTATTGCTTTTCCAATCCCAGAAATTCAACCCCAATAATTAACATGTTTTATCTTTATACAATCATTGAAGTGTTTTGTATGATTTTTTTTTGGAAATAGCCGAAAAAAACCGGATGGAAATCCGGTTTTTAATGGTTGGCCTTATTTTAAGTTAATTCTTTTTCTTGATTCGATGTATTTCAAGATTCTCAATCGAGTTTGTCATCGTGTTAAATTTCCTGAGTAAAACGAAGTTCACAGTGGAATGTTGGTATCTGAACTCGCACGAGAACTCACACACATTGTAGGCAGCCCATGAATCCCGCTTACATCTTCTGTACCCAAGGCCTTCTTAGTTCGTTTCAATTGCAATGGTGAGACGATTTTGCACTTGAGTTTTCGAATAATATTGGAACAATTCTATTGATTTTAGAAAGACCTATTACGTCACCAATTTGAAATGTAAGCGACATGAGCTTTACATAAATTGGCCAAAAAGATGCTACAATGTGAATGAAAGTGATATCCTTCTTCACAAGCATTTCACTTGTACTTGTATTTATTCTCAAAAAGCTTTTGCGCAGCTATTTTAGGGTTTTTAATCCGTAACATACATCTTTTCACATACAATTTAGCTTACACGATGAGGTGTGCTGACACGCGTCCATCGGTAGATCATCCCATGAATGATGCATAGTCTCTGCGAAATGCTTTTCAATTAATTCAATTTAGTTCATCATACCAGTTTCAAATGCAACCTCTCTAAGAGGAGTTCCAAAATGATGTCCTACGTGCCTTCTTCCTATTTCCTCAAAAGAAGAGTTGGAAAATCTTTAATTCCATTGTATTCAACAAGTTTCTTTCTGTTTTCATAAAGTCGATCTTTTAATTCGAATCTCCGTTCAATTTTTTTCTCAAAATATTCCCAAAACCATGCAGCTTATTCAGCGGAAGGGTTAAGTTGATTGAATTCATCGGTATCAAGTGTAAGTTTTTGTGGTCAAATTATTTAATAGTGTTCCTCAATCAGGTCACTCAAGATTTTCATAGTCATAGACAATAGACTGGTATCAGGTGTCAATCTACCAGTAATTCAAAACCAAAATCCAAGTTGTGGTACCATGGTAATTGGGGATTGTTACAGTTTCCCGAAAAACGGCTTGTTCTTCTCTTACTCAAAAGATTATTAATCTATGTGCACCATTGAAATGCCTCTTTCTGAATACGGATACTTTCATTTGGAGTTGAACCCTATTTTTTTATGTTTGTTTAATTTTTTAAATTTCATTAACCAAGAATTTAAGCCTCTGTTATTCAATGCATTATTCTGATCTATATTTGCAAAATACAGATAATAATTGGCAAACCCAATTCGTGATAAAACGTGTACTCTTCCAAACCATTAGTATTCAAAGGTCAATTTTGCATGATTAGGATTATTGTTTAAAAAGATATCTAGATTCAAATAAGTACTAGAAATAAAATCTTAGCATTATCTTTGAGGAATCGCTTTAATAAGTTACTTTCTTTTTCTTATCAGTATTCTTCTCTTAAATAGTCCTTTCCACTGTTCATTCAAAGGAGGCTTTCCCATGCAACTGAAATGTCCATTTTTCTGGAATCTACTTGACATGATTAATTTGATGGGGATTTACCTTCTGAAGATAAATCTTTGCATTAGCCTACTCAGGTTGGCAAAAAATGATGAGGAGTTAATCTCCTTGCTTACAATATTGATTTCAGCCCCTTCACTGCAATGAGGAGACTTTGGATAATTTGGACCTCAGTGCAAAGACAATACTTCTAAATTCGGTGTCTTGTAGCTCATGGAAGGAAACTCTGGGGACTAATGGAAGCAATTTTCTCAACGAGCCCAGAAATCTTTCCAAAGCGGGGGCGTTGGGTTTTTATAAAGATGGAGAGACCTATATCGGCAACATGGCTACTCATTGAGTTTGATGACTGGAAAAAGGTGTTATTGATCAGGCTAGAAACGTGCTTTGTCATTCACGGAGCATTACGCCAATGAGGCTATGCCAAACCAATGGTAAGCTGCGGAGGGATAGCCTAGGTGTCGGCATTTACCTCCGATATCACGGAATAATTTGATCTAATAAAGAGCTGATCCTACTTTTTATTTTTGGGATAGATGACGACTTACCTACAGTCAATCAATCTGAGCAGCCCTTGATTTTTTTACTTCTGAGCGCGTTTCAAAAGCGGCTTCAAATCCCGATTAAGACATCCTTGATCTGAAATTTGCTTTACATCTGATCCCAGAAAAGTCAATATCTATCTAACAATTGATTCTCGATCCCATTACCACTTCTATTTGTTGATGCTGGCTTGTTGGATTTTCGTCATCGGGTCCAAGACTGGATCATTTGCACTAGATTTCAGCGAATTTATCTGGATTTTGAATTCGAATTACAACCATGACTTAATGCTCTGGATTCACGATCGAAAGCGCGCGGGCTGGTGTAGTCATGAATATAAATATTGATTCGTTGAAACTAATTTGACCAGAACTAAGAATTATCCTCACCGGTTTTTTGTCCGAATCAAATAGGGAAATTTTCTCCGCTTTTTAAGTTCCAATCCACATTTGTCACATTCAAAGGTTCTTCCATCGCTAGATATTAATCCATAATTCTTTTCGAGCTCAGATACGTTTGTCTTTGGACGCTGGTATTATTTCATCGTGCATGATAGAGAAGAGGATATTCCAATAATGGGCCTGTAAAATGCAAAATGTAACTACATCGGTGCGGTGAAAGTCGGTGACTCGTTGTATTCTTTACCCCAACAATTACTTGCTGAAAAGTTGTGTCAGATTTTTTTCATATAATGCCAATGGTAATTCGCAATGTTACGAATACATGTTCCTTGTTCCAATAGTCAGGCATCCGTCTGAGCCGCTCCAATTGATAGAGCATATCAATCACGTTCTTTTGGGATTTTATTGAGCGACTCTGCAAGCAATGATCCAATCACGCCATCTTGATTCATCCGTTTATTCTGATATTTCTTTAGCCCAACTAGCATGGCTGGAGTCAAAAGTGGTTTTGGATGCTACCATTCATAGGGGTTTCATAAAATTCGCAAAGGACCAAATCGCTTTCGAATAGCAAAGGAATAGCGCATGAAAGTTGACCCACATCTAGAACCTTCAACTGCCGTAGTTCATGTCAGTGTGTCATTTTTTTGTATTTCATATAAATTCTCAATTGCTTTTTTTTCCCTGAAGCATACAACTTTGAACTTGGGTTTAGTTTGGATAAAGTAGTCTCTAAGATTCCCATTTGCAATTTCTGCTAACATCTCAGAGAAATTCCCCAGCTTGTTTCTCTCAAATTTTCCAGTTGGGATCTAAGGAAGATGTGATTTGACTTTAACCTTATTTCAGGTCATGAACTAATTAAAAAATCCATTACCGTGAGCAAATTTCAAAAGATTCACCTTTTTCATCCAGAGGTCATATTCGAAACTTCTTATTCTTTTCCTCAGGTCAGTTTGACTATATAGATTGAATAAGATATAAATCTTTAAGGCTGTAAATTCACGAATTTCGAATCCTCATACTAAACAAGCATTTCCTCACGTCTTTTAGATACGAAGACCATTTTTAAGACCAATCTCCAAATAATCCCTCTCAGCGTAATACTTTGAAATCTCCCTTATAATAGGTCCGTAAAATTTAGCCAAAAAATCTAGTCTTTTCACCAGTTAATTGTCAGCTCCAAGTTCATCTGTGAGATCAGAGATCTCGATGGTTGAAACCAGATAAATCCCAATACAATTAAATGACTTGGCGCTAACTATAACTAAATAGTTTTTTATTATTCGATTTCATAGGATTTTTTGTGGTAAAGTAAGACTAGCAAAGTTCATGCAGTTCTGGATTACAGCTAAAAAAAAGCTTTTCTGAAGTAATCCATTACATTCGTGCATTTAAATACATGAATCGACAAACTTCCTTTTAACAAAATTTTCTAAGGTGGTAAAGTGTTGCCCTAAGAGAGATCGGTTTATAAATTACGCTAGTTCGAAGTGCATTTATCACTCCTCATCTCGCGATAAATTCCTCGAAATGACATTGTCCCCATTGATCTGCCCAGAAAAGTAAGATAATAAGAATTACACTGGATAATTTCGATCCCGTTTAGATTTTGCTCTTTGCTCTGATGCATGCCGCGATCGATTTAAATAGAATTCCAGTTTGATCAATTTTTAAAGTATAGCGCAGCAAAATCGCCGATTTCTAATACGATACACCGTGACTTAGGGCCTCGACTCTTTTTCAAATATGTTCGCGATGGCGTATCATGGAATATAGACTGAATGCTATTAGGAAACTAAATTCAATACCCCCAAAGAATTACTTCCTTCCTAGGCTTTTGCGACCATATACGGAAATGATTTAGCTAACAATTATCGTTTTTTGGATCCACTACTTTCCTGACTGGTCACTACTTCCATATTCTTTTGGATGAAATAGTTTGAGTTTCTCCTCACGAAGCATAACTCATTCTTAGTGGATCGAAATGGGAATATTCAAGTAAAGGACTAAAAAACGATACTAGACCATCTCTGATGTGAAGATGTGGAGATTCGTTCGTATTGGGCTTCGCCTTAGGCAAGCACATTTCGCGGGCATTAGAGGCGTAAAAGTGCTCTTAGCGTTCCAAATCTGTCGCATGGAAATAATACCAATGTGAGAATGCGCGCACCGAGCTAGCTAGAGATTATCCAGAAGTCGGTCACAAGTTTTGACGTATCTGGAGCCATCTTAGCCGCTCTAGTTTCACCGCAGCTTTACATCAGATCCGATGGGACGGCAATTTCAAGGCTTGAGCGGTCATCTTTCAATGGAGCCATCCGGAACCTCCATTCCATTATTTTTTGAAAGGATTTGCTCCACACATGGTCGAGTCGAAGCATTTTTTCACTATTAGTGATAATCCATTCAGATATCCCAAAATTTTTAATCGTTGTCTGAGCACAGAATCGAATTGCTTCTCTTTCCTAATTTAATGGTTTATCAATTTTGATCCGTTTCAATTCAGCGGTCCACTTTCGTCGCCTCCAAGGCCTCAGTACTTCTCTTCTTTTTTGTCATGGCGAGTCGGGATAAAGGTTTTTCGAGTTGTCTCGAATACACTGGCTTGTAACCTTCAGTGAGCAGGCGACCAAAGTCCACTTTCTTATTTTGGATGTGATTCCCAATCAAGATTTTAATTGAGGCTGGATCAATTTTCCCTAATTCTAAATGACGTGAGTAATAAAAGAACGCATCACTCAACAACAAGTGTTAAATCAGCCAAATTTCGCGGATTATTTTACAATGTTCTACTTTTTTTATTGGATTCAAAGTTACGAAAAACATCCATAGCTCAATATTGTATCTTTAGATTTTAACCATCGAATTGGATGAATAATCTCAAATCGCATTTCATAGGCTAATTCAGTAGTATTCCATCTTTGACCAGATGTCCTCAAAATTTCGATTGAATAAAAGCGTTGAATTTCGTCGATACTTTTTCAAGGAAGTCCTTCGATTTCAAATTTCTCTGGCTGATCTGATTTCGTAGGCTGATCTAATTTGATCAGCTTTATTTGAGAAGAATGACGCCATTTGAATAAGCAATCCTACGAATAAAATGTATTAGAGCGATAGACCGAGAATGCATTACTATTGACTTTGAAATCCTGATATTTTTACCTAAGTCTCATGCGGCCTTTTAACGATTTCCAGAAAGTCTCCCATACGTGTAAGTGGGGAGATCAAAATTTGGGCCATCACTAATGCCTTCGCAGGTTGGGTGGTTTCAATAAAAAACATGACCCCGTTAGCTGCCGCCGCTCGAGCCAAGAAAGGAGCAACTCCGCGACCTCCTCGAACCCCTGTCCACCCAGGCGCTGTCAGAATGGGTAATATACAAAACCACTGGGCAAATGTCTCTAATTGGAATCCACGCATATCATACTACAATTCTGATAGCCTAAAAAACACGCTCAGTCAAACTGACGTTTGTTCATTTCGGTTGACCTCACCTTGGACCAGCATATTGCAGTCTTCCGGTGCCATGAACTGACCCCTTTAATTTTTCACTGCTTTACCCGTATTTCTGCTGCTAGGATAAATCGGTTTGTTAACAAAGAAATGGCTGGCATCTGTAGGACATCACCACTTCTGCCACTCAGCAGCTGGTAACTTCTCGTGAATATCGTCACTAATGGAAACCTGAAGCTCCTACCGACTCGTTGGAGCACTCGATGATTTATCCATACATACTCTGAAGGTTTCGAGGAAGTTCGATTCCTTTTGTCAATGAAGCTTGAAAGACATAAGAAAGACCTATGCTGCTCAGCCAAGTTTCACCTTTTGAGTGCCGATCTCCAAACAAATATAAAAACTGTCTACAGCACCAAGGGCCCTGAAAACAACAACCGGCTTCTCTTGTCAAATCACTGAATCAGTGATTTTATGATGTTATCGTTTGTATCATCTTCTTTTGAGTTTAATTTCTCTATGATCGGACCTAGGAATCCTTGAGCTGCAAGATCAAATCTCCGACTTCTCTGAAATACGCCGTTTCCATCCGGCCCAAATCCTGGAGAACATAGTGTCATAAGGTTTGATATTTCTAAGCATCCGAATGACAGATAGCTTAGACAACTCTAGCTAAGATCTGGCAAATTCAATCAGATACATCACCGAATATAAGCCTACTTCTTGGCTCTGCAAGCGTCAACGTTTCGAGTACTGTCTCGAAAATTTTTCTTACACTTGTTTTTGACGCCATGGTAATGAAAATCAAATTTCAGCTCCTCGCATCTGTTTCACCACTACTGGAGATTCTCTACCGCGTATCGCTCCCACCATAAGACTATTTCGACGTAATGAAGTACAATCAACCCGTCTTGACTTGGATATTTCTTTTATACTTGCGCCGCTTCATCATTATCTGAAATGATTCCCCGTCAGTCATTACACGTCGATGTCCGTAAAATTAGAAGCCGAATGTTTGCGGCCGCTAAAAATTTCGGCGGGATTGGGAAGTAAGTGGAGATTATTTTTTCTGTTCCATGGATCTGAATATAAGTCCAGTCTTCGGTTGCTCGAGATTTTCGTTAGCACTTCTGTTTCCGCGCTTTCGTAGTAAATCCAGTCCCGCCACTGCCACTATTATAAGTTTCTTCTTCATTTTCTGAAGCTTGAAGCCACCATCGCATCATGAGGAGAAGAAAATTTTCAATGGCGAGAAAAAATGGCAGCCTGAGAATACTGAATATTCATATTCTTCCACTTTAGGAAGATTCCGACTAGCCAGTGATTGCCTACATAGACATCGTTTTCGATAGCCCGAGATCTATGCACTGTATCTACCCGTAAGAAGCATTCTTGGTATCCGTCCGAACATGGGAACAATAATATATCCATTTCCTGCTCGCTAAGATTCTTCCAGCTCCGAAATTCCACATCAAGCAGATCAAAATAACTATTTGCTGAGTCAGTTTCAAAGACATTTTATCCCATTTTCTCCTGCTAGACGCCAATAGGAGGCTTCTCAGAGTGATTGTAATTGTATTGTTATCCTGAGTACCATCTCTTAGACAGAGGTAGCTTTAACATTACGAAGTTTTTTACGCAATCGTACTCGGCTAATAGAAGCCTGCGTAATATTTACTTATAAGATCTGCCAGAAATCACTCATCCGGCTGACAATTTTCATCTGTGTATCTGCCAAAATTTCGAATAGCTTCTGACGCGTCCCATATATTGAACCGGCCAAAAGTTGGGCGCGTTGAAAACTCAGGCAGCAGGCATGAAGTCTGATTTTTTCCGAACAGTATCCCACGGAAAATCACTTGCTGCATCATAGTCATCACATTAGAGAAGCGAGCATCTTCCATTGTACTAAGCCACATCTCACGATAGACGTTTTTATTTCCGATCAGCTTATTCATCCTTTTCTATAATAGACTTATTGATCACTCCAAAAGTGTTGGCCTAAGCGCGCGAATCAAGTCCGAAGGAATAGTTTAGTGATCACTTTCTAAGTGAAATTCATTGAAGCTGAAAAGAAAGCACGGATAGAAAACCCTCTTTATTTTGACAGGCTCAATTGTCTTGAGGAGTCATGTCCGTCCTTGCAAAATATTTTGGAATACCCTGGGATTGCGACACCGGCCAAGTGATAGAAAGGAGGTTTAGGTTTTTCGCAAAGTTCTTTTTTTCCGTGGCATCATACAGTCTTCTGCCGATATCGCATTCCTCTGTAAGTCTGCATGACAAAACATCTGTTCCATAAAGCGGTATCTCCATCCTCATCATGGTATAAATTTTCAAGCGGTATGTGATCGTAAGTATGATTTATCTCCCATGCGCATAATCTACAATAGGCTAGGGCAGCAGCTACCGAATATACATTATCCTCCAATACAAATTCTGGCCTTCGGTGGAAAGCTTTCAATTGGGGTTTTTTTTTTTTTTTTAACTCTGCCTTGGTCCAAGCTCCACCTTGATTTCGATAGATTGAAATCATTATTGTCACGAATATTATCGTAATCAGAAAGCTTGATGGTTAGAGTTTGAGTCGGTGCTCTAGGTTCTTCTCTGTTGTTTCCTCATGAAGCAAAATTAGTCCTAAAACTACTAATAAAGGTATAGGAATTTGTTATAAAAAGGAAAAAAAATTATTGGCTTATTTTTTGGGTTAACTTTCCTACGCTAAGAATTAAAGAAATATTTCAAAATAGACTGCTAGGGATTGAGAAGTGAAAATTAAAATAAATGGAACAAAGACATTAACTAAGTAGCAAAAAGAAAAAGCCCAGCGTGTACTCGACTGTGCTTTAGGAAATAGATTGACTTGAGTCTATTCATCTAGGCGATTCAAAATTGGACCATTGGGTTGGTACTTTGACATGATTCTTTCATTTAGTAATACTTTTTTGTTCGGCGCTGAGGTGGATTCGGAAACTTATTGTTAGCAAGATTCTCAGTCGGTATCGATTAGATTAGGCACTCGGAAATCCATTGGAACAATGGTCAAGTACTTCCCTCATCTTAGCAGGTATTTTTTCTATCTCAACCCAAGCCGTTAGATTTTTTGAGCGCATTTGCATTTGGGGCTGGTGCAATCGGTGTGGGTATTGGTTTTGGTTTACAAAAAATCACCAAACGTTTCATTATGTGGTTTAATCATACTTTTGAGGCACCAATCAGGAAGGTTGACCGAATAGAAGTTGGAGATTGTTTGGAGATGTATCAAATCTCAGCACGTTTCAACTAATGATCGCACTAAATGACAACTCAGTAATAATTGTAACAAATAGTCAATTTATCGATAGTCAGTGATCATTGTCCTCATAACGACCTGAAATATAGATTCAACTTCCTGTTGGAGTCTCCTATAAAGAGATCTAACAAAATAAAAAGATCTTATTGGAGGTTCGCTAAGAATAATAGCGGAGTATTGAACTTCCCGAGCTCTGAGTGTATTAATTCGATGAATTCGAGATAGCAGTCTTATTTCAGCTTCGGTTGGACTCGAGTAATCAATCGACTAGA
>Ga0163217_1105363_pt1 | contig 10250 bp, 7 predicted proteins | sample SynspAceP_FD_185933 | JGI IMG/M metagenome (GOLD analysis project Ga0163217, IMG submission 185933) | Saline lake microbial communities from Ace Lake in Antarctica - Synechococcus sp. Ace-P (PacBio error correction) | ecosystem: Environmental > Aquatic > Non-marine Saline and Alkaline > Saline ...
AGAGAGAGGGGAAAAAAAACAAAAAAAAAAAATTTTTACCCCGCTTTGAATGGTTTGGCCCCCAGCTCCCGCTTAGCCGCTAGCGCGGCACAAAAGGCGTTTTCGTCAGAAGGGGGTTTTTTTGGAATGAAACAATGGAACAACCGCCCGCAGCGGCTGGAACCCTGCTTTTACGGAGTGATCCATTGCGATAGGAAAGTTTTCATGGTGTTAAATAAGCGGCGACCCACAACAAATTGGTTTGTTTTATCGTTTAATATGCGCTTGTCCTTGGCAAATGTTTGAATCACTCGCCATTCAAGCGAAAACGCCGCTTTCGTCGGGCAAACCCAATCAAATAAAAGGATCGCGCATAAGCCGACTTCCCCTTTTGGCTTTCAAGCAAGCGGCTTGCTTTGCTCCTATGTCATCAAGGTTCCCGCCAGTCCGGTCTTGGGTTGTTCTAAAATCCAGCTGAATTTCCCAGCGACGTAATAAAGTTTGCACGTTCTTTTTGCGGTTCGCTTGCCATTCTTTTTTGGGGCTTTTCAGCGGCTTTCAAACGCCAGCGTTGTTTTCTTCCGCACCCTAAGTTCTGTCTGCCGACGTCCCTAATAATGGTTTCACGTTTGCAAGGGTTGGTATCGAAACGTTTACCCGACTTAGCACCGACCCCACTCTCCTCCAATAAGAATGGCTTTTTAATAGGTTGGCGAGGATAGTATTGCTTTCATATAAGACTCCAAGCTTGGCGATGTAGGTTATTAATAAGTGAATCTTTAGACTAACAAATCGCACTGTAATCAGCCAATCCATAGTAAGGCAATGGTCGAAGTTTGGAAAAATGAAGAACTATCATTCAATTGTTGGATGTTGTTCAAACATGTTGAGAGAAAAATCTGTTTTGCGTGCAGACGAACGTAAAAAAAGCGTGCTAATCTTCATGTGCATTGGCAGAAGAGAACTACAGCTCCCTCCTCTTTATTCTTTCGAAGGGGAGATTAGGGAGGGTTGACTTGATGGTTTTACCAGCTAAAATCGAGCCGTTGAAATCGTGGTTTCATTAGGAGAAAAAATTGCCTTCTTAGAGCAGTTTATGCAGCAGTGGAAAGCGTAATTGGTCGACGAAATTTACCGCTCACGGATTTGCTATCTGGAAACAAGGACGCCGATTTTTGATAATCAAAGCCAATTTCGTTTGTTTATTTCCAGTTGGCTGCGGAGACGGCCCTCTAAAGCCGATGATGGCTTTGAATGAATCAAGAGACGCTATCGCTTGAAGAGATGCTAGAGAGCAGTTAAGAGAACTCCGGAAGAAAGCCGAAAAAAGGCACCTTTGATCTTGTCCCTAGCCTGCATTTGAAGAAAAACCAAATCCAGATTGGTTTCTCAATTTTAGTTATGATGACGACAACATATTGTTTTAATATGTCAGCTAGCACAGAATTAAGTATCCTTTTATCGCTTTCACGATAAAAGGATTTGTTTTTTTCCTCATACGTTTAATGACGAAATGTTTTTTTTAAGTAGTCTGTTGTTTTTCCTTCGCTTTTCTTATTGGCAGTCGGTAACGTCCCAGCCACCACAATTCCGTCCGCTAAGCCAACCGTTCATAAGACTTTTGGATGGGCATGAATCGTTAAGGCGATGTCTTCCGTGTGGCGCCGAATTCCGAATGGCTAAAGTCAAGTTCCCCAAGTAATTCCGCCGGCTGACCGCCCAACGATGCAGCGCCCTGTTAAGACGCGTTCCGGTAGTTTCATCATAGATTGAATTTGGTTGCCCTGAGTCACGCCCAGACGCGATGGCTCGACCGCTTGGCACTCCCAAGGGAAAACAAGCGGTTTTTGACGGCAATATCTTTTGTTTTTTTTTCGCTTTCGGTTTGCGTCAAACCAACCCAACTACTTCGGAAAGTATAAGAAATGAAGGGATCGCAGTGTAGAAGTCACCTTGTTGGCCCGCAATCACTATGCCGCCGCGGTGGGCCTTGGTGAACGCCTTTGTGTGCTAGCATCGGGCCATGAGTTACATCACCTAATGGCGTTAAATATTAGATACAAGATGTTGAACCTGTCATTAATCAATACAAATCCGCGTTCGTCTAGTTTTACCTCCGACGTCAGAAATTCAGCGGCTTTGCCATTGGAGAGCGAGACCACACAGCGACGAAGTACGGCGTCTACGGCTAGATTGCGTTCGCCATCTTTGTCTTGCAAGTGACATCAAGGCTTCGGTGGTGGCTTCTCTATGTTTGGTGACTTGGCGTCTTGGTCCCAAAATGTCATACATCTTTGTTTATCTTGCTCGAAGACTTGCAACGAGATCTTTGTCGCGCCGGTCCCATGATTTGTCTCACCAAGCTCCGCGACGGTGAATTTTCGCGCCGAGTGATTGTAAACCGTGGCCCAATTCCAAGCCAATACATGCCCACCCCCCAAGGACTAATAGATGCTCAGGAATTCGTCTCGAGTTGCAGTGCGCTGGTGGAGTCTAATAACGTGGTCGTCGTTAAGGCAACAAAAGGCAGTTTAATAGCAGAGAAACGACGGCAATAATGCAATTTTTAAATTCTACTTTTTTCTCTGATTCTTTGGTACAATAATGGACTGGTTGGAGTCAAACTTCCTTCGCCCATGCAATGACGGTGACCTTCTTCCCTTAGCCATCATTGGAGGCCGCCAGTTCAATGTGTCTACTGTTCGATTGTCTGTGTTTGCGAAGCGTCGTCTAGATCTGATGGTTGGTTTGGCAATTGCACGCCATGGCTGGTTTCATCGGCCATGAGATTTTTCCGGCGACGTGGCAAAAGTGCTTTGGGAGGAATGCAGCCAACATTAAGACAAACGCCACCCAAGGTGTTATGACGTTCTATCATGGCAACCGGTTAACCCTAAATCCGCCAGCACGAAGGCGGCCGCAATAACGCCAGGACCGCTGCCTAAAACCACAAGAATCGTATGTCATTATTTACTCGTTCATCTGTTTTTGTGAGAAGAAGTGAAGCTATCTTCACAAGGTAGGTTAAATATAACTTGTGGATTTAACTTGGGTCAATAAAATACCTATCACCAGATTAGACAAATCTTGCGATGAGACACCTATGACCGGTGAGAAAAATGATCACCAAAAACAAAATACAGGACGCCGCGGAGCGGTTTAATTATCCAAGGCGGCCTATGGCCGCGTTTAGTTTTCGCGATATTGCAAGAAGAAGTCGGGTATTAAGAGTGGCAAGTGTTCACCTACCATTATCAAACCAAGGCCCGACTTGCTTCGGGGTAATGACCCGTTTAATATCAAGAGTCTCAGCGCAGTTACCAAAGCCCAAATGAAGGAGAGTCTCGACCCTAACGCTATGGCTGAGGGGTTCATTAATGGCTTTAAGGGCCAAAATTGTTGACCACCAGAATATGGACTCTGCCAAACACATGGGCTGACGGCGGATAAACATATCCTGCCAGACGAAGTAAGCGCGGCTCTTGCGCATTTTATAATGTCAAAATAGAATGGCTTAACGTTTGCTTTTTTTATTGCGCCTGGCGTCTTTGCAGGAAGTGCAAGGCGAAAACTCAAACGATTCAGTTTCCGCCACACTCCATGGGCCTCTGTTTTTGGTTCAAGCGACCGTAATGCCGAATTTTTGAAAGAGCCTTGTCTTATTGAGAATGGTATAAGTAAATAAGAGACGCTTATATAAAGTAAGGCTTCTTGGGTAACAATGATTATCCAATAAAAATTCGACACAGAATTCGATGATGGGAAAAGCGACCTACATCGGACCGCATCCAGATAAAAAAATCTACATATCTAAGTTTAGCAGTGGCGTATTTTCTTGCCCCATTTGCGCTTGAGCTTGGCTGATAGTGCGGTTTATGCGCGTGTTTAGGCTTATGTGCCTTTTCGATTCGTGACAAAAGTAGCGGACGAAAGTGTTCTTTGATTATGAGAAAAAAGGGGGCGTTAAAACGTGCTCGCTAAAATATTCACAGCTGTTTTCAGAAAAGTCGTTAGAAGACGGAGTAACCAATTTACGTAAGAGTTTAAAACGCGCTGCTCAATTTTGTTTTGCGTACGGTGAAACTGTTGGTTCGTAGCGATAAGTAACTAAAAAAGCCGCAATGAGATCATGGCGGGTGAATCTGTTTTCCTTTGTTGGATAGGAGGCGAAAATGTCATTCTTGGTGCAGCATTGCTGGTCCATTGAATTAAACACCGGTTTCAATGTTAGCCTCGCTTGGTTACACAGAGACAACCCATATGAAACCTCAAAAAAAACCCATTAACCTGTTGGATGCACACCCAACGTGATGCATAACGGACGTGGTGTTGGGTTTTATCCTAAAGTGCAGGCATCAAACTTTTCTTCAATCTGTTAAAAAAGGTTACGTAGGTTTATTACCTGCCTGATGAACAAGATCTAGGAGCCCAGCAATTCGGCTTTTTGTGCCCTTTTTCGGCGCTGAAAAAGCCACCAATGAAAGGCTTGGTAAACTAACCAAATTAAAACAAAAGCAAATATCGTTCCTAGTTTCAAGCCTATAACGCAAAAACAGGCAAGTTGAACTGCATATCTTTCCAGCGCTTGAGAACTTCCTACGGGCGATGACACTGCAAGATGCTATTGTGATAATAAGGCATTAGAAGCCATGATTGCAAACTCATAACTGATCAGTACATGTGATTTTTGAGTTTGCTGCGTAGCCCGGCTGATGGCACTAAACTTTATTTAATTATAAAAAGTTAACGGTGCTGATTTCTTTTAGTTTCGATAAAATGGAGCCAGATATGTCTGAGCGCTAACCTCCTCAGATTAGACATTTCATAGCGGTTAAACAGTACTACTCTCTCTTCAAGATGCGATCTGCTCGTCTTTTAGAAACGGTCCCCAACCTTCTAATACGATTTTAAAAAGACGCTGGGACAGACCCAACACGGCGGTGGCGACGAAACGCCGTTGTCATCGCGGTGGCGATTGTCAGATGAAAAGGCGGTGTGATTTTCGCATCGTGATGGGCGATACCTTCCGCCTTCCGCAAACAGCGGATCGCCCCTGAGCTTGCAGCGGCCGATTCGAAGCAATGGGTTGGTGTCTCTTGTGATTCATCCACTTAATCCGATGGCGCCACTCTCATGCTATGTGCGTTTATTTATTGTTAATAAAGACGGGATGGCACCGGTTTGGGGTGGTTTTGGCGGTGCTTTGATCTGACGCCTTATTATGGCTTTGAACGACGACCTGTGTTCATTGGGCACCACAACCGGCAACCGATGCCGTTGAGTCCTTTGTGAGGCTATTATTCTCGCTTTAAAACATGGGTGACGATATTTCTATCTAAACCGCGGTGAAACCTCGTGGTGTTGGCCGGTTTGTTTTTTGACGACTTTACGAAGGCAGCTTCGAGCAGTGTTTTTAGCAATGAATGAAAGCCGTGGGCGACGCCTACACAATCAGCTTATTTGGCCTATATTAGAGCGGTCGTAAAAAACCTGCCTTATACCGAGCAGCAGCTGACTTCCACTGCATCGTCGGGACGGCTATGTTGAATTAATCTTGGTGTTTCGACCGAGGTACGCACTTTGGTTTTGCAAAGCGGCTTAGGTCGTACGGATCCATCTTGAATGTCACTGCGCCCGGAAGTACGCTTGGACGTATGAGTACCACATTGAAGCCTGCAGTTGCGAAGAAGGCCAAGTATAACCGACTATTTCTGACATCCGAAAAGCATTGGCTTTTGCTTGGCGCCTGAAATGAGATTCGGCTCACGAATATTTTGAGCGTTTTAGGATCAGACTTCAGAAAACTCAAGAGGGAACATGACTTGCTTCGGATCAAGAGCACGGTAACGCCGTGGCTTGTAATGCGCGACTTGACCTCACAAGCAAGGCAGTAGCAGTGGAGATCAGGTTACACATCATGTTAGTCTTGAGAGCAACACAGCCCGGCAAATCTACTATCTATTCGACGCTATTAGGCCACGCATAACCTATGTTCATATTCTATGAGGCGCAAGAGTAAGAGCTACCCTTTTTGAACGTACTGCGCAAATGCCATAATCATTTACGATGCCGGTTCTCATTATAGCTAGAACGCTGGCCTTATGCCAGTCGTGTCCATCGTAGTCACGAGCATAACGTACGCCGAGGCAGAACAAGCGTGCCGCGCAGTGAGAGCCCTGTCAGCTTCATTATGAGATAAGCTGAAATGAGTCGTGCGATCATTTCCGGGGCACGCTAGATTGAACCCGTAGTTGCAATAGGCATGGTGTTCAGAGAGAGCATGCTACTGCAAATAAATCACCCGACAGATCCACGTGTTATCACACTCGGATTCTTGCAGATGAGTAGATGCATAAATGCCGAGGCTGTGCCGGGCGCGGTGCCGTGGTGTGCTGAACCCTCTTTTATCTGAGAAACACGGCGATATAAACTTGGAGTTTTCCCCTATAGCCGAGAATCGATTCGCGTCACAAAATTGCACACAGGCGTTGGCCGCGAGAGCGATTTTGTTTGTTTGAGGCCTTCGACTTCGAGAGAGAAGAGAGAGTATCGATATCATCGAGATCATAATGTGGTACCAGGTCGGGGCCGGATTTGTGTCTCCGGTGTCTATTAACTCCCGTGTTGAAGACGAAATGCATATATCGTGATGCATCGGTACCACTGATCGGAAATTCAGCGCGCGATGAGTGCCTCGACGAGTGGCTTCTGCAATCAGCCCGTGACCATGGGTGCCATACAGTGAAGTAGACGAGGTGCTTCGGTGAACTGATTAGAGTAACGAGCTCAATTGCCCGGCAGCGCCAGGAGTAAGTGGCGGTGTTAACGTAACTTGCGCAGGTTCGTCGATGTCGCGCGAGCCCCTAGTTGGTCTGGATCGGCACAAACTGATGTGCAGTACATGCTGAGACTCCGTAGACCAATAAGGCGAACGAAACGGACGGACGCCTCAAGATGCGACGGTAGGGCAGACACGGCGGCAAGTGCGTTGCAAATGCTTGACCAACATATCGAAGAAGCCTGAGGCGGACTAATTGAACGCCGTTTGTAGATTATCCCTTTTGGGCCGCAATTGCTTTCATACAAGGCTTTAAGATGAAGCAACGCAAACAAATGGGAGGGAGTTCCGGGTAATCCCGAATACATTAATACTAGCGAGGGACATTGATATAGACGTTCGACACTTGCTAATTATGCGGGCAGGCGTGGGTACTTATTACTGGCAAAATGGCAGCTCCAAAGGGCGGCGGCGGCAAGCTTCCGAGTTTTGTTGGGATATCTAGGTCCTATGGTCCGGCGGACGCCATACCACAGCGGGTTCACAGGCATTGGGGAATTCATTACCCTACAACGCCCACGACGTCCAGCTCGGGGAGCTAACCTTGTAGGGCTGCAAGGAAGTATATGCTGGTCACCACGCTCGGAGGCCTAGACCTGCCACGGATTGATGCTCAGACGCTCTTCAGATTACTGCATTCCGGTACCAGGACGGTTGTCGTAGAGGCTGACTGTTGAATTATGCACAAGACAATTACCAGAGGTGCGTAGTCTCTTTGATCAGGAGATTATCATATTACCAAGAGTATATAAGAGAGAGATGATTATACAGAGAAGGACAATAACTGTCAGATGTATGATCCAATCGGGTCTGACTGATATCAATGTGACACTCGTAGCGAGTGCGAAACAATACGCAGCTGTCACCCATGGAGCACTGTCGTTCTCGTGCTGCGGCCGACAGCCACGCAGAGCAGCGACCAATCCGCCGGGCGTAAGAGGTGCGAGCGGAGAGTGTCCCTCGGACGGGTAGACGAGCGGTGCGCTGTCATCGCAAGGATCAGTCTATCGTGAACTGTTATATCCGCCTAAGGCCCAAACTGAAGTGACGACCGGCCGAAGAATCCGAATTTCCTTTTTAACCCTTGTCGCTACAAAAAATTAAAGACTCGTACGCCATCCCAGCAAGGTTATTTTAACGCGTGAGTTTTTTTCGGCCAATTAGCCGACACCAATGGGCTCACACACGAGTTTTGGTACAGCATTACGCCGAGCTGAGGAAACCCAACGTCGCTTAGGTGTTTCTATCTTCCGACGATCACTCATTAATAACGGCCGTTATTGGGGTTGGTTGGAAGAAGTTGATTGGTTTGCAACTTTGAAGCGTGCTTATTACCAAGGTATTGAATTTTGGCCTGAAAAAGGCTTACCAGCACTTCGATCCGGGCACGCAAGGGAAACACAAAAGTCGCCCGCGGGCTTTGACAGCCCGTCTTTAGTCCATAGCATTCATTACATTGCCAGGGAAGGTTTTCTGATGCGATTGGTAAATTCTGTGAAGAAGAAACGGAATCAGTGCGTGTATATCAAATACATACTCACGCTCTTTTGCTTTACAAGAGAAGTAAAACCCCCTCCAGCTCCCCTTAACAGGGGGAGGAGCAGTGTTAGCGGGTATCTCATTCCAGCAGGGGAGGAGCCGTGAAATTTAGCGGTAATCTCATCCCCTTAGCAGGGGGAGGAGGCCAGTGATTTAGCGGGTATCTCATCCCCTCTTAGCAGAGGGAGGAGCCAATGATTTAGCGCGTAATCTCGATCCCCCCTTAGCAGGTGGAGGAGTAACAGTGATTTAGCGCGTATCTCATCCCCCTTAGCAGAGGGAGGAGTGCAGCTGGATTTAGAGCGGTATTCATCCCTCCCTTAACTCGAAGGGGAGGTTTTAGGGAGGGGTTAAATCACACGTCTTTATGTGGGGGGGCCAAACAATTTCTAATGAATACCGAATCTTGCTTCTACGCCAAGGTTAACAGCTGCTGTTTAACAAACATCATGAAACCAACCGACCGCATAAGTAGAATTCGCCATTCGAACGGCAGCCTTCTTTGATGACGTCCAGCTTGCATGTTGCCTTGATAACGCCCTCTCTGCTTTTGTTCTGTTTGCTCATATAACCAAGACGTTCTTATACACGCCAAAGACACCCCTTTTAAAACAGCACGTAACGCATGGCTCTTTAAAGGAATGCTGGAGTTGGTTTGCCACAGCGTGGCAAATAAATTGGACCCTGGTGGGCGTAGCTTTGTTTTGCGAAGGTGTGTTCAGCATCGGCTTCATTATGCCAACACCAACACTAGAAATGAGTACGAAGGTGTCTGCTTGTCTTTCCAAAGGAAGAAGGTCACCATGGTGGCATGGCCCTTCGATTGTCGTCTCCCTACGTTTAGGTGATCGTGTAAGATTAATTGGACATAACAACCTGGCCATGTCGTCCACTCGCTATCAGGCGTATGTTTACACTGCGCAAGGCCGATATGATCTGGTTTATTTGGTGCGGTTGATAGGCCGAGTATTGGAAAAAGTATCTGTCTCATCGTATTCATTGCACGTTTTGGATGTAATTTAATGCCAAGTATTCGGCCTGGAAGGTATCCAATGAACTGGACCACGTCGAATTGGGTTTCAAATACAAAGCTGTAACCAGAATCAGACCAGGTTGTTTTGATCGCGACATCGAAAAGCGGCGGAAATCAGTCCAACCTCCGGCTTGTGCCGCGCGGTTCTTTTGTAAAGGTTCGCTTCTATTTTGGATAAAGATGCTGCCAATTGATCCGTAAGTCCCCACGCCTTTTTCAAACGTCTTTGGTGAATAGCATCTGGTGCAGTTCGCGCAAATGTTTCGATCAAAGTGTGCCGGAGACAATATAGTTCGATCTGGTTGAATGTTAAAGCTGCGTAGCTTATGAGCGATAGCGGCATGACGGCGCTGTGAGCACTTCTAAGATTGTCGATGTGCAGTCGCCGTAAGCGGCAATGGCGTTGAATAAGGCTGCAGGTTGACCGCCAGTCATTTTGGTGTGTCATGTTAAATACTGTTTTAGCTCCAGGGTTGTGCAAAAACAATACGTTTGTAAAAGTGCTCAGTAATTCGCTGGTCCTGCGAAAAAAGCAAGCCAGGTGGATAGTACTTTAACTGTGTTATCTGTTGGTTGAGACATAGGAACATTTCTTGTTCCTTTAAGAGATGAATCACAAATACTTACAGTATTGCTAAAGGAACGACGTCCAACTAATAAAAATACTTATAAATCATGTGGTTACGTTTTACATGTTTGATAAACGAGTCAATAAGACTCAACAAAAATAAGGTAAGTTCGATATGAATAATGGGTTTAGAGTCTAAAGTGACACCGGTTAGTCTTTCTTCTTAATAAGTTGATGATCATGAATCAGGTTTCCGAATAACGCCCGTACTAGCTTTGCTTTAGATCGTTGCA
>Ga0163217_1046754_pt1 | contig 10249 bp, 14 predicted proteins | sample SynspAceP_FD_185933 | JGI IMG/M metagenome (GOLD analysis project Ga0163217, IMG submission 185933) | Saline lake microbial communities from Ace Lake in Antarctica - Synechococcus sp. Ace-P (PacBio error correction) | ecosystem: Environmental > Aquatic > Non-marine Saline and Alkaline > Saline ...
TTGTGGTCACTTGATGGGAACGTCGACCGAAGCGCTGTGGCCGGCTCTTGCACCAACGGAAAGTCAACCAATCGCCGGGTGAACCATGCGCGCGTTCTGGATATCTGCAGATGTGCCGCGTTGGCGTAGGTATACGCCGAAAGGCGGGCCTGTACAACCGCCGGCCCAACTCCCTGATCGCCGACTACTATTCAGTCCCGCGTGAAGCGCACTCTCAGGCGCTTGGGCTTTTACCCATATCGGGCGTCAGCACTCGGCACCAAATGTTCGCCAACTTGATACGAGGGCGCTGGGTTACCGACATGTTCGATTAGGCGCACCGCCTTTTTCGTCGTCGAGTTGCCGGGATCTGCACTGGTCGCCCTTGTGTGTTCAAATTGACGGTCAAGGACCAGCCCCGCGCTACACCGAATCCCGCAGGTTGGAGAAAAAATAGAGACGCGTCCAGTCTGGGCGATGGCTATCCACGAAACTAGATGCGGGCAAAGAGCCTGCTTTTTCTGGCTGATGACCGCCGGCGCCACCATTGCCCGCGTTCTGCGGCTACGGCTCTCTTCGTTCCAGTCGATCTTTTCTGGTCCGCAACTTAAACGAAATACAAACGAGAGCCGGTCAGCTGCGAATCTTGAGAGAGGACCGAGAGCACGGTTAATCACGCTCCGGTTAGCGCGTCTGCGCTTACATCGGCGCCACCTTCGCCGACTGGCGTCACTATGCGACGGAGGCATTTGACAGGAGGCGCAGGCGCGCTTTAAGCGCTTTGGGTCGCTGGGTACCGGCGATAGAGTCGCGCTGGCAAGCTCTCGAGGAACCCGTTCTATATTTTTCGCCTTCACCACCGACAACCTGCTCTAACGCTGCATCGGCCCTGTCAATCGCCGGCTTTCGGTGAAAGTACGGCTACCTGGCCGCTCATAGCACCATTGGCCAGGGTTGTGGTTCAAGCATGCGTGTGCGCGCCATGGCCACGGCAGTGATGCTGCTGCTCGGTCAACCTGATTGGCTACGGGCCCTTCGGCCCGGCTGTTCATTGGGCGCTGTCTCCGACATCTTCTTCAACTCCCGTGCGTTGCGAGTTCGGCGTCGCGGCTGGCGACTGGCGCGCAGTCCAGTGTCACCCCCGCCGGTGCCTAGGTCAGCTAAGCCAGACCTGGCAGGAAGTCTGTGCCAGGTTTTACGCGCAAAGCCTGCAACGCCATGACTCATCATGCCTGCTTTGTACTTCGGTAAGCGCACTGTGCTTCCTGGTGACCTGGCGCCGCTGGGCAAGGATATGGTCGACAGACAGGTTGTAAAACCCCGTCACGCCATAAAACTCCATAAGTGGCTAATCAGAGGGCCGCATTGCGCCATCTTTTTTTTGCGCTTAAAAGAATACAACTGAGGTCACACACACACGAGCTTGATTGGTAAGCGCGAACTGCGATTCATGTGGCTTGCAAGCTACATAATGTGGCTAAATAAGCTTATTTGTCGCCGGAGCCACAAATGTCCTGCGCTTAATGACGTGGTCCCAAATGCTTAAGCAGGCGCGACGTGAACGCGAAGAATTGAAAGCCAGGAAGCAAATCCAGCCCTTGCCCGGCGTATCCCCGCCTCCACGTAGCCCGCAATAGGAAAACATGGCCAAGGCGATATGAGCGTCCTCTGCGTTGGTTCGCCGCTGGAGCCTGCGGGTTGCTTGGCTGGTCAAGGGGGGTTTCGGGGTTTTTTTTCAAACGGGGTCGTACCCCTTGAGGATATCCTCATTGAACAGCGCTCCGGGAGAGACTGGCCATGAAATGCTTGACGTAACACGATTAGCGGAAAGACGGTGGCCAAGCTCTATCCGCGAGCGCGATGAATACGTCATGAAATACTTCCAACACCGAACCGGGCAGACCCTTTTGTTCAGCTTGACCATGCCCGTTCGTGAAGAGCCCTGGCGCTGGCCACGGGATCTGTTTTCCATTTTTCCGACAAACCTTCCCGAGGGTTATTGCTGGGCGTTTAACGTGAAGAGTTCGGCGCCAAAATGCTGGAATGGCACCGGACTTATCACTCCTGGTTTAAGTAGGCGGTAACAAGGCATCGCAGAGTCGCGATTACGCCTGGAAGGCCGTTCAACGGTTATCGAGATGGAACCTCTCGAAAATCACCCACATGCTTCCAAGGCGGAAAACACCAACGGAACACTTTGGCCGCAACTGGGTAACGACAGTCGCAACGGGTGGCCATATCCGGGGTGGTGCAAAAGTTCCATCCGCAAAGAATGCCTCACACAACCACACCGCTGGGTAAGCCAACGCTGAGGACCGGATTTCACTCATAAAAGGTTCGGATGACAACACCCCCCTTCCTCGGGCTTTCAACGAGTTCTACACCATGCGTGTACTGGAACGCCTGAATGTCCGTAACCCGTGCCTACCTGCCAGATGTCTGACGATGGAAGGGTTCTGTAGTCGACCGTTTTGACGTTGATGAGCGAAGGAATTCCACGCTAAATGGCCTGGAAGAAAGCGTGGGACTACTGGCTTGCCACCACACGAAAAGTACCGCCCCAGCAGTAAGAACAGGTGTGAACGCAACCGTCTTATAATAGGCCGCAGATCAACTCCGGCTTACAGCGCGAGCACCTGGGCTGGCATCTGCTGACGCAATTAGTTGGCGCGCAACGCAGAATTGCCACGCAAATAAATATCGCGCTGTATTACAACTCCCAGACCGATGTCGGCTTTACCCCAGTCCTATGACCTGGTGACCCACACAGGCTTACCCTCGATTCGCTGTAGCCCACCCGGGCTTTCCTCGGCGGCAGGCAAACCTGACGCCAGGCCGCCTTCGCTGGAAACCTTTTCAAAAATCGGTGGCTGAGCATTCCCCCAGCACGCCTACGCAGCAATGGTTGAGCAACTCCTGTCAGTCCAGCCGTAGAAGTTGGGCCAAGAGTGATTGAAAGCATCGAAAAACGAACCCGCCGGCGCGATTGGTCCCAAGCACATGGCGCACGCCTGGAATGCAGGAATGGAGACATTACGGCAGCGCACAAGGCCGCAACCCCAGTTTTCGGCGGTTTGGGATCGCATCGCAGAAGCTGGGCTTCTCAGGGCCGCGCAAACCAAGAGTCTAGAGGCGAAGTATTTGGTCGCTCGGAGCTGTTTGGCGAAAAAGCGCTGAAGGCTGAAACGTGCCTTTCGTTTTGAACAAGCCGCTTTGCGTGGCAACCTCAGACCTGCTTCACCGCACACACGCCAGTTCAGGCCCATGCTGACGGCGGTGTAGGACACATCCAGGCAACCATCCGGATGATCATCACGAGATCGTCACCAGCGCTGCCTTGGCCCTCGTAGTAAGGTATCGTGAAACTTGGTCAACGCCCCTTTCCTTGCCAATTGATATAAATCGGCCGCCCTGATCGGCATGCACCTCCAATCCTCGCCGACAGGTTCGCCATTGAACAGCGGAAACGCTGCGCTTTCCGCCAAACCCGCAAAAAGCTCATCGCCACGATCAAGCACACATATGTTCCTTCATCGCACTTCCTCGGCACACGACCCAATCGTCAAGGGCTAAACTCGCTGACGCCAAACTGGGCGTTCAGTTAGATTTAGATTCCATGTGAGCGTGCTGCGGATGCCACATGCTGAGCGCTCATTTTGCCCCCGCACCCAATGGTCCGTGACTAGGGAACATGGCAGTTTAGTGCAAATCGCCTACGTTGCTTCTTGTATGAGTCCCCAGGCCGTTGTGAGGTCTAGTATCGGGCTGGAGCGATCTGATTGCCTTTGAACACTCGTTCAATTGCCAAATCCGGACCCTGCCGCGCGTATTGCCACAACTGGCCCTCAATGCGGTTCGCACCCAACCAGCATGTACGCACGAACGGGTAAAAGGCTATACGCACTACCACCCCACCTGTTCGTTCTCAGCCGACCGATGCGTAGGTATCCCCCCCCAAAAAACAGCGGGTGAATCAAGAAGTATAGAAATTTTTCCGTACGCCTAAGCGCCAGGGAGATTCTGCAACTGAAAACATCACGTTTTCCGACAGCCGATCATGGCAACCTGAAGCAAGCCGAGAACGGTGTAGCGGGCCTGACCTCTGCCGTGAGCACGCATGAAGCACGCCAGTTTTACAAGTGTGGGCGGCGCCAAAGTCGGCGGCATGGATAACCTCATGATCAAGCGCATGAACAAGAACTGAAGGACAGAATCGGCGGCCCTGAAAAAAAAGATGGTAATGCCGAAGAACGGCTCAAGGCCGAGCTACGCCAGGAGGCCCTAGGAAAGGGGTAAAAAGCCCGTCCTTCCGCCGTGAGATGGCGCAAAAAGCCGTTGCCAGGTGCTCGCTGTAGTATTCGCCCAGGCTGTGTGATCTTCGTATCAGTGAGACCTGCTATCGCCCTTAAAAAAAACCCCCCCCCCGGGGGGGCCCCAAGCTCAAGCAGTGAAACGCCGAGATTCGCTGATTTGCTGGTGCGTTTGACCCATAACCAGCGTAACTGGGGCTTTGTCTGTGTTTTTCCTGTAAATCTGGCGCAACGTGAAGGGATACCCATGGAAGCCAAAACGCGTTTAACCGGATTCTACCGGAGCTGGAATTGAACCTGCGTAATCAACCCCCGCAAGCGGTTAATACGTGCGAAACCAGAACCCTGGCTTGCCCACGGCCATCAATACCAGTTGGTCCATGGACTTCATGCACGACTCAGCTAGAGGATGGCCGCATGCTACCGGGCTGTTCAATGTGATCGATGATTACAACCGGGAAGGACTGGGCATTGAGGTAGATCTGTCATTGCCCCTCAAGACGCGTTAATACGAGCTCTGATCCGATCCATCGAGTGGCGGGGAAAGCCTGCTCAGATGCAATACCCCCGGCAGAAGCTGAAGGCAAACCTTTCTACCAGCAACAATCCGGTCAGGCCAATGGCGGCCTGACTTAAACGAAATGGGCCTCCAAAACCCGGTGGTGATTCAACCGCAGGATGTGTGTTTTTCATTCGGATCAAGGCAGCCCAGTATGCCAGCCGAAATTCAGGCAGCGGCTGTGGGCCATCGCATGCGACAAAGCAATGAGCCAAGGGGTAACTGCTGGGACAATGGCCCCATGGAGCGGCTTTCCGAAGCTTGAAGTCGGAATTGGTACCAGCCACCGGTCTTACCACCACCGGTAGCGAAGCACAGCGGGATATTAGCTACATAACTTGATGACGCGTTACAACTGGCCCGCTGCCGACAAACATACATACAACGGTGGTCCTGGCACCTGCCAGGACAGAAGAAAACCTTAATCCACTGTCCGGATCAGTTGACGCACTACAATGGAACCCTGTCTGTCATAAGTTACAGTAGTGGTGCAAAAAGGTATGCGCACGTGCGCGATGCGGTACAAAGCGAAATCAATCGAGATCGGCAGTTTTTGCATCTTGTCCGCGCCCGGGCAAAATCTTGCTCAACATAGCCTCTACATCGGCAGCAAAGGCTGATCGACAACACAAGTGCGTCCACCTCGAAGTTGAGTCGAACGAGCGATTAATCCAGATTAAACGGTAACTCACGCCCCGCACCTAACGTCATCAACTAAAAAGCTCTTTGCCGTGCCAAAAAGCCCTGTTTTCATAACGGTAGAACCTTTACGCCGGCTTCCCAGTAAGGGACCGAGAAACGTATACTGCATAATAGAGCAGAGGATTGTCAGGCCGCTGACGGGATTAGATGCGTACATCCACCTCCATTGGATTGCCCGCCAGCTTTGAGCATCGAAGAGCACGGCTTTCATCAGGGAACGAAAATAGGGACTGGAGAATCCATACCGCCGTTGGTTGGCCGAGTGGATCGCCTGTTGGAATTTCATCAAGCTGGCAAGTTTTCAAAACTGTCAGCCGGTCCCGATTCTGGCAAAAATCAATACAGGGGACCGCATGGTGGGCTGGGAATGCTTGGCTCCCATGGCAGATCCAGGAAATCCTCCTCGGTTGCCCAATGGCCAATTCCTCACTAAACAGCAGCTTGCAGAGCCAACGCCTGCCGGACTTCGATCAAGCAGCATGGTATCACGCCAGGGGCCCAGTGCGGGATGACCAGTGCAAGGTATTCAATTGCCAATATTGAGCCTCCCACCCAGGCACGGCACCGTCAGCCACCAGACGAATTTTACGGTTGAATTGGCGAAAAATTCAGCTGAAGCCGTTTCCCGCACGCGCGTTGAATGAAGCGATTGCACTGAACCCCCGCGTCCACGCATGGTCTGCAGATAATCCAGCAGGCAAACGCATAGCTTCACGATTATCATCGTAATAAAAAGTAAACCTCTAGCCCTTCGCGCGCCTTGTCGATCAGTCGTGCCTGCAGCGCCAAAAGCCGACATCGTCAGCCCCGGAACGATATAAAAACTGCACCTAAACAAGTAGCGTTCGGCCAGCGTCTTATGCCGGCAAACAGGCTGTCGAAGGTATCTTTTCCGTCAAATGTCAGTAGTGACACCTGATTACCTTGAGAAACGGCAGCTGGCCAGGCGTCTCCAACGCTGCCAGGTGCTTGTTGCCATGAGCAAGCTCTGCATGCTGTCGGCCGCAGCCAAGCCATTTTTTTGTCATTCAGCCGCCATAGCGAGCTCCGAATCTCGTCAACTGCCGTGCGTTGAACGTAACCCTGGAAAACTTGGTTCGCGCCGACACCCATAGGCAGGCACAGCGACAATACGGCACCGTATTCAATGAAACACTATCCAGGCCACGCCTTGAGCCGTGCGTGTTGACATCAGCGCCATCGACAGAATGAAAGCAAACCGAGCACATGGAAAACTCCCGCAACAGCAGCCAGCGCTGCAGGGACGGTCGCCAGTCGAGAATGCGCTTCCTGGTTTCGCTCGTAAGATCCACCATGAATCGCCTCTTTATTTACCCCTGTGTTGCACCACCGGGCGCGTATGCAGGTACCTTGGTCAAATAATATACCTTAAAACTCGGATGGGCGGTCCCCAACTTCAGGTAACTAGCTTGACGTGTGTGTAAGACACAATGCCATAGTCCCAGGGAGTGTGCAGCTCGTGTGGAAACTCCTGGAGCTTGACCTAGGTCAGAATCAAACGAGTCCCTGCGACTAATCTGAAGTTAACATGCCAACCGTAGATGGAAGGGAACGGATGTATGAGGAGCAATGAGCTGGCGAAGGATCTGCAAGTAACGGCGGACACGGTTTCGCTTTCTACACTTAAGGACTCGGTTTTTTTGAAGCCGAAACGAAAAATCCCGTCAATGTTTACAAGATATACGGGGCACACGACCGTAGGCTAATGCGTTTCCATCCTGAGTGCCGCGGCAGCCCACTTGGCTTCTCGGTTGCATGACATCAGCCAAAATCCTCAGCACAGCTCAACGGAAGAGGTAATCCTGCCCTCTTGTCAAGGCAACTTATTCAACAGCGACTGCTGGAAAACGAAGAAGCTTTCTAGACAGCCTACGCTTACGTCAGCCGCATTGCTCGATGCAATCAGTCAGGTGGGCAGAAAATCACCGATCAGGCTCCAACAGCGGCGCTGATTTTGCGCAACTGTGATTGAAGAATTTAGCGACGCTAGCAATGAAAGAGGACCAGGATAATGCATGTTGGAGCCTGGGGCCTTGGCCAATAATCGTAACGGTCGTCATATCGTGGTTGATGTATCGGGTTATCTGGCACCGACAGCTGGAAAGAGTGACGCGCGCGGGGGTGCGCAGGCTTTCATCATCGCCTTTTATGCCGAGAATGTATGGTTTTCCAATGAACGATCTACTTTCTCGCGCGCTTCTTCCGTCTAGACTTGGTCCTGGGGCGAAGGGGGCAACCTGCTGCGGCGCAACTTTTCGGCACGCCAAATGGCGCACATCATTGCCATGATCCTTGGGCTATACCTCCGTGTTTTCTACGCGCGGTACTCCGTTGGCCGACGGTGCGACAACATTCATCAAGCGCGGCGGAGTGGGCCGTCGCTGAAGACTGGATGGCATTTACGCTTCAAACATAAGTCACCCCCTCAGACACCGTCTCTTCCTCATCGTATTCGTGAAGGTGGTTGTGCACTGGCAACTATCGTTTCAAGTGATCGCCCTTTCCAGTGATTCTCTCGCCTACACATTGTTGGCTCGCAAGGAAGCAACGACAGATGCTGGACCAGTTGGCGCGATGAGTACCAGCGCCTACCAACCGGCGGAGTCCCGATGTTTTTTTCCCCCACCTAAATAGCAACACCCACGTCAGGGAGGCCCTGAAATGAGCGGAAACATAACGACCATCATAGCGGTTTTGCTCACTGACTGGTTTTCGGCTTTGTGTAACTGAACTTGCAACGAAAGCGCGCTCGAATCGAGAAAACAGGCGAACAAAATGAGTACTGAATCAAAGCACAAAATGGCCTAGCGAGACTGACTGTGCGCGGCATGGGCTCAGCCTTGTGCTGGTATCGTCAAACGTCCTAAAGCGCTGGACGGCATCGGTGAAAATCACGACCAAACATCGCAATCCCACCGCGTGGAGGCCAAGCTATGACTCCCAGCGGCGCTGATCTGACCCGGAATATTCGCAAAGCCGTCGAAAAGGCAGGCTAACGAGGTCGCATCGGCTAGCAGTTCGGGAGCCTTGGCAACAATGTGCCAGCTTAATCGTGCCGGGCATGGGTTCCGATCATTGTTGCCGGTATTGTGCGCTGAGTCCCTCCTGCGACTAGATGGTATCCAGTATATCGATATCAGTATCGCCCAAGCCACAAAGGTACACATTGAGGTAAGCGGAGGCGGCCCCACTGCGGAACAGCTAAAGCAAGCGGTTGAAAGAGGCCGGGTTACGACGGTTTGCCGAAGGTCTCTTCCGAAGGGGGACGAAATGACAATGCCGAGAATGAATGGCCGGATATGAGAGAGGCGCCTATCTGCGTCAGGCGCTCAAACGCTTAGTTGGATGCCAGTATCTCCCCACTCTGATCATTGCGTTGATGATGCCCCCAATTGTTCTGGCAACCGATACCCCGCTTATTGTTCATCGGTTTACTAGGCTTTCGGTGGTCTTTCTGTGTACGGCGGTGCCTGGCGACTCACAAGTCTACCTGGCGCTCGCTCACGAAATCGCACGTTCAACAATGGATGTACTGATTCTCCGCTGGGCAGACGTCCGCCCTATCTGAGTCGGTCTGGCGGAATTTTCATCAACCATGAACCTCTTTCATGAGATGGGCCGGCAACCATCATGACCTCTTCCACTCTGCTAGGCCTTATCTTGAGGGCCAAAGGCCAAGGCCGAGCCCTCCAGGCGATTCGCAAGTTGCTGACGCCTGGGTGCAAAAAACGGCGCGGTTAGAACGGGATGGCCAGGAGATAGAAGTGCCCATCAAGGAGCTGCAGCAGGGGACATCATGGTGATCCGGCCGGGCGACCAAGGTGCCCACGATGGAGAAGTCAATCGAGGCGAAAGCCTCTGACGAGTCCATCGCCACTGGGGTCGGCGCCCGTGTTCAAGGCGAAAGTGGTGATACCGCACTCGGCGCGACCAATCAATGAACGGAAGGATTTTTTGCGGCACGTCAAGGCACAAAGTGGGCGCGATAACCTTTTTGTCCCAAGTGACTCATACAGTAATGATAGGGCGTGTGTGGGAGTAACGGATGCATGATGTAGGAAATGCAGGCAGCACAGGGCCGTCGAGCGCGCTTGCTGTCAATTGACTGGGTCGGCCTGGAATGGGTCCAGGAAATGATTCTGACAAACTCCGTATGACCGGTCGCTTCTACCGGATTGTCATCCCTGATTCGCCTGGCGAGTTTTGGGTGCCGGTTTGCATGGCGTGACAGCCCTGCGACTGCCAGCATACTGGAAGTGCGCGGAGCGTCGTGACCGTGCCCTTGAGCCATCGGGTAAACCCCGATGCGTCCAGCACGGGGAGTGTCCGCGCTGGCTTGATTGCTGCAATCGCTTGACTGGTCATTGCATGCCTTGCGCCATTAAGGTCGTGGCGAACCCGCAACGTGCCTGATGGTCGGGTCCGGCATAAGGCGCCGAGCGCGGCTATCCTGATCCGGTCCGGCGAAGCTATTCAGACCCTTCAAGGACGTCAAGGTCATCGTGCTCGACAAACGGGCACTATCACGGCGGGCGACCTAGGCTGCACCGAAGTGGGTTGGTGGCCGATAGGCGTCCTCTGAAACGAGCAGTTATTGGCACTGGGCAGCGACGGTCGAGATGCTCGGAGCATCCCATCGCACGGCTATTGTCGAGGGTGCTGCGATCGGGGTTGATTG
>Ga0163217_1072076_pt1 | contig 10249 bp, 11 predicted proteins | sample SynspAceP_FD_185933 | JGI IMG/M metagenome (GOLD analysis project Ga0163217, IMG submission 185933) | Saline lake microbial communities from Ace Lake in Antarctica - Synechococcus sp. Ace-P (PacBio error correction) | ecosystem: Environmental > Aquatic > Non-marine Saline and Alkaline > Saline ...
CAAAAAAGAAAAAGAAAAGAAAAAGATTGAATCTTCGGGGTTTTTTTTTTTTTTTTCCCTTCCCGAGGAATTTTTCCGCGAGTTCGCCTTCAATCCGAGCGCCTTGGGGTGTAGGATCCCGGTCCGTGCGAACCATTCACGTTTGACCTCTTGGCGTTTTGGTTTTTGGTTGTTCCCTCGAAAATTGAAGGGATGGGTTGACTCGGACGCCCTGAGCAACCGCGTCAAACCCCTCAACGAAATCGTCAACCGGTGGGGGTGGTGGTTTTTAAACAGCCCCTTTCTTTTTTGCCGTAATATCCCAGCGTTCGAGTCCAGTTGCCGGAACCGGTATCCTCCGAAGACGTGCGGGTGCCGCCTTCGGCGTGTTGAATGTTTTGTTGACGTAGGAATTGGGAACGGTTTTCGGTGAATTCGCCCGGTGTAACTGCCATCGCGATGTCGTTATTGGACGCCCTTTCGCGATGCCCGACGATGTGGATCACATCGGGCGTGGGCAACGCGGTCGCTTGACCCGGTTTGAAGGTGGCTTGGACGACTCGCGATCCCGAGGTCGTACTGGAAATTCGCCGCCTTCGCCGTTGCGTTCATCGAGAAAATTTTGGGATTCGCACGCCAACTGTTTGAGGACGCGAAAGTTCCTGCAAGCGTTTTGAGCAGGGTGTTCCCCGTAGGGTATTTGGGTATTCGAGAAGATTTGGTGGTCGGCTTTGAAGGTCGTTTTTCGTGGCCGGTTTTCCTTGGTCCGCGCGGCCTTTTTTTTGACGGGACCGGTAAGGGAAAACACCCGCTCGTAACTCTTTGGTCCAAGTGAACCCGTCGCGGCTGACTTCAACCTCGGCCCACTGGCTGAGGAAAAATTTGACTGACCGTTGACAACCGAACTCCGTGCCAAATTCCGCCGGAGGTTTGGGTAGGCCCCTTTTTCGAATTTCCCGCCGAATTTCAGCAACCGTCATCACGCCTTCGAGCGTGCTGACTTCGCGATCGAGTTCCCTCCGGAGAGTTTGCTCGTGGCGGTGGACTGGAAGCGCCGCGTCCGTCATCGACGGTGACGCTCCCGTCGTGTGAACGACCACGGACGACAGTTTGGCGAATCCTGCATCGCTTCGTCGATGGAAATTATCGACGACTTCGTAAGAACGAGTGGTGCAAACCGCGTGAAAACGTGTCGCCGATTGTACAATGCCTCGCCCGCTCGCGGACGTGCTTCGGGCCGACAGGTGTTGGAAGATCCTTGTCGGTGTACTCGGAATTGGCCGAGATCGGCACCGTAAAGGCTTCTTCCGGTCGCAAGCGACCATTTCGGGCGAAACGGTAACGCGGTTTCCGAAGGCAGGTCCGGCGGTCTACGGAATGAGAGGGGTCAGGTGAGGAAGAGTCGCTCAATAAAATGGCGGCTGTGAAGCCCGACCTAGGACAAAAAAACAAAGAAGGGAAGGCGAATTGTAACAAATTCCGGCCCGAGCGGTGAGGCGTCCTCTGGCCGGAGAAATTCCGCGTTTTCAGCAGTTAGGAACGGGTATTTAGGAGCTGCCCGCGATAGTAAGAAGTACGTTCGCCTGTCCGTAAGTCAAGCTTTCCAGCCTGAACACACGACGAATGTCAAGCCGATGAGAGGCCTAACTCAGGGCGCGCGTGCGATTGTCCCTGTCCGCTTAGAATGGGCCCGAAGGGAATCGTCCCCCCCGGCGGCTGGCCGAACGGGTCGCCGCCGCCACCAACGGGTCCGCCGCCACCGCCGAACCGGGTCGCCACCACCGCTCGAACGGTTTCCTTTCCGCTCCGGGCGTCAAAAGGCTCTTTTTTCCGCTCCTTGTCGTTTTCTCTTAATGCGTTTGTTCTCGACACCGTAAGGTTAGGCAATGTCCGCATCAAGGCCCGTCGCAAGCACTGGAGCGTGCCCCATTTTGGTCTAACAAGATACAAACGATCGCTTGACGATATAGGCCACAACACGCGGGGTCTGACGCCGTGGCAATTCGTGGGCGATACTGCCGTCTTCGGTATTCCAGGATCACCTCGTTCCGCGTCAGGCGAGCGGCGTAAAATTTGGGTCCTCGATGACCGGCCATGATTTGGCAATCCCGCCTCTGGATTCTTTCCAAACGTTCGCACCCCGTCGCCCGCATCGACACAGATCAATTGGCCGTAGGCCGAGCGAAAGCACCTTGCTCGCCGAACACGATGGGGGAATCAAAAATCGGGTTCGCCGGTCGGACCGGGTCCACATGACTTCACCCATCGGGTTTGCAACGAAAGCCGTAGATTTGGCCCGCTGCGAACCGAAAAAGAATCGGCTGCCGGGCCGCTGCCGGTGGCCCCGCCAACGATCCGTCGGTGCCAAGCGAAAACCTGGGATACTCGGTTCTCCGGATTCTTCGCATCAGTAAACGTATTCGACGGAGGTGCCCCAGCGATTTTCCTCGCTAACCCATAACGCCAGGGTCGGGGTGGCCAGCGATCCGCCGCCGATGACGATTTCGGCACATGGATATCTTCGGTTGATGTCATCCAACGGATAGGCCACGATTGCGGTGACCGACTGAGGGAATGACAACAACCGCCGCAAATGAAACGTGGGGCCGCGAGTCGGGACATAAACGCAATCGACTCGACGCCGAATTCACTTCCGGTGGTGACCATCGAGTTTGATCAGTTCGCCGCCGTAACCCACAGTGAGAAAACGGTTTGTCCGACCCCCCAATCGCTGTACCGCGAGCACACGATTGCCGACTCGCCGCAAGCCAATCACGAATCGCCTGTTTCGGCGTCCGCGGCACTTCCAACGTCCCGTCGTCTCCGGAGCGTGTACATGCAATCAGGGCACGTCGCGCGATCGGATTTCCGGCTTTCGATTCCAACGGCGTTCAGCCGCCGAATGTCATTGCGAGCCCGCCCGTTCGGCTTTCGGCGCGATCGAGAGACCGCTGACGCGAAACTGGCCGACCTCCGAACGTCCATTCCGGTCGAGCAATCGACTCCGCCCCGAAAGGGGTATTGTCGACGTCAATGCGGTGGCGCCTTCGGGAGCGTCCGGGACCCAGGAGGTATCTCGCGTAAAGGGTTCGTTTCGGGGCCGTCCGACTCGGTTTTCTCAAGCGAAAAGTGCCTACTGCCTCGGCATTCGCATCGCCGCCCTGCCTCCACCAGCGTCTTTTTTCTTTCTCGCCTTTCGGCCAAACGCTAACCACCTCCCACCGTACTGTTTCGGCGAATCCGTAATGCAACGTGCAATGTAATGATCGAGCAATCGATTCCACGCCGCGTGGCAGCGTTCCAAATGCCGCCGCCACGCCTGGACCAAAATCCGATTCGCTTCCAATTTCATTCCGGCGCGATCACCTCGCGTTCGAAAGCGTATAGCGCCGCCGAATCCAACGATCGATCGACGCCCGATCAGCCATCAGCGAAAAAACCAACCAGCGTCGCCGTCGCCCAACCGGATCGAGAGGGGAAGAAGGCAATGGCGACCGTGTTTTGGAAAGAAAATTGCAGGGCATGGAAACAATGCCGAAGAAACGGTGAAAAAGAAGAAGAAGGAAGGGCAGTCGTGGGAGCAGGCCTTGGTATTAAGTGTATACTCGATCTGGGGTTGGAACGATCTTAATTTTCATGCCTTTCGCGCCATTTGTTTCCTCTCATTCGGTAAGCTGAGTCTTTCGAAAACTTGCCCCCATGGAAACCTAATGACAGGCCCGGAGCAAAAAAAATTCTGATGAATCGTCGGTGACTTGTAAAGAAAGACTACGAGGCGATGGTTCAGTTTCAAAATGCTGAAAATGGCTGGGTTCACGACGTCGCGCACGGTCTGTCCCGGCAAACAGCCCGGCGAGACTGTCGCGAACCGCCATCCACGATTTCGAGGGTCATCAGACCTATTTCGGAAAAACCGGGCAATCGGTTCGCCATCCAAATGCCAACTTGACTCGCTCGAGCCCCTGCCCGATTCCGACGCCTCCCTGGTCATTTCTGGCGGTCGAGCCCCGGAGTACCTCCGGCTCAAACGAAGCGTGTTCCAGACGGTGGTCGCAAGCTTGCCGAGCGTCCAAACCGTTATCGCCGCCAATCCTGCCCACGGCCCGCAAAATCCTCGTCGCCGCTGGCTTCTCGTCCGGGCGGCCAGTGCAGCAGTTAACCCCGCCGTCGCGCCGGAAATCAACCGCCGCGGTGGCGAGTACAATGACTCCGGCCGAGGGCATGGACACGGCCACGTCGAGGGCCAACCTCGTCACCGCCGGCCTGGCCCGCCCACCCCGCGTGGATCCGACGATTTTTTTTTTATTTTTTTTTTCTTTTTTTTTTTTTTGATTTTGTTGTTGCTTGAGAATTTTTTTTTTTTTTTTTTTTTTATTTTTTGTTCCAACGCCTACTCGCCGATAATGATGACGCGATCGCAATGAAAACCACCCCCGCCGCCGATGCCCACCGCTCCGTTTTGACCCCGCGAGCCCGCCGACAATCGCGAAGCTGGAGCCCAGGATCCCCGGTGAGCCCAGGATCCCAGGTGAAACCCAGGCGATTCGGTCTCGCGGCGGTCATCCAACAGGAGTTGATCCGAGGTCCGCCGCCAAGCCGAAACGGCCCGACTCCGAAGCCCGAGGAAGCGCCTCGATGATCAGCCGAACAACTCGAGTCGCTTCTCCAGCGGCTCGTGCGGGTGAGCGGATCTCGCCGGCCCCAACTCGCCGGTACGGGCTCCCCGAAACCGATCCGGAACACGCTCCGTTTCGACAACACCGGTGGCAGACGGAAACTCGGTGCCAGACGCGAAACTCGGTGGCAGACGGAATGCCGGTACCCGTCGCTGCACCGGAGCCGGTACCCCGTCGTTGCGGACAAGTATCGAACGGCGCCGAGCTACGCGGCAGCGTCACCCCGCACCCTACGTTTCGATAGTTGGGACGCAGTCCGCGACGCCCGAACGATGCGTCTCCCACCATTTCGCGGAGACCGGCGCACCCGCTGTTTCAACTCCGCGGATGAATCGCTCGCTCGCCGAGAAAGCAAAATCGCAGCGAGAAACCAACCGACGAGAAAACAAACAGCGAGAACGCCAAGCGATCCAGACAACTGAGCCCAATTTCAACCGACGAGGAAAACGGAAGGCCGAAGAACGAATCGAGCTCTGAAGACGAAAACGAAATCATAGTCGGTAATCAAAAGCACGAATCGCCGCGCCAAGCCCGCCGTTCCACAACTAGCCTCCGGTTTTGATCGAAGACAAGAACGCGCCGACGCCACGTCGCCGCACCACTGCTCTTCTGGCCTAGTGCGTTGTGCATCTCATCATCCTGCTGTGCTCGCCGGATTCACAGCTCTCGACCGCCAATGCCGAAGGATCAAATCGCGTTGTTCCGCGTCGGCGGACCCAAGCGAGCGAAGAGGCGATTCGAGACCGTTCAAATGAATTCGGTTCAACCCACCACCGAATCCTCCGAATCCAACGCCCGATTGAATCCCAAGTCCGAACTCGATCCGCTCGGTGACAATGGCCGCCGTCCCGAAGTCACTGCCGATGGCGAACGCCTCCGCCGCCGCCGCCGTGTCCCCGAAGTTTTAACCAACCCACCTCCGCTGCGAATCCAGCTCGAAAGCGATAATCGATCGGCCGAGCAAAATGGAGTTTCTGCGGCGTCGAAGGAGGCGCAACCACTTCGTACTATCTTCGTCGACGTTCCCGGCAGCATGGGAGACGCGTTCAATCTCCGCCCGACGTGCGCTGATCGAGTCGATCGAAACATGCTCAGGCGATATCAATCGTTCTATGTCATCTTCTTCGAACGCCAAATGCGACTTTCCAATGCGAATTTCAGCGGCCGATCAAGACAAATCGAGGAGCGTCAACGCGACGGCGGAGAACAAACACGTCTCAAAAGTTGGGCGATGCGGGTCGAAATGGATTCGTGGGAAAGCCCTTACGAACCGATCGTTCGCACTGCAAAACTCAAACCCGATGTCGTGTTTCCTGCTCTCCCGTGGTGAGTTCCCGCAAAAGGCATCGAAGATCTCTTTGTCGAAAGAGAACGCGGGTTTAACCGAAACCTGTTTCGGTGAAACCAAATCCAGTCAGCATCGTTCAACAGACGATCAGTTACTACAGCCGGGAGGGCGAAAGCCGAATGCGACGCATCGCCCGAAAACAATTTCGGGCAGTAAACCGACACGTCCCTAAGCCTTGAGAGGTCCTCTCCCGCAGGTCGAAGCATTGAATCGGATAAGCACCTCGGCGAAAACGTTCGGCAGACTCACGTAAGGCGGAGTCTCTCTGAGACTCGCAATTTTCCAGCGTCCCCAGAGAGACGCTGCGACGTGGTTCCACCGAATTCATTGTGACGACTGTCTTGCTGGTTGACTCATCGTGTGTGGGATGGGAGCGGGCCCTCGTTCGAAGCGAACATCGGTTGGAACTCACCGCGGGAACGACGAGTCCGCCTGTCGACCAAGGTTCCGGACCCGGCGCCGAAGCGGCTTGCTCCGGCTACGCGAGGGTGTTCACTAATCGACCCCAATACCGTTTCAACAAAACAGCGGTGCATTCCGATACGTGCGGTAAGGCGGTGATCGCGGGATGGTTTGTTTTTGATCGACCGCGAGGATCAAACCGGTCGCGTTTTGTTGCTCACAGATGTCGGCGATCAGGCTCATTATCTGGTGCCGTGACGTGTCCACGGTGTCGGGAACGATTCCCATGTAAACCAGTTCGGACAACCGAGGCGGGATTGATTTGATCGGGATTCCGTCGAGCCGAGGGGCCGGGGTGCGTGTCAAGATGATCGCTCCGATGGGTGTTTGACTTTGCGTTTGTGGGATTGAGGTTGCAGCGAACGGTGAACCATAGATCGGGGTGCGAAGGCGTCGGCGCTCCGGTACCGGCAGATTTCGTCGACGCTGCGGAATTGTTCAAACGGAGGGCAATTCGCAATGAGTCGACGTAGGTTCGCCGGATCAATTGCTCGAAACGCATCGGCGGAAATCTGAGACATCGTGATCCGAGCGTCTGGAGCGTGAATGGTTCCGCGAATTCGCTGGAATGCGCGTCCGCCTGTTTTTTTCCAGACCATTTCCCCGGTTTTTCAATCGGATCCAAGGCCAGATAGTCGAGTGTCCCGATCGGTGAATAACCCCATCAAGCCTGCCCAGGAAGCGGGTGTGACGGCGTTCTCAACTGGTGTCAATTCTCGATCGAAAACCGTCCGTCGGTCGGTGGCCCACCTGGATGAAAACGGAGGGTTCGCCGCAGCGAACACTTTTTCCAAAATGTTGCCACAGTTCGTGGCCGAGTTGTTGCGGCAGAAATCGGCCGTTTTCGGTTCGGGTCCCGTTACCCCCAACTGTTCGCCCCAACTGTCCTCGCCCCCAACTGTTTCGCGCTGCCGCGACGATCCTCTTTGCAAGTCGGTGTTTCGCCGTCGCAACGGCGCCTGGATTGACCCAGTCCGACATGCGAAATCGTGGCCGTGTCCGCCCCGATTCGGCAGCAACACGATCGCCAGCAACGTCGCCTGCGGTCAGCGGATTTCCCGCTCCGCCGATTCTCGATTTTTGCCCAGCGGTGAGCATGAGTAAGCGATCGGGTCGGTGCGATCGCAACACCCGCCAAACTTGGTCGGAGACGAGACCTCGCTCGCGCCGGGGAGAAGCCGGTCGAGCGTCGTGGCGACGGGCGCCCGCCAACTCAGCGGTCGTGAGGTTGCCGAACCAAGGATTCGGACTGGATTCGGAAGGTGGGAATTTGACTCCGGGACATAAAGGGGAATCTGTTGATGAACCGATGCCGGTCATCGCCGCACCGCGAAGGGAGCTGAGTCATGCGGAAACAATCTGCGTCACGGCAATTTAAAGGAATTGGTCGAAATCGTTGCTCGTTGGCCTGTCGGATTGTCCACTCTAATCATCCGGGGGGCTCCAAATGGCGTTTCCGCTCGCCGCCGATTCCACCTGGCGTCCCTAACGTTGTAATTTTGATTGATTGAATGTTTTGAGTCCGTATCACTGAAGAAAACTGCGTTTGGAATGTTCAGGCCGTATGGGTTGGGAATCATCTTTGTTGACGCAGGGATCGTTTTGGCGCGAGACGGCGTCCGGCCAGCTATTGATTGAATCGATTTGCGAGCGAGGATCAATGCTCCGTCAATCGGCCCCAGCACCGCCAGCCGGGGTCCTTCGATCCTAAGCCCCGCGCAATCCGAACCTCAGCCGGATCCCAACTCATCGCCTCGTGCTGCTGGCCACGCCGTTATAAGTCGAACTCGCCGACGTTTGGCCCTCTCCGAGTTTTCGGAATTGAGGTTTTCCCGCCTCGGTTTCAGCCGGCCTAATCAGGGGCTGAAAAGTTGCTGCTCGGTTTCGCAATCCTGGGTTCGAGCGCTCAGGCGGCGGGGAATTCGGGCCGGCGATTTGATCGTTTCGGTCGGCGGCATGCGCACCAATTCGCTCGAAGCGGCGCGACGGCCCAAGCGCAGATTTTCCGGCGGACGGCCTTTGTGGTGGCAGGTTCTGCGAAGACGGCCGTTGTTATCAAACCCGATTGCGGCCACCACGATCGCGACCCCAGCCTCCGCCGGTTAACGGGCAACCGCGACCGCCGGCCGCGGCGGACGCGACGCAGCGAAGCCGCCGCGAAACTCCTGCCGTTTGGAAAACGAACCCTTCGCAACGCGAATCTGGCCCGAACTTTGCACGACCGCGGGCGTCGCTCGGCATCGAGGCTCGCGAACGCGACTCCTCAACGTGGCGTCTTGATCGTGACGCACACCGAAGGTGCCCGCTGGCGCCATCGCCGGAATCCAACCGCGATCGGGTCGTTTCGGCAAGCCGGTCCGGTTGATTTCCGCGATACCAGCTGCTGGTGCGAGAATTGTCCCTTTTAACGCGCCGTGAATCCGTCACGCTGGAATCGTCGTGGCCCAGGCGATGACCGAAATCGATGTTGAATGGGCGGCCCCGTGGCGTGTTGGCCAAATCGCAAACCGAGAAGGCCGCCAACCGGGAAAAAAAAAAAAAACCAAATTCCCCCGGAAAAAAAGTCAAAAAAAAAGGGGCTCGGTACTCGAAACTGGGTCGGACCGCCGGGCCGGACGCAATGACCGAAGCGTCAACACCGACAACACGAATCGCCGAGTCGAAATCCACCATTCGGCGACAGCCTGCCTCGGTGCGTCGGCTCCGGTGATCGGCGATTTCTTCGCTGGGAAATCCTTTCTTGATTTCGATTCCGCCGAGGGTGAACGACGCCGATGAGTTGACGATCCGCTGTCCCCCTGCCCGAGGACGTCCGCTGCGGACGCATTCGAACCCGGCAGCAAACGAACTGCAGCACCCAAGTAGGACCGTGACGTAACACCGTCAGCCTTTCCAGGCTGATAACCGACGCCCGTGTCAGGCTGGAAAAGCCTAAACGTACGTCAGCCTTTTCCAGGCTGATAACCGAACGCCCCGTGTCAGGCTGGAAAAGCCAACGTACGTCACCTTTCCAGGCTGATAACCGACGCCCGTGTCAGGCTGGAAAGCTAACGTACGTCAGCCTTTCCAGGCTGAATAACCGACGCCCGTGTCCAGGCTGGAACCTAACGTACGTCAGCCTTTTTTCCAGGCTTGATAACCGACGCCCGTGTCAGGCTGGAAAGCCTAACGTACGTACCTTCCAGGCTGATAATCCGACGCCCCGTGTCAGGCTGGAAAAGGCCTAACGTAACGTCAGCCTTCAGGCTGATAACCGACGCCGTGTCAGGCTGGAAAGTCCTAACGTACGCTAACGCCGGCGCTGACGGTTCGAGTTGTTTGGGCGAGAATCGCTTTGGGGATTATGGTGACGAACGTTTTCGAAAACGAATCGACGAGCAAGCCTCTTGCATTCGGGTAACAGCGATCGCCCGTGGCGAATCGCCTCGTCGTGCGTGATCATCACGACGGTCAGCCCGTCCTGCCGGTGTTTGAGTTGATGCAGCAATTGTAAAATGCGATTCGCCGTTTCCGTAATCGAGGGTTCCCGGTCGGCTCGTCCGGCGAGCACAGTTTTTCGGCCGGGCGCTCATCAAACGAGCGTGCGATCGCCACTCCGCTGCATCTTCACCAACCGGACATCTCCGACGGTTTGTGCGTTTTCGTCGAGCAACTCGACACGATCCGAGCTCGCTTCGGCTCGGCGCGGTGGAGCGTTTTACGATCGCGGAAAATATCCCAACACGCTGCCGTTGAGATCAATTCGCCGGAGCGGAGCACGTTTGAGTGCGGAACAATAAGACTG
>Ga0163217_1094664_pt1 | contig 10249 bp, 14 predicted proteins | sample SynspAceP_FD_185933 | JGI IMG/M metagenome (GOLD analysis project Ga0163217, IMG submission 185933) | Saline lake microbial communities from Ace Lake in Antarctica - Synechococcus sp. Ace-P (PacBio error correction) | ecosystem: Environmental > Aquatic > Non-marine Saline and Alkaline > Saline ...
ACACACAAGAAAAAAGGGAGAGAAAAAACTTTTTTTTAAAATTTTTTTTCATTTACTCCTGGGCCGGGCCACAAAGTTCCTGAATCAAACAACCCCGCCCAGAAAAGCCCCACGGACCTGGGCGTTTTGCACAGGTGGCAAAATAGAAGCCCCGTTTCAATTTGGCAATCAAACGCCTTTTTCAATGGGTTGCCCGGTCCTCTGCCATTTGGCGCCATTCCATCACAACAGAACGATTCCATTGGTGGCATGGTCGACCAGGCGGTGAAGCAATGCAATCACGGTCCTTGCCTTCAAATCCAAGAATTGGAAACAATTGCCTTCCGAATGGCAGCCTCGAACTTCTGAAATCCCAACCGCCTGACGTTTGTTTGCCTCATCCAGAATGAGGATCCGGGGCTCTTCAGCAAAACACGTGCCAATCGACTATGCGTTGGGCGCTGACCCGCCGGAGAAAGTTTTTGAACCCCGCGCTTCGCCCACATGGGCATCAAAACGGTGCGGACTTTGGGGGTCCACCAGATCAGCAATGAAATCCATGGCTTCTGCCTGAGTGCTTTGCCTGAGATCACATCCAACTTCACTGGCATCGGGCCTACACATAGAGAATATTTTCCCGCACCCGAGCGATGGCAACAAGCGGAGTTTTCCTGCGTCACCATGGAATCTGACGCGCAGGGAAGTTCTGGGTGACAATCTGCGATGTTGTGACCATCAATGGTGGATGCGTCCCGGCTTCCACATCATAGAGCCGCAGCAAAAGGTTCACCAAGGTGGACTTGCCGGGACCGGAACGCCAACCAGACCGATTATTCCTGCGCCGCGAAGCCATAATTCATGCGTAATGTCATGCAGCACACCTTGGCAGAGTTTCGCCAATCTTCATATGCTGTTTAAGGTTCCTGCTGATCGGTACCAGGCTGGACATAGTGAAATCGACATTGGGTCAAACGACCATGTACATCCGACACCGCGAAACAGAGTTGCCGCTGCCGAAGCATCGGTAATGTCGCGGTCTTGGACAATGTGGTGATACAATCATCCACGGTGCCGAATAATTTTTTCAAACGGGCTGGACAATTCACATGATCCATTGCCGACATGCCGTTTGAGCGCAAGGGCCAGTCCAATCGCCACACGGCAATAGCCCCGGTGGATACTATAAGCAAGCCAAAGGACCGATCGCAGAGCACTGGTCGAGAAAATCAGCAACGGTTAATCACGTAGAGCGGGCTTGCCAGACCTTGTCAGCTTTGCCGCCTTTGGCGTGCCACGGTTTGCAGAAATCCGTCCAGGCCTTCCCGGCGCATAATCTTCTTCCCCGCGACCGGGTGCGAAAACAGTTTTTAACCGTAAGAAATATTGTATAGCTGTCTAGATCTTGCCCGTCATCACGAGCGGCTCAAGCCTGCCGCTCAGGATGCGACGCAAGCGTGGAATGAATGACCGCAACAGAAAAACGTACAGACAAGCCAGACCAGCAAAGGCACCGCAAGCGGCAGTCTGCTACGGCTATCAGAATGAGGCTCCATGAATAGTACGAACCGTGAGAACACCAGAACATCCAGAACTTCAATCACAGCTTCGCGACCGCCGCGGGTTCTGCATGACTTTGTCGCGATTGCGGCCCGCAAAGTCTCCTGATAAAAAGCTCATGGATTGACCCAGCAGATAGCGATGTGCCTGCCAGCGGATGATCATCGGAGAAATTGCCAGGGCAATGATCTGATAGGAATCAGCAGTCCGCCAAAAAGACAGTCCCAGGCACAACAACAATATTCAGAGGCCCATCGCGACAGGGACCACCATTACCGCCAGAATGTTTCCGGGATCGACGCTTCACACGGTCCGACAAGGGAGCCAAAAACCGAACATCAGCACTCCATAATGGCGATGGCGCGTGATCGGTGACATCACCAGCAGGACTCTGGCAGCACAGGCTTTTGATAATGCCCCAGAGACGCACAGCCGTTTTGGGGCGACGTGTGGCTTCTTCGGATGGAAACGGTCATCCGTTTTTTCGAACGCAGTCGTAATAGAGCGGTAATATTTTAAAATTCCGATTGGTTCAAGAGCTTGCTAACGGTGGGTTGAGCAAAGCAGTTAGAATACTCGAATCTTGTGAGCAATGTCTGTCACAATAAGTAAACAAGGTCGACCTAAAAATTGGGTTGTTCAACAGCAAACTGTGTGACCGAACTCATGCGCGTATTCAGAGCGGCGCGCTGTTCGGGCTTGGGAGCCTTTCGGGTTTTTAGCCAACCTTGAATCTCACCCTTTGAGACTGTTCGAGACAGAACAAAATTGGTTGGTCCTCGCTCAGGCGGCGCCAAAGATTGTACTGCCATCTGGCAGAAGGCGGGACGTTGGCACTGGCATCATCGGTTCGCGCGCAGCGGGAAGGGCGCGCCTTCGGCAATTCGATGCGAAGCGGTTTTCCAGTCTCGCGGTCTTCTGCAGCGCGTGGAATTCATTCTGATCACGCCTTCCGTCATTGTCGAAGCGCAATACTCCATTCGTCAACCGGCGGGCTGTGGTCGTCATGAAGTGTGTGGGGTCTGTAATCTGAAATCAGATAGACGATTCGTACCAGGTCGGGCCGCTGCGCTGCATGGTTTTGAGATTTGCTTTCGTTCAGATCGATCTCCGATTGGATAATTCCGACGCGGAGCTTGCGGCGCTCAAGCCCGCTTCGTTTTTCCAGATAAAGATCGAAAAACACATTGACGGCCGCCATAGGCCCATTTGTGTTTCTATCAGCAAAATCCCATATCACCACATCAAAATTAACGCATCCAGCAGCCGCACCTCACCAAGTACGATGGGGCAGGGTTTTTTTCACATAAAAGGTAAACAACTGGTAGAGTGAACCCAAAAAAAAAAAAAAAAATTTTCGTTCCGGACAGAGCAATAACTCTGTCACCCTTTTCGGGTCCAGAGCAGTGACAATCCGGACAAAGTGCAATGATTGCCAGCCGAATTCTCTCCATATCATCCGGCTTTCGCCAGTTTAAAGCAGTCCAGAATACGTCTTGTCAGGATCACCTCATCTGCAGCCAGGGAATCATTTGCAAAACAGAGCTGACTGGCGCCAATGCAACAAATCAAGCGCGGTAGCAAGTCTGACAGACATGGCGATCAGATGGGAAGGCGAACTTTTCATGATGAGAAGCGGATTTCGGAATCTCTTTAAAGGGACTCAATAACTCCTTTGGAATGACGCGAAGTATGATTTGCAATAATGGCAAATCGTCGTCATTGGACTCTTTGCAGTTTTGCCCGCATAGAACGCGCAAAATGCAGAAAGCAAGCTTTCGATAAGGTAATGCAAACGGTTTTTGAAGCATGCAGAAACTTAAATCAACCGCGGTGCCGCCAATTGGCGCGAGGTTCGCACAACTGACGACCTTCACGGACCACCAACATCAGTCAAAACACTGGATTTTCGCCTGATAAGACCGCATTCTCTTCCGCGGTGTTGTGGGGGAGAAAGTTCCTGGTCCATGCGTGTCCTGGGCCAAGCAGAGCGAAGAGCGATGAAAGGATATGAAATGGGTTTATCAAAATAGCGGTTGTCGGGCCACCGGATGTCGGCCGTGAGGTCCTGCAATTCTCGATGAGCGTGGATTTTCCTGCAGACGAAGTGGTGGCGCTGCCTCACGCTCGCAGTCAGGGAACGAAGTCTCCTTATGGCGAATAAAACCTGTCGTGTGCGGGCCCTCGACAATTATGATTTGCTGGACGGACATTGCGATGCGATGTCCTGCAGGCGGGCGATCTGTGAAAATCCATGGCGCCCGAAAATTGCAGCCAAGGGGCTGTGTTGCCATCGATATTCCTCGGCCTGGGTTATGATCCGGATGTGCCTCGATGTTCCGCGAGTAAATCTGATGCGATAGCGGCTTTCAAAAAGAACTCATTGAAATCCAATGTTCAACACGCAATTGGGTTGTGGCCGCTGAAGCGCTGCACGACAAAGCCAAGATCAAGCCGCGTTGTTTGTCTCAACCTATCGAGTCAAGTATCGGGTGCGCAACAAGAGGCGCGCCCAGACGAGTGTTTAGCAGACACGTTGCCGTGTTCGGTTTCTGATCCGTTTGAGACAACAATTAGAAGCGAATTTGCTTTAACGTGGATCCTCACCCATTGATGTGGTTTCCTCCGATGATGGGTCCACCAGGAGAATGGAAGATGGTTGCCCGAGACCAAGAAGTACTCGACAATCCATAAAGTTGACCGCAACGCGCTTGTGCGTGTTCGGTTTTTGTAGGGCATGCAGAGCCGTCATATCGAATTTGAAAGACGAGATTACCGCCGGACGAAGCACGCGAGATTCTGCCGTGAGGCACCGGGGTTGTCCTCGTCGTCCGACACAAGCGTGAAGATGTGGCTACTGAACACTTATGAATACGGGCTGGCGAGACGCACTTTCATTTCACGATCCGCGAAGAACAGCAACATCGCAAAACGGTCTGAATGTGGGTGTGTCGATAATTTGCGCAACGGGTGCGTGCGCTCAATACAGTTCAGAATTGCTGAATTGCTTGGTCAATCGCCGACGCTGAAAGCCCAATCAGCAGCCTGATTTTCTGCGGGATTTTATTATATGGGCCTGAACGCATCCCGACGCGTCAGGCCACAACTTTTTTGAACTGAAATCAATCGGAGCAGCTGTTATTGATGTTTTCGATCGCGTCTGCGCATATCCACTTTTTCACAATGACAAGCACAGTAAAGGCTAGGTCCCCAATTCGTCCGGAATGGGTTTGCCTGGCACGCGCGGCCACAACACCGAGTAAAGGTGCACTTCACATATGAATTTCACCGTGGCAAGATCCTACAATCTTGGTTGATTACCGATATAAGACCACCCATGCAAGACCGAGCCTTCACGAACATACAGCCTTCCCCACATCGGATCGCGCCCAATGAGCAATTATCTCATGATGGTTGGGGGACCCGCTGAAGTGGCTCTAAATACGCCGCCAATCCGAACACGCGACGTGCACATTTTTACCAATCTGGGCGCAGGAACCCGACGGTGCCCCAGCCATCGACCCATGGAGCTTCATCACAAAGGCTCAAGGTTCACAAGAACGGCATCAACCCACAGCCGGGGCGATTAGGATGCTTGCGCACAGTACAAGTTGGGGAGCGCGGAACCGGCTTTTTCAAATCAGAGCCCCAGCCGTCAAACTTTGAGGGCACCTTATCCCACAACAAGAATCGCCTGGACCACTTCCAATGATTTTCATGCTGTTAGCTTTAAAGCCCAACAGAACGCTTTTTTTCAAGCCATTGATATGACGTCCATTCTCCTCAGCTGTCGCTCAGCACACGGGCTCAACCCGATCCAGCAAGTTCAGAGAAGTCTCCCACGCGATCGGCGAATTTCGCTGTGGTGTGGAATGTCCAATTGAAGCCCGCTATCTTCAACAAGGGTTCGACTAATAAGTTATCCACGGCTGCAAGGTCAGTTCATTCTGGCTCCAAGATGTAAACGTGTCCTGGAAAATCGAGGCGGACAATAGGGGCAAGAGGTTTGATCTTGAATGGGCGGAAAACCCGATAGGCGTGGTGCATGAAACTGCAACCACCCCCGAAAATTCCAACTTGATCCCGTCTGGAAGCTGACACGCAATTTCGTGGCGGTCAATTGTCGCTCTGGATGTTGTTGTTGTGAATGACAACCGGTTCCATGCTCATCACTGGTGGCCGCGCCTGGAAGAGGCACCGAATTTGGTGGTCTTGGATGAGGCGGCAAAATCACACTCTGGCAGGAAGTCGAATCAAGCCTCGCGAAGAGCTGGCGGTTGACATCCTGCGACAGCTGAACATCGCGCGCTAAAGGCAAATATGGTGCGCGTTACCCTTCACATCAATTGCGTTATGCCGGCGACGCGGCTGGCCGGGTCCGGTCTGGGGCAGTGGAACTGAGTGCCGTATGAAGAACTTGCCGCAAAAGCCGTCGTGAACAATTTCAGAATTCAAACTTTAAGGACAGATGCGTGAGTTCACTTTTTTTTAAGGAAACTCTTTCTGGATGCCGGCGTTGATGACGCTTGAGAAAATGTCTTTTCCGCGAGACTGGTCGCAACAGCGAGCATCTGAGCGCACAACGATCCTGGCAAGGCTTGGGACAACCCGAATGCGCGCTTGCACCTTACAATAGGGCGAGCCAGTTCTGAAAATATGAGGGCGATCGGGCTATGCTTTGGTTCAACCCTGCAGGATGCTGCTGCCCTTTGGTTTTCGAGGCGGAAAGGGGATCTATCTTGGGTCGGAACAATCTGCCCGTTCTGGCTGCAAAATTGCACCTGTTGAAGAATTGCATCCGGTTCACCAGTTTGGAACATACGCCTTCCAATGGTTTCTCAGGTGCCCGTGGTGGCGAGGAAGTCGCGACACTTGTTCATGGCTGGTGCTTCTAAGCTGGCACGCAAACAATCAATTCCTGCACAGAATTGCGGGCAGAAGAGTGGAAGATCCAGGCCTGGGCTACCGTGCAAATGTCCCGCCTGCGACGCGAAACATTTCCAGGCTCGACCGGTTTCATTATGCTGGGTAATCGATGGCGACCCGCTGCTTGATGGCCGCAACCCACATTTTCAAGCTGGCATGTATTCTGTTTGGCGGCTCATTGAGCCGGCGAAACACATAGGAAGGCGCCTGTGCGACGGGAGTTCTGGAGGAGGCGGGGTAATACAAGTCTCAGCGTGCGCTTAACCATTCCAACCCACCTTGGCCATTCCCCACACATTGGATGATAGGTTCATTTGCTCAAGCTGCTCAACTGACAATAGACGATGGACGTCCCGAACTGGAGATTGCCGCTGGTTAGGCCGTGACGAAGTGGACAAATGCTGAACACGCGAGCAGGAATTGAAAACGCCGCGCCGCCAATGGCGATTGCGCACCAACTGAATCAACGATGTTTTATGATGTTTTCAGGCTGAGCAGGGCGCAACGCACGAATTGACTTCGGCTCTTTGATATTGCGCGGAGGGCTGGCTGGATAGACGCCCAGAATCTTTAATCGGCACACAGAAAAAACCAAGCTCTTCCAAAGCAACTTTGACGGACGCATCATCCAGCTGGCCTCAATTTCAGCATAAATTGTGAGGCAAAAGACGTGCCTTCCACTGTAGGATTCCAGCTTGGTATTCACGCCCCAATTGGTTTGGCAAGCCGCCCATGCGCTTTGTAAAGCCTGCTGCCACGTGTGCGCACGCGAAATACAAAACTGGTCATACACCGGACCATTATCAGCTTTGCCTGCAAGCTGTTTTGCCAGAATGATGAAGGCGTGTCGTGTTGTGATCTTCATCCCTCGATATTGAAGCCCAGAACATCAAAGTCCATAAATATAGCTGCCATAAATTTGACGCATGGCGGCCACGGATGCATCGCCCGTTCTTGCAATTCTGTCGGGCGGCAGCAGTATCTGCACGATCACCGGTGGACCAGACGAGCTGCGAATAATTTTTGCGGCATTGGCAAGACCATGACATGGCCTTTGCACGGATGTGATTGAACTGGTGTTGGCTCCTGGCAACGCCCATCAATTGATGAGGGATCGGCAGAAATATTCACACGATAATGCTGAGCGAGGCAATTGGCAAAAGATGATGATATCTGCGACCGCCCCGCGACTGAATTTTCGATGGAAATCTGCAAGTTCAAAGCGTCGCCTGTTCAAGCGCTGCAAAACAATCCTCAAATGTGCATCGCACATTCCGCGTGCGGGAATACGTCCTGCAGGCAATATGCGAACTGGCGCCGGCTCTCCTTGAACACCACCTTGGTGGGCTTGATTGTATTGGCCAAGAAGCGCTGCGGTTTCTGCTGTCATGTTACATCCTTAGGGTGCGGACCCTTTAATGGCTGGTAAGTAGTCGGGATGGTTTTGTTTGCAGACCGGAGTCAAAGAAGCAGGAAGTCTGAAGACTTTCAGTCTTTGCGACGCGGCCTGCGGGAAACAGGCCCGATCCTTGAATGGACAGAAAATGGTGCGACCTGCCGCGTCAAAAGCGCTTGACCGGCAGAAAGCCGTCTGCGCGCTTTTTCCTTGGCATCTTTGCATTTTATTCTGCTATTTCATCCCATACGGGTCGCCCCAAGATAAAGCCTGCGGGCAAGCTCCAGAATCATGAGGCGTATCCACCCCGCGGCACAGTTGTCAACAATCATGGCATCAATGCGCATGCCATCTTCAAGTTTGCGCGCATTGGTTTCAGCTTTTCAACGCCTTTCAGATAAGAAGGCGCAGGGACACAAGCGCTCGCGCGGAGGCCGATAGGCATAGATGCCAATAATGGTGGTAAGAGCGGTCCATCGCCCGACGGAGCAGTTGCTCTTGTAAAATACATTGCCCGCGCAAGCGTTTGTCTGTTATGGGACTGCCAATATTTTAAGATATTCGATTGGTCTTTCGGCCTCATAGAATTAACTGCGCCAATGTGGCAATGTCCCACTGGCTGTCCTCGAAGCGTACCCAGACAGGCTTTTGATTGAACTGGTCCAGTGTTGGCAGAAGCACCCTGAAGATTTGACTATAATCTGGTGGGTCTGATCCGGTCACAGATTTGCAGCGCTTCAAAATATCCGGTCCGACCCGGAGGGATGATCGCCCGGGTCAGGAACGGCCCGACCACCCCATGTAAAATGGCATCTGCCACACGAATCAGAATCGGTCGCGACCACCACAATCGCGATGATTGGCAATCCATCCGCTCTGCGCCAGACATGACAATCATCGGCTCAACCGGCAATAAAATGCCACGGTTTTCGGGGAGTTCTGGTTGCGGCCAGTGCTGGAATGGAAAATATAGCACCAATGGGCGTTGGGGAAGCCATGAAATTGATCTCTGGTTTGCCCTGTTTTTCGCAGATCTTTGTAAAATATCCCTGATTTCAGGACACTCGTCACAAAGAACTATGCTTATATCGTGTTGCATGACGGAGTGAAGTTTTTAGTTTGCGAATCATAGAGCTAAGATGGCGTTATCGCCACTGGCGAACAAGCAACCACGGCTTTGGCAAAGAGAGAAGCGAATGGATCCTTTGAAGTTTAACAAGATCGCAGGTGCTATTCTGGGTAAGACCTGCTCCTGGTGATCCGGGATGGGGAATCGTAAGCAGAAACATTTTTCATAGCGGAGAAATGGAAACCTGGTTCCGTGGTTGATGTTCCGAAGATGGCTCTGCACACAGACAGCCGCTGCCCAACTGAAAGAAAAACGCTATTGCCGTTCTTACTTGGCAAGTGCCCACTGCAGATTCGGCGTGATCTTGTCGCCAAGAATGCGCAGCTGCCACTCTTCGAAGAGGAGGCGCCAAAAGGTTGGGCCGAATTTGTGGAAGCCATCGTCAAATCGCCACGCCTGCTGCAAGGGATGGGTTCAAATACTCTTCTGCGTTGCAGGGCCTATGGTGCTGAAAATGTTTGGGCTTATGAGAACTCAACGCCTTTCCTGGGCAGCCCGAAGAGATATCTTAAGGCACATCATGGGGCTTTGTTTGGTTTGAAAAAGCCTGATGAGCGGGCGATATGATCGCGTATCTGCGTTCGCTGTCCAACGACCAGCTGCCTTACCGGTTGTGGAGCCTGCGTTGCTGCTGACAATGCCCAGCAAACGGAAGCCGCAACCCTGAAGAATGCGTCGGGTGAAGAAGCGCCTGCTGCAGCAAACCTGCTGAGCGGAGCCCCCTGCGAGCCAGAAACGACATGCCAGAAACGACATGCAGAAACATAACACGGAAGCGCTTGCGGCAGAGGGCACAGACACGATGGAAGAAGCAGCGCCTGAAGCTGAAGAAACCGCGCCGGCAGCAGATCGAAGAGCAGCGAAACACTGCAAACTAAGCGACCAGCACTTTGGCAATTTCACTTTGGCTGAAATATCTGATCAAAACCTCCGACACTCCGGGAGGTTTTTTGTTGCTCTGCATAGCTGCAAAACAAGCAGTGGCATAACCGCTTTCACAGCCTGTTCACTGTTGGTTTATTTGCAAATTTCCGCCCAGTCGACGGATAAAGCCCCACAATCGCTTTAGATGCGTGATCGACTTACCTTGTTGATCACTGATTTGTTGGCAAAGTTGGAATGACACCGCCTTGAAACACTGCAGCGCCGCTGGGCCCGAAGAGCCGCGCAAAGACTCGTCGCGCTGGTTCAGCCTCGTAAAAGCAGGTGGCGTGGCTTTTGTCGACAAAGCTTTTTGCTGCTGACGAGGGATTGTGTTTGTT